>OGQT01000185.1_pt1 | contig 59487 bp, 50 predicted proteins | sample 1553261 | NCBI WGS metagenome assembly OGQT01 (sample SAMEA2579992, study PRJEB22360) | human gut metagenome | biome: human gut; feature: human-associated habitat; material: faeces | place: Denmark | collected 2008/2010
TTATGGACCTGACACCGGTTGCACACTGTGCAGCACTGAAAGGCAAAGTTCCATTTATCAACTTCTTCGACGGATTCCGTACCTCCCACGAGATTCAGAAAATCGAGACATGGGATTACGAAGATCTGAAAGACATGGTAGATATGGATGCAGTAGATGCATTCCGTAAACATGCCCTGAACCCGAACCATCCGTGCCAGAGAGGATCCGCACAGAACCCGGATATCTTCTTCCAGGCAAGAGAAGCATGTAACCCGTACTACGATGCTCTTCCGGCAATCGTACAGGAGTACATGGACAAAGTAAACGAGAAAATCGGAACCGATTACAAACTGTTCAACTACTATGGAGCAGCAGACGCTGAGCACGTAATCATTGCTATGGGTTCTGTCTGCGATACCATCGAGGAAACCATCGATTACCTCGTAGCAGCAGGCAAGAAAGTCGGCGTTGTAAAGGTACGTCTGTACCGTCCGTTCTCCGCAGAAGCACTCATCAATGCAATTCCGGAGACTGTAAAACAGATTTCCGTTCTGGACAGAACAAAAGAGCCAGGATCTCTTGGCGAGCCTCTGTACCTGGACGTAGTAGCAGCATTAAAAGGCAGCAAATTCGAGAGCACACCGGTATTCACAGGCCGTTACGGACTTGGTTCCAAGGACACCACACCGGCTCAGATCGTTGCTGTATATGAAAATACAGAAAAACAGAGATTTACCATTGGTATCGTAGACGATGTTACCAATCTGTCTCTGCCGGTTGGCGCTCCTCTGGTAACAACTCCGGAAGGAACCATCAACTGCAAATTCTGGGGACTTGGCGCAGATGGTACCGTAGGTGCAAACAAGAACTCCATCAAGATCATCGGTGACAACACAGACATGTACGCTCAGGCTTACTTCGATTATGACTCCAAGAAGTCCGGCGGTGTAACGATGTCTCACCTGCGTTTCGGAAAGAAACCGATCAAATCCACCTACCTGATCCACAAAGCAAACTTTGTTGCATGTCATAATCCTTCCTATGTGAACAAATATCACATGGTAGAGGAGCTGGTAGACGGAGGAACCTTCCTTCTGAACTGTCCATGGGATGAAGCAGGACTGGAAGAGCATCTGCCAGGTCAGGTAAAAGCATTCATCGCAAACCATAACATCAAATTCTATGTGATCGACGGCGTTAAGATCGGTATCGAGACCGGCATGGGACCGACCCGTATCAACACCATTCTTCAGTCTGCATTCTTCAAGCTTGCGAAGATCATTCCGGAAGAAAAAGCCATCGAACTCATGAAAGCAGCAGCAAAAGCTACCTATGGCCGTAAAGGTGATGATGTCGTAGCAAAGAACTGGGCAGCTATCGATGAGGGTGCAAAACAGATCAAAGAAGTTGCAGTTCCGGAAAGCTGGAAAAATGCAGAAGATGAAGGTCTGACCACAACTCATGCAGAGAGCGGCCGCGCTGACGCTGTTAAATTCGTAAATACCATCCAGGCAAAAGTAACTTCCCAGGAAGGAAACAACCTGCCTGTATCCGCATTTGCAGACTACGTAGACGGAACAACTCCGTCCGGCACATCCGCATACGAGAAACGTGGTATCGCCGTAAACGTACCTGTATGGAATCCGGAAAACTGTATCCAGTGTAACAGATGTTCCTTTGTCTGCCCGCACGCTGTTATCCGTCCGGTTGCCATGACCGCAGAAGAAGCAGCAGCAGCTCCGGAAGGCATCCAGACCATGCCGATGACCGGTATGCCGGACTACACCTTCACAATGGCTATTTCCCAGCTTGACTGTACCGGATGTGGTTCCTGTGCAAACGTATGCCCGGGCAAGAAGGGTGTGAAAGCACTGGCTATGGAAAGCCTTGCAGCACACGAAGCAGAGCAGAAATACTTCGATTATGCAGCAGCTCTTCCAGAGAAGACAGACGTTGTAGCAAAATTCAAAGAGAATACCGTAAAGGGCAGCCAGTTCAAGAAACCGCTGCTTGAGTTCTCCGGCGCATGCGCAGGCTGCGGCGAGACTCCTTACGCAAAACTGATCACCCAGCTGTTCGGTGACAGAATGTACATCGCAAACGCAACAGGATGCTCCTCTATCTGGGGTAACTCCTCACCGTCCACTCCTTACACTGTAAACGAGAAAGGACAGGGCCCGGCATGGTCCAACTCCCTGTTCGAGGACAACGCAGAGTTCGGTTATGGTATGCTTCTCGCTCAGAAAGCAATCCGCGGCGGCCTGAAAGCCAAAGTTGAGGATGTTATGAACTCCGAGAAAGCTCCGGAAGAAGTAAAAGCAGCATGCAAAGAGTATCTGGATACCTTTGACTGCGGCGCTACCAACGGAACTGCAACCGAGAAACTTGTAGAAGCAATCAAAGACGCTGACTGCGACGTTTGCAGAGACATCGTTAAGAACAAAGACTTCCTCGCTAAGAAATCCCAGTGGATCTTCGGTGGTGACGGATGGGCTTACGATATCGGATTCGGCGGCGTAGACCACGTACTTGCCAGCGGAAAAGATATCAACGTAATGGTATTCGATACCGAGGTTTACTCCAACACAGGCGGACAGTCCTCCAAAGCTACTCCGACCGGTGCAGTTGCACAGTTCGCAGCAGGCGGTAAAGAAACCAAGAAGAAAGATATGGCAAGCATCGCAATGAGCTATGGCTATGTATACGTAGCACAGATCGCTATGGGCGCTGATTACAATCAGGCAGTCAAAGCAATCGCAGAGGCAGAGGCATATCCGGGACCGTCCCTCATTATCGCTTACGCTCCATGTATCAACCATGGTATCAAGAAAGGTATGAGCAAAGCACAGACCGAGGAGCAGCTCGCTGTTCAGACCGGATACTGGCATTGCTTCCGCTTCAACCCGGCACTCGCTGCAGAAGGCAAGAGCGCATTCACACTGGATTCCAAGGCTCCGTCAGGAGATTATCAGGAATTCCTGAACGGCGAGGTACGTTACAACTCTCTGAAACGTGCAAACCCGGCGAAAGCAGAAAGACTGTTCGGCAAGAACGAGCAGGAAGCAAAAGACCGTTACACTTACCTGAACAAACTCGTAAAACTGTACGGCTCAGAAGAGTAATTCTTTCGTTCAAATTACTCCGAACCTGTAACATAAACGCTCAGGCGGTACGTATTGCCGCCGCCTGAGAAAAGAAAGAGGCCATGCCCCAAAAGGGTGTGGCTTCTTTTTGTGAACTTTTCCTTTTTCCATTGAAAAGGTTCTGCTTTTGCATGTTCTATGCTATAATGTCATAAAAACGGGGTTACAAGCCCGATATGAACAAAGAAAAGGAGATTTTGATGAACTACACAATCTACGACTACCTCGGGCTGTTCTTCCTTTATGCCTTTCTTGGATGGCTTCTGGAAACGACAGTGGCGGCTGTTCGGAAAAAACACATGGTAAACAGAGGCTTTCTGAATGGCCCGCTGTGTGCTATCTACGGAATCACGGCTGTTTTCATGACCCGCTACCTGTACGAACTGCAGTCCAGCCCGGTCTTTCTGTTTCTCGGCTGTATGATCATCGCCACCGCCGCCGAATGGATCGCAGGCCACGTCCTGGAACGGATCGGCCACGGCAAATGGTGGGATTATTCCAACAAAAAATGGAACATGGATGGCTACATCTGCCTCCAGTATTCCGTTCTCTGGGGAATCCTTGGTGTCCTTGCCCTGAAATTCGGCAACATCCTTGGCCTTACCCTCCTCCATCTTGCCCCAAACGGCGTAATGCACATCACCCTGTGGATCCTGTTCGGAGTCCTCGTCGTCGATGCCATCGGTTCTTACGCCGTCCTGCGCCACATCACCAAAAAGATGCCGCGCATCACCGCGATGAACGATCAGATCGACGCTTTCACCAAACGCCTTTCGGTCCGTCTGTACCGCTACCTGGAAGCTCGTGTCGAGCGCGCCTACCCATCGGTACAGCCCATACCGAAACAGAAAGAAAAATCCGAAGTCTTCGCCGAGGGCTGCAGTTTCTACAAAATCATCCTGCTGTTCATCATCGGCGCCTTCTTAGGTGATATCGTAGAAACCATCTTCTGCCGCATCACCGCCGGTGTCTGGATGAGCCGCAGCAGCCTTGTCTGGGGCCCGTTCAGCATCGTCTGGGGCCTCGCCATCGCCCTCGCCACCTGGTTCCTCTATAATTACAGAAAACGCTCCGATGGCTTTTTATTCGCCTTCGGAACCTTCCTCGGCGGTGCCTACGAATACCTCTGCAGCGTTTTCACCGAAATCGTCTTCGGAAAAGTTTTCTGGGACTACAGCGACATTCCCTTCAACCTCGGCGGCCGCATCAACCTCCTGTACTGCTTCTTCTGGGGAATCGCCGCCGTCGTATGGCTGAAAAAACTCTACCCCCTGTTCTCCAAATGGATCGAAAAAATCCCCCTGAAACAGGGCCCCATCATCACCTGGATACTGATCATCTTCATGCTCGCCAACATCCTCGTCTCCACCCTGGCCCTCACCCGCTACGACCAGCGTGCCCACAACGAGCCAGCAGCAAACGCCATAGAGCAGCTCATTGATGAACGTTTTCCGGACAGCCGGATGGAAAAAATCTATCCGAACGCAAAAATGGCGAGCTGAAGCAATAAACCTTTGGCAACCCATCAAAAGTATGATATAATGTCACATAGATATTTTGAGGATAAACCGTCCTCTAAGAGCGAAGAAAGGACTCAACCACAAATGACAGTAGACAACAGCTTCACCATGAAGAAATTCCAGAGCATGGAAATCATCTATGTGACCTTTTCCCAGATCACAAAACTCCCATACGTAGAGTGCGATCCGGAAACCTTTGATGATCAGGTATACATGTTTACCGAAGAAGAAGCAGCCAAGGAGTTTGCAAAATCCTATGTAGAAAAGAACACCCCGCTGCTCACCGTAAAAGTCCTGCGCAAGCAGATGCCGAACTTCTATATGGGCCTCTACGCCGAAGGCGTCAATATGGTCATCTTCCACGAAGGCGACCAGACCCGCCGCATCGAGCTCGAGCAGATCTTCCCGAAACCAGACATGGAGAAAATGAACAAACAGCACCTCCCGGTTCTGAACCCGGGCGTACAGCTCACCGTCGTATACTTTCTGCAGGAACTCAGAAAACCAAACCAGAGAAGAGACGATGCCGAGCGTATGCAGCACCTGCGTGAACTCGAAGAAGAAATGCTTGTCAACCTGATGCGAAGCAAATTCATTCTTGCCATCGACATCTCCCAGGTACAGGGCGAATTCGATCCGGCCAACCCGGGACCAGACGTGCGCATCCCGTACATCAAAAACCAGAACGAAGACATCTTCCAGCCGCTGTTTTCCGATATCGGTGAATTCCAGAAATTCCGTCCGGATCCGCAGGCAAAACTCCGTCTGGCAGCCATCCCGTTCCAGCACCTTCTGCCGTACCTGATGAAACAGGCCAAAGGCTTCGTCATCAACCCGTCCGGCTTCAACCTTCTGTTGACCAGAGAACAGCTCCAGAGAATCATGGGAGCCCAGGCACAGAGCGTCCGCCCGAACCTTGAGGCAATGATGGCACAGGCCGCTGCAGCACAGGCACAGAAAAATGCACAGAACAACGCTGCAAACGACGAAGTAAAAGAACACGTCGACGAGACAGAGAACACCGCAGCAGAAACCGACAACGAAGAATAAAACCGACAGGGCCGCAGAAAATCCCAGCAAACGGGCACTGCGGTCCGTTTTTGACTGCATAAAACCGGAAATAATAAAGAAAAACAAGAAAGGATATACAAAAATGAACGCAGAACATTGCAAAGCCTATACCCTGCTGCAGGAACAGCAGATTGACGATATCCATGCACACGGCTACCTCCTCCGCCACAACAAGAGCGGTGCCCGCGTGCTCCTTCTCGAAAACGAAGATGACAACAAAGTCTTTAACATCGCGTTCCGTACCCCGCCGGCCGACAGCACCGGCGTAGCCCACATCCTCGAGCACAGCGTCCTCTGCGGCTCCCGCGAATTCCCGTTAAAGGATCCCTTCGTAGAACTCGTCAAAGGATCCCTGAACACCTTCTTAAATGCTATGACCTACCCGGATAAAACCATGTACCCGGTAGCCAGCACCAACGATGCCGACTTCCAGAACCTGATGCATGTCTACATGGACGCCGTATTCTACCCGAACATTTACAAACACGACGAAATCTTCCGTCAGGAAGGCTGGAGCTATCATCTGGAAAGCGAAGACGGCCCGCTGACCTACAACGGTGTTGTATACAACGAGATGAAAGGAGCCTTCTCTTCCGCAGACGATGTCCTGGAGCGTGAAACCTTCAACACCCTGTTCCCGGACACTCCGTACGGCGTAGAATCCGGCGGAGATCCGTCCTGCATCCCGAACCTGACCTACGAAAACTTCCTGAATTTCCATCAGACCTATTACCATCCGTCCAACAGCTATATCTACCTGTACGGAAACATGGATATGGAAGAAAAACTGGCATGGATGGATGAAAAATACCTGTCCCATTTTAATGCAAAAGAAGTAAAATCCGAAATTCCGTATCAGAAACCATTTGCAGAGACCCTCGACATTGTACACGAGTACCCGGTACTCGACGGCGATCCGCTTGAAAACAATGCGTACCTGTCCTACAACATGGTCATCGGCAGCGGTCTGGATGTAAAATTAAACGTGGCATTTTCTGTTCTGGAGTATGCACTCCTTGACGCACCGGGAGCCCCGGTCAAACAGGCACTCCTCGACGCACACATCGGAAAAGATGTTTACGGCTCCTACGAGGACGGCATCCTGCAGCCATTCTTCTCCATCGTAGCCAAGAACGCCGATGAAAATGAGAAAGAAAAATTCCTGTCCATCATCCGCGGCACCCTCGAGGATATCGTGAAAAACGGCATGGATCAGAAAGCCATCGAGGCAGGCATCAACTATTTCGAATTCCGTTTCCGTGAGGCGGACTTCTCCAGCTTCCCGAAGGGCCTGATGTACGGCATTGACGTCTTCGACAGCTGGCTGTACGACGAGAACAAACCGTTCGCCTACCTGCAGCAGCTTGCGATCTACGATGAGCTGAAAAAACTGGCAAAAGAAGGCTATTTCGAAAACCTGATCCAGACGTATCTGCTGGACAACACCCATGCCTCCATCGTGACCCTCATTCCAAAGACCGGTCTTGCCGCAGAAAATGATGCAAAGACCGCAGAAAAACTGCAGAAATACAAAGAGAGCCTGTCAAAAGAAGAGATCGAGAAAATCATTGCTGACACCAAAGAGCTGGCAGCATATCAGGAAGAAGAGGAGAGCGAGGAAGCACTCGAGACGATTCCGCTCCTGAAACGAAGCGATATCAAACGTGAGTCTATCAAACTTTACAATGACGAGCATGAAGTCGATGGAACGACGGTTCTTCATCACAACGTATTCACGAACGGCATCGGTTACTTAAGCTTGCTGTTTGATACGAAAAATGTGCCGAACGATCTGATCCCGTACATGGGCGTATTAAAATCCGTTCTCGGCTATGTGGACACCGAACACTACACCTACGGCGAATTGTTCAACGAGATCAATGCACAGACCGGCGGCATCAACTGCGGACTGCAGGTATTCCGCATTCCGGAAAATGATGACGACTGCCGCAGAATGTTCGGCATCCGCGCGAAATTCCTGTACGACAAACTGGATTTCGTCATGAAAATGATCGAGGAAATCCTGAATACCTCCCGCCTGGATGACGAGAAACGTCTTCACGAGATCATCTCCAGCATGAAATCCGGCCTGCAGAACCGCCTGTCTTCCGCCGGAAATGCAACGGCTGTGATGCGTGCAGCTTCCTATTACTCCCCGATGAGCAATTTCCAGGACCGCATCGCAGGCATCGGCTTCTACCAGCTCTTAAAAGATCTGGACGAGAACTTCGATGAGAAAAAAGCAGAACTGATTAAAAATCTGCAGACCCTGATGAAATACATCTTCCGCAAAGAGAATCTCACCGTCTCCTATACCGCAGACGAGACAGGCTACGCACCGCTGGAAGAAAAAATCACAGCATTCAAAGAGAATCTGTACACCGACGAAGTGGAGCCGGGCAGCATTGTGTATGACTTTGAACAGAAAAACGAAGCCTTCCAGACCTCCGGCCAGGTACAGTACGTAGCACTCTGTGGAAACTTCGAGCGCGAAGGCTACGACTACACAGGAGCCCTGCGCATCCTGCGTGTCATGCTGAGCTATGACTATCTGTGGATCAACATCCGTGTCAAAGGCGGCGCTTACGGCTGCGGCGGAGCTTTCGGAAGAGGCGGAAACGCATGCATTTCTTCCTACCGTGACCCGAACGTCGGAAGAACCCTTGAAGTATACCGCGGTATCGGCGATTACGTGCGCAATTTCGAAGCAGACGAGCGCCAGATGACCAAATACATCATCGGAACGATCAGCGAACTCGACGTCCCGATGAACCCGTCCGCAAAAGGCCAGACCTCCGAGAGCGCATGGTTCAACGGCATCACCGAAGCAGACTTCCAGCAGGAGAGAGATCAGATCCTCGATGCAACCCTGGATGACATTCATGCACTGGCAGACCTTGTAGATGCAGCCTTAAAACAGAACAACATCTGCGTTGTCGGAAGCGAAGCAGCCATTCAGAAAGAGAAAGAACTGTTTAAGAACGTAGAGAATTTATAAATGAGGAGAAGAGACAGCAATGGAAAACAATGCAAATTATAAATCCGGCTTTGTAGCCCTGATCGGCCGTCCGAACGTGGGAAAATCCACGCTGATGAACCACCTGATCGGACAGAAGATTGCGATTACATCCAAGAAACCGCAGACCACCCGCAACCGCATCCAGACCGTTTATACGTGTGACGAGGGACAGATCGTGTTCCTCGACACACCGGGTATCCACAAGGCGAAAAATAAGCTCGGCGAGTACATGGTCGATGTAGCCGAGAAAACGTTAAAAGAAGTCGATGTGATTCTCTGGCTGGTAGAGCCGAGCAACTTCATCGGAGCAGGAGAGCGCCATATCGCAGAGATCCTGGAGAAAGTCAATGCGCCGGTCATCCTCATTATCAACAAGACCGATACCGTGGAGAAAGACAAAATCCTGGAATTCATCGATACGTACCGCAAGCTGTTCCAGTTTGCCGAGATCATTCCGTGCTCGGCACTCCGCCATCAGAACACCGATGACATCATTCCGAGCATCTTCAAATATCTGCCGTACGGCCCGCAGTTCTACGATGAGGACACCATCACCGATCAGCCGATGCGCCAGATCGTGGCTGAGATCATCCGCGAGAAAGCACTGTACGCCTTAAACGAAGAGATCCCGCACGGCATCGCCGTTGTGATCGACCAGATGAAAGACCGCCCGAACGGAAAAATCGTTGATATTGATGCGACCATCATCTGCGAGCGCGATTCCCACAAGGGCATCATCATCGGAAAACAGGGCGCGATGCTCAAGAAGATCGGAAGCAACGCGCGGTATGAGCTGGAGCAGATGCTGGAGCAGAAAGTCAACCTGAAGCTCTGGGTCAAAGTCAAAAAAGACTGGCGCGACAGCGATTTCCTCGTGAAGAACTTCGGATATGATAAAAAGAAACTCGATTTATAATATTGCATTATAATAAGGAAGAAACATGCGAGAACCAATCAATGTAAGCGGAATGGTATTATCCGCCTCCCCGGTCGGAGAGTATGACAAGCGCGTCGTGATCCTGACCCGGGAGCTCGGCAAAATCACCGCCTTCGCGCGCGGCGCCCGCCGCATGAAAAGCCCGCTGATGGCCGTCTCCAATCCGTTCGTCTTCGGCGAGTTTCAGGTCTACGAAGGCCGCGACAGCTACACCCTCTCCGGCGCAAACATTAAAGAATACTTCCTCGACCTGGCGCAGATGCAGCCCGGCGTTTATTACGGCTTTTATTTTCTGGAACTGGCCGAATATTTCGGCCAGGAAGGAAACGATGAAACCCAGATGCTGAACCTTCTGTACGTGACGATGAACGCCATCCGCCGCGGAAAACAGGACCTCCGCCTGATCCGGTGCATCTTCGAACTGCGGACGATCACAATCAGCGGAGAAGCACCGCAGATGTTCTCCTGCATGGAGTGCGGCACGAAAGAGAATCTGACCGTTTTCTCCCTGCGCGACAGCGCCATCTACTGCCAAAACTGTGGAAAAACCATCAGAGATCCATGGGCGCTGCAGCCGGGCACCGTGCTGGCATGCCGCTATATCATTGCGGCACCGCTGGCGAAGCTGTATGGTTTTACTGTAAATGAAGAGATCCTGGACGAACTGGAACGATTGCTGCGTGCATATCTCCATCGCTATGTCGAAAAGAAGATGAAAACATTACAGATTCTGGATGTGATGAAATAATATAAAATGTAATAATTTGCAAAAATGTAAAATAATTATGTCCAAAAGTGTGTCCACACCTTTACAAATAAGTAGAAATGGGATAGAATATTTGGAATAAAGAAAAAAATGGTTCTGTATTCGTCACAGAAGATATTACAAATGCATAGTACCAGAAAAAATGAGAAGGTTTTAGTGAAAATGGTAATATAAAAGCTAGAAAAACTATGCGAAACAAGAGAATGTTACGAGTACGGCGAAAAAAATACGACAGGGGAGAAAGGTATGTACAAAAAATCATCCACAGGATGGCTGAAGCATCTGGATTTTATGGTTCTTGATATTATCTGTCTTCAGCTGGCTTTCGTCATGGGTTATTTCTTAAGACATCACAGTTTTAAGCCATATGGAAGCCCAATTTACCGAAATGAGGCTATCGTATTCGCTCTGATCCAGCTGATGATCATGTTTTTTGACGATTCCTTCAAAAACGTCATGAAGCGCGGATACCTCGTGGAAATCGGAATGACTGTAAAAAATATGGTATACATCATCGTTCTTGGTGTATTCTACCTGTTCCTGATTCAGGAGGGAGATCAGTTCTCCAGAGCAACCATTATGCTGACCGGTGCTCTGTACGGAATGCTTTCCTATCTGATGCGCATCGGATGGAAGGCTGTGGTAAAGAAACGCAGCAGCGGGGAACACAGCGGCCGTTCGCTTCTGATCATCACGACCGAAAAACAGTCACAGTCCGTTGTAAAGAGCATGCTGGATTTCGATTACATCGGCGTTCGTCCGACTGGCGTTGTTCTCGTAGACCAGGACAGAACCGGACACAAAATCCACGGCGTACCGGTGGTATCGAACCTTGCAGATGCAGCTGAGTATGTCTGCCGTGAGTGGTTCGACGAAGTGCTGATCGTTCTGCCGGAAGGCAGAGAAATCCCGCAGAAAGTATTCGACGCATTCGCCGAGATGGGCATTACGATCCACGTAAAAATTGCGGACGTGAACGAAATGCAGGGAAAAAATCAGACTGTAGAGCGCATGGGCAACTATACCGTGGTCACCACCTGCATCAATATGGCAAGCGCAGGACAGCTTGTGCTGAAACGAATCATGGACATCTGCGGCGGTCTTGCCGGATGTATTCTGACCGGAATCATCTTCCTGTTCGTTGCCCCTGCGATTTATATCAAGTCTCCGGGCCCGATCTTCTTCTCACAGTACCGTGTCGGAAAGAACGGAAGAAAATTCAAAATTTACAAGTTCCGTAGCATGTACATGGATGCGGAAGAGCGGAAAAAAGAACTGATGAAACAGAACCGCGTCAGCGATGGTCTGATGTTCAAAATGGAGAATGACCCGCGTGTCATCGGAAGCGAAAAAGGACCAGGCAAAGGAATCGGAAACTTTATCCGCAAAACCTCGCTGGATGAATTCCCGCAGTTCTTCAATGTGTTAAAAGGCGACATGAGCCTTGTAGGAACCCGTCCGCCGACAGTGGATGAGTGGGAGAAATATGAGCTCCATCACAGAGCAAGACTGGCAATCAAGCCGGGACTGACTGGTATGTGGCAGGTAAGCGGACGAAGCGAGATTACAGATTTTGAAGAGGTTGTAAAACTGGATACGAAGTACATTTCAGAATGGTCCTTTATGCTGGATATTAAGATTTTGTTTAAAACTGTACTGATTGTATTAGGCCAGAAAGGTTCTATGTAAAAAAAATGAAAAATGGAGATATATTGTAGTTTTGGGAGTAGTGTGGTAAAATAAAGGTAAATTTTAAGAAAAATTTATGAATGGAAGCGCAAAGAAGTCCTGATGACGGCGAAAAGGAAAAAGGCTTCCTTTGACAGGTGGTCCAAATAATGTTAATTATTTGGACCTTTTTATGTGAACTTCCTGAAATATTAACTCTCGTTTCGACATGTTCTTGCTTTAAGCCAGTTGTAGCATACTTTAAAAGGAATTTTATGAGAGTTAATTTTATAGGAAGTTCACATATATACTACCACAAAAGTAATTATCTTTCGCTGACAACTATCCTAACACACAGGGGATTGAAAAAGTCATAAAGTTATGGTATAATCGAAAACAAAAGTTCATGAAAAACGAAAGAAGGAAGTATATGAACAACTCAAAACAAGATATATTGAACAACCTGATAAAAGAACCCTTCATCAATCAGCGTATCCTTGCCGCACAGACCGGCCATTCGCTTGGAATCGTCAATCGTTCGATCAAGGAACTGATTTCAGAAGGTTACCTGGATGAAGAGATCCGTCCGACGGAAAAGACACTGCGTGAGGCAAAAGAGAAAGCGCCGAAAAACGCCATTATCCTTGCCGCCGGATTTGGTATGCGGATGGTTCCGATTAATACAGAGACACCGAAAGGACTTCTGGAAATCAAGGGAGAGCGGCTGATAGAGCGCACAATCCGTCAGCTTCATGAAGTCGGCATTACAGAGATTTACGTCGTTGTCGGATTTATGAAAGAGCAGTATGAATATCTGATCGATGAATACGGCGTAGAATTGATCGTCGCTCCGGACTATGTGTCGAAAAACAATCTGCATTCCCTGAAAACGGCGGCAGCCCATTTATCAAACAGCTACATCATTCCCTGTGATATCTGGTGTGAAAAGAATCCATACAGCAGAAACGAATTATATTCCTGGTACATGGTCAGCGATCTGGTGGATGATGACAGTACCGTCCGCGTAAACCGGAAGCAGGAGCTGGTCGTACAGAAAGAACAGGCAGGCGGAAACGCGATGATCGGCATCTGTTATCTGCTGGAAACAGAAGCGGAGATCGTGCGGGAGCGTCTGGAAGAACTGGGAAGAGATTCCCGATACGACGGAGCGTTCTGGGAGGAAACCTTATACCGGAAAGACAGAATGATTGTGACGGCCCGTGTTGTACATGCTGCCGATGCCGTAGAAATCAATACCTATGAGCAGCTGCGTGAGATTGACAGCGATTCCAGCCAGCTGCAGACGGATGCGATTCAGGTAATCTGTGAAGCACTTGGAGCACAGCAGAACGAAGTGACAAACATTACAGTTCTGAAAAAAGGAATGACAAACCGATCCTTTTTATTCTCCTGTAAAGATAAAAAATACATTATGCGAATTCCGGGAGAGGGAACCGATCAGTTGATCAACCGCAGGCAGGAAGCCGCTGTATATCAGACGATCGCCGGCCGCAGGATCTGTGATGAGATTGCCTATATTAACCCGGAGAACGGCTACAAAATCACAGAATATCTCGAAGGTGCGCGGGTCTGCGATGCAGAAAATGAGGAAGATCTTCAGAAATGCATGAAGAAACTGCGGGAGTTTCACGGGCAGAAATTAAGAGTAGACCATTCCTTCGACCTGTTCGGACAGATGGAATACTATGAAAGCCTCTGGGAAGGAACTCCGTCAGCATATAAAGATTACGAAAAGACGAAAGCGCATGTGCTTCAGTTAAAGGATTACATCGAAGCAAATGCCGGAGAGTGGGTGCTCACTCACATTGATGCTGTGCCGGACAATTTTCTGTTTGTGGAAGAAAACGGAAAAGAGGAGATCCGCCTGATCGACTGGGAATACGCCGGAATGCAGGATCCGCATGTGGATATTGCGATGTTCTGTATCTATTCTCTTTACAAAAAAGAGCAGGTGGACCATCTGATTGATCTTTATTTTGAAGGAAACTGTGACGACAGAACACGCATAAAAATCTACTGCTACATCGCAGTCTGCGGCCTGCTCTGGAGCAACTGGTGCGAATATAAACGGAAATTAGGCGTGGAATTCGGAGAATATTCCCTGCGGCAGTACCGCTACGCAAAAGATTATTACAAAATAGTCCAGCAGGAACTGGGAGAGGAAGGAAAAGAAACATGTACAAAGTAGAGCGTGCCATTATTATGGCGGCAGGCCTCGGAAACCGGATGAAGCCGGTAACGTTAAAAATACCAAAACCGCTGGTCCGGGTAAACGGTGTGCGGATGATCGATACCGTTATCGATGGACTGCACAAAAACGGAATCACAGAAATTTACGTGGTAGTCGGTTACCTCAAGGAACAGTTCCAGACACTGGAAGAGGAGTACCCGGGTCTGAAACTGATCGACAATCCGTGGTACGATACCTGCAATAACATTGCATCGCTGTATGTGGCGCGGGAACATCTGGAAAATGCGATTATTCTTGACGGTGACCAGATCATCTATCATCCGGAAATTCTGGCACCGGAGTTTGAGCGATCCGGTTACAACAGCGTGTGGACCGATGATGAGACCGACGAGTGGCTGCAGACTGTGGAAAACGGCATTGTGACAGGCTGCAGCAGAACCGGCGGAAAGGGCGGATGGCAGCTCTACAGCATTTCCCGATGGACAGCAGAAGATGGAAAGCGGCTGAAAGGCCATCTGGAGCAGGAGTTTGAAGTAAAGAAAAACCGTCAGATTTACTGGGACGATGTGGCAATGTTCTGTTACCCGAAAGAGTATCAGCTTGGCATCCGGCCAATGAAGGCAGAGGATATCATAGAAGTAGACAATTTCAGCGAACTTGTTGCACTCGATGCATCGTATGCGGATTACGCAGAAAGGGAAGAAAATGAACAGTAAAAACCAACAGAAGAAAAAAGAAATCGACTGGATGATCACGCTGGTGCCTTTGGCGCTGATCGTTGCTCTATGTATCGTATTTTTCTTTGCACCGGAGCAGTCGAATCAGGTACTTGGCCAGATTCGATTTCTGTTTGGAGACACCTTTGGAACGTATTACCTGGTCATCGGACTTGGCATTTTCTTTCTGTCTCTGTTTCTGGCAGGCTCCAAATACGGAAATATTGTGCTTGGAAAGCCGGATGAGAAGCCAAAATATTCCTTTTTTGCATGGGGATGCATGATGTTTACCTGTGGTCTGGCAGCAGATATTCTGTTTTATTCGTTCTCTGAGTGGATTTTGTACGCAACAGATCCTCACATCGCAGAACTTGGCAGCATTCAGGAATGGGCAGGCGTATTTCCACTGTTTCACTGGAGCTTTATCCCGTGGGGATTCTATCTGGTACTGGCCGTTGCGTTTGGCTTTATGCTTCATGTAAGAAAACGAAACCGTCAGAAATACAGCGAGGCGTGCCGTCCGATTCTGGGAAAACAGACAGATGGAATTGGCGGCCGTCTGATTGACCTTCTGGCTGTCTTTGCACTGCTGGCCGGAACTGCTACCACTTTTAGTGTGGCAACTCCTCTGATGGCGGAAATCATCGGCGAGCTGTTCCATATGGAAGTCAGCAGAACTGTGATTAATATTATCATTCTTCTGATCACCTGCTGTGTTTATACCTATTCTCTTCTGCATGGATTCAAAGGAATCAGCATTCTGGCCAAGGTGTGCATTTATCTGTTTTTCGGACTCCTTGCCTTCGTCCTGCTGTTTGGGGGAGAGACGCGGTATATTATTGAAACTGGATTTTCTTCTCTTGGAAAAATGATTCAGAACTTTATCGGCTTATCAACGTATACGGACCCGATGCGTACGACAAACTTCCCACAGAACTGGACCATTTATTACTGGGCATACTGGATGGTATGGTGTGTGGCAGCACCGTTCTTCATTGGCAGCATTTCCCGCGGAAGAACCGTGCGCCAGACGATTCTCGGCGGATACGGTTTTGGTGTGGGTTCCACGCTTGTCAGCTTTATTATTCTTGGAAATTATTCGATGGGAAAGCAGATTTCAGGTGCAATTGATTTCATTTCGCAGTATAATGAAAGTGGAGATTTATATCATCTGATCGTGTCGATGATCAAAACCATGCCGTGTGCACCGCTGATTATGGTTGTTGTATTAGTTGCGATGGTTGCATTTTATGCGACATCGTTCGACTCGATCGCATTGACAGCATCGTGCTACAGCTATCGGAAACTGGAAGACGGCGAAGAGCCGGCAAAAGGAATTCAGCTGATGTGGTGTATCCTGCTGATCCTGCTTCCGATTGCACTTCTTTTTGCAGAGAGTTCCATGAACAGTCTGCAGTCTGTCAGTATCGTAGCGGCATTTCCGATCGGCATTGTGATCGTGATGATTGCGGTCAGCTTCTTAAAAGATGCAAAACTGTATTTAGAAGAATTGCAGGGAGGAAAAGCGCATGGAGAGGAGAAAAAAGAGAATCGTTAAACTGACAGCATTTTTGTTTCTGCTTGCGGCATCCATTTTTGTGATGCCGCAAAAGGCGTTTGCGGACGAAAATGAGGATATTACATTGCCGACGGGCGATATTAAACCCATGGAACCACAGCAGGATGAGTCCGGGATTGATACATACGGGGCCGATGAAGGCGATGAGTTCAGCGGAACGGAGTATGAATTGTATACGGTTCTGGAGAATCGTGTGAAAGAAGCGATGCTGGCTGGAAATGAATGGGTATCCATTAAAGATTTAAAAATAAGAAGGGATACCTATGACATTTGGGAATCGAAACACATAAAGCAGTGAGAATCCCCCATGGTTGAATGGAAGCGTTCAACCATGGGGGATTTTAATGGATGTTCCTCTTGCAGTCCCCCCCATTTTGTGTTAACATAAAACACGCAAATAACCAACAGCAAGGAGTTCTATTTTACATGAACATTACCTCAAAATACCGTTCTCTCTCCGTCCAGGCGAAGGCGGCGCTTTGGTTTACGATCTGCAGTTTCTTACAGAAAGGCATTTCGTTCATCACAGTTCCGATTTTCACGCGTCTGATGAGCACCGAGGAGTACGGAACCTATACGGTTTATCTGTCCTGGCTGCAGATTTTGACGATTATGACATCGCTGTATTTATTTAATGGTGTTTATGACAATGCGATGGCAAAGTACGAGAAGCAGCGGGATGAATATACATCTGCAATGCAGGGACTGACGCTTGTGATTACGGGTGCGGTTTTTGCATTGTATTGTTTTACATCGGGTTTCTGGGAGAAGATTTTAAATCTGCCGAAATCCATGATTTTGCTGATGTTTTTGGAAGCGCTGCTGAGTCCGGCGCTTTCTTACTGGTCGGGGCGGCAGCGGTTTGAGTATCGGTACCGGATTCTGGTCTGTGTGACGATTCTGCAGGCGCTGATGAACCCGATTGCAAGCCTGGTGCTGATCCGCATCAACGGCGGTACGGCCATGATGAGGATCCTGGGTATCGTCGGAGTGCAGATCTGTATTTGCGTGCCGATTATTGTGTTCCAGTTCTGCAAAGGAAAAGAGTTCTTTTCGAAGGAATACTGGGGCTACGCACTGCGGATCGGAATTCCGATTGTGCCGCATTATCTGTCCGGTATTATCCTGAATCAGGGCGACCGCATCATGATTGACAAGATGGTCGGAAAGACGGAAGTTGCGCTGTACGGGCTGGCGTACAGCATTGGTATGCTGGTGCAGCTTTTCATCAGCGGTATGAACAGTGCATTGACACCGTGGATGTACAGCAAGATCAAAAAGGGCGACATCCGCTCGATGCGGAAGGTGCTGCAGCTGCTGAGCATTGTAGTGGTCGGCATAGCCGTGGCGCTGATGCTGATCAGCCCGGAGCTGGTGCTGATTTTCGGATCACCGAAGTACCGCGAGGCGGTGTACGTCATTCCGCCGGTGGCAGCGAGTGTGTTCTTTATCTTCATTTATAATATTCTCTCGATGCCGCAGTTTTATTATGAAAAAACACAGTTTCTGATGGCTGCATCCATGGCGGCGGCTGGAGCGAATGTGGTGCTGAACTTTATTTTTATCCGCCTGTTCGGTTACATCGCGGCCGGTTACACGACGCTGGCATGCTATATGCTGTATTCGGTCGGCCATTATATTGTGAGCAAACAGATTCTGGTGAACGAAGGAATCCAGGAAAATCTGATGAATCCAGGATTTCTTCTGGCGTGCTCCGTTTTTCTGATTGGAGCAAGTATCATCTGCAATCTGATTTTCCCGTACAGGATCCTGCGTTACGCGATTCTGCTCGCAAGTGCAGGGCTGGTCTTCTGGAAGAAAGAACTTCTGCTGAAGACGATGGCGGATATCCGGAAAAAATAAAAAAGTGGGGGAGGATTTGAAACGAATGTTCAGAGACTCCCCGTTTTTTCTTGACAGTCACAGAAAAAACGATACAATGAAAGAATGAAGAAAAGTAAGGCATTTTAATTAGAAAAGGAAAAATTACATGAGTACCAGTATTTCAATAAAAGAACTAAAAGAGCTCGATCCGTCAAGCTATCAGATCGTCGATATCCGCGATGCGGTAGAGATCTCCCACGGCGCGATTCCGGGAGCGCTTGTGATGAAGACAGAAGAAATCGAGACAAGTGATGCGATTGACCGGAGCAAAAAGACGATTATCTGCTGCAGCCGCGGCCGGTTCAGTGTCGCAGCGGCGGAAGAATTACAGGAAAAGGGCTGGGACGCTGTGAGCCTGGAGGGCGGTTACATCGCCTGGCTGATGGATGTGATGAGCGCGCCGGAGGAGCAGGACAAGGCGGCAGACGTGGAGAAGAGTCTCCGCAAAAAATTCAAAAAGTCGATCTGGTCCAAATTTACGAAAGCGATCAATACGTACGAGCTGGTAAAACCGGGCGACAAAATTGCTGTCTGTATTTCCGGCGGAAAAGATTCGATGTTGATGGCGAAATGCTTTCAGGAGTTAAAGCTTCACAATAAATTTGATTTCGAAGTAAAATTCGTTGTCATGGACCCGGGATACAGCCCGGAGAACCGCAAGGTGATCGAGGATAACGCAAAGAGCCTCCATATTCCGATCACGATTTTCGAGACCGATATTTTCGATTCGGTTTACCATGTCGAAAATTCGCCGTGTTACCTCTGCGCGAGAATGCGCCGCGGCCATCTGTACCATTTTGCACAGCAGCTTGGCTGCAACAAGATCGCACTTGGCCATCATTACGATGATGTCATTGAGACAATCCTCATGGGAATGCTCTACGGTGCGCAGGTGCAGACGATGATGCCGAAGCTTCACAGCATCCACTTCGAGGGCATGGAGCTGATCCGCCCGCTGTATCTGGTGCGCGAGGATGATATCAAGGCGTGGAGAGATTATAACGGTCTGCATTTCATCCAGTGTGCCTGCAAGTTTACCGATACCTGCACGACCTGCAATAACGAGGAGAATCGTTCGAAACGCGTGGAGATCAAGGAACTGATCAAAAACCTGAAAAAGGTGAATCCGTTCGTGGAGAGCAATATTTTCCGCAGTGTCGAAAATGTCAACATTGACACCGTGGTCGGCTACAAGCAGCACGGCATCCGCCACAATTTCCTGGAAGGATACGACGACAATCCGGGGTATGTGCCGGAGGCAGAAAAAGCAGCGGCGGAAACGGAGCAGGAAAAAGAAGGAAAGTAATGCACAGAAAAATAGAAGAAACGCCGGAGCGGGAGAAAATGCTGATCCGGCTGAAAGAGCTCCGTCTGGAACGCGGTTACTCGATGACACAGGCGGCGCGGAAGATTTTCAGTCACCCGGACACCTACAACCGGTATGAAAAAGGCATCCGTGAGATTCCGTTGGACTGTCTGATTACGCTGGCAAAGCTGTATGACTGCAGTCTCGATTATCTCGCGGGTGTTTCCGATCAGCCGCGAAAATACGGAAGGTGATGTAAATGGCAATTCCTCTTTATCTGACAACGATTGAACAGGATATTTTTGATACATTCCGGTATCTGCCGCATGCGGTTGCAGTCGGTGTCGGCTTTGTGACGGTTGCGGCGGCGTGGAAAAATCAGCAGATCCAGAAGAAACGGAAACGGCTGGAGCAGTACCGTGCGCTGCACGGCGGGCAGCTTCTGGCGTGGTTTCTGGTAGCCGTCTATTTTGCCATGCTGATTTCGATTACACTGCTTTCGAGAGAACCGGGTTCGAGAACCGGTGTGGATTTGAAGCTGTTTGAAACCTGGGGAAACCAGTGTCTGCCGGACCGGTATTTTGTGGAAAATATTCTGCTGTTTCTGCCGTTCGGTGCATTACTGCCGGCGGCGGTGCCGTTTCTTCGGAGATGGTGGTACTGTGTGTATGCGGCATTTGCCACGAGCATGATGTTGGAAACTGTGCAGCTTTTAACAGAGCGCGGCTTCTGTCAGTTAGATGATGTTGTGACGAATACGCTTGGAGCAGCCATCGGGTATCTGGTGTTTGCACTGGTGCGGAAATGTTGGAGAGGGAAGATAGAAGAATAGAAGGAAAACAAGAAGGCTCTGCCCAAATGGACAGAGCTTTTTTCTTCCCTGTTTTTATAGCAAGACCCGAAAATAATGCAAAAAATTCAGCACCGCAGAGCGTGAATTACTGCGTCACAGATTTTCGTCGTACCCCGGTACGCCTTCAAATCTGTTCCTTGCAATTCGCGCTCTGCAGCACTGCCTTTTTTGCATTATTTTCGGGTCTTGCTATAGATGGAAGTGCAGGAGAGTTAATCCACCCGTTCTTTCCCCCAGAAAAACAATGCCACGGTTCCTGGCCCTGTGTGGCTGCCGATGGTGGTTCCGATGTTGTTGATCTCGACTTTTCCGTTCAGATTGGGAAAGCGTTCCTCGATAAGATCCGCAACGGCCCGCGCATCTTCGTAGCAGGCGGACTGGGAAATGTAGCATTTGCCGGAGTAGGAGAGGCCGCCCTCGGCGTTTTCTTCCATCTGGTCGACGATTTTTTTGATGACTTTTTTCTTCGTACGGATTTTAAACCGCGGAATCAGACGGCCTTCGTTGTCCATGTTGAGCAGCGGGCAGATGCCGAGGAGTCCGCCGATTGCGCCGGAGGCTTTGGAGATGCGGCCGCCGCGCACGTAGAAGGTGAGGTCCGTGGAGAAGAACCAGTGATGGAATTTGAGGCGGTTTTTCATCGCAAAATCGTAAACCTCTTCCAGCGGTTTTCCTTCATCGCGCAGGTCGGCAAGGCGGTCCATCAGAAGACCGTAGCCGGAGGAAGCGCCGAGGGAATCCACGATGAGGATTTTCCGTTCCGGGTAGCGCTCTTCAAGGTCGGCTTTGGCGATCATCGCGGAATTCAGTACACCGGAAATGCCGGAGGAGAGGCAGACGTGGAGAATGTCTTTGCCGTCCTGCAGGAATGTTTCAAAATAGGCTTCAAATTCATCGGCATTCACCTGGGATGTTTTCGTGGAAGCGCCGGCGGCCATGGCGGCATAGAACTGATCGAACGGCATGGATTTGCCGAGATCATCCGCGTACTCGGTGTCATTTAATTTGTAATGGAAACAGATGTATGAGATTTCCCGTTTGGAGAAATGTTCTTCGGTAAGGTCTGCCGTAGAGCAGCAGCTGATGACATAGGAACTCATAAAATAATCCCTCCTTGTAAAAATGAAAGTAAGAACTCTGGTTTCTGTGCCTATTGTAGCATTCCGAATGGGAAAAGGCAACTGCGGAACGTGATTATATCCGTAATGAAAGGGGAAGCGAAATGGTGTCAAGCCTTGTATTTGCGGTGCGGCCTGTGGTAGAATAGAACTATGAGAATACGAAAATACAAGGAGGTTTTTGCATATGCAGAATTATTCAGGAGAAGAAGGGCTGCAGTATCATCTGCAGATCCGAAAAGGCGATGTGGGACGGTACGTGATTCTGCCGGGAGATCCCAAACGGTGTAAAAAAATTGCAGCTTACTTTGAGAACCCGGTGCTCGTCGCAGACAGCCGGGAATTTGTGACTTATACGGGTACTTTGGACGGTGTAAAGGTTTCCGTTACATCTACCGGCATCGGCGGTCCGTCGGCTTCCATCGCGATGGAAGAGCTGATCCAGTGCGGCGCCGATACGTTTATCCGCGTCGGAACATGCGGCGGTATGGCACTCGATGTAGAGGGCGGCGATATCGTGGTGGCAACGGGAGCGATCCGTGCGGAGGGAACATCAAAGGAATACGCACCGATCGAGTTCCCGGCAGTCGCAGACCTTACCGTGACGAATGCGCTGGTGCAGGCGGCAAAGAATCTTGGGAAAAAATGGCATGCGGGCGTGGTACAGTGCAAGGATTCCTTCTACGGCCAGCACGACCCGGAGCAGATGCCGGTCGGCGATGAGCTGCTGAAAAAATGGGATGCATGGATGAAGCTTGGATGCAAAGCGTCAGAGATGGAATCGGCGGCACTTTTTATCGTGGCAAGTGCCCGCGGCGTCCGTGCCGGATCGGATTTTCTTGTGATGGGAAATCAGGAGAGAGTGAAACGCGGCATGGAGAACCACATTACGCACGATACGGAAGGTGCGATTCAGGTAGCGATTGAGGCGCTGCGGATTCTGATCCGGGAAGACCAGAAATAAGAAAGAAAAATAGGGGGATACTGGAAAGGGGATGCTGGATATGAAACAGGAAATCAGTACAGAAATAAAACAGGAGCTGGTAAAACAGGCTCTGGCAGCGCGGAAATTTGCGTATGTGCCGTATTCGAAGTTCCGCGTAGGCGCGGCGGTTCTGGCAAAGAATGGAGCGATTTATACCGGATGCAACATTGAAAATGCGGCGTATACACCGACAAACTGCGCGGAGCGCACCGCGGTCTTCAAAGCCGTATCCGAGGGCATAACGGAATTTGACGCGATCGCCGTCTGCGGCGGCCCGGGAGAGGCAGAGCCGGAGGATTTCTGCACACCGTGCGGTGTCTGCCGCCAGGTCCTGCGGGAATTCGTTGATCCGAACGAATTTCTCGTCCTTCTCTGCAAGGGCGACGGTTCCTGGAAAGAAATGACACTCGAGGAGCTGCTGCCAATGGGATTCGGAAAAGAAAATTTATAAACAGAAGCCGGAAAAGAAAAAATCCAGGGCAGGTACGGAAAGTACCGTATGCCCTGGATTTTTTATGTCCAAGATATAAAAATTATTTACTGAAATTTCGGCTCACAGGTCAGATCGCATCCCAGACGCTGGAACATTTTGCGGTCCACATCGGAGAGCATAACGCTGGAGTGCACCTGGCAGCCCTTTAACTGCGGCAGGCAGGAGAGTGCTTTCTGTGCATCCTCGCTCTGTGCAGCGGTAGCGGACAGGGCGATCAGAACTTCGTCAGTATGGAGACGCGGATTTTTGCTTCCGAGATACTTTGTTTTCAGTGTCTGGATCGGAGCGATGGATTCCGGTGAGAGAACGTGTACGTCGTGTTCAATACCGGAAAGGTCTTTTAAAGCATTCAGCAGAAGTGCTGCGCTTGAGCCGAGCAGATCGCTTGTCTTTCCGGTGATGATGCGTCCGTCCAAAAGCTCCATGGCAGCAGCCGGTGCGCCGGTCGCTTCAGCGCGGACAAGAGCCGGGGAAACGGTGGTGCGGTCTGCGGCAACGATGTTCTCCTGTTTCATCAGAAGCTCGATTTTGTAAGCCTCTGTCTCGGAACGGGAACCGTCTGCGATGCCGTCCACAGCGTTATAGTAGCGGCGGATGATCTCCTGGCGGGAAGCCTCGCAGCATGCGGCATCATCGACAATGCAGTTTCCGGCCATGTTGACACCCATGTCGGTCGGGGATTTGTATGGGCTCTCGCCGAAAATCTGCTGGAAAATGGCGCGCAGAACCGGGAAAATCTCAACATCACGGTTATAGTTGACGGTTGTTACATCGTATGCCTCAAGATGGAACGGGTCGATCATGTTGACATCGTTCAGATCGGCGGTAGCAGCCTCATAGGCCAGGTTGACCGGGTGCTTCAGCGGCAGATTCCAGATCGGGAAGGTTTCATATTTGGCATAGCCGGCGTTTACACCGCGTTTGTGCTCGTGGTAAAGCTGGGAAAGACAGGTTGCCATCTTTCCGCTTCCCGGTCCCGGTGCGGTAACGACAACGAGCGGGCGTGTCGTTTCGATGTATTCGTTCTTTCCATATCCCTCATCGCTTACGATCAGCGGTACATTGTGCGGGTAGCCCGGAATTGTGTAGTGAATGTAAACCGGGATGCCGAGCTTTTGCAGTCTCTTTTTAAAGGCATCTGCGCTGTGCTGGCCGGAATACTGGGTAATTACTACGCTTCCGACGTAGAGGCCGCGTCCGCGGAACTCGTCGATCAGACGGAGTACATCACTGTCGTAGGTGATGCCGAGGTCACCGCGGATTTTGTTTTTCTCAATATCGGATGCGGAAATTGCCATAACAATCTCGGCCTGATCGGAAAGCTGCATCAGCATGCGCAGTTTTGCGTCCGGTGCAAAGCCCGGAAGAACGCGGGATGCGTGGAAATCGTCGAACAGCTTTCCACCGAATTCCAGATACAGCTTGTTGTCAAACTGGTTGATGCGGTCGCGGATGTGCTCGGACTGCATTTTCAGGTATTTTTCATTGTCAAATCCAATTTTCATGGTATTTTTCTCCCTTTTTTCCATGGTATTTGTTTGAAAGAAACGGATCATTCCTGCAGGGATGATGCAAAGTTTTCCCCATTGGGTTCTGAAGAGTTACAAACAACTGATTTTATTTTACTATAGAGAAAAGTCACGTGCAAGAAAAAAATGCGGCAGGAATAGAAGCGATTCAGAAAAAGCACTCCTTCGCGCAAGCATGATTCGCGATTTTTCCGGAATTTCGCATGGATCTGAATCGTTACAAAAAAAATCTCCCCAAAAGGAGAGAGGCCGGGACTTGGTTGAAGCCCCGGCGGTATGAAAAAGAAATCTATCTATTAGAAAGGTTGGCGTTGGAGACGTGCTTCCAGAAATGCTTTGCCGTCTCCGGTTTATTTATAGAGAAACAATGGAGGTTGTTTTTTACTTCCTTTGTTGTTGATAAGATTAGTATACGGGAAAATTGTGACCAGAATGTGTACACGGGATAAAGCTTTTCTGAAGAGAACATGAAAACAAAAGGAAGAAAATCTGACGGAATTGTAAAGAAGTAGTCAAAAAGGATTCATGCACCGTGGAAAAGGCGCATAAAATGCAGGAGAAGAAAAAGAGCATTTCCGGCAGGAAAACCGATAAGACCGGAAAACCGGCTATCTGGCAGCTGCGGGGAAGAGGTTTCTATGCCGGAAATGAAAAGGAAGAGAAAAATTTGCAGAGCGTGATTCTGGATATGGTCAACCGTTTTGGCTATCTTGGTATTCTGATTCTGATTGCGGTGGAAAATGTATTTCCACCGATTCCCTCCGAGGTGATTCTGACCTTTGGCGGTTTTCTGACAACGTGTACTCGGCTGCACCCGGCGGGGGTTGTGCTGGCATCTACGGCGGGCTCACTGCTTGGCGCGCTGGTGCTGTACGGAGCCGGAACCCTCGTCAGCCCGGAAGGGCTTGCCGAGCTGCTCGAGAGCCGGCCGATGAAGCTTCTGGGGTTTCGGGCAGAGGATGCCTGGAAGACCATTGCCTGGTTTCAGAAAAAGGGGCAGCGGGCTGTGCTGCTCGGCCGATGCATTCCGATCATCCGAAGTCTCATCTCGGTTCCGGCCAGCATGGCGGGGATGAAGATGCCGGGATTTCTGCTATATACCATAGTCGGGAGTACGGTCTGGAATCTTCTTCTGGTTGGCATCGGTGCAGCGGTCGGCGCTGCATGGGAGCAGGCGGCAGAATATGTGAAGCTATATGCGGATGTGGTTTTCCTTATTTTAATGGTGGGAACCGTATGCTTTCCGGCATTCCATTTATATAGGAAGAAACACCGTCAAAAATAATAGGATGCATGAAATCATGCATGATATGCAAAAAATATGCTTGCAATTTAGCAATAAGTGTGCTCAGATTCATCTCAACAAATAAAAGGGAGTAGCGAAACGCCGCGGGATCTGAAATAAAAACATCCCGTGCGGGTTTGAAACCGTCAGCCGATGTTGAGAAACATCCGTATCAAATGAGAACGCAAGACTTTTATTGTGGCAGATGTCATGATAGGAGTCTTTTTTTATCCTTCGACTCCTGAATACCAAATATGAACTGCCATCCGTTGCCAGCGAAAGAAGCGTGGCGGAGAGAGAGGAATGTATGAGCAGCCAAAGAGTAAAAAAAGAATTGTACGAAACTGCAATGACAGGAGAAAAGGCACTGACCAGCCTGATGTATGTACAGATGACACTGTATGCAGCAAAAAGCCAGAAAACGTATGCCAGGGTGCGAAGCGAGGGGCGTGCAAGGATGCGCCACATGGGGCTTCATATGAATCAGTATTTAAGAGCGGCAGGAAAGGATCTGGAAAGCTTTCGAAACCGTCTGAAAGAGACACATCTGCCGGAAGAGCTTCAGTCAAAGGCAGAAACATTTCTGGTCCAGACGGTACATGCGCTGGATGTGACGGAGAAAAAACAGATGTACCGCAGGGAACTGATCGGGATGGAAGAGAAAGTAAAGGAAACAGCAGAACAGATCGAGGAGCTGCTGAAAAGCATGCGGGAGCTTGGAGTATAAGTCACCGTCTGGCAGGCTCTGCGTGACCCGTAACGTGTAGTATCCGCAGGGGAGTCGGCGAAGGGGAATGCGCATGGTGGACTTTTCAAAAACAAAATGTTAAGATAAAACATATGGTAATGATTCAGAGCCATGCGAAATAGAAGAGAAGATGCAGGAAAGAAAAGGAGTAAGAAACGTGGCAGAAGAAATTGCAATGAAGGTGATCGCCCGAATCCACACGGATTTCCCGGAAAAATTCGGGATTCCGAGGCAGAGCGGACTGATCGAAGAACTAAAGAGTATGATCGTTTTTGAACCGGAGTTCCGCGATGCAAATGCACTGAGGGGGCTGGAAGAATATTCCCATCTCTGGTTGATCTGGGAGTTTTCGGAAGCCGTGCGGGATACCTGGTCTCCGATGGTGCGGCCGCCGCGGCTTGGCGGAAATAAGCGTGTCGGCGTATTTGCTACGCGTTCGCCGTTCCGTCCGAATCCGATCGGTCTTTCTTCGGTAAAGCTGGAATATGTGGAGCAGCATCCGTCGCTTGGTCCGGTATTGCACCTTACGGGAGCAGATCTGATGGACGGCACACCGATTCTGGATATCAAACCGTATCTGCCGCATGTAGACAGTCACGTGGAGGCACTTGGCAGCTTTACGGAAAAGACGAAAGAATACTTTATTCCGGTTGAGATTCCGGACGAGCTGCTGGAAAAGGTTCCGGCAGACCACCGTGCGGCGCTGAAAAAAGTGCTGGAGCAGGATCCGCGTCCATCGTATCAGAACAGCGAAGAACGCGTCTACGGACTTTCCTTTGCGGGAATGGAAATCAAATTCCAGGTAAAGGACGAGGTACTGCATGTTGTGGGAGTAGAAATGTGAGGAAGAAATAAAGATCGGGAGAAAAGACCGAAAGCAAGGATCGAAAGCAAAGATCAAAAGCGAAGATCAAAAGCAAAGATCAAAAGCAAGGATTAAAAGCAAAGATCGAGAGAAGAGACCAAAAGCAAGGATTAAGAGAAAAGATAGGAAGAAAAAATGGAACGAAATGTAGAGATAGATAAAATTTCAGATGGAAAACGATACGGAGCTAATGATCTTGTAAAAGTGGGCTGCGACGACTGCCGCGGATGCTCCGCCTGCTGTCATGGGATGGGAGATTCGATTGTACTCGACCCGATGGATGTCTACCGCCTGGAGAAAAAGCTGGGAAAGACGATGGAAGAGATTTTGCTGGCTGGGAACGTGGCGCTTCGTGTCGTGGACGGTGTTATTCTGCCACATCTGAAGATGACAGAGCAGTCAGACCGGTGCAGCTTTTTAAATGAAGAAGGCCGCTGCAGCATCCACGATGCACGCCCGGGCTTCTGTCGGATGTTTCCGCTGGGTCGGCTGTATGAGGATGGAACATTTTCTTATTTCCTTCAGGTGAACGAATGTCCGAAGGAGAACAAGACAAAGGTCAAGGTCCGCCGCTGGCTCGATACGCCGGAGCTTGGGAAATACGAAGCCTTTACGACAAAATGGCATTATTATCTGAAGGAAAAACAGAATGCGGCGCGCGAAAGCGAGGACGATGCATTCCGGCAGCAGATCAGCATGAACATTCTGAAGCTGTTTTATCTGCTTCCGTATGACGGAAATACAGATTTTTATACACAGTTTGCAGATCGAATGGAGCTTGCAGCAGACAAGCATTAAGCAAAAACATATATTAACAGGAGAGGCTGTCGCACGAAGCGAAAACACTACAAAATCTATATTTTGTGGAAATTTTTCTTCGTGCGGCAGCCCTCCTGTTTTTTTATATCGTTTCGTAGGAAAACTTTCCTGCTCCGGCGTAGACCAGGAAGGCTTCCCGGGTCTCACGCCTCCGTCGACGGCTGCAGAAAATGATCTGCCCGTTTTTCAGCAGAATTTCGCCGGTTACCTGTACAAGGGAAACATGGGCAAAGTTGATCAGCAGACCTTTTCCGCCGTGGAAAAAACGATCACTTGGTGTAAGGCAGACCGTCAGGTCGGTAAACGTGCAGCGGGTTGTAAAATCTCCCTGAATGGTGTGGAGAATCAGTCGGTGCTGGCAGGCCTCAACGTAAATCAGGTCGTCGAGCGCCAGCCGGTATTTTTGGGAAACACCCTGTGAGATAATGACTGGAATTTCGAGCAGAACAGCATCGTTCGGATCGAGTGGGAATATTAATTTGGAATACAAGAAAACACCTCCTGGAAAGCATACCGTTTGCGTCGAAGTGCAGCCGTTCGAGTCGAAGCGGTTGTCCGGCGCAAAGAAACATGATAGGGTACAAAATAAAAGTAGGAGGGAGCATTACAGCAAACGTCATAAAATTACAAAATGTAGTTTAGCATAGTGGCAGGATCTCATTCAAGCCGAATTGCCGCACTTCTGTTAAAATCGTTCGACAGATAACGACGCCGGATGGCTTAAAGAGTCGAAAAAAGTAAAAAAAGGAACGATAGGCAGAAAAAACAGCAGAAAGATCAAAAGAAAATCGAAAGAAAAGGAGGCAGAGAAGATTGACGATGCGAGATTGATTTGGTATAATATTCCAAAAATAATTATTACATATAACATTACCGTAAAAGAATAAATATCATATGGAGAGAAATATGAACAGAGAAGTAGAAACAATCAGAGAAAAAGTACATACAACAGCAGATGCAGCATTATTTTTATGCTTTCAGGAAGTGAAGGGAAGCCATTCCAAAGGAGTGATCCGGCTGCCGCTGCTTCACTATGACATTCCGTTTGAGGGATACGGAGAAATGCTGCTTCGGATGAACCGCATTTATGACCTGCTCGGCATGCCGGATGCAGGAAGCTGTATGCGGAGCCTTTCAGAAGGGGAAAAAGAAGAGTGGGAATTTACAGATGAAATGAAGAACAATCAGGATACAACGCTTCCAGCAGGAACCGAGCGTATGGTCAGTATTCAGATTCAGTTCCGACAGCACTGTAGTCTGCAGGGATTTCTGATCTGCGGAAAACAGAAAGCAGGTTTTCGTTCAGCACTTGAAATGCTGTATTTACTGGAAGATTGTCTGCAGGAACAGGATAACTGAATACGGGAGAAAAACGCAATAGAATGAGAGTGGGAGCTATGAAAGAAGAAAAAAAGATCAGAAAGAAAATAAAAATTGAGGATTTGCTGCCAAGAGATCCCATCCAGGTGGATCTCGATGCAATCCTTGGCTATGTGAAGGGGAAAACAATCCTGGTAACAGGCGGAGGCGGTTCGATCGGAAGTGAGATCTGCCGCCAGCTGGCCGGACACGACGTCGGGCATCTGATCATTTTTGACATCTACGAAAACAATGCGTACCAGATCCAGAAATCTCTGGAATGGGAGTTCCCAGATCTCAATTTGACCGTACTGATTGGTTCTGTGCGGGATGAGCGGAGGCTGGAATCAATTTTTTCGAAGTACCGGCCGGACATCGTCTTTCACGCAGCAGCCCACAAGCATGTGCCGCTGATGGAGGACAGCCCGAATGAAGCGATTAAAAACAATGTTATTGGAACCTTAAAAACGGCGCGCACAGCAAGCCATTATCAGGTAAAGAAGTTTATCCTGATATCAACAGACAAGGCGGTCAACCCGACCAATATCATGGGAGCGAGCAAGCGGCTCTGTGAGATGGTGATTCAGCTGATCGGAAGACACAGCACGACAGAGTTTACAGCAGTGCGCTTTGGAAATGTACTGGGAAGCAACGGAAGTGTCATTCCGCTGTTCCGTCGTCAGATCGAACACGGCGGTCCGGTGACGGTTACGCATCCGGATATCATTCGATATTTTATGACGATTCCGGAGGCAGTCAGCCTGGTACTTGAGGCAGGCGCCTATGCGAAAAACGGTCAGATCTTTGTCCTGAATATGGGAGATCCGGTCAGAATCGCAGATCTGGCAAAAAATATGATCCGCCTTTCCGGGTATGAGCCGGAAAAAGAAATCAAGATCAAATATATTGGCCTGCGGCCCGGCGAAAAGCTGTATGAAGAGCTTCTGATGAATGAAGAGGGCATGCAGACAACAGAAAACAGCCGGATTTTTATCGGCAGACAGATTGCATTTGATGAGAAAGTATTCCGGGAGCAGATAAAGGAACTCGCGAAGGAAGCGGAAAACGAATGTCCGGACATCTGTTATCTGGTAAAGAAAATGGTGCCGGAATACCAGTACGAAGGAGAAAAACAGGGATGACGGACCTTCATGTACATATTCTGCCGGGAGTGGACGACGGATCCCCGAATTTGTCCACCTCCCTTGAAATGGCAGAAATGGCGGCACAAAGCGGGGTGCGCATCCTCGCAGTGACGCCGCATGCAAACCAGACGGGAATCGAAGGCGTAGAAGATGGATATGTCAACTACGAATCGGAACAGTTAGAAGAGCAGTTTTACCGTCTGGAGAGGGAAATCAACAGAGAACACATTCCCATCAGCCTGGTGCGCGGCATGGAAATCATGAGCATCGGACCGCTGGGAAAAAAAATCAGAGAGAGAAAGCTGATACCGCTCCATGAGAGCCGCTATTATCTGATCGAGGTGCCGTTTGATATGGCGCCGGACGGAATCAGAAAGCGGCTGCTGGAATTTCCGGCGATGGGAAAAATCCCGGTGCTGGCGCATCCGGAGCGGTATTTCTGCGTGCAGGATACACCGGAGCTTCTATACGAATTCCGGGAAATGGGCGCGGTTTTGCAGATCAACAAAGGAAGCGTGTTTGGAAGATTTGGAGAAGAGGCTGAGCGGACAGCAAGGTTTCTACTGGAAAACCGCCTTGCGGGCTGTGTGGCAAGCGATGCCCACGGAGCTGATTACCGGACCACGGACATGCGGCCGGTCCGGCAGTTTCTGGAGGAGCGGTATGGAGAAGCGTATGCACAGCTTTTATTGAAAGTGAATCCGAGAAGAATCCTGGAGGACCGTCAGATTTTCTATGAACCGTCCCCGGAACGAAAACGGAAAAGACGCTGGTTCCTCTGAAAACAGGAAGAATGGCGTTACAGAAACGAAAGGAGCATCTTTGATATGCACAAAACGAGAGCGGCAGTTCTCATTCTGTTTCTGGCTTCCACACTTGCCTTTGGCGGGTGTCTGGTGCGGCAGCAGACGGGAAAAGACGGAAAAGGGCCGGAAATTACGATGGACAACAGTGAGATTTCTGCCAGCATCCATGCAGAGGAGTCAGAACTTCTGGCCGGAGTAACTGCTTACGATAAAAAAGACGGCGATGTGACGAGTTCTCTTGCTGTGGAACATATTTCGAATTTTGTGGAAAAAGGGCGGCGGAAAATCAGTATCGTCGCCTTTGATTCCGATAACCACGTTACGCATGCGGAGCGGGAACTGGTGTATAACGATTACACCTCACCGGTCTTTTCCCTGGATCGTCCACTGCGGTTCAGCCTGAATGCGGATGATCTGACAGAGGGACTTTCCGCGGATGATTGCCTGGACGGAACGATTACCGATCGCATCCGGATTTCCTATGAGGATGAGATCAGCAGTACGCCGGGACTGTACCACGTGACATATTCGGTTGCAAACCGCGCCGGAGATGTGACAAGTCTTCCGGTGACAGTAGAACTCTACGATCCGGCAGAGGAGAACGGAAAGCCGCAGATTACCCTGAGCGATTACCTGATTCATCTGGATCTGCAGCAGCCATTTGATCCGCAGGCATATCTGGAAAGCGTGAGTGTGGATCAGATGCTGTATGAAAAGAGAGAAGACGGTGCACTTCATGCAGCTTCGTATGAAGAAGAGCTTCTGGGAGAAAATCAGTTTTCCATTGACAATCCGGTCGATACCGGCAGTGCGGGTGTTTATGAAGTGACATACACTGCGACAGCGGAGGATGGGCAGACAAGCTCCGTCCGCCTGATCGTCTGTGTAAACGAATAGGGGGGATCCAGATGGGAGAATACGACAGAACAGGAAACGGGCAGAGCAGCAAAACAGACTGGGATCTCCGAAGTATCCTGTGCGACATTGCAAAAAACTGGTGGGTCATCCTTCTGATTGCCTGTTCGGCGGCAATGATAACCTATACTGTGATGGCGACCGTACACAAAGACCGGTATACGGTAAAAACCACATTTGCCGTTATGGGACGCGGGGTGGATGCCAATGCGGCATCGAGCCTGTCGGCCACATATGAGATGGCACAGAAATTTGAAGCAATTCTGGAAAATACGATTTTGAAGAAAAAAGTGATGGAGGAGCTCAGCCTGTCCTCGTTTCCGGCAAAAATGAATGCTTCCATTGTGCCGGAATCCAATCTGATGGAGCTGTCTGTGACCGCAGATTCGCCGGAAATGGCATTTCGGATCTTAAAGTCGGTACTGAACAATTATACGAGCATTTCCGACTATATTATTCCGAATGTAGTGTTGGAGACACTGCAGCAGCCGCAGGTTTCCGGTGTGCCATCGAACCAGATTCCGACCAAAAAGTATGCCGCGACCGCATTTCTTGCGGCAGCCCTTGCTATGGCGGCACTCATCGGACTCTTTTCCTTTCTGCGGGATACCGTCAAAAATGAGGCAGAATTCACCCGCAAAATCGATGCGGACCTGCTGGGCGTTGTGTATCACGAAAAGAAGAAGAAAAACAGCTCCATGCTGATTACCAATCCGGCGCGGAGCTTTCTGTATGTGGAATCCTTAAAGCGTATTGCATCGCGTGTGCGGGGGCGTCTGGACCGAAAAGGCGGAAAAGTGCTGCTGGTGACCAGTGTGGCGGAAAATGAAGGAAAATCGACCCTTGCGGCAAATCTGGCGCTTGCTCTTGCAGAAGAGCAGAACCGTGTACTGCTTTTGGACTGCGATTTCCGACAGCCGGCGTTACATAAAATCTTTGAGATTCCGGAAAAAGACGGAAAGGATTTCGGAAAGGTTGTCCTCGGAAAAGAGTCGGCATCCGGCGTTTTTGAGAAACACAAGGATACCAACGTATATACCGGAATCTGCCGTAATCGTCTGGAAGAGCCGTCGCTTGCAATCGGCGGTGAGATTTTCCACCGGATTCTGGAGACATGCCGGACCAATATGGACTACATTATTCTGGATACGCCGCCGATGGGAATGACGGCGGATGCAGAAGAGCTTGCAGAGTATGCCGATGCGGCAGTTCTTTCCGTGCGGCAGGACGGCGTACTGACGAGGGATATCAACGATGCGATTGATGCATTGAACCAGAAAGAGGAAAAAGTGATCGGCTGTGTATTTGGAAATGTTTACCCGGGATTCGGTGAGCGGATCGGCAACAGCTACGGTTATGGATATGGATACGGCACCTACAGCAGGGCAGAACGATAAGAGGGAGCAAAGAGCATGAGCAGAGAAACGTATGAAACCTATTCGGCGGAACCGGAGAAAATCGATCTGATCGCCTTTCTGGCAGAATATTTCCAGGCATTCCGAAAATTCTTTTTGGGCGTGCTGATTCTTGTGATCCTCATGGGAGGCGGCTCCTTTCTGACGGCAAAGCTGCGGTATCAGCCCATGTATGAGGCATACACCTCATTTGTGGTCGGATCAAACCGCGCGGTCGGCTATTCCTATTATGACAATGTGACGGCGCAGCAGCTTGGAAAAACCTTTCCTTATATCGTAACAAGCGGTGTATTAAAGGATGTTGTGGCACGGGATCTTCAGGTGGGAGCAGTGACATCCCAAATTGAGGCGAGCGTGATGGAAAACACCAATCTGTTCACAATTCGTGTAAAAGATTCTTCACCGGATACGGCATATCGCGTACTTCAGTCCGTCATTACCAATTATCCGGAGGTAGCAGAGTACATAATCGGTGCGACAACGTTGACGGTGGTAGACGACAGCGGCGTACCGGTATCCCCGATCAACAGCCAGGATGCGGTACATGCCGGAATGATCGGAGCAGCGGCGGGACTTGCCGTTGCACTGCTTTTGATTTTCATCTATGTGAGAACAAGAAAAACAATTCGCCAGGCAGAGGACGTGAAAAAGCTGACGAACGCAGCGTTCCTCGGAAATCTGCCGGAGGCGAAAATTAAGAAACGAAGCAACGTAAAAGAACAGACCATCACGATCTGTAACCCCAAAGTGCCGGATTCCTTCAAAGAAGCAATGCAGCTGATCCGGACAAGAACAGAGGACGGGCTTGGAAAAGCCGACTGCCCGGTTCTGCTTGTGACAAGCTCTGTGCCGGGAGAGGGAAAGACAACCGTTGCCGTGAATCTCGCAGAGGCATTCGCAAAGAAAAAATACCGCGTAGTGCTGCTGGACGGAGATCTGCGAAATCCGTCGGTATTGAAGTGTATCGGACTTTCCGAGCGGAAGGGACGTGGAATCATAGGAGTGCTGAAAGGACAGATCAGCCTGGATGAGGCACTTACCGATTATCGGGATCTGTCACTGAAAATCCTGCCGGGCGTCGGAAGTACACAGAATCCGGCAGGTCTGCTGCGTTCCGCACGGATGAGAACGCTGATTGAAAACCTGAAAGAGGATGCGGATCTTCTGATTATTGATACGCCGCCGTGCGGAGTGCTGTCGGATGCATCCCTTTTTGGCGGAATCGCAGATTCTGCAGTTCTTGTCGTACATCAGGGAACGACAAAGGACCGTGAAGTACAGCGGGCACTGGAATTCTTCGAGGATTCGCGAATTCCGGTCTGCGGCTATGTACTGAACGGCGTGCCGGAGGGGGCGACAGGCTACGGATACAGCACCCATGGCGGTTATGGCTACGGAAAATATGGTTATGGTTACGGAAAGTACGGCTATGGAAAAGAAAAAGAAGGCCGGAAAAGTAACCAGTCGGTGAAAGAATAGGGGGAAGAAAACATGAGGGAATCTGGAATTTATCAAATGTATCTGAAAAATCTGCTGGACCGGCTGCTTGCACTGGTTGGAACGGCAGCACTGTCGTGGCTGCTGATTTTGCTTGGCATAGCGATCCATCTCGATTCGCCGGGACCGATTTTCTTCCGGCAGAAGCGGGCAGGAAAGAACGGCACGTATTTTTACATATATAAATTCCGCACGATGCGCATGGATACCCCACATGATATGCCGACCCATATGCTGAATAATCCCGATCTTTTCATCACAAGAGTCGGACGGTTTCTCCGGAAAACATCCCTCGATGAGCTGCCACAGCTCTTTAATATCCTGAAGGGCGATATGGCGCTGGTTGGCCCGCGTCCGGCACTCTGGAATCAGTATGACCTCCTTGCGGAGCGTGAGCAGTACGGTGCAAACAGCGTCCGTCCGGGTCTTACCGGATGGGCACAGATCCATGGACGGGATGAGCTGCCGATCCGGCAAAAAGCTGAACTGGATGGATATTATGTGCACCATATCCAGCTCAAAATGGATCTGGAATGTCTCTGGAGAACAGCAGGAGCCGTACTGCGGCAGGATGGAATTCACGAAGGCAGACTGGAAAAACAGCAGATGAAGGGTGCAAAAGAGGCTGTGAAGGTTGGAAAATAGAAGAAGATAAAAAGATAGAAAAAGACAGAGAAAGATAGAAAAAACAGCAAAAGATAGAAAAAGTAGTAAAAGACAGCAAAAGATAGAAAAAATAGCAAAGATAGCAAAAGATAGGAAGAAACGGGCAGGATGTTTTTGGGGATGAAAGCATGCTGCCCCGTTTTGCACAGAAGCTGGAAAATAATGAGAAAAGTAATTGCATATTGATTGAAAGATGATATAATTTATAAAGAAAAATAATGAAATTAGTAATGAAACAATGCGAAATATTACACCGAAACAGGAAAGAAAAATGAAAAAACGAATTCTAATTGTAACCAATCATTCGTATATGTTCTGGCAGTTTCGCAAAGAATTGGTGGAAGCCTTGCAGAAAGAGCATGAAGTGATTCTGGCCATGCCATTTGTCGGACATGAAGAAGATTTTCGGAAAATGGGAATCGAGTGTATTCCTGTATCCATGAACCGACGTGGTGTGAATCCATTTGCTGAGACAAAGCTGTTGCGGGATTATAAGCGGCTTCTGCAAAAAATCAGCCCGGACTTTGTGCTTACATATTCCATTAAACCAAATATCTATATGGGTCTGCTCTGCAGTTGCAAAAAGATTCCCTATTATGCCAACGTACAGGGACTTGGAACTGCATTTCAAAAACCAGTACTGGCCGGATTTGTTACGGTACTGTATCGAATCGCTTTCCGAAAAGTAAAATATGTCTTTTTTGAAAATAAAGAAAACGCCCGCGAATTTGGCGAACGAAACATCGTATCGGCAGATCGTCAGGTTGTTCTGCCCGGTGCGGGAATCAACCTGGAAAAATACAAAATGGAACCTTACCCGAACCACAGCCGTGTCCATTTTCTGTATCTCGGACGAATCATGAAAGAAAAAGGAATAGAAGAACTCTTTTATGCCGTTCGGCGGCTGAAAGAAGAAAACGAAGACTTTGTCCTTGATCTGGCCGGATTCTTTGAAGATATCTACAAAAAGCAGGTAGAAGAACTGGAACAGCTTGGAATCGCCCATTTTTACGGCTTTCAGTCAGATCCGCGTCCATTTTATACAGAAGCAGACTGTGTCGTTCTTCCCAGCTATCATGAAGGCATGAGCAACGTCCTCCTGGAAGCAGCGGCAACCGGCCGCCCCGTCATTACAAGCAATATCCCGGGCTGCCGGGAAAGCGTAGAAAATGGAAAAAGCGGTCTGCTGGTTGAAGCAAAAAACAAAGAGATGCTGTACCAGGCAATGAAAAAGATGCTGCATTGCAGCAGAGAAGAACGGGAAAAAATGGGAAAAGCAGGAAGAGAGAAAATGAAAAGAGAGTTTCGGAAGGAAGCTGTGGTGGACAGAACGGTGAGGAGTCTGGAGTAAAAACAGGCAAAGACAAATCGGATTGGAAACTTATGAGGGAAATGGGATTTGGAGAAAAAGCTAAACGGATGATAGAGAGCAGCTTATAAATACAGGTTCTTTGGGGAGAAGTAGTGCGAGGGATTGGACGTGTGCATATAAGCTGTTTTATATTTGAGAATTGAGAAATTGGGAAAGAGTGAGGGGATTGGATTATAAAAGGGAACTGGAGAGAATGACATGACATTGACGAATTATTGGTGGTTGCTGATTTGGATTTTCATTGGAGGAGTGTTAGCGCTTTTTATTCCAAAGCAGCAGGAACTGGTAAATGGGAGAAAAGTAGAACGATGGACGATGCCGACAGCATTGATCTTGATTGCGCCGTATATCGTATGGGCGGGATTATAGTAAAAACGGGCTGGAGGATATACGGATTAGATTTGTCTGAGCCAATTTAAGGATGGCCAGATGTAAATAAAAGAAAGCTGGAGAGAATGTTATGACATTGACGAATTACTGGTGGTTGTTGATTTGGCTATTTGGAGCGGGTGTGTGTTTATCAATAGTATGTCCAAAATATACAGTTGATTTTTATGGACATACGGAACAACGTTGGGGATGGGCTTCTGCAATAATTCTTGCTATCCCATATGTCATATGGGCCGGCTTCAGGCTGGATACATGGGGAGATACTTCAGCATATAGAATAATGTTTCAATCAGCAGCTACAACGCTTGGTGAACTGCCAGAATATGTTGCCAGTGCTACGAAAGACAAAGGATTTTATGCAATTGTAGTCTTATTCAAGACATTTATAAGTCAATCAGATATTGTTTTCTTTCTGGTTTTGGCAGCCGTTCAAATGTTGGCTATAGTGTATGTATATAGAAAATATTCGTGTGATTTTTTATTTAGCATCTTTCTATTTGTTGCATCAGCTGATTATCTTTCATGGATGCATAATGGTATAAGGCAGTTTATTGCAGTTTCAATTATTTTTGCCTGCTTACCATTGCTTGAAAAGAAAAAATATGTACGAGTGATCATTATTGTTTTGCTTGCTTCGTTGATACATGCGTCTGCATTGCTTTTTTTACCATTTGTTTTTATCATAAATGGTAAGGCATGGAATAGACGAACTGTATTTTTTTTGTTTGCAGTTGTATTATCGGTCCTTTTTTTGGAACAGTTTGCTGGAATTATTACAGATGCAATGGAAAGCACGCAATATAGTTCTGAAGTAACGCAATTTGTGAACGATACAGGTGTTAATTTGTTGAGGGTTTTGTTTTATTCTATACCGGCAATCATGTCACTTGCATTCAGGAATCGTCTCAGCACTGAAAACAATACAGTAATTAATATTTGCATTAATTTGTCTGCTGTAACATCCGGGTTCTATGTTATAGGATTTTTTACTAGCGGTTTGTTGGCTGGTCGCGTACCCATTCTGTTCAGCTTGAGTAACTACATCCTTTTGCCATACATGATCAAAACTGTATTTACTGAACAATCGGCTAGATTGGTGAAAATCGGTTTTGTACTTCTTTATTTGGCGTACTTTTATTATCAGGTATTTATTACTTGGGGGCTTTAAAGTAGTAGAAAGGTAATATATGAGCGAAGAGTTAAAGAAGAAAATGAAAATCCTTTTTTTGATTCCCAACCTTGGCCATGGTGGTGCAGAAAAAGTGTTGGTCAACTTGGTCAATCATTTGGATCGGGAGCAATTCCAAATTACGGTTATGGTTTTATATGACGAAGGGGTAAACCGGGCTTCGCTTGCCCCTTATATCGAATATAAAGCCTGTTTCAAAAGGTCATTCACAGGTGTGTCTCATCTTTTCAAGGCGTTTTCTCCAAAACAGCTATACAGATGGCTAATTCATGATGATTATGATATTGTGGTTTCTTATCTTGAAGGGCAGACAGCGCGAATTATCAGTGGATGTGATGATGCAGCAACAAAAAAAATTTGTTGGATACATAGAACCATGACGACCATAAATGATTCTGCAAGACTTTTTAGGAGTATAAAAGAAGCCAGAAAATGTTACAGTTCTTTCGACCGTATTGTCTCAGTTTCAAATGATGTTCAAAAAGCATTTATGAAATTGTATCATATAGATGAAAAAGGAAATGTTTTATATAACACTAACGAGTCTGAAATAATAGTGGCACAATCGACAGAACCAGTCCCTGAAATTGATTTTTCTGCGAATCATTTTAAGATTTGTGCTATGGGGTCTTTAATTCCGATAAAGGGGTTTGAACGTTTGATTTCAGTGCATAACAAATTAAGAAATGATGGTTATTCAATTCAAACATTTATTTTGGGAGAGGGGGCAGATAATGATAAACTTCAGAAAATGATAAAAGAATGTTCATTAACTGAAGAGGTTTCTTTATTGGGGTACCAGACAAATCCGTATAAATATTTGTCAAAGTGTGATCTTTTTGTATGTTCTTCATGGTCAGAAGGATTCTCTACAGCAGTAACGGAAGCCTTGATTTTAGGGGTTCCAGTTGTGACAACCCATGTATCGGGGATGCAGGAACTTTTGGGTGATAATCAATACGGCATTATTACAGAAAATAGTGAAGAAGGACTGTATAATGGTATAAAGATGATGCTTGATTCTAATGAGTTGTTTAGAAGCTATCAAGAAAAAGCTCAAATACGCGGTGATAGTTTTAGCACGAAAAATACTGTGTTAGCAGTGCAGGAGCTGTTTGAAGAGTTATGGGAAAAAGGTTAAATGAAAATGTTTGAAGAATCTAAATTGTTTGCAGAAAGTTGGAACGTTGCTTGGCGAAAAAAACCGTCAGGAGGAATTCTAAGTGATTGCAAAACAGAATTTATAGTATTAAAAAATGGATTTCGATACTGGGCCGCCGATCCTTTTATTTTTGAATATAATAATGAAGTCTACATTTTTGCAGAATTATATGATTACATTAAGCGCAGAGGTGTTTTAGGATATTATAAGCTCGAAGGCAAAAGCAGAGGCAAGTGGAAGCCAATCATTGTTGAGGATTATCATATGTCATATCCTAACATTTTTAGGATGGGCGATGAGGTCTTTATCATGCCGGAATCAAATGCATGCAGTGAATTGTATATGTACCGTGCTGTGAAATTTCCGGACAAATGGGAGAAATGTAATAAGTTGCGAATCGGAGTTGAATATGCAGATACTACGCCGTTCGAATGGAATGGAGAGAAAAAAGCACTTACATATCGAGTGACTGATCCCTATCATCCAGAGTTGCTTTTACTTGATTTAGAGGACTGTACGCATGATAGAAAATTGGAGTTGCCCAATGTTGAACGCAGACGATCGGCAGGAAATGTGTTTGAGTATAAGGGAAAAAGGATTCGTCCGGCGCAGGATTGTGTAGAAGACTATGGAACAGGAATCATTTTTTATGAGTATGGAATGACTTCAAATGGAGAATATTATGAAGATGAAGTATTGGAATTAAAGCCAGAACAGCTTGTGCTTTCTCACACACTGTATTTAACTGGTATGCATACTTATAATTGCACTGAGAATTACGAGGTTATTGATATTAAAACTAGGAGATTCAACCTTTTGAATTTTATCTTTAGATTAGTAGGAAAGGTTTTATAAATTTTACGAGGTAAAAGGATATGCTGGATTATTCAGTTATTATTCGTACAACAGGAAAAGCTGGGGAAAAATATGCTCGGTTGCTTAAATCAATTGAGAATCTGAATCCGCAGCCCAAAGAAATTATTGTTGTATTACCAGAGGGATATACTCCTCCCAAAGAATCACTTGTAAAAGAAAAGATTTATTATTGCCCCAAAGGTATGGTTATTCAACGGTTGCATGGAATCCAGCAGTGTACAACTCGATATGCATTGATTACGGATGATGATATAGCCTTCGAACCTGATTTCATTTCAAAGTTGTATACACCGTTGGCTGATGGAAAATATGGTTTTTCGGCCGGTCCATTGCTTGAGTTTTTTCCCAAACCAGGTGCACAAACAATTTGCTCAGTATTGATTGGTGCAGCGATGCCGACCTTTTTTCATAAGGGACGGTATAATACCATATTAAAAACAACAGGGTATTCCTTCAATAGAAAAATAAAAGTTGGAAGCAAGCAGCTTTATGAAACACAAAGTGCTCCATGGACTTGTTTTTTTGCAGATATGGAAGCAATGAAAGCGATTCATTTTGAGGATGAATTATGGTTAGACAAGCATGGCTATTCTGCACACGATGATACAACTATGTTTTATAAAGCATGGCTCTGCGGAAGAAAAGCAGTTATTGTGAGCGATGCCTTTTATGAACATTTGGATGCGGGAACTTCAAGAAAAGGAAATTATGAAAAAGTTGAATATTCAAATGGGTTTAATACAGTTGTGTTTTGGCATCGTTTTTTATATTCGCAGGAAAAAGGTGTAAAGAAGCTATGGTGCCAGGTGTGCTTAGAATATCGCATTTTTGCGCAAAAAATGTTCAATTTCATGAATGCGATTCGTGGAAAGATGACTAAAACAGAGCGCAAGGCTTTCAGCACTGGCGTTGCAGCGGGGAAAGTATGGATCAAAAGTGAGGAGTATGCGACAATCTTGCCGATTAAGCATTAAAATTACTGAGGAATGTGTATGAACAAAATTTCGGTTATTATACCGGTTTATAATAGTGAAAAATTTTTAGATGCGTGTATTGCCAGCATTGTAAAGCAGACATATCAGAATTTTGAGATTATTCTTGTTGATGATGGTTCAACCGATGATAGCCCTAGTCTTTGCGATCAATATGCAGCGCAGGATAAAAGAATCAAAGTAATACATCAAGACAACCAGGGTGTGTCTGCAGCCAGAAATAATGGATTGGATCTTGCAACCGGAGATTTGGTTTCCTTTATTGATAGCGATGATACGTTAGACGAAGATATGTATGAACTGTTGGTGAAGCTGTTTGAGGAAAACCATGCAGATATTACTCATTGTGGATATAAGCATATTGTTGGTGACGAAGTTCGGCTGGTACATGATACACACGAGATTATTGTACAGCAGCATGACGAGGCATTGAGATGCCTTGTTGGTGGACAACTGTTTGCTGGCGGTCTATGGAACAAGCTATATAAACGAACGTTAATCGGGAATCTGAAATTTCGTGTTGATTTGAAAAACAACGAAGATATTCTTTTTAATTTTGAATTGTTTCGCAAAGCAAAAACCTCTGTGTTTGCAGATTATGCTAAATATAATTATATTGCACATATAAACTCATCAGCTTGTTTTGTGACACCTAACGAAAAAAAGATTCAGGATTCCTGTCAGGTAAATCGGTATATTTATCAGGAATTAAGGGGATCTCTGCTAAAGCAAATTGCAGGAGAACGATATGTTCGTTCGCTGAGTATTTATTATCGTCTTTGTATGAAAAATAGCAAGGTGGAGGCGAAAAAAATTGCTGATGAGATATGGGAAATCTTCAAGTCTGGAAACATTTGTGGCAACAATATGAAAATTACAGCAGTTTTAATTCATATTTGCCCCTGGATATACCGGTTTTCTTATTCGGTTTACAATCGAATAAGAAAACCGAATTGGGAAGTATAAAGAGGGTAGGTAGATGAAAAAAGAGAAAGTAGGGATCCTTACTTTTCATAGCGCATTAAACTATGGAGCTGTTCTTCAAGCGTATGCGTTGAAGGAAACATGTGATGAGTTGGGATATGAAACACATATTATTGATTACGCTTACAAGGGCATTGATGAGGCGGTTGCTCCTGTCAGGGGATTTCTGGCAGCAAAAAATAAAAAGCGTGGATTTTTGAAATTGGCAAGAGAAATTTCAAGCTATGCTGGTGATAAAAAGAGAGAACGAGAGTTTCTGGCATTCCGACATCGTTATTTGGCGGAATCGGTGACCTGCAGTTCCGTCAGGGAGATAGAAGCACTGGACTATGATGTTTATATTTCCGGAAGCGATCAAATCTGGAATTATCGGATTACTGGAGAGAAGTTTGATCCGGTATTCTTTTTGAACTTGCATTCGCCTGCAAAAAAAGTGATTTACGCAGCCAGCTCACAAGATACGCCATTTCCATTGGATATGGAGCTGAAATTCAAAGACATCCTGATGGGAATAGATGCTGCCGTTGGTATTCGTGAAGAAAAGTTGAGAGATTATGTTTCGGATTTGACCGGACTTGAATATCAGGTTGTGTTGGATCCTACTTTACTTGCAGGCAGAAAGATTATAGATAAAATTCCGGAGGGAAAAGGGATTCCGGAGTACCCATATATACTTTTATATCAGATTGACTCAAATTCCGATTCGGATATTTCTGTCAAAACACTGGAACGACGCTTTGGATGCCGGGTGTATACTATGACAGTGCCTCGTATTGGAAGCGTGCATGGCAGACGTGGTGATGCAGGCCCGGAAACGTTTTTGTCGCTGTTAAAAGGTGCAAACTTTCTTGTGACGAACTCTTTTCACGGGATTGCACTCTCACTTATTTTTGAAAAGCAATTCTATGTCTATGAGAATGGCGGTGTGATGAGCAGAATAGACAGTCTTTTGAGTAAGTTTTCTTTGCTTGACCGCAAAGTAAAAATGGTGGCAGATATTGATCCTGAAGACCGTATTGATTTTTCCGCAGTTACGCCTGTTCTGAAAAAACTACAGGAAGAATCCCTTTTGTTTTTGAAGCGCGGTCTTAATGGCGAAAAGACAGTGCGTAAGAAAGAAAAAATTCCAGTGAAACCAATTGCCATGAGAGAGCGTAAAAAGGAGGATTGTTGCGGATGTTCTGCCTGTGCAGATGCTTGCCCAGTTCAGGCGATCCGAATGGAGGCAGATCAGGAGGGCTTTCTTTATCCTGCCATTGATGAAGAATGCTGTATTCATTGTGGTAAGTGTGATAAAATTTGTGGATTTCATAAAATTGAGCAGCGAAAAGGCCCATTTGAATTGCCACATGCTTTTGGAGTAAAGCATAAAGATCTTGCGATCAGGCAGAATAGCCGTTCAGGAGCCGCTTTTGTTGGTTTTTCTGATGTTGTTCTTTCCCATATTGGCGTGGTATATGGTGCAGCAATGCAAGATGATTTTTCCGTTCAGCATATCCGTGCTGAAAATGGCAAGCAACGCGATTGCATGAAGAAGGCGAAGTATGTTCAGAGTAGTACGGTTGGAATCTATCCAACAGTTGCGGCAGACTTGAAAGCTGGACGCGAAGTTCTTTTTTCTGGAACTCCTTGTCAAGTTGCCGGACTTCAAGCCTACTTGTCAGACAAGAAAATTCAAACGGACAAACTGGTGTGTTGTGATATGGTATGTCATGGTGTGCCAAGTCCGGAAATCTGGAAACAGTATTTGGAATATATTAAAAAACAATATCATGGAGAGATATTGACAGCTAATTTTAGAGACAAAGATTTTGGTTGGGATTCTCATTGTGAATCTTTTAAGGTTAGAGGGAAAAACAAAAAAATTGTGACAAGAGAGTATACCGATCTGTTTTACGAACACATCATGTTTAGACCATCTTGCCAGAACTGCCAATTCGCAAATGTCAATCGTCCTAGCGATCTGACCATGGGGGATTTTTGGGGCATTGAAAAGCAAGACCATTCTGATTTCGATGACAATAGAGGTGTTTCTCTGGTTTTAGTTAATACGCCAAGAGGTGAGGAGATATTTAATCATGCAAAAACGGAGTTTGATTGGTTTGAAACACGCCTGGAAAGTTGTATACAACCGACCCTTGTGCATCCAAGCACTCCATCTCCACGGCGTTCAGAATTTTGGAGAGATTATCAGAAAATGCCGTTTGATGAGTTGCTGAAAAAATATACTACGCCACATTCTCCTGTTATGCGTGTAAAGAAAACAATGAAAAAAATTATGTATCGTATGGGTATCAGACAGCACCCGTGAGGTTAGAAATGGAAAAGAAGAAAGTTTTATTTGTATGCTATGGGTTAGGAATCGGCGGAATTGAAAAATGTCTGGTCAATCTTTTAAATGTGATTCATAATGAAGATTACGATGTTGATGTGTTGTTAATGACTTCTGAAGAAGAATTGAAGGAAACAATAAGCAACAAGAATGTACATTTCCTTGATTCATTTTGCTATGTTATGAGTATTGAAGACACACCTATAGAAATCAGGAAACATGGTGGATGGTCTCACTGCCTGGGGAAATCACTTTCATATGTACATTTTCGTATTAGAGTAAAGTTGAAACATAATGCATGGAAGGTATTTAGAAATTTGCCAGATCGCTATGACGTAGCGATTGCCTATTCTCAGAATGATTATTCGCCTTATTATGTTATCGATAAAGTAAACGCAGGAAAAAAGGTGCTGTGGTATCACAATGGTGCCTATGAGCGATCCGGAAAAGCATTTATCCGAGATAAATACTATTATAATCAGTTTGATACTGTGGTTGCAGTTTCTACTGATTGTGCCAGAATGCTTCAAAGTAAATTCAAGTTTGAGGAGAGAAAACTGATTGTGCTGCGAAATCTTCCCGAACCAGAATCTGTAAGAAGGAAATCAATTGAATTTGTGCCTGATAGCTTTCAGAGCGATGCTTTTCATATTGTTACAGTAGGCAGGATGACTTTTGAAAAGGGAGCAACCATCGCATTGGAAGCATGCCGGAAGCTGGTTGCAGATGGTAGAAATGTTTGTTGGCATTGGGTTGGAGATGGAAATCAACGGGAGCGGATTCAAAACCAAATTGCGCAGTGTGGATTGCAACAACATTTTGTCCTTGAGGGCAGTCAGACGAATCCGTATCCATACATAAAGAATGCCGAAATATATGTGCAGCCTTCCTATTATGAAGCATATTCAACTACGGTTACAGAAGCGAAGATTCTTGCAAAACCGATTGTTACAACAGATGTAGGTGGTATGCGTGATCAACTTGTGGATGATCGTAATGGACTAATTGTTCCAATTGATGCGGATGCTGTTGCAGGGGCAATTGAAACAATGATGGATCATGAAAAGTTAAGAGAACATTTTTCCGAAGCACTAAAGGAAGAATGTTTTCATCCACAGGAAATATTTCAAGATTATATAAGGACAGTGTTTGCATAAGGAGCTGAAATGGACAGAAAGATTAGTATCATTGTGCCAGTGTACAATGCGGAGAACACATTAGAACGATGCGTTTCTGCATTGATTGGACAAACTTATCAAAATATCGAAATCATTTTAGTGAATGACGGTTCAAAAGATCGCTCTCTTGAAATCTGCCAAAATTTTGCAGAAAGAGATTCTCGCATTTGCGTTATTGATAAACCAAACGGTGGTGTTTCCTCCGCAAGAAATGCAGGTCTGGATGTTGCAAGTGGTGAGTTTATTATGTTTTGCGATAGTGATGACTGGGCGGAGACTGATTGGTGCGAAGAACTTATATCTCACTATGAGGAAAACTGTCTGGTAATGTGTGGTTGTTATGTGGAAGGAGAGCAGAAGTTTGTTCCGCATGAGATTCATTCTGTAAATGGTTGTACACGGTATAAAAGCAAGGAGTTTTTTGAGTTGAAATTAAGTTCTTTTAATGCTCCATGGAATAAAATTTATTCTACCCCTGTGCTTTGGGAAAATCATCTTCATTTTAACGAAATGCTGACCAATGGTGAGGATTATCTTTTTAACTTGCAATACTTGACATGTATTTCAGGGGATATTTTGTATTTGGACAAATGTGTTTTCCACTATGAATGGCCCAGGGAAGGTTCTCTTTCCAAGTTAGTTCCTGATGGCTATTTAGAGCAGTGCTGCCTGTTGAGTAATCGTGTTTTAGAGTTGATAAAAGAACTGGGCTTCGATAGCGAAAACGGCTATCGACAGCTTATGACAGAGTTTTATAATGAGTTTCAAAAGATTACTATTTCTGTCTTAAAGAATGACAATTTAAGTGTGAAAGAAAAACTTGGAAAGCTAAAAGTAATCATGTCTACAGCGGAGTATCAGCGTTGTGCAGCGAAAGCCTACATTTCAACGAATCCAATATATAGCTATTTATGTCAGCAAAAAAATGGTGTTGGTCTCTGGCTCTGGCATCAGATACAAAAATGATCAGGAGGGAATTTTTATGAGTACATTTCTAGGTAGAGTGAAACGTTCCATTTTCCGCAGGTTGTATTTCAGAATTGGAATCCATATGAAATCTTCAGTTTCGTCCAAACGGGCAATGCAATTTCGCTATTGGACAGGGAGTAGATTTGTCGAATACTGTGGCAAAAATGTGAATTTTGAACATGGTGCAAAGTTTAATCCCCAACTTTCCATTGGTGATAATAGCGGTGTTGGCATGAATTGCGAATTAAGTGGGCGAATTGTCATCGGAAATGATGTTATGATGGGCCCCAATTGCATTATGCGAACGTATTCTCATAGGCATGATCGGATAGACATTCCAATGACGAAACAGGGTTTTGAACCAGAACAAGTTATGTATATTGGTGATGATGTGTGGATCGGTTCCAATGTGATTATTTTGCCTGGTGCCAACATTGGTAGCCACTGCATTATTGGGGCAGGGGCTGTTGTGACAAAAGATGTTCCGGATTATGCGATTGTGGGGGGTGTTCCAGCAAAAATAATAAGGATGAGAAATGAAGGAAAACCATAATGAGTAAGATTGTACTTTATTATCACGCGGGAGCCGCAAACCATGGTTGTGAGGCTATTGTGCGTGCGACAAAAAAAATATTAAATGAGGATATGGTTCTTTACTCTGTCTGCCCGGAAGAAGATATGTGCTATGGGTTGGAAAAGTTGATGACAGTATGTAAGGATTATAATAAAAAACTAAAGAAGCCTGGTTTTTATTATCTTTGGGCATCTATAGCGCACCATCTTAGACACGATGATTTTCGCTATGTTTGTCTGAGTCATAAGGATTTTTTTGATGATATAAAGAAAGGCGATGTATGTCTTTCTATCGGTGGCGATAATTATTGCTATGCGGGCAGAGATATTTTGGGATATTACAATAAGAGGCTTCATCAGAAAGGTGCGAAGACAGTCTTATGGGGCTGCTCTTTTGATCCTGATGACATGACACCTACAATTGCGGAAGATTTGGCTGGTTACGATCTGATTGTTGCTCGTGAGCGGATCAGTTATAACGCATTAAAAGAGGTAAACTCCAATACGGTGCTTGTTCCGGACTCGGCGTTTCAATTGGATAAAATTGAGCTACCATTGCCGCCAATGTGGAAAGAAAACCATACAATCGGTATTAACGTTAGTCCACTGGCAACAGAATATGGTTCCGGCGACATGGTTATGGACAATTACCGCGAGCTTATACAGTGGATTATCAGTCATACCCAGGAACAGATACTTCTTATTCCCCATGTAGTCAAATCTGGAAACGATGATCGCACTACATTACAGGTTTTATATCATGAATTTGCAGATACTGGTCGTATTATGCTGTTAGAAGATCATAACTGCATGGAGCTGAAAGGGTATATAGCGCGTTGCCGCTTTTTTCTTGGCGCTCGAACCCATGCAACCATTGCGGCTTATTCTACCTGTGTTCCTACATTGGTAGTTGGATATTCTGTCAAAGCAAAAGGCATAGCGCAAGAGTTATTTGGCACAGACGAGCATTATGTTTTGCCTGTTCAGGATTTTAAGACAAAGTATGATTTAAAAGAAGGATTTCAGTGGTTGATGGAACATGAGAGTGTAATCAGGGAACGTCTGGAAAACTTTATTCCAGCGTATAAAGAAAAAATATTCTATGCCAGAGAAAAGATTTTAGAGCTATGATACAGATAGAAAAAAAAGAACAGTGTAGTGGATGTTCAGCGTGTGCAAAAAGGTGCCCCAAGCACGCAATAAAAATGGAAAAGGATCGGGAAGGATTTTACTATCCTGCTATTGAGAAATCGTTGTGTGTTGAATGCGGCTTATGTGAAATGGTTTGTCCCCAAACCCATCCAGCAGTTTGTTCTAAAGAAACGCAGGTGTATGCCTGTTATCGCAATGATTTCGGTAAACGTCTTAAAAGTGCATCTGGAGGCATTTTTGCAGTTATGGCAGAGTATGTATTGCGGATGGGCGGTGTGGTCTTTGGAGCAGCTTTTGATGAACAATGGAACTTAAAGCACATTGGCATTGAGAAAATTGATCAATTGCCGATTCTACAAGGAAGCAAATATGTTCAGAGTGTGATTGGAGAAACTTATAGGCAGGCCGAAGAAGCTTTGAAAAATGGAAGAATAGTACTATTCAGCGGTACACCGTGTCAGATTCAGGGATTGCATTGCTTTTTGGGAAAACAATATGAAAACTTGATTTCTGTAGATATGATCTGCCACGGAGTACCCTCAAATGATATATGGCAGCTTTATTTGGCGGAAATCAGTAAGGGCAGAAAGCTTTTGTCATTTACACAAAGAGATAAAAGTGAGGGAATCGGAAATGCGCCATTGGTTTTTGAGTTTGAAAACGGAGATATTATTCGGGAAAAATATAATTCAAATATTTACATTTCTGGATTTAGAAAAAACCTTTATTTGCGCCCATCCTGTCATGTATGCTCATTCAAAGGATTCAATAGATGCAGCGACCTGACAATTGGCGATTTTTGGGGTCTTGCTGATTATAAGCCGGAATTTGGCGATCAATATGGGATATCTGTGCTATTGATTCATACGTTAAGAGGAAAAAGCATTTTTGATGATATTCAGGATGAAATTACCGCTGTGGAGTGTGAGCCGGATATGATAAGCCCACAGAATCCTTGCATACTTACCCCGGTTGAGCCTCATATTTATCGGGAAAAGTTTTTTGAAGAATGTACTCAGAAAGGGTTTTACACAACGGTAAAACAATTGCTTCGCCCATCAACAAAGGAACGATTCAAAAAGAAATTTGAAATCCCAATGTACTACCTGTGGGTTGTCAAAAATAAGCTGAAAAATAAGGAGAAACTATGAAACCAACGGTATCAGTGATCGTGCCTGTTTACAGAGTGGAGCAGTACTTAGATGAATGCGTTCGCTCTTTAACGGGACAGACATTGAAAAATATTGAAATTATATTGGTTGATGATGGCTCTGATGATACTTGTCCTATGTTATGCGATCATTATCAGCAAATGTATTCCAATATTAAGGTCATTCATCAAGAAAATAGCGGAGTTTCGGCAGCAAGGAATGCCGGTATTGCAATTGCGGCAGGAGAATATATTGCTTTTTGTGATTCTGATGATACAATGAAAGCCGAAATGTTGGAGACTCTGTATCAGTGTGCAGAAGAGCAAAAAGTCGATATTGTCATCTGCGGATATGAAACCTATCCGGATGGCAAGAGTTTTTCTCCTGGTTATACGTTAAATAAAAAAATGACACCAGAGGAATTGATTTGCTCTGCTCGTAAAATACATTCAGGTAATGATTTGTGTTTTTCAGTCCGGTTTTTGTTAAGAAGTGACTTGCTGAGAGAAAAGAAGATTGTATTTGAAGAAGCAATAGGATTCGGAGAAGACTTCCTATTTAATTTAAAGTGTATCATGGAAGCAAATAGCATATATGTATTATCTGATGCACTGTATAACTATCGAATCAATAACAATAGCACTATGAGGCGTCCTTATAAGGTCAATCTGGAGCAGAAAATACAGCAGCAGTATGAATTGAAATTGCAGCTATTCAAAGAATATGGATTAAATAAGAGCGAAAAATTCATGAAGGATTTGGCATTTTACTATATTGCAGAATGGGGATTTGCTGGGATGCTTTTTCGCAATGCTATCGCAGCTCCGGTTTCCCAAAACAAAGATGAAATCTTAAAAAGGATTGTGAGGCTTCCCTGCTTATCTGATAATTACAAACGAATGGGGAAAGACATCTTCAGGTATGGGAAAAGAAATGCAGCGTTTTGGATTGCTTGTAAATACCGCATGGATTTTTTGATTCAAAAAATGGTTTTGAAGTTTTTTCAACAATAGAAATATAGTTCCGAGTAGGTGGAGTGATATCTGTTCGGATATGTTATTGTGGTTTGAAGGAGTACTATGAAAGAGAGAAGCAGAACAGAGTATTCTTTAATCAATATATTTACCGGATTTTTGGGGTATGGAATCAATACAGTTTTGGGATTTGTCTGCCGTATTATTTTTGTGCGGTGTTTGTCTGCCGATTATTTGGGGGTCAGTGGCTTATTTTCTAATATTTTAACAATGCTTTCACTGGCAGAATTGGGAATCAGCAGTGCAATTATATACGCATTATATAAACCTATCGCTGAAAAAGACGAGAAGCGGATCACATCTTTGATGCACTTTTATGCGAAGGCATATAGAATCATTGGCGTTATTGTTGCTGTGGTTGGTTTGAGTATGTTGCCCTTTTTGAATATAATTATTCGGGATCAGCCGGCAATTAAGGAAAACCTGTATCTTATTTATTTGATGTACTTGGCTAATACTGTGATTAGCTATTTCTTTAGTTACCGCGGTTCCCTTCTTACTGCAATGCAGCGAAATTATATTGTTGTTGGCTATAGTTACGTCATTACAATTGTGCAAAGCATCATCCAGATGATATTTTTGCTAGTCACTCATGAATATCTTAGCTATCTGATTATTCAGATGGTCGGGGGTATAATATATAACGTTTGGATTTCACATAAGGCATGCAAAGACTATCCATATATTAAAGATAAGAATTATACTCCTTTAACAAAAAGAGAAACGAAAGATTTATTAAAAGATGTAAAGTCGTTGGCAATATACAAAGTTACGGGAGTACTGGTCAATAATACGGACAATATTGTAATTACATATTTTAATGGTTTGATTTCTGTTGGTTTGGCTTCAAATTATTTGCTTTTTTCTGGCACATTGAATTCGTTGGTACAACAGACATTCAACGCTCTCACTGGAAGCGTAGGAAATCTAAATGCAACTGCAACTGAAAGCAGAAGGTATAGTTTTTTTAAAGCACTGAACCTGGCAAATTTTTGGCTTTATGGTTGGGGCGCAATCGGAATAGCGTTCGTTTCCGGGGATTTGGTGAAATGGTTTTATGGTGCAAATTATGTGATGAGTTTGGAAATTCCAGTGATTTTGGCAGTCAATTTTTATATGATAGGGATGCAGCAGGCTGTATATACATTTAAGAACACACTGGGGTTGTTCAAATATGGACAATATATTTTGATTTTTACGGCAGCCATCAATTTGTCTCTTGATATCATTTGGGGAAAGAGTCTGGGGATTTTCGGCATATATATGGCTACGGCAATTGCTCGACTCTTTACCAATACATGGTATGAGCCTTATGCTGTGTATAAGCACGGGTTGCACCAGAAGCCGATCCTTTACTTAGTGAGATATATAGGCTATCTAGTGGTTTTGACTTTTGTTGGAGTAATCTGCTTTGTCCTTTGCGGTTTTTGTAATTTTGGTGTTGTAACAAATGTAGTTATGAAAATTGTAATCTGCTCAGTTATTCCCAATGTGGTTTTTATTATTGTGTTTTGGAAGACAGAAGAATTTCAATACCTTTTTGCTTTCGCAAAAAGATTTGCAGGGAAGATTATAAAGCATCAGTTGTGAAACTGGGCTGCATTTTAAAACAAAATATATGATTATGTATAGGAGACAGGAACTTTGATGAATCTCAAAGTAAGTGTCATTGTTCCAGCATACAATGCAGAACATATGCTGGCAGAATGCTTAAATTCATTGCTTTTGCAAACTTATGAAAATAAAGAAGTGATTGTGGTGGATGACGGATCGACAGATAAGACTGCTGATATATGTGACCGTTTTCAAGCAAGTAACGAAAGTATTAAAATTATACATCAAAAAAACGCAGGAGTATCAGCGGCCAGAAACACGGCGTTAGGTTACTCGTCAGGAGATTATATTGTATTTGTGGATAGTGATGATACTGTAGATCCACAATATATAGAAGAACTTATGGCGTGGGCCGATTATGATTTTGTCACAGCTGGATATTATGAGCAACAACCGGATTTATCTTGGAAAGCAAGAAGATTTGTAGATGCTGTGGTGTCTGAACGTGACTTAAAAGCGTATCCGTCCAAATATATAGGAAAATACTATTTTGGCTCTCCATGGGCAACTTTAATGAAAAAGGAGATTATTGATTCAGCTGGATTAAGGTTTAATGAGGATATTCATAGCGGAGAAGATACTTTGTTTATTTTTCAGTATTTGCAGTATGTAAGAACTATAAAAATATTGCCGCTTTGTGGATATTGGTATCATTACTATCCGAATTCTTTGGTTAATACAAGGCACAGTGACTTTTGAAAGTGGAAAATTATAGTTGAAAGCAAAATAGCCAACTTTTTTCACCCGTGCAATGACGAAGAAAAAGCAGTACTATTAGATCGCATATTTGTTGTGTTAAGAAATTTGCTCAGACAATATTCAACTCAAATGTCAGCACAAGAATTGTTTGATTTGTATCAGTCTCCTTTTTTTAAAGAATGTATAATATACAAAAAATCAAAAGGAGCATTCACAGATAAGATTTTGATTTTTGCTATGCAACATAAGAATTATAATATATACATAATAATGAATTATTTATACTGCCTTGTTAAGAGAATAAATAATAAATTGATGAGAATGCTTCAACAGTTGAGAAGGTAATCATTCGAATACTGAGATAAAGAAATTTTGTAGTGTTATTTTCGCGTACGTTTCACGATAAATTGTACGAAAAAATTGAAAATGTAATTGGGGAAATTTTTTATAAACAATGGAGGAATCATATGTCAACTATTAGTGTTATTATTCTTATTTACAAGGCTGAATTCTATCTGCATCGATGTGTGGATAGCATTCTGAGGCAGACCTTCACCGATTTTGAATTGATTCTTGTGGATGATGGAAGCCCTGATGGCTGTCCTGCAATCTGTGATGAATATGCCCGGAAGGATAGCCGAATCCATGTGATTCATCAGGAAAATATGGGTGTGTCTGCGGCTCGGAATTGATTGGGTGTTTGCCAATAGCGTCAGCCAGTGGATCACTTTTGTTGACAGCGATGATTGGGTGCATCCGGAAATGCTGGAACGGCTATTGAATGCGGCGTTGGAGTACGGACTTTCCATTAATGTTTGCAGGTATCAAAAAACAGAAGGTGAGGAACCGGAAGTTAACACAGAAAAGCTGGCTCCCGGCCTCTGGAGTACAGAGGATTTTTTTGTAGAATATCATGTTAACGCAATTGTCCCCCATGGCAAGCTATACCGAAAAGATTGTTTTAAAGAGATCCGTTATCCAATTGGAAAAATTCATGAGGATGAATTTATAACCTATCGGATACTTTTTAAATATGATCAGATCACATTTATTGATACTCCACTATACTACTACTTTAATAATCCGAATGGCATTACGGGATCTGCGTGGACAATGGAAAGAATGGCTAGTTATGATGCTTTGGAAGAACAAATTTCTTTTTTTGCAGTTAACGGATTCAAATTAGCACATCGAGCGTCAATTCGGCATTATCTTTGCAGTGTTACAGATAGAATATGTGTATTATCTGCTGATTATCAAAAATACAATGATGTTCTCCGTGAATTAAAGCATAGAAAGCGAAAAAACTTTTGCAGATATGCAAAGATGTTGGATATAAATGATGATAGGGATGTGTGGGTTTTAACGAAAGTCTTTCCAAAACGAATGTGGATTTTTTCGCACATGAAAGCTGTTATTCAAAATATTAAGAAAATGACGGGACATGACAAATGAGATATGTTTTCCCTTATGCAGATGATAATAAAATTTAGGAGATGATCTTTTCGTCCATAACATCACCATCAGCCTGGAACTTACCAATGATGCTAGTGAGATATTGATTGTCAGCACCGTCCGACTGTGTTAGGCGATCTCTCTGAGGTAGCAAAGATCTGCTTGGTGACTGGCTGAAGGCCTTGCAGTTTGAAAAGGGCGGATTACGTTTAATTTTTTCTATGCAATAGAAGAACTATAAAATATATGAAATGATGGTTGTTTTCATCGCCTTATTAAAAGTAAATTAAGAAGAATGCTTCGATAGCTGAAAAAATGATATTATTCAACTATTGGAGTAATGCCATTACAAGTCAAATTTAGAGATTCTTAGAAGATTTTTAAAATTGCAGATGAGTTTGTCACAATGTCTTTTTTAGTTAAAGAGGAAATGAGATATGGATAATAAGACACTGCCCGTTATTTCTGTAATCATGGGTGTATATAATTGTGCTGATACGCTACCGGAGGCAATTGAGTGTATTGTGAACCAAACATTTACCGAATGGGAGTTAATTATGTGTGATGATGGTTCAATAGACAATACTTACGATGTTGCAAAACAGTATGCAGATCTGTATAAAGGTAAGGTTGTCTTGCTTAGAAATGATCAGAACATGGGCCTAAACTATACATTAAATAAGTGCCTTTCGGTTGCGAAGGGGGAATATATTGCTCGTATGGATGGAGATGATCGTTGCTCTATCAATCGGCTTGAAGTTGAGTTCAATATATTCATGCATGAGCCGGAGATTGCTATTGTAAGTACTGATATGCAATATTTTGACGAAACGGGTGTATGGGGAAGGATAAGTCATCCAACATATCCTAGGAAACGTGATTTTTTGAATGGAACTCCCTTTTGTCATGCGCCTTGCCTTGTAAAGCGAGAGGCATTTTTAGCAGTAGGAGGATACTCGGAAGCGAAAAGACTTTTAAGAGTTGAAGATTATCATCTTTGGGTTAAGATGTATAAAGCAGGATATAGGGGAAAGAACATACATATGCCTTTGTATCAGATGCGAGATAATAGAAATGCATATAGCCGGAGAAAATTTAAGTATCGAGTAAATGAAGCTTATGTAAAAGTGATTGCCGTGAAAGAATTAAAACTTCCGGTAACAGGGTATATCTATGCGCTACGTCCGATTTTGGTAGGGCTGCTTCCACGCATGTTTTACGATAAATTACACAAAAAAAATCTGAAAATGTAATAAGAAAAACTATTGCAGATATTGGAGTATTTTATTGAAAGATTCGGGGCAGCATAAATGGACACGTTCTTTCATTGTGCTACTGATCATAGCTGCATTGGTGGGAGTAGGATTTTATCATTCAAATGAATATTCCGATTCTGCTGTCCATGCTGGCCGGAGATTAGGAAACCGATTGGAAATTATCCGGAATAGAAGAAATCTCATCAAAGTAAAGTCGGCTAACGTCCCGCTAAGCGGCTTTGGCTTGACATTTGTTAGATTTTTTGTGAAAGGAATTTCTGAATCCGGAGTGTAGATTTCCATTACTCCAGAATCACGGTTTCTTTACGCAAGAATATTCATTCAAAATATTCACTTATTTGTACTATATATCAAATTCATACTAAATAGAAAAGTCTACGAAAAGGTTTGGACTTGTCATTCGATCATTTCAGGAGCTGTGGGGTATAGGAAAAAATATTAGAGAGAAGTTCTGTGTAGCATGTGAAGTATTCAAATAGGAATAATTTGATATATATGGCAAAATATAGCTGGCAGCGCCATACAGCGCCCCAGCTATAAAGTAGGCTTGTTTTTACGAAGTTTTTTATCACGGCGAAGACTTTCTAATAATGCATTTACAGTGTCGCGGATAATGCGTATTTCGTATTCATCGCAGCTGTTAAGCAGAGCAGCCATCTCGTTTTGAAAGGGCTCTTTACAGTGAACCACATTGTCACAGAGAAGATCATCAACTGTGACTTGGAGTGCATTAGCTATCGCAACAATAGTTGTCAGACTGACATGTGTTGTACCTGTTTCGATGTTGCTCATGTGAGAGGGCGAAATTGAGACAAGCTCTGATAACGTTTCCTGTGTGATGTCAGCTTGAATTCTGGCAATTTTAATTCTTTTGCCAATTGATTTGTAGTCCAGTTCCATATCAACCCTCCTCTGCAGAAAATGTTATTTTTATATTGTACCTACGGCGCAAGAATATTATAATAATCTAAAACCGTAATATACGGTTTTGAATTAAGAAGTAGGGAGATACAGCAGGCTAAATGAAGCCAGGTGGTTGCTGTCGGAGGGATGAAATGCGTCTTGAAGAAGATTTTAGTAAAGTATATGAAGCAGAAATGCAGGAATTGAAGGAATTCTGTGAGAATCATGTGAATAGTCCACAAGAAGAAGCAGAAAAGGCAGAAGAGTTGGAATTCATTAAGAAGGTTGCTGAATTGACATTGTCGCAATATGAACATGTTTTTGACGAAGAGAAGCAAAAGAAAATATTGTCTTTATATCATTTGCTGGTTAAAGAAGCAAGTTTTCGTGGGGGAAAAGTATCTTTGGATATAGATGATGAGACAATGATTGCCTGTTTAGAATATGCAGGGAGAGAGATTGTTTTTACTGGAGATAAAATGGACGAGTCAGCAAAGCTATTCTCAATTCTGTTTCAGATGATGGATAATGGATCTATCACGGCAAAAAACGATATATTTACCATTCAGGCAATGTATCAGTTGTATGAGAATAAAAAGGTTGTGGACAGGAAAAAAGAAATTGAAGCATTATATGATGAGTTTGACCGTAAACGTGGCATTATTAGGACACTTCCCCGTCCATTTTTGGATGACATATTATAAAATAGGAAAAATGTATGACCTCGGAACAGTGTGGAAAAGGCATTATCCCGAGGTCATTGATATTAACTGATGAATTTTTAGTCGAGGGATGGAGCGTGGTTGCGGTTATTTTCAAGCTTTGGAGTGATATCTTTGGAGGAAACCTGTGCCTGTTTGTCACGCAGTTTACCAAGTACAGAAGGCCGCTGTTCCGGATGAGATTCAGTATCATTCCCAGGAGTAAGCTTGTTCTGAGTGCTCATACGGCCATCAATACAGTTATAGTTTTCCTCCTGATATTCTTCTGCAGCTTTCAGGTAGTTTCGTTCTGTTGGTGAAGTCGGGGTGGTAGTTAAGCTATTTGACAGAGCAGCATCCTGGTCAGCTGTTTTATTGGAATGTAATCCCTGTTCTTCTGTAATCATACGGACAACATCCTGATTGAATCCATTCCAGAGATCTTCTGCCACCAGTTTGCCTGAATCGTCTACGACGATATTAGCTGTATCGGAGCCAAATTCATCGTGTTCCATCAAAAAGAAATCATGGCCCAGTATTTCCTTTTGCTCAATGGAATGCCAGGTACCCTGATGCCCTTCGACATGAAGCCCGGTAGCTTCAAGGGATACGGATGGAATCGGTGAGAAGAACTGCGGGACTTCCACAAAACGAGAGTATGAAACTTTTTCTGTAAAATAATGTTTGGAAGGTTCTTCTATGATACAATAGATATCATTAGGAGGACTTTTTATTATGGCAAGACAAAAGAAACCGGTACATCGAGTACAAATGACCGAAGGAAAACGAAACATCATCCATCAGCTCCTGGAAGAGTATGATATCCAGTCTGCTGAAGACATCCAGGATGCGCTCAAGGATCTTTTAGGCGGTACCATTAAGGAAATGATGGAAGCGGAAATGGACGATCATCTCGGCTATGAAAAATCAGAACGTTCGGATCATGATGATTACCGCAATGGGTATAAGCGCAAACAGGTCAACAGCCGATATGGATCGATGGAAATCGAAGTGCCGCAGGACCGAAAATCAACATTTGAACCACAGGTGGTGAAAAAACGTCAGAAAGATATTTCTGATATTGATCAGAAGATCATTTCCATGTATGCCAAAGGAATGACTACCCGACAGATTTCCGAAACCATCGAAGATATTTATGGCTTTGAGACCTCGGAGAGTTTTA
>OGQT01000203.1_pt1 | contig 57984 bp, 78 predicted proteins | sample 1553261 | NCBI WGS metagenome assembly OGQT01 (sample SAMEA2579992, study PRJEB22360) | human gut metagenome | biome: human gut; feature: human-associated habitat; material: faeces | place: Denmark | collected 2008/2010
ACTTCGGCATTTGCTTCTTGCTCTGACATACTATCATTAATGTCTGCAATTCTAGCTAAGTAAGAACAAGTATTGTATCCTTTCTCAACATCAAACATGAACCACGATTCAAACTCTTTGAAAGGATCGAAAGGATTATCAAAAGTCGTAATCGCAACTTGAGTTTCCACTTTTAATTTCCTCCTTTCAAATAGTTAGAAACAGTTGACGTCGACAGACCAAGTATCTTTGCAATCTCACCAATAGAGTAATTAGATCCGCTAAGTGCTCTGATACGGTTAGCTTTAGCAGCACTAATACTTGTGGTTGTTCTAGGAGTTGCTCTCTGACGAAGCTCATCAATGTCAGCATTATTGAGAATCTGCTTAAGTTTGTTCTCACTAATGGCTCCAGCTTGAATTGCTTCCCATTCACGATCAGTAATCTTTATAGAGCGGTCTCTTCTAGATACTGCATCCACTTCTTGCCTATATTTAGTTAAGGCTTGCTGTCCGAGCTTCTTAGTATCCACTTCTTTCCTAATCATTTTGTTAATGTCACGGTTTGAAGCATTCGGATTCTCGGCTCTTAGCCTGGCCTCAACTTCACGAACTCTCGATTGAACGGAAGCACTGGTTCTTAGCTGTGCTTGGCGTTCTCTAGGAGCATTAAGTAATGCAGTATTAAGCTTATTTTCAAGAGATTTAACTTCTTCAGAATATACTTTCTTGGCAGTTGCATTATATGCTACCTTACCAGTACGTGACAACTCGACTCTAGCCCTATTAGCCAGATCCTTCATGCTATTAGCATAGTCAGCATAGGCATGCTCCATAGGGGTATCGGCATCAGAAATAAGAGTACGGGCATCATCTGTCTCCGCCATCTGGGTACTTTTTTGTGTCCGATGTCTTGTTATCGTCACGGGCTGACCAGTTCGTTTATTTATTCTAGTGTAACTGTATTCAAGATCATCAGCAGTCTTCCAAATAAGAGCACCCTCAGGACGATTAGGATCATACCAATCCTTACCTTTAAGGTTGATCAATGGGCTTCCTTGTCTTTTGTCAACAGTCTTCTGACCCTTACTTCTTGAAATAAGAGTCGATGCACCGCCATTCTGATATTCTTTTTTAAGTCCAGCAATATTATTATCGAGCTCGCTTTGCTTATAGTCAAGATCATGCTTTTCGGCATCGATAACTACCATACTATGGCGAACAGCTCGAGCAAGCTCTTCTCGACTAGCTCCTTTAAGAGTCATGTCGGTAATAAGATTGGAAATCGTGCCCATTTCAGTCTGAGTATTTCTCATCCTTTTAGTTTTAGTATCACCATCAGGAATCTTATACTCTAACTTTGGATCAAAATCTTCTAAGCCAAGAGATTTGGTGGACTTAATATGAACTTTTCCAGCCTTGTCATCCGTGGGGATACACATAACGGTATCACCATCAAAATCGGCTCCAGATAATCTTGCAGCAACTTTTCCATTAATGCAAACGGCATCAATAGAATCCTTACCAATGAGTTTTCTGGCAGTCTCGTTTTTATCGGTAACAGTAAGAACCGGAATTTCAAATGTTCCGCCATGAGGATATCTTATGAGTGCAAGCTTCGTCCCTGGAGTATATCCAGGAGCATATACTTCATTGTCCTTTAAGGAGTTTACAGGCAAAATGACATGATACTTTTGTCCAGGAAGAGCTGCAGCTTGAAGATGGACTGCCGCTGAATCGCACTCATCGGCAAATTTAGAAAGCAAGTGCTTCTTAATCGTCGGGTTTGTGAGTGCCAAAATATCATTGTACTCATCAGTCTTATCTGCGATGGCTAGATTTAGCTGTTTCTTTGCCAAGGTCAAACTCTGCTTAGAAAGAAACTGCGCTGGTATTTTATCCTTCCACTCAGTCCAATCCCCCTCATCAGCACGCTTGTTAATAAGACCAAGCTTTCGTTCGCCATTTTTGTCAGTATACCAATATTGACCACCTTGATCAGCATCCTTTATAGTGGAACCGAAAGGATTATCTGGGTCGTCTTTTATTTTCTTAAGGACATCCATCTTGGCAACAGACTTAGATTTGTTAGTATTAAATATCACATCAACACCATCAGGCATATCGTCAGAATAGACAGCCATGCCTTTCAAATATCTATTGCCATCAACAAGAATACGCACCTGAGAATACCTAGAATTACCTAAAGATAAATCCTCAACTCCTCTTCGAAGCTCAATAACACCGTCTTTCTCAAGTCCACCGTCTTCTGAATATCTGATCATCAAACGTTTGGAATCCATACTTGCTGGGAAGTGAAACTTCTTTTCGTAAGTATCACCGCCATCACGAGAAATATAGTCATTCAATGAATGCACATTCTCATAGTTGTAAATCTCTTTGTGCTCAGTACCAGGAGGACAGATTACCTTAATTGTTGTCTTCTGACCAGGATTAGTTGCCTGGGAAACCCGGCCACCATACACAGGATATCCATCTGCTTCAAGGATTGCTAAGGCCTGATTTAAGCGTTCCTTAGAAATGTTAAGTTCTCGTTCAACTCCATTTCCAATATCAATCATTCCTTTGGCTTCAATCTGAGACTTGATGAAATCAGCAGTCTTTTTAGCTTCATTCATTCGAGCTTCAGATCGCTCGTTGAATAGGGAGCGAACAGTAGATTCAGAAATACCCAATTTTCTACCAATCTCAGTTGGGCCAAGTCCATCTTCTTTCAAAGACTTAGCAGTAGCAACCCGATATTTTCTTCGCTCATCCTTTGCGAGACCTTTCTGTGCACGGTACTGAGTAGTAGTAAGACCAAACTCGTTTTTTATGTTATCAGGAGTTTCAGTCCAACCATTTTTCTTAAGCTCTTCAATACGGCCAAGAAAATCGATGCTACGCTGATAAGGATTATCCCCAGAACCCCATGGATATCGACCGCTTCGGCGAGGCATACCATAGTGCTCCAAGAAATTCTCGTCGTTGCCGCTTCCATAATATGATTTGATCTCTTCCGCAATGGGGTTCATAGTACTAAACCTCCTCGTAGTCTATTTTTCCTAACAGTTTATCTAAATGAACTATTTGGTTCATGATCTGGGAAATATCTTCCGGCTCTGGATTGAAATAAAGTATCTCGTCATTCTGATAAATCCTAAGTTCCATCTCGATTTCAGCAGGCTTTACTTTATACTCCAAACAGAAAAGAGCAGCATATATTTCAAGTTGCTCCATATGTACAGCAGTTCTACCAGTTTTAAGATCGTGAATTCTCAGCATTCCATTTCTGAAACTAATTGAATCTGCCGTGCCAAAAAATCTCTCAGAATAAAACAAAACGACCTCAGTATCCATCTTGAACCCGATAGCATCATTTACATATGCATACAAAGTTTTCTTGGATCGAGGTTGTTTTATTCCTAAATCGATTGTCTCCTTTGCCCAGGAGTGAAGTCTTGTACCCATTTCGGCAGCCTTCTTGTTAGAATATACATCAACCGCTTTCTGATCGTCATATCTAAGCCAACTAGGTTGCGAAGGGCTAAAAGGAGCATGAAGCCCCTCAAGATTACGATGATTGTTAAATATCATTTTTGTCCTCCATTGAATGTCTGCTGTAGGTCATCCAAAACAGCATCTTTATTCTCCGGACAAATGAATCGTGCAAACGACATGCCATCCATAAGCCCGACGTAATAGTCTTGATTCGGGCGTTTCTTAGCATTCGCATTTTTCTTTACTTCTAAGGAAGCCCACTTGTCTTTGTATAGAACCAAAAGATCTGGTATGCCCTGAATATAAGAGCTATCGTTCTTCATCACAATACAGCCTGGAAATATCTTTTTAAGATCTTTGATCAAGTCTGCTTGAAATTTGCTTTCTAGCATTAGTGAGTCTCCTTTCTTATACTTATTGGCGGTTGTAAATATCAATGAGTGGCTATTCTTTTTCAGGAATGTTGCTGTCCACTTAAACTGAGCCGCCGCAGTTTGCTAAAATTGAAAAGAGAAAGTGCACATTTTTGTCTCTCTCTTCATAACAGTCAATGTTTTTTTCGCGAATGCTGAAACGTGAAAAAATATAAATTAAAAGTCAACAAGATCAGCAATTGTGCATTTAAGTTCTGTTGCTATCTTACGTATGTTCCAACAGCTGGGGGTAATTAATCCGTTGACATACTTAGCCAAGGTTCCTTGAGATATCCCGGTCCGCCAAGACAGCTCTTCCTGTGTATAGCCTTTCACACACATTTTTTTGTAAAGACGTCTTGCAAACTCCATTCGCCATTCTTCTTCGTCGTGAACTTTTAGTTTTTCAAGAAGCTCGTCCAAACTAGGTTCATACCTAAAAGTCTTAAGAATATAGTCATAGTGCATGGCGGAGCCATCTTTTAGTTCTATAATTATTTCGAGGTTTCCTATCTCATACCACTTAGAAACTTTTGGAGCAGCCCAAGGGCACATCTTGCAAAATTCGTCAAATATCTGGTCATGCGGCTCGTAACTCATATTTTCTCCTTTCTGTGTCATGAAATATTTTTTGTATGACAATAATTCAGCGTTTTAAAAAATTTGACGTTTTTATTTACTATACAATTATTCTTTTAGGAATAATTCGCCTTATAGTTAAAAGTACCAAAAATTGCAAAAAATGGCCTTTTTTGCCCAAAAATTGCCCAAAATTGATTTTTTGTAATACAATAATTCATCAAACTAAAATTTTAGCAACTCGATTTTTTGTAATACAATAATTCAATTTTGATTTTTTGTAATACAATAATTCACTAAAATTGATTTTTTGTAATACAATAATTCAAGTAAATTTCTTCAAATTATAGGTCATTTTGAGGCCCTCTTCAAAGACATCTGTGTACGTCATACCCTTCTCTTTGACCAAATATTCGAGTTTTTCAATGTCCGTACCCCTTACTCTAACACTAATTATACGACGTTTAGCATCTTCTTTTGTCGGTCTTCCTCTCTTCTTTACTCCGTTCTTAATCAAAACATCCACCTTCAATCCTTAAAAAAAGAAGAGCCCAAGTTTCCATGGACTCCTCTTAAAATATCATTCCTCTTTATTAGAAACGGGAGCATACTCATTCATCTCTGGCTTGTGAATGCATGTCCAAATACAAGCAACAATGTTCCAGCAAAATGCTCGATCATGAGGCTCGTCCTTATCCCCTCTAAGGTGCTTCAAATAATGGCGGAGAGCACTGTCGATGTAACAGTGGGCAGGAATCCCCTTTCTCCAATTATTATCACCATATTTCTTAGCACCATCCTCATAATGATGAGCAAGCTCAAGAGTCAAATTAGGGGCAACAGACCCTTCACTAAAAATATTCGGGCCTTCTTCCCAAAGGATCTTGTACAGCCAATATACGTCACCGGTCAGCTGAAAGCTGTTTATGTAAGAAAATACTTTCTCAGCTCCATTATTAGAATACTCGGTGAAATAGTGGGCAATTACATCCATAGGTAACAGATCACACCGACCTTTTCCTTCACAAATATCACGCACAGCACCAGTCTCAAACTCTCGTCTTGTCCCGCTGTCTTTTAATTCCATACTTTAATCCCCTTTTTTCAATCTTCTCCAAAATAATGCTCGAGAATAGATCGAGCCACATTGTCAACTTCTGAGCATGTCTTACACGACTTAAGACGATCTATCTGCTCGCTACTAAGCCGAACACAAAAATGCTTAGTTAGGATCTTGATTTTATATGCAATGAACTGATCAAGGCCCATCATGTCTACAAATCCTCCAGGACCAGGCTTGTTTCCATTGAAGTTCATTCCCATACCTCCAAATATCAAACTAGCTCATCTGCATAACTAATGACAGAATATGCGTAGTCGCTGATAAGACCAGATTCGATCATCGAATCTGCATATGCTCCTCCGCCATTATAAGCCATAAGTGCGTACTCGACTTCTCCGTATTCTTCTAATAGATCTGAAAATAAGTCAAGACCAACAGTAACGTTCTGATACGGGTCCAGCAGATCATTGCATCCAAGCCTCTCCATTCGCTCATAATGCCACCTAGGTTGGATCTGCATCAGGCCCAAGGAGTTACCTGAGTCGCCTACACAAGTTGCGTCAAAACGAGATTCTGTATGAATTAGAGCCATTGCAACTTTGTATTCAATCCCTTTTTCATCACAGAGATTGAAAATATGATCTTGCAGGTCTTCAGATAGTGGAACATCATAATATACTCGTTCTGGCTCCTCATTTTTCTCATAAATAGTTGTTACTATGATTTCGCCGCCAGAAAAATCGAGTTCCGAAAGCTTTGCTACCTCAGAATATACCTGAGCTGTATCCTTACTAGAAATAATGGGCTGATCTGCGATAGGAACAACTACCGATTGGGAAACCGCAAATATCAATACTGCCAAAGCGGACAACACTTTTGTCTTAAGTTTCATAGATTATTTCCTTTCTTTATAAACCCACATTTCAAATGTCGGGCTGTGATATATGCCAAGAAGCACAAGGAGCTTATAATATCCTGGCATATTATTGTATTTCTTCCAGTTTTTCCACCTACGGAAACGAGCTATAAGTTTACGCATCAAAGCCCTCCTTTAACAAATTTGCATTGATACTCTGATAGAACCGAATATCTGATTGGATTTTCCCAACCTCACACAAATAAGCATTTCTTGTATCCTCATCCATAGTTCCTTTATGATCGTCAAACCATTCTAGCATGTCATCAACAGTATCGAGCAACGGTCCTGTGATGCCAAAAATAAAGCCTACAGATTCACTTCTAGCTTCTAAGGCTTTCTTATAAGTCAAACAGTTTCGCAACCAAAACAGGCAGTCAGCTTTTGGGTTATACAGCATAGGAGCTCCTTTCATAAATATCTATTCCTGGCTCGCGGATAGCGCAAATGCTAGTCTCCGGAAATTCATATCCGCAACCTTAGGATCATAGACTTCCTTACCACAAAATTGGCAGACAGAATATGCTTCATCATAAGTAATTATGCGTGAAACATATTTTATAGTCGTTTTTTTCTCCCGCATCCAGACTGGAACCTTCTTTTTGCAATTATTGCAATAATCGTCACTCATTTTTCTCCTTTCCGACATCAAACTTTGTCAGACAATTCTTACATATATTTTCCACAATATACCTGTCTGCAAATCTGTGCCAAACTTCGGCTCTTCTATACCCTTCTAGCCAAATATAACGCTTGCACTCAGAGCATAGATGCGGAACCAAAGCGAATCTGTTACATGAGAGCATCATTTCTTTTCACCTGTAATCAGCTCTGAATATGGCAGACTCTCTACCCAATCACAGAATGTATGCCATTCATCAAGCTTGTGCGTTCTACGAGACTTATAAATATTCGCCAGCACCTCGTAATTTAGCATGACCGTCCTCCTCTGGTTGTAAGAGCTCGGCAGCAGCTGTATCATTTGCCACCAGTACTTTTTATTCTTAGTTTTGAGATATGCTTCTCGGTTCGTATTTAATACTCCAATAGTGATTCTTAAAGCATCTAAAGGAGAAAACATCAGTTGGCATTTAATTGGACTATTTTCAGGAGGATCTTTATACCAGATCGCCTCGTTATTATCGCCAACCCAATCGTAAATCAAATGTTCATGACTAAAATCGTCCAATGTAAATTCCTTCTCATGAATCTTGTGCATAGTTGAGCAGGAGTTGGCGACTGTACCAACCTTGTATGTGTCGAATTCTTTCCCATTAATGGACTATCTTTTACTCACTAAAAAGTGAGGACACCATTTCGGTTTTCATGGGCTTCGTTTCCTAAAACCCAGCTACGTATCAATAGTAGCCCTACTCCCCCGCCCAGAAGGCATAGGGGATAGTCTCTACAGGTTCATTTCAAAAATAAAAAGAAATAGAATAAGTTTTCGTCCGTAGCCAGAGCTGTGCCCAACGCTTCACACAGTAGTTTGCCTCTATCATTCGCATAAATGCAATGACGACATAGACGACCACGCCTCTTGTTTCGTTTAACTACTTAATTCGGGCACCTGTTACCCGAAAAGACTTGTATACTGGTTTTTGTATACCATTTCTTATTCTATTTCATAAAGGAGATTGTAATTTTCGCGATTATTTTTGAAATGTTTCCCACGGGATTCCAATGGGTGGTTCCCCGTTAGCCACGCTAAATTATAAAATGAAAAGGCGTAGTCTTGTGTCGTTCATTTCCGACCCGAGAGTCGCTCGGTCTTATTTCTTATGTGACAGCATCTCAGCTGCTAGGGCTTTCACCTAGGACTCACTTCTGCTACTTCCTTTTCATTATAGGAGCTGTATTTTCCGCGTGACCCCTAGCGATAACTAGGAAAAGTGTTTCATTGGCAGAAAGAGTTTACCAATACAGCGGAGCAGTAATATCAAGATACACGGTAATCATTCGCATGAACTTACGATGGTCTGTACCAGAATTACGAAGACGAGTCATGAGGTCAAAATCCTTAGGACCAATATCAAATCCTCCAGCTTTGCATGTCGAATAGCCAGTAGCGAAACGATGAACGCAAGTCGTGCAATCGCGTGCCAAATCTCTATGGCAATATGCGCTATCACTCTTCTCCCAAGAGTTCATCGGATTACGCATACCTCTGATGGCTGCCTCCCAACCAACAACTTCGGTATTTTCAATTTTCAGCATGGTTATTCTCCTTTTTAAGTTTTTCAATGCGAATATCCAAAAGATGATCCAAGGTTTCATGATCTGGGAGATGCGTTCTAGTAATCGTTATTTCCGGAATACTTCGGTTTTCCTGATCAAAACTAACTTCAAGAGCTAGATTTGTCATTGCATCGGTTTCGCCTGCTATATCGTCGGCCATGTCGATTATCATGTGCCCAGCAGCTTTTACGCATTCAACTAAATAGGATCTATAATCTTCACTTTTCATCACTATATTTACCTTTCATATTTTTTTGCCATTGTCGTTGTTTTTCTCCTTATTAATAATCTTCACTTTGTATCCGAGTTCTTTCTCGATCTCATCGAGAGTCATTTCTCTGACAGCATACTCTGTGATAATATCGAAGTAGCAAGCCGGTTCCTTGACTCCTCGTTCGCTGGCAAGATCGTTAACAGACTCGTACAGAATCATTATATCGTCACACACTATATAAGGATGATCTGGCATAGATAAACTATTACAGTCTGTTTGTATATTTACATGCGGAAGACAACCCTGAACAAATGGTATCGTGGCCTTTGGAATAACAACCGTATGCTTACCCTTCTTATCTTCATATTTATAAATGAGCTTAAGATACCAGTGTCCGTCCTCTGTAAAGGGAATAATATTAGAGAGCTCAGTATTATACTTTTTCATCAAATATCGCTCCTTTCAAATAATTCCGGCTATGCTCAATAGCCATCTTGCCTGCCCAACTGCCCATGGGTCTTCCAATGGAAGATTATATCCAGTTGAGTGATTAAAGTTTTTAAATGCCTCAGCTAACTCTACCTCATCTGCTTCCTTAGGGTATTCTTTTTGTAATTTTTCAAGCTCTACAGCCCAAGTTGACCATGTCTGGTCAGATATAAGGTTCTCATTAAACCTGTAATAAATAACACTGTGCACAAGCAACTGCCGTCGACGACGAAGAATCAATTCTCGAATATCACACAACTCGATAGCACTCCTTCACATGATGTGAGCCCATCATAAATTCAACTTCATACCAGAGATGTTTCTCGTTCACATATGTAACGACAGCCTGCCTTCTTGAATATCGCGGATGAGGTCTTTGCCGAGATGGCCTTAGTGTGATAACAGTACCGACCTTGGGCATTAACCTAATAATGTCCTCATGCGAATATCCATAGATATTGCCCATACACGATCTCCTTTCGCAAACAGCTTACTTTTTGTTCTTCTCTTCCCAATGAATTGGCTTATGGGAATATAAGTTTATAGGCGTGGACAAACAATCGTGGCATGGGTCTTTATAATCCTTCAGATCCTCATGCTCACAAGACTTACAGTATTTGTCAAAATATACTTCTTTATATCCATCCCCGTTCATTTTCAATTCTCCTTTCGAGCCATGCTCTTCAGTTTACCAATAAGCAGCAGTCGTACTGCTTTGCAAAGTGCGTAGACGAGTTTGTTCTGCCAAATATCATGCGATTCTGCTACTCGGCACATTCCGTTCTCGATCTCGTCAAGAGCCTCTACAATTTGTTCTCTCTCAGTCATAAGTCCTCCTAAAAATATCATCCTACAAAAGGTACCTGTTCGACGTCACCGCCCTGGACTGTCACAGATTGCATCACGCACTTCTTTTCTTCGTCCCAGAATAGTGTGTCGAGAATATGATCTACTTCATCTTGGATCTCAGGCTCAGTCATTCGCATAACTTCATATTGCTGAAGGCCAACACCTTTACGAAGCCTTTGCATTACTGTGCCTGCCCATGTGCGGAATTTACGAGCCTCCAACCGTCTGCTTGCAAACAGAGCTTCGTAAATGCCAAGCTCGTTTACTGCCAGCATCCAACGAGTCTTATTATCGCCAGGCCGACGACCAATATCTTTGCCAATCATGGCGGAACTTGTAGTCTTGACTGGATGATGATCGCATCTAATATCGTTTGAACCGGCCTTAGATGTATCGACCAGCACTCTTTCGAGCATTTCAGGATGAATTCTTTGAGAAACGTCTTTTGCTCTAAGCTTTAATGCATCACAAATATCCTTAAGGATAGCCCACCATTCGCCATCAATCTCAATAAAGCGAATATCATAACCGCACCAAGATTCTGTTTTAATATTATTCATAATTTGTCAGCGTCCTTTCACTTTTCATGATGGTCACATCAGGATTGCTTCGAATATTGCAGTCTTTGAATAAGCACCACCCATCAAAGTCTCTCATATCACGATTGTCCATGTATCCAAGTATGCAACCACCTTCCATTCCTCGTTCGTTATGGCACTGATAAGGTGTCGTTGTAAACATTGGACATTCCTTACATATTTTCGGATATCGCTCAAGCTCGAGAATAGTTCTCATTTTGAACTTAATCATTATGTCTCCTCTTTCAAAAGCTCACAATCTTCAATGGATACCCACTGAAAATTCTTGCTGTCAGTCGTAATGAGAAAACGATCCCAAACGGGATCTACAAAATACACTGGAGAATTATGCGAATTTCCATAGCTGTCATACCAGCGCACAGAAATATCAGGCATTACTCTAGTTCTCCTTTTCTAATTCTTCTTCTGCTTCCTTCTGATATTGCTCATCAAAGGCAATAGAATCGCGGATGCCCTTCTTATAGTTTTCGACATGCGAACGATGAGAAACGGGATCTTGAAATTCGGCTTTTTCCCAATAATACTCAAATTCTGTCATAAGTTTCTCCTTTCCAAAATATAAAAGAATAGGACACCATATTTCAGATGTCCTATAATTGTCAGGTTTTTATTCCACCATGCTTTTCGATAAGCTTCTCGACAACTTCGATAGGCACATAGCCGTAAACGGTATCTGTGTAATCCAGAGCGTCCTCAGCGTACTCATTAATGAGTTCATCTTCCGCACTCGGATATCCAAGTTCAACGCTTTTATAATCTTGTAATCCGTTAAGTCGCGGACTACAATAATGAAATTCGCTGGCCTGCACCGAGATGGAATATCCATCATTACAATACAACCTCGGCCGGTTTGCTTGGATTTCATGTGCCCCATTACTATAGGTGGTATTTACCGGCTTCATAAGCCAATCTCTAACAGTCATGTTAAATAAGCTCCTTTCATAAAGACGCAGGCTTGTTTCACGAGCCCAAGTTGAGGGTCATAACTACATTGGAACGGCAGTAGGAATAAAATCCGGTTTTCTCATTATGACACCACCTCCTCGACCCATCCGAAGGATACTTTGTTGTCGGATAGTCCTATGCGATACATAATTTTGAACCATCTCTCGACCTCATCTTCACTTCTTGCCATGATTAATTCCCATTTCATTGTTTCATCGATACCTTGATGACCACCATCTAGAAAATAGAATACCTTAAATTTTTTTAGACCATTCATATTTTTCACCATTTAACCCAACGGGCCTCATTAAATTGTTTCTTCTCGTTTAAAGCTTTGCTGATCGCCAGGTCGATTCCGGATCTTGTTTTTAAGTGATAGTAATATAAGTCGGTATAAGGAGTATTGAGTCTGTCGATTCTACCGGCTGCTTGAGCCAGTACTTTGTAGCTGTAATTTTGTGAGTAAAAGACAATGGTATCAGTCTTGATGCAATTCCATCCTTCGCATCCAGCCGTATACTGAACGAGGTATACCCAGCTTTTACTAGTTGGGATAGGTTCGTGGGCATGTCCGTTCCATTCCGCAATGCAAACGTTTTCGCCATAATACAGTCCTTTCAAAATATCAAGCTCGTAATCGAAGTTATAAAAGATTATCATCCGTGGATGTTTCTCCGCTAACTCCAAGAGCGCCATCTGCCTTGACTCGTCCTCGTTCACGATACGTCGAAGCACATAACAAAGTCCAGCTGCTTGCTGTATTGGTTCGTCCTTAAACGGGTCCCAGCGAGTCCTCATGACTTCTCGGTACTTTGAAATATCATACTTGACGTATATATCCTCATGATGAGGGATGGTCTTACGAGAGAAATCCATGTCAATAAGGATCTGGTTCCTCAGACGAATTAGCCGACCAGTATTAATATAACGCTCGATTTTTGGGTACTTTGTATAGCGAGAATATATGCAATGCTCTCTTGCGAACTCTGTTTTGTTTTTGTAGAACCCATTGGCCACAAATACAGGAATATACTGTTCCCAAGTATCCCCAGGAGTTGCTGAAAGGATGATCCACTGGTTCTTGCGAGAAATATTCAAGAATGTTTTAACCCAAGCACCTTTACCTGTAACACGATCCTCATCAAATATAAAGAATGCTCCATAGATATCCTTATACTTTTTGATGTTGTTCCAGCTGTCAATTACTACTTTGTTTCTGTAATAATTCACTTCGGGATTTTTAGATAGAAGATATGGTGTTAACTCTACTTCCCACTCAAGTGAATCTCTTTTCATTGCAGTAGTAATAATATAAAGATCTCTTGGGTTTTTCATTGGAATGTAGTCGGGGTCCATACTACCACCCTGCTCTTTGAAGTAATAGTACAGACCCGTTCTACTTTTTCCGCTTCCTACTCCGCCATTTAGGATGCAGCCATTACGCATTTTTTTCACCGCATCCATTTGGTAGTCATAAAGGAATGGCTTACTCATCTTTATGTGCCCATTTGTCGAAGTTAAAGCAGGATTTCTTGTTCATGCAGCCCTCGTCTTTATCATAGAACCTGCATGTATAGCAAGGGCATTCAGTTTTTTCTTTTGTCTCCTCAAACTTGATTGTGTTTTCGGAAGAGCCAGTAAAAGTCTTGAATAACTGTTCATTAAAATTATCCAGCCCGAGCTTAAATTTGAATGCCTTAGGCTCAATATGCTGAAGAACCTTTTGTGTAGCATCGGAATCGTCTCTCTTAGGCAGCCATTTCTTGAAAACCTCGTAGTAGTTACCTTTATTTCCAAGCATCTTCTTGCAGATACACATAGCAAGCCCCTTCTCAGGATCGTAGTCCTCCCCATTGCACTTCACAACTGTCTTTGTATTATCAGTCCAGAAAACGATTGTAGCAGGAGGATTAAACTTAACGTTCTTAATGAGCCTACGAATATCGGTTGGCATACAATTACTCCTTTCGGTCGTTTCTTTATTTGCTGAGGTAGACTTATCAAGCCACTTAATATAGCAATCATAAGTAGCGTCAACATCATTGCGCATGTATTGCCGGCAAAGTTTATTCCAAGAGTCATCGTTCCAAAGTTCTTCGAACCAATCCATGATTATTTCTTCTCCTTATTTTTGTTACTTTTCTGGAATCGACGAATATCACGCTTCATCACATAGACAGCACTATAAGCTTCCTTCAACGTGCAATCATGAAGTTCCCGATAACGGTAAGTAGCACCCGCCATATTTCCGCACTTAATGAAGTCGATAACTGAAGGGCTAGCAATAGGAATAAAGATACCGGAATTAATGCCCATATCAAATTCACTCTTTCCGTAAATATCGTTTACGGCCTTGATCTGATTCTCAGTAAAGATCTTGTTAGTGCGATTGGAAATGTAGTACATAATTTTGCTCCTTTCAGAATTGTAAATATAAGTATGGCCGCTATTTATATCCATAGGGCGGCAAGTCCTAGACCAGCTTTTATCGTCGATTTAGGCGTTGGTATTATAACTGGTGAACACATTCCTGGTGCGCCTACGGGGACTTGAACCCGGAACCGTCCGGTTATGAGCCAGATGCTCTACCTTTGAGCTATAGGCGCAGAAAGAATAGAGCACTAAGTTTCCTCAGTGCTCTAAACTTTAGCTTAGTGTTCCTTATGAAGCTTCTTACTCAATGCGGGCTCGATTTTCTCCTCCCACAGCATATAACCTCCCATGTATCCAACGACACAGGAAGCGCCTATTGCTGCATAGGTGATTACCAGCTTAGCCGTATTTTTAATAAAGTTCATAATATCACTCCTTTCATTATAGAGAATGCTACTTTCGCGAATTACTCTTCAGGATACTCTTCCTCTGCATACTGAGCAGCAAAGCGATCGATTCGCTGTGTTACTCTGATAGACTGCAAATATGCAGTGCGTCCAGATTTGCCATTTACTTCCCAATCATAAGGGCGAATATCCAGATCGACGCCAATAATATCCACGTCATCCAAGCAGGCAATGCTCTCCTCGTCAAGACGGTTCATACGATTACCAGTGACCAAATATGCATTCGGACCACGATCGTTGAATTTTACTTTGACAGGCAGGAACATGAACGGATCATCATCAGGATCTCGAGGATCTTTGATGCGAACATGCCAACCCTCCTTGATCAGAGCATCGGCCATTTCTCTCTCGGGGATGATGAGCGCAAAATTACGATCTCCCTCGCGGTTAAACTTAGTCCCCTCGCCGCGAAAGTTCTTGTAGGTAATTCTTGCATCATCGATCTGCAGAATTCCTCTCGGTGCAAAAGTGATATGCATAATGTTTACTCTCCTTTTGAATATAATTTTGAAAAAAGAATAGAGCACCAAGTTTTCTCAGTGCTCTAAACTTTGCTCAGATAATAAGTACGCCTTCATGCTCCAGCATGTCCTTGAATGCAAATCGGCTCTCGATGCTATTATGTCGATCAAATATCGAATCGCGATACTCCTGCGCAAGTCCCTTCCGATTAAATATCGCATAGACGTGCTCAATTGTCGGGTCGTCGCTCATCATAAGAGCGGCAATACCAACAAGATAACGCCAGCGTGATTTAATCGGAAGTTTACGAGGATTATTCACAATCTGATACTGGATTGCTACATATTCGACATCAACTCCGCCAATTCCATAAAGAATAATCTGGTTTGCCATAGTAAATACTCCTTTCTGTATTCATAATAGGAGTTGTTTTTTAGCGAACGGCAAACATATTTGGTTCATCAAACCAGGGAAGATTTTCTTCAGGAGGCCAATCAGCCTTATTGCAAATATAAGGATCATCTGAAGTGAACCATTCAAAGTCACCGTACTTACTTATCGTATCAACCGCGTCATTGACCATCTTATCGTAATAAGATCGATCAATATCATTCTGCTTCTCCAACGTTCGTACCATTTCAGACTCCATCCATCGGTAGCCCTTAGCGCCAGTTGCAGAAGCATACTTTACATTACCTTCCTTATCTTTAGACTCTCGCAGAAGCTCTCCACCACCATAGCCAGGCTTAATTGGGCAGAACAGACCAACCTTTCCGATAAATATGCGATTATGCTCATTCTCAGGAAGGTCTTCATTCATGTCCAAATATAAAGCCGAGCTAACAGCCTTAGTCTCACACATATCTTCAAACTCAATAGGCTTATGGCTGAAGAGCTTTTTAAATACATATGGAACTTGGAATTGAGTACCAGTAGCGGTCCACCAAATATCATCACCAGTTTTCTTATCTTTAAGAGGTTCTTTAAACTTAGCAACATATACGGCGTCATTCACCAGGCAGTATTTCTCAAAGTTTGCCTCAGTCTCAAACTTATAGCCATATTCGCTACCGAACTTAATAACAAAGTCCATAATATACTGTGTTGCGTCAGGAATCTTGATGGAATCGGTCTTAATATGAGCAACCGTGTATCCGAGCTGCTGAACCTGTTGCTTAAGCAAAGTCATAAACAGAGCTCCACGCTTTGCCACAATATTGTCTTTGTTCCTAGGATCTCTGAACGGGTTATCGAACGAAGCACTTGTCAGACCATAAATCGAGTTTATGACGATCTTCAGAGCCTGAGCAAGATCAGCAGCCTGCTCCTCATTCAAATATGGTTTTAAAGCTCCATCAAGCATCAATCCGGCAGCATCAAAGTCTTTATGCTTGACTGCGACTCGTGCATCAACAATATCCTGGAACCGCTTGGTATACTCAGGGCCAAATATGCACTCAAAGATGGCACTATGAGGATGCATTGACGCAACATCTCCATCCCATACATCTCCATACATGCCTGGCTCGGAATATACCCGACCTCCTTCTCCAATCTCCTCACCCAAATATGTGGACTTACCATTGTCGAACTTATACCCAGGGAAGAACGGAAGAATGCTGCAACCCTCAGGATATGTCTCTTTAGGATCAAAATCAGCATAAAAAGGCAAACCATTTTCATTGAATACCCGGAACTTGTAGTCTTTCCCGAATTTCTCTCGATATTCTTCATACTGCTCTGGTCTAACCGGCTTGGACAAATCTCGATAGTTGAATACGCTCTGAGGTTTACGGTTCGCGCCAAATATGATCTTGGTGGATAAGGTATTTGTTGTGTCATTAACAGATACGTTCGTAATCCCATGCAGCAATTTAACCAGATCTACCTGGATCTTACGAGCGACAAAATCTGCTTGACGAGAATCAAATACTGCCTCAGTTGCAATAACATCGTTATCACAATACTCAGCTACCTTAGTCCATAGCTCTTCTGGGACCGGCTGATCCCATGGAAGACCAAGTTCTTGGTGATGAATGCCCAATTCGATCTCCCATTTTTTCAGAGATTGCTTCTTAGAGCAGAAATCGTACACATCAGTATAAGACACATTATATGCCTCTCCGAAAAATGCATTACTGTCTCCGCTAACAATTCTTTTAGAAAGATCATACAGTTGCTCGTTCGTATACCCAACTAACCGTCCATACAAAATATGATTATCATATCGACGGCAGTTGAAACCAACGAGCTTAAACCTCATCAATTCCTCAATCTCAGAAGGACTGGGGTTAATCATTCGAACTACCGGTTTATTTTTGCCCTGTGGCTTGTAGTTAACAAGGAACAAATTCGGGAAGACCTCGACATCGTAAAATATCAGAACTCCATCGTCGTTATCAGAATTCTCGGAAGGATCATCGGATTTAAACTTCATCTTGTTGATGAGCTTGATGCAATAATCTCCATGATTAGTACTGTTTGCGCCGAATGCAAAGACAGCATTCTTCATGTCACTGACATCATATTTAAGCCCGCTAGAATATGCGTCTTCAAGAATTTTGTAGATGAAATCGACACTTGGCTTCGTTCCAGGATGGATTTCTTTGTTGAGATTTTTCTTGATCAACGTTCGAAGCCCTCTCTCATTTTTGACAGCTTCGAAATTTATCATTTTTTCCTCTCCTTTCATTGGCAGCCCAGAATTAATGGTCGCAATTGGCAGATCATTACACTTTGTGAGCTTACGCCGAAGTGAACTCTTGCCTGTGAATACCTTGACTTCGATGTGGTCCGAATATACCCGACTAAGTCTTGATGGATCTCCAGTGTAAATATAGTGGAGATGAATTCCTGCTCCGCTCTTACTAAGCTCTGCATACGTAGCAGGCCAAGTAGAAGCTGCCTCAAGATTCTTCTCGAACGACTTATTACCCTCCTCATCAGGAATATCAAAGTCAATCACGATGTGATTCTCGGGAACTTTTACATAATGAAGCTTGGAAGTATCCAAATCTGTAAGTCGAGTCTTTACTTCGTCCCATTTTTGAGATGGTGTCTCTTTAGAAGTCGCATACTGTGCAGGACAATTCGCGCATTCCTTATCAAATATAGATTCTGCAGCATCTAACTTGATCCATGTAATGCTCGAGTCGTCTTGCTTCTCATCGGTCTCGAACTTGTCAGTTCTAAACCCAGAATAATAGTAGCGAACCTTTGATCCGCCATCAGGAGTAAATTGCTCATGAAATTCCCAGAAATAGTTTTTAAGCTCCTCCTTGAAATTCCTCTGAGAATATGGGTAAGAAACCTTCGCTTCTTCGCAATAAGTCTTATACATCTCCCAAGCGGCCTTCAATGTCGTACCATTCTCTTTCTTGAAAATATGATACGAATCGATAATGAAGTTGTAGAAGTCATTTGAAGCTCCAAGCATCGTAACCGGAATATAGTCATCATATGCTCCAGGATCGTTCAAATATACTTCTTGACAGTGATATGCGATGGCACCTAATTCAAATCCGATCTGCTTAACCGCCGCCTTATATTCTCGCGTACCTAATTTGTTTCCGCTAGGAGAAACATCAATCAGTCGTCGAATAAGGCCTGATCGTCCATCCGTGATCCTTACAGGTTTGTTTGTGCCCATGAACAGAAATGCCTTGAATCGATTGGAATATGCCGTCTTGAATTTTTCATTGACAGTCATAAGCTCATGCGACACAAGGCTATTCAGTCTGGTATTATCTTCGATTTTAGACAAGTCGCCATCGTGCTGAATAGCAACAAGAGGGTTGGTTTTGAATGCCTCCAACGCAAAAGAGTTACTAGACGATCCCAATGCCTTAGCATCAAAGACCGAATAGTAGCCATCAAATAATTGCTGTATGATGTTTAAAATCGTTGATTTACCAGTACCGGCTGCTCCGTACAGAACCATGAACTTCTGAATCTTCTTGGAATCTCCAGATACGATTGACCCAATAGCCCATTCGATTTTATGCCGTTCTTCAGGAGAATATAGTGTGGAGATCAGTTTCTCATATGCAGGGCATTCCCCCGGCTCCAAAGGATATGGTAGCCTCTTGCTTGCGTAATCTTTCTTATTAGTTTCCGCATTAGAAAATATAAGTTTCTCGTCAAGCATATGAAAGTTATCCCTTGATTGCGTCTGGCAATATTTATGCCAAGAATCAATCATTCCGGATTCGTTGTCCCACATATGAAGAACTCTAGGAGCACCATCAAATTTCTCTTTGTTCTTCTCGGCATAAATATCAAGCTCTCGGTCAATCATCTGTATAACATCTTGTTCATCTGTAGACCACAAGCCACGGTCTTCGACCCATATTGCATAGAAATCCCCACCTCGAATCATGAGGTCAGAGCTTCTTTTGATAATGAATTTTGGGTAGATTTCTGTAACGCCGCGTTTGCCAGTACGCGTTGAAATCATAAGGAAGTCCAACATTACATTTTTTCTCCTCCCTTACGCAATACTGTTCAAATATGCATTGAGCTGATACCAAATTTCCATCTTACGCATATCGCGTCGAGTGCCCTTTACTGTAAATAAACCACCTTTTCCATTACGTTCGTACTCACGATTAAGAAATCTGGTAAGACATTCTTCGACATAATCCCTGTCAAATATGGCATCGGTCATTCCTCCAAGACCGAGACTAACAATCATTCCCCAGAACCATTGAGAAGTCCTATTGCCATAAGCCGGATCATCCATAATACATTCCTCACAACGAATTGCAAGGGCTATCATCATTTCTAATACGCTTGATGGCCCGCTCAAATATTCTGAGTACTCTGGATGCTTTCGAATCAGCCCAAATCGATACCGAAGATCAACACCGTCTTCAGCACGGTTTCTATCTCTGAGGATCAAATATGTGAACTCGGTATCGTGCAAATATTCCAAAAGTTTTATATAGGAGATCTCTTTAGGTCCTCTATTGGCATTAACTAAATCGATCATCCAGTCAAAATATTCATTTCTAATCTGATCCGCAAGCATTACTCATCGCCCTGCTCTGGATGACACTCTCTATACGTCCTAAGATCACGAAGGATCTCGAAATCAGTCTGCATACTTTCGTTCCGGACAAAGACGGAATCATCTTCATATTCGCCGAAATGAGTAAGAGAATCTTCTCCAACCAAATCGTCAACATCGACAACAATATCGTCATAGTCATCGGTCAAAACACCGTCTTCATACAGAGTCAGACTAACCGTCTGGTAATTAGGGTCCTCTCCGAATTCATCAGGAGAGATTACGAACGGTCCATCGGTCACAGTGCTTCCTCCTTTCTTAGCAATTAATGAATCCACGTCGATATTTGCATAATGAAGTTTGTCAAGCAATTCATGATATGCAGCAATATCGTCCTGAATATTAGTATTTTTCTCAGTTTCATCCAGCGTTAATGATGCCTGATTGGTATTTTCGTTAGGCTTCTCTTTGTTCATTTTTTCGGAATATCTACGAGCAAAGACCTCCTTTACAGAATTGATCTCTTCATCTGCAATTCGTTTGTATTTGGTCTTGACGATCTTCCAGGTAACAAAAGAGCCAATCGCGGCACCAATAGCAAATGCAAACGCTTTATTCATGATTATTCTCCTTTTCGAATAAGTAATCTGACGGTAAAATATAAGTTTCACCGTTGACGATTATTCCATGGAGAAGCCCAGTATTGAGCATTGCCTTGACTGTGGCCTCTCCAACATTCATTTTTACAGCGGTTTCTTCGAGAGTTGAAACTTCAATAGAATCCTGATCTCCGAAATGAACGTAAAGAATCAAATTTAAGCTCCTCCTCTTTTTAAGTGCAAAACCATAGCTTACATACCGAAGAGCCAGGGATAATCAAATATGTCTTGATATGGATTCCCTGACCCAACGGTATTAAGGTCTCTTCAAATCATGTCCATAATAGGACCATCAACATTGAAGTCGAGAAGGATGGTTCTCTCATAGCCATTCACGAAATCACGGACCTTTTCAATGTTCATGTTGTAAATGCCAAAGTCGACAAAGTTATCACCAATAGGATGATCCTTATCATAAATCCACCCGACAACCTGGCCAGCCTTGCTACGAGGAATACCAAGCATATCATAAACTTCATTCAGGAACAAATGGCCACGAGACTTAAGAATATCATTAGCGGTGTTCTGCGTATTCTTCAGGAACATCAGATTATATTCAGCATCCTTAGTCCAGCCATTGCATCCGTCGTCAAAGAAACGAGCATACTCGCTGTACGTATTCGGGTCGGCAACCTCAACGGTAGTCTTTGAGATTTTCTCTTTTCCCTTATCGTCCGTAGTTGTCTCTTCAAACTCTTTAGCTTTTACATTATAGCGAAGCTCACGATCAAGCTCCTCGCCAAATCTTTCGACAACACGACCACGATATTCTTTGAATCCCTTATCGATAGACGCATAAGCTGCAGCCAGCGCAACGTTTCTCTTCTTCAGAATATTGTGAGAGCCGATAATACAGGCAATAGACGCCGCACCAAGCAATACAGAAGGACCGTACAGCTTAATATACTTCATAGCTGCCTGAGTGTAGACGATCACGGTATCCTTACGCTTGTCCTCTTCCGTATAGTTCTGAACATTTGGGTTGTTGGCAACCTCATTGATTTGGTCCATGCCTTCTTTCAGCTCATCCTTAATGGCGCCTGCCTTGGTGGTGGCCTTGCAAGCCATGACTGTACTGGTTACAATACCGGCTACACCAGCAACAATCATAATCTCCGGACTTGCCTTCTTGATTTTGAACCCGATACGATGCATACCTCGGGATGCAGCATTCAGAATATCATTAGCTTTCATTATTCATTCTCCTCCTTATTAAGAATATTGCCGATTTCAATTATAATTTTAATTGCGATGTCTGCTGGAATTCCATTTTTCACAAAAATGGACATGGCCTCCCCAATAATCCGCTTAGTTTTATCATCTTGAGCCAAAGAAGTCATAAAGTCAATTACAACCATGTCTTTAAACTGTTGAACAGCAGCCTGATAATCAAATTTGTAGTCCATTAATTATTCTCCTTATAGACTCGTTACTTTCGGAAGTCTGAGCATATAGCCATCTCTAACGTGGACAGGCTCGGCATTACGAATATTTGTCCATCCATACTTATTATCAGTATAGTTACCGGTAATACCAACAAGATCATACAGATCGGCCACACTTACCATACCATAGATTTCGATGAGCTCATCCATTCTTGCAAGGACGTCTTCGGCCTCTCCTCTTGTCTCGAGTATAATATCATTATAACTATAACCGATTCTTGCTCTGTCTGCATTATAGAAACGAGAATCTCCCCTATCCAAATATCTTCTGTCATACGAAACGTACTCAGACGGACGTCGGTTGCTTCTTCCACTTTCTCCATAGAGAATCATGTCAACTCCATTTTTGACAATATCACAGATTGCTTTCTTCACGGCAGGAATAAGCACATCCATGACAACATATGTCTTGATGTTGGCAGCATCCTCAGAAATAAAATTGTCTTTAAGTCTATCAATGCCATTCTTTTTCTTAGACTTGACAGTGCCCTTAACAATTTTTTCGACTTTCTTCTCAGGGACGGGTGTCAGCTCCTTAGACTTATGGGAATTTGGCTTAAACTCTTCCATTAATGTTCCTCCTCTCAAATACCGGTAGTAATCTTACCGGAGAGCGTAATTTTTGCACTGGCATCTTTACCATGCGTTTTCTTGTACCTATATATTAGATTACTTCGAGCTTTTGCCTCAGAGATTGCGTACGTAGACGCCTGCCAGCGCTCCGAGATAATGGTATCAAACTCCTTTACAGGACCATCATAAATATATTTATTCATGTACCATAGCCTCGCTCAGATTAACGCACTCCACAAGCTCGCCATTGAGAGTCTTGTAGAAATATAGCTCATCACAGTATTCTTTGATGAAGATTGTGTATGCCCCTTTTTCTGTTGAAAAATGCTGAATCTTAATATTATGTCCTTTCATAGCAACAAGCTGTGCTTTTGTCAGACAATTTGTAGCCATAAGATTTCTCCTTTCAAAAATGAAAAAGGGAAAGCACCTGCTTTAGGTACTCTCCCTTTTGTGAGAACTTCAGTTTTCAGTTACTCTGAACTTCGTCCGCATAGTCCGAAACATCAATGATGTCGATGACATCATCGTCGATGACCTTGTCAGTCGGGTTCTCGATCTTGCCCTTCAGTACGTACAGAACCACTCCGGCGGCAATTACCGCAGCACCAACTGCGATCTTCTTACCGTGCTTCTTGATCCCTGCACCAACCTTAGCACAAGCATTCTTGAACTTGGACTCCTTAGCCTCTTCGTTGATTTCAACAACCTTCTTGTTATTAGTTTCGTTCATTGTAATAGACTCCTTTTCAAAAATATTGAAAAACATTATTGTTCTTCATAATACGAGATGTAAATTTCGCGTCTTTATACGAGACTTGAAAACTCATACTTAGGCGAGACATTATAGCTGATTACAATGCATGGCGTACCGTTCTCAGCCAGCTGAGAGCTAAAGTCAATGTCAATATTGCCATCATCAATGTTCCATCCAAGTTCGTCACCAATATCGATATGGCTCAGACCGATCTCATCATAAAAATCATTGAGAGACGCATACATGTCACAGATAATTTGGCGATTAATTTTAGTAGCGGCTCTCTTAATAGTATCAATATCCGAATTGAAATATCGTCCAAAGACACCATCGTAGCATAGCGTTGTTCCGCTCTTGGTAACGATTACCTCATGGTCACCGACAGGATCTTTCTTTACCTTATCTTCTGCGATCTTATCGCGAACAGCACGCTCTTTTTTTTCACCAATTGTCTCTACAACTTTTTCTTGATACTCAGTAAGAGCCGTTTCGGAAAGCTTGTATGCCGTAGCAAGTGCTGCATTCCGCTTCAAATTCACAGAACTAGCACCGATTAGGCAAGACATTGATAGAGCGCAAGTAACTACTGCTGGAATATAGCATTTCCAACACGTCGCCACGATCTCCTTCGGTGTAAGTTTAATCTCGTAGTAGTCTTCCTTCTCCTTTACAAGCTGCATCGCCTTAGGTGTTGCCTTAACTGCAAGCACAGTCGTAGTCACCATACCGGCAATACCGATCCCAGTCAGGATCTCCGGACCCCTCTTCTTAATAAAGAGGCTAATTCCATTAACTACATCTGACATACTCTGTTTGCTCATGTGTATTCTCCTTTCAAAATATAAAAGAGAAAGGCCTGTGTTATTCAGACCTCTCTTTTGAAACTTACTCTTTGGATTTCAGTGCTTCTGCAACTTTATCCGCAACCTTTTGATCAAGCTCCTTTCCTGCGATGAAATTAGCGGCGAGCGTAACCCCAATGCTAATCACCGTTAAACCGATCTTGATAATGTTAGTTGTTTTTTCGTTCATAATACTTATACCCCTTTCTATATTGTTTCATAATATGGCATGCATTTGTCGCGGATTTTGATGGCATAGCACTCGAGATCATCGTTTATGATTATCTTGTGGTGATCAAACTCAATCCACTGGACACCATTGCTATCAAATTTAGACCAACCAATTATAGATCCATAATCCATAGACTCAAGGCCCAAGAAATTGTAAAACTCGTTTAGAACTGCATGGCCTCTAAGCACATAAATTCGATTCAAATTATACTCTGCTAGTATAACCTGCTCAATGGTAGCCTCGAAATATCGGCTTGAGTATTCGTCATAAAATAATCGTGGTTCAATAGAATCATCTTCAAGTCCTAAATTGCAATTTGTAGGCAGCGGTTCTGAATAAATATGAGCTCCAATATTTTTCTCTTTAGTAATTGCATCTGTGACCTCTTGGTGCATTTTTTCACCATATATCTCCTTTACTTTTGCCTTGTATTCAGAATAAGAAGTTGCAATCAGCGCATAGGCGCTTGCCAAGGATTTTTGCTGATGTTTACTCAAAATATTAGAGCCAAATATACAAGCTATTGAGGATGCGCCAATAAGTATTGGAAAAATATAGATCTTGGCTGCTATTGCAGTTGTCTCTGATCTAGTAAGATCTGAACCTTTTTCTTCTTTTGCTTTCTCCAAAATATAATGGACCTTTACTGCTGCCATTGCGGATGCTATTGAAGTTGCTACAAGTCCTATTGCTCCCGCATAAGTCAATATTGTTGATGAGTGAATCTTGAAAAATGAATTCAGTTTTCTCATATTACTCAACCCTTTGTTTAAAAGTCAAAAGGAAGAGGCCGCAGCCTCAATCCTTCACATATCAATGAATTTCGTAAATTTCTTGAACTCGTTACTATCAATCTCTCCATCAGCATTCAGATGAATATGTGCCTTTCCATCAGTAACAACAACGTCAACATCATTAATTTGGATACCAACTTTGTACCCAAATTTCTTATGTATTGCTTTCTCTACTAACTTTGAAACAACACCTCTCATAAATCCGCTTTTAATTTTCAATTCGTCCACTTGTCCTTTCTCCTTTCAAAAATTCACTAGTCTTCATAAAGGAGAGTGTTTGACTCGCGGATGAATATTCTTTTTGTCAAAAGCACTCCTCCCAACGGCATCTCGTAAAGCTGCCGAAAATTAAAAGAGTAACAATAATGGATTCGAACCATTTACCTCTAAGTTATACTTAGTGCTCTACCAAATGAGCTAATTGTTTCCTCTCATAATACACCGTGTATTTTTCGCGAAAGGAAAAGGAAGAGCCCATGCGGACTCAACCTTTACGTTCGTATTAGTGCTTACTTCTTAAAATGAATAACCTTTTTCATAAGCTCTTTACCGACGGTTGAAGTGATCATTTCGTTGTCCTTAAACTCAATCTTGAGTGATTTGAGAATACCCCAGATAGTCGTACCAGTTGTGATCACGAGAGTTGCCACCGTAAGCCCATTTTTGATAGCTCGATCTTTACGGTCATCAGCCAATTGCATTTCCTTGAATTCATTATCGTCATTACGCTTAATAACCCTTTCTCTTGCATCGACCTCGACCTTATCCATCTCGATCTTTCTGTCAATAAGCTTGGTCAGCCCCTCTACAGTCGCTCGATACGTATCCGAACCAACCTCAATCTTTCTCAAGGCCTCGAATTCGTCACGAATTTCGTCTTCTAACTGTGTCTTAATGCTCATTTTCATTAACTCCTTTTCAAATGTTGTGAACTAATACGTTCCATAATAGAAAGTGTTAATTTTGCGAAAGATCTGCATGATTGTCAACCTTTAGGACGATTCGTTTGTGAATTGCGAAATTTATGTCCTTAGTCAAGACAAACCTCCACTTGACATCCTCTGGATTTCGTTCGTCCACTTTGAGCTGCCCGAGAACAGGGTGCCTAATCCAAAATATAACACTCGTAACCACGCAGCCAATTAAAAAGCCGATCAAATACTCCATTTCTTTTTCTCCTTTCAAAATTGTTTTCTCAAAAATCCACTCCGGGAAATTTTTGACTTTGTAAAAGAAACATTATTTGCAATCTTCTGTTTCCGTAAAATATAAGAGACGTATAAAAAGAAAGAGCCATTGCGGCTCAATCTTTAGCAGATCCAATTATCCTTCGCAAAGAATAATGGCCCAGCGAAAGCAATCATAACAGCGAAAAGTGTAGCATCATGATCCAATAATATAGGTACTATAGAAATAGCCATCAGCACAATAGCTGTAAGCTTATTCTTATATGTATCCTGCATATACATCATAAAGCTACGTCTCCGTTTACGATTCTTTTTGCTCATGTTATTACTCTCCTTTATATAATTGTTTCTCATAAAGGAATATGTAAATATCGCGAATCTGATCGAAGCAAAAATAAAAGAGTGGGTAGCATGAAGCCGCTCACTCTTTTATTATGCAACTTACTTTTCGACCTTCTTATTGTACTGAGCCGTACTAATGCCCAGGATTACACCCAGGAAAGTATCGACGGCAGTAATGGTGCCAACCACCTGCTCACCATAGGGGAAGTTCCAAATCCCTGCCAGCGCGAAGTACAGAGTACCGATAGCAGGAAGAAGATACATAGCAATCCACTTCAGAACATCATACACCTTGTTAGACATATTCATAATTATTCCTCCTTATAAAATATACTTTATACTTTCCACTTCCCGCTAACGTATAGCATGACCTCAGTAGCTCTGAGGGTAATTGCTGCTTGTCGTTGTAGACGGAAAGAAATGGTTTTATTATCGTAACTCCAGTCTGTGTTTGAGAGAAAATACAAATCTTGGGCGGTTCCAGTTATACAAACATTACCGGTCACACCAAATGGCGCAGTAAGCGATATAATATTTGTATAGATGCCGCTACCGATAGTGCTATTTGAAGTGGGCGTTACCTTTCCACGATACCACAGCTCTGCATCTCCAGAAGCCCATTTAGTAAATCTCCAGTTGTTCGAAGTCCCATGGTCAACGACAATGTCGTAAGTACTACTCTGAATCCAGGTCCCCCAAGTCCCATTATCTCTCATTCGAAAATATCGTACACCTTGGTACGTAATATATTCCTGATAGCAGTATTCACCACCATTAAATGACTTAACTGTTAGCCATCCATCAGCGCCATTTCCTGGCTTATTCTTACCCAAGGAACCAATATAATAGTTTCCGCTTGTCAGAAGAGTATTGCAGTCACCAGAAGGATAGGTTCGAATATCCTCAGTAATACCATTAGAAAAATGGGTATCTTCCGAGAAGTGCGCCTTCATGTGCACGTTAAATCCATCTGATTCTGCAATCCCACCATAAGTGATTCCTTTTCCGGATGCAGGAATATGATACAAACAGAAACCTGTTGAAACAGAAGTCTTGCTTGTACTCGTTGTAAAGGCGTCCGTAACCTCAAGTAAAATATCATACGCACTTCCATCATCGGCTGCAATTACAGTCTCATAACTCATGTTATATGAGGTTGGCGTAATTGTAATTGGGGTCCATACAGATTCACTAGTCTTTTTATATTTCAGGACAGCAGAGTTTGTATTCTTATTAGAAAGACTAGTAACGGAATATTCAAGTACGATCTTAGCATAAGATCCTCGATCGTTCTCAGTTCCATTCGAATTGCATCTATAGACACTGAGTGACGAAATTTTTGGCATGGAATATGGAATCACCGTAATACTTGAAGATGCAGATATTGTACGACCGCGACTGTCTTTAACGGTTGTATTGATTGTATTGCTGCCAGACGTCTTTAATGGTCCTGTCTCAAATGTCTTCGACGTATATGTTGAGCCGTTTGCAGATGTAGAATATGTCGAGATTGTCGAGCCATACTTCCCTTCAGCATTAACAGTTACACTAAGTGTTGATTGCCCTTGAATATACCCACCATAAGTGGCGGCATAGCCTTTTGCATCAGACAACTTCAAACTGCAAGTTGGAACAACACTCGACGGAATGGAAAGCTGCACAGATTTTGTTACGGAACCGATAGAACTAGACCCATTATATGTAGTAAGCGTAAAACTACAATATACACTCGTCCCATTCGGTGAGCCTTCAGCAAGTTTAAGCGCTGGTGTAAATGACCAAGACGTTGACGAGGACTTAGAGGCAATCGTTCCGCTGTAAGATCCGCACTTCCATGTTAAAGTATGGGTAAAGCTTGAGGATTTCCTAGATGCTGATACGGTCTGTGAAGATCCAAGTGTTCCATTGCCGACTGTCAAATCTGACTTGCGGGCGATCGTATTCAGCGTGAATGAATCTGAACCAGTGCAAGTGACTGAGCTGTAATATACAGCAGCGCCCAAGCTAACACTAAAGGACCTAGTTCCATCACTATTATGGCTAAGAGTCTTTGTACCGCTTGCCACCGTTCCAGCATATCGTTCTGTATAGGCAGACTTACTGTAGACGCTAGAACCGTCAATGTTAACGTAAACTGTTCTTTCTGCTAACCAACTACTGCCAGCGCCTTTTGCTTCCAGAGTCCAGGATATAGTAGATGTGTTATTAGCTATAGATTGAGTTGCGGTCCATGACAGCGTATAATATCTTCCGTCTTCACCAGCATTGGTAGAAACGCTTCCACTCAGCGCCATCAGCTAGTCACCTCCTCGCTATCAGTCACCTTCAAGAACATCAAAGATCCATCGGATCTAGGAATAAATGCAAAGTTACCGAACTGTGCACGCTTTGAGACATCGACTTTAATATTACCAATATGGAAGTCGTTGCCATCCCACCAGCTTTTTTGTACACCGTTTTGCTCAAAGTAGATGACATTATTATCAAGTATAAGTTTAAGAGCATTCTCTCCAGCACTAATTTCAATTCCGTTGTCGCCGAAACGAATATACTTTCTTAACTCCTGGAAACGATTATCCAAATCGCTGCCGACCTCTTTAGTCTGTTCAGAGTTTGTCTTGAAATTTTTTGTTATAGTGGCTTCCATATTTGCCATCTGTTCTTGAACGGCTTCAACGAATTTTGCATAGTCTCCATCTTTGACATAAGCATCAAGAGCATCTTTAATGGCTTGATTACATAGAGCAATTGTTTCGGCATTCTGTTGACTCATTGCGGTCTGTGTGTCACTTATAGTCTCGTCGACAGTTTTTCCGGTTGCACTGAACATCATGCTCTCAGCAGATATGATAAGCTTGTAGCTTCCATCGGTATCTTTGTAATATTTCAAATAGCTAGTGCCATTACCGACTGCAATCTGACCATTCTTATCCATATAAATACCATTTGTAGTATTGCCAATGGCGGCCTTTGCTCCAGAATATATAGCATTGTCTGAAATATTAAATCCACCGATTGTTGCATCAAAGGCAACTAGGTCTTTCACATTGATCTTATCGGCAGTAATTGTATTGGCAGTTATGATGCTACCATTCAAGCTGTTATATTCGGTCTGTTCAGTAGTAGTTGAAACGCCATCTGTGTTAAGCTTATAGTAGAGGCCATCCGAGCCAAGTACGACCAATTTATCTGCCTTTACTGTACCGCCTTCGATCAGATCACCTACAATGGTGACACCAACAAGCTTTCCAGTCACAGTCTGATCTCCGATGACAAGATCCTTGATGATACCTGAAGTAGCATAAAAATTCTCAATAGCGGCTTTTCCGATATTTGTGAAATCAATATTGGCGTACTTCAGATCCGCTTGCTCCGCTGACAACTTTTTAGCATCGAGGTCATCAATCCGTGCTTTCTGAGCATCGAGACTGACAATAGTTGCATATGTGGACTCTAGGTTATTAAACTTGGCGTCCGTAGCTTCCAAGCTCTCGATCGTAGCATACGTAGCCTCAACAATCTCGGCATCGATTTTGGTGGCGTCCAGATTTTCTATTGAAGCATCATGCGCCTTCAATTTCTCATTGATAACCACATTATCGGCTACAAGAGTGTCAATTTCTGCCTCGGAGGCAGTGAGCCGTTCTTTGATAACCACATTATCGGCCACCAGGCTATCAATTCTAGCAATCTCTGCCTCAAGCTGTGCAACACTAACTTTGTCAGCTATAACAATTTCAAACTCGGAAATCTTGTTACCAAGATCTTTTACATCTCCCGTTCTAGCTGCAGGCGATGAAATATTGCCTGTAACGATTGCAGTATGATCTTTGATCATTACTGTTACTCGTTCACCAGATTTCACATCTGCGGTGGTAACTATGGGTGTGAGCAGGTCGGAACCGTCGAGTTTTACATATGTAGACCCGTTATACTCGACCGTTGTGCCGTAGGCAGTGTATTCCTTCGATTCCTCTGGTTCGCTCTTCGTAACCTTTACAAATTGCGATATAAGGTCGGTCGACAAAGGCATAACATATCACCTCCATAGTTTAGTAGTAAAGACTGCTTTCTCGGTCACCGGACAACCGGGCTCGCATTTGATAGACTGGCTAATAACCCTGGCTTTTACGTCTACTATACCTGCCCGAGCATAATTGATTCGTACGCAATCTCCGAGCCGAACTGGGCAATATCCATGCGTATAGGATACAGTGTATTCAACTGTTGATAGCGATCGCAGAAGCGTTCTAGCATATTCCTGGATCTGTGCATTTGTTGGATCTCCAATGACACTAGGGTTTGTATCACGGTGCACAATCTCACGGCCACGACTTATTGTAGATGTCGGACTATTAGGATCATCGTTGACAACTCTTGCGTAATAGAAGTCTCGTCCATTTGAGTATATGACCTCCACAACATTTGGAATTCCATAAAGATCATGGTCCATAGATATGCTTGGATAAAGTATTGAGCTGTTATTGTCATCATAAGTCCAGACAGGCTGGAGAGATGCAGTATCTTGTTTAGGAGAAAATAAGATCCGGCCAAATTCATCAAGTTCAAAATTGTACTTTGCATTAGCTATCAGATCTGTGAGAAAAGAGAGCCACGTGTCTCCAGAGTTTGCCACAAAGTCATTGTACAAAGTATTTGCAGAAGAAGCCTGGACAACAGGGGCTCTCGTATGCTCACGAGCTATCTGATACGCTTTCTCCATGATGTTCTCACTCTTGAATATCGAGTACCCAAGAGGTGGCGGATTCTCCTTAAGCTCAAGCAATGGCGTGTAGGCGTCCATAGAAACGTTTCGAATCTTGCCATCAAAGCTTGAAGAAGGGGTCTGGACTAAGAAAGTACCAAGAGGATGACGCTCTCTTAGTCCATTTTGAATTGTAACTAGGTATGCTCTTATATAGCATTCCCCAACAGAATTAGTTACATCGATGGTGGCAGATCCGAGAGTCTCAACACTGGAGTCTCTGGTGATACTGCATGATACCACATTATCAAGGCGCTTAGATTCTTTCCAAGTACCAGGATCAACAATGTAGTATTCGAACGATTGCTGCATCGATGCTGACCAATCTGGCATGTTACACCCCTCCTTCCACTCTTGTAATACTAAGCGTAACTGGAATCGTCAACTCTCTATGCTTCTGGCTAAAGGTTACCTTGATACTTGCCCAATAGCCACTACCAGATGGCTCACGAATATAGACATCACCCATCCATATAGCCAATCGACGAAGAGCATATAGAGTTTCTCTATCGCTCTTGTCAATCTGCATACTCCATGTGGCAGTTTCGCCACGCTGCGTACCATAATAACTAATGGGATGAGCACGACCGATATACTCGATAAGAGATACGTCGAGGTCATGATCGTCAGACACATCAATATTATAAGGCAATTTGAGCATGGATCCTGTCCAAGGTTGCTCCATCATCTGCTCGCTTGAGGACGAGTCAAATTCAGTCCACTCCTCATTCCATTGAATAATAATGGCCTTGCATCCAACTGGATAGCCGGGGATATCATTGAAGCCGACTGCGCCAGTATTCTTCGTAATAGCTACAATTCTATAACGTGCGTAGTCAAGAGATGGATGAGGATCTGTAACAACTGTATTTTTAGAGCTATCGATACCCTTCGCAATTTCGGTGAAACTCCCATCAAATTCACGTCTGTAGACAGATAATAGGACATTTTCGACAGTAACTCCATTGTCATCTCGACAAACAGGGGTTATGTACGCAACTAGAGCATCCTTGTCAATGGCAATTCCAGCATCTGGATTGTAAGATGCATCGCTCCAGCTAACTGTAAATGTCTTAGTCTCTTCTTTAGTCAGCCCGGAATTCATGGAGGCAATACATGTAACTGTGTAAGTAATGCCGTTTTCAAGATCAAGATTGTTGGCTGAGAACTCGACAAGCAGTGGCTCATTCGTATCGAAATACTTAGAATATATGCTATTCCCAGCATTGACGATCTTTGTGTTACCAACGCTATCCACGGTCTCATAAGTAGAATTTGAAGATATAGTTACGTGATACCCGATCGGAGCCTGAGTATTTGGACCAGCAAGACCGGAAAGATAAAACGGAAATGTGGTTACTGTGTCAATACTATCTCCATCGATATCAGTAATTGTAAGTGCTAATGTCGGAGGAGCATATACGTTGATTGTTCGCATTATTGACCAATCTCCGTACGTCTTTGTAATGCCAGCAGTTCGCACTCTCCACTTTATCTCTGCTCCATCTGCATAAGTGTAAGACTTCTTACAGTAATACTTCGTCTCAGAACCGTCAATGTAAGAATATACAGTCTCGCCCGTTACAGTTGTAGCAGACGTAGCAGTGCCTCCTGCCGGTTCCGAATCTAGGACCGTAGTTGTCTTGGTGTATGTATCTCCGCTTTTGATAACCTGATAGAAGGCCATTGTTTTGATAGTATAGGAGCTAGTTTTGTCCTTATCCTCTTCGCTTCGATCATTCTTTATTGTCCTAGTTTCGGTTAAGCCATTAACGGTCATCTCCAACTCAGCATATGTTTGAGTCGAATTATCCTCGGCATTGTGAACCCAGTAAAGAGTCACATTTTCGCCAGTAATAGCAGTTGTTGTGGACGACCAAGTTGTTGGAGCAGCTGGCGTCTTACCAATAACAACAGATGCTATTGCAGACCATGGAGAATGCCCATTGCTATTGACGGATCTTACTCTGAAAAAATATTCATCTCCAGATTCAAGCCCTGTCTTTTCGTAATGGTTAAATTCGATTCCGGTCACAGTAGTCGTTTGATCCGAGCCATCAAAATATCGCTTCTCAGTTGTATATTCGATGTCGTAACTATCGGCGCTGGTAACCTGAGTCCACTCCAAATATACTGAAGTTTCTGAGGAAGCCTTACACACGGTTATAGCATCAGGCATCGAAGGAACAGATTTGAGGCTATTTGAATATACTGACCATTCGCCAGGGATCTCACTTGTGCCATTCAAGTTTATTGCCCGGCATCGAACTCGATATTCTCCTCCTGCTGAAACAGTGCAAGAGAACGATGCTTGGCAGGTTTGCACCGTGACAGAACCACTATTAGTAAGCTTTGTACCATTGAAAACCTGAAACTCGACTTTATCAGCTCGAGCATCAGAGATATTTTCAATGAGAGCCGTTAACTTATACTGGTCAATTGTAACAGAAGGCGCCGACAGCTTCTCCGGAGGGTCGCTCGCAATTGCATATTTCTTCTGAGCCTTTGTTCCAGTCCAATAAGACGTCTCGGTATTATTAACTCGATACGTTTTAGAGACCGGGGTAACAGACACCATTATGAATATGGCATTTTCAGGTGCATTGTAAGTTGCTTGGTTTTCCTTGGTCGTAGTAGAACTGCCATTAAACCAAATATTGTCACCTGTATCATAGTACCAATGCACTTCATAGTGGTCGAACGTGCTCAAAGATACCGAGCCCCCTCCAGAGGAGCCGCCATTCAGATTACTTACTTTGATAGGACTTTGAATGTTATGAGTTCCACTCTGATTCTTTCCAAGTACCGCTCGATCTCCGTATACTTCGGCAACATACCATTTATCATTCATTACGAAAGACGGGATGGCTACGCCGTTGTAGTACGTAGCCCCCGACTTAATCGTAACAAGGCTGCCGACTTTTATGGAACCGGACGTGACCACGGTCCCACCGCTAAAGCTCCAGGTTGCATAATGTGTATTGCTTCCACTTTGCTTAGCTACAGTCAAATTTTTGACCGTTACCATAGATTACGTCCTCCTCTCAAGTCTTGCTGCCCTAACTAGGGCCTTTACTGCTTCGGAAACATTACTATTGTCATCATATGTAAAGTCGCCAAAGTTGTATGTATCGCCAGAAGAACCGAGTTTTCCTCCAAGATCCTTAATAGCAGAGATCACATCGTCGTTAGTGGATCTATTATGATTGCTATTCATCATAGAGTTGATAGCGCTAACATTAGACATAAGTCCGATGGATGGGCGCATATCAAACATGCTATTGAGACGATTTGCACTGGAGGAAATATCACTGAGATCCAGAACTGGACGGATTGTTGGCTCAGTATTAATGTCTTCAGAGACAAGATCTGCGATACGGGAGATTGCATTTCCTGTGCCCTTTATTGCTTCCTTCGCCATAGAAGCGGCCGAATCAGCACCCATCCAACTCAAGTCATCGATACCACGAGCAAAGCCCTGAGGTACAAAGCGACCAATACTTTGGAACACCTTAGAAGGAGAATGAGTACGAAGCTGCTTACGAGCCGCCCTTTCAGCCGCTTTAGCCATTTCAGTAGCTCTTGCGGTGGCTAAGTAGGAATTGGAACTAATTCCGTCAGCGAATCCCTCAGCCAAATATGCACCGGTCTTATGAAAACTGGCATGATAGGAATCCATATTAGAAATAGCCGAATCCAATATGGATATGACGGTATTCTTAATATAAGAGACTCCGCTCTTCATCGCCGATCCAAACTTAGTTATTAAACTCTTGCCGGCTTTAATAAACTGGCTATTCTTGGATCTGATACGCTCAAGAATAGACTCGAGCATTTCTCCAACACCGGTGCTTAAAGCGGATACCTCAGACATTGCGCCGTTGCTGAGATTCTTGATAAGGCTTTGACCAGCAGAATACACGTTCGTACTTGTGCTGTTGACACCATTTACGAACGAAGCTATGCTCGAATCGGCCAATCTCATTAACGAATCTCCGACAGAATCGAGATTAGAAGCATCGAGAGCCTCAAGACTGTCAGCCATTTTCTTGATCGAATCTCCAAACCGCTCAAAGCCAGAGAAATCGGCCACGGAAATAGTCTTCGACAAATTGATAATGTTTGTACTTGCTTTGCCTACGGTATCCATCTTCTCAGCATCGAGAATATTGATGTTATTGGAGAACTTCTTAAGGTTATTTCCAAGTGAATCGAGTCCATCATAGTTAACATCAACAATTTCTTCAGCCATGTCGACCAGAGATTTGAATGCCGTTGTTGAACCGGATAGTGCAGCAAGATCTATTCCAGATACCTGCTGGCTATACTTATTAAGACTCCCTCCAAAATTGGAAAGCTTCTCGCCAAAATCATCAAGATCCTTAGATCCGAGAATTGTCTGGACCCAACCATCACTCTTTGGCAAAGAATTTGTCAGATCGGATAGGGCCTTTCCAGCCGACGCAGACTGATTAATGGCTTCGACATCAATTCCGACAATAGATTCTGAATATCGCTTAAGACCAGTACCGAAAGATACAAGTTTCTGGCCAAAGGAAGAAATATCTTTAGATCCAAGAATCGTCTGCATCCAACCGTCAGATCTAGGCAAAGAATTTGTCAGATCGGCCAAAGCTTGACCAGCGATGGCAGATGCCTGGACGGCCTCGACATTCATACCAGATATAGCAAGAGAATATGCCATCATACTGTCTCCGAAGGAAATAAGCTTATTTCCAAAGTCGGAAAGGTCTTTAGATCCGAGAATCGTCTGCATCCAACCGTCAGATCTTGGAAGGCTTCTTGACAAATCGGCCAGCGCAGAAGCTGCGGAAGCAGATGCCTGGACAGCCTCAACATCCATACCGCTTATCGTATCTGCATAGGTCCTCATTGCCTCACCGAAGACAACCAGCTTATCGGCAAAGTCTGTGAAGGACGAGCCACCACTAATCCAAGACGCTATGCTCTCCATGAAACTTGCTCCAGTGAGGAGCGCCATCACTTCGACAAGGGACTTTACACCCTCCATAGCAGTCTGATCAATGAGCTTTGCACCGGTAAGGAATGGCGCAATATTGACCATAAAGGTCGACAAATCAGTAGCAATGCTAGGCAGAGCACTTGTTGCGCCCTTTGCAATACCGCCAATAATGCCTCCTATAAACTGGCCAATAGCTGTTCCTATCGTTTGAAGAAATGCGCCACCCTCAGAAATCAACCAGTTGAGACCAGGAATCTGACTTATTGCTCCAAGTGCAGCAAGGACAAGACCAAGCTCCACAACCAATGCAGAAAGACCAAGAAGCCCAACCATTGCTCCGGGAATAAGTGCCGTGAGGGCATTCAGAGCAACTATAAAAGCTGCTATCAAGCCAACGCCAAGGATGGCATTGACGAGAGTTCCAGTATCTATGCTTTTAAGGGCGTCTATAACTCCTGCGAACAATTTACCAAAATAGTTGACGACAGCGACAATGAGGTCGGGTATTCTCTTTCCGAGGGCATCGATTAGCCCAATTAGAAAATCGAACAAATAGTTCACAATTGTTGGAGCATATTTGACAAGAACTTCAAGAACACCCATCAGGATCTTCATGATTCCTTCTGCGATCGCCGGTATTGACTCGACCAAGGTGTCGACGACTGCTAAAATAACAGAGGTTATCGCCAGCCCAATTATTGGAGCCGCCTCAATTATAGATTTGCCAATAAGGACAAGAGCTTCTCCAAGTCCCTCCAGTATGGTCAAAACACCGTCAACAATTGCTGTTACACCATCAGCCATTCCTATTGCCAGAGAGGTTATACCAGCGCCGATTAGCGTAACACCAGCTCCAAATGCAAGAGCGGCAACACCAAGCAAAGCAATGGCACCAGCGAGGGACAATATAACCGGGATTACGGGGGCAAGAGCAATACCAGCAACCCAAATAAGAGCAAACACACCAGCAATAGCAGCAAGACTTTTTACGATGCTACTTACCTGCATAGCTCCAATGGCCTTAAGCACTGGTTCCAGAATGGCAAGGGCTGCAGCCATGACAAGCAGTGCGGCAGAGGCCTTTAAAATTCCAGAAGACAGATTTGACAATATAGCAAATCCCGCTGCTATAGCCAAAATGCCAGAAATAGCGGCGCCTGACTTAATGAGCTGATCCCAGTCCATTCCACCAAACTTCTGGCAAATATCGGCAAATATCTCCATCGCTGCTGCGATAATAGTCAAGCTTACGACCGAAGCAATCATCTTCTTCGATAAGCCAGACAGCAGAGTAAAACCAGCCGCAAGGACTAATATACCGCCTATAGCCGCTCCTGCTTTTGCAAGTTCGCCCCATTCGATAGTTGAGAACTTCTGACAAACATCAGCAAATATCTCCATAGAAGATCCGATGATAATCAGTGCTATAGAGCTACGTGCCATCTTCTTCGATAAGCCAGACAGCAGAGTAAATCCGGCTGCAATGGCTAGTATTCCAGATATGGCAGCGCCTGCTTTTGCAAGTCCACCCCATTCGATAGTAGAGAACTTTTTACATACATCGGCAAATATCTCCATTGCAACGCCAATGATTGCAAGAGAAGTAGCGGAACGCATCATCTTTGCTGGCTTAATCTTGCTCATGAGGGCCTGATACCCAATAAAGATGAGAAGAATTCCGCCAATGCCGGCAACGCCCTTTGCAAGTTCACCCCAACTAAGCTCAGAGAGTTTCTTGCATACGGAAACGAGAATCATCAAAGCTGCCGCCATGATGACCATCTGCTTAGCGCCCTTCTTTAAACTTCTTCTAATCTTAGATAAGGCCTTCATGGTTCCAACGAGAATCGTCATTAAGCCAAGAACACCTGCAAGACCCTTAACAAGTTCACCCCAGCTCAAACTGGAAAGTTTCTTGAGAGATGTTGCCAGAATAAGTACGGAAACAGACATCCCGAGCATAACCCCGATAACTTGGTTAGCTTTCTTATAGCCATCAGCAATTTTCTCGAGAGCAGCCATAGCACCAACAAGCTCAATGAAGAGCACAGTCATTCCAGAGAGAGCGTTGCCAATATCCGCAGGATCAATAGTGGACATGACAAATATAGCAGCAGCAAGAATAGCAATCGCCCCGGCAACCTTGAGCAGAACATTTGCTTTCAGATCCTGTTGATAGGCCTGTAAGCATCCCTTAAGTTCGCTAAGCATTCCGGTAACAGGCTTAGCCTTCTTTTTGAAGTTTTCAAGAGGATCAAGAAGACTCTGTAAGAATTTACCAGCCTTATCAAGAGCACCACCGCTTACAAATTTCTTTAATCCAAGAAGAAGAGATGCAAGCACGCCGCTGTTAAGAACATTTAGGCCGGTCTGTAGATCGCCACTTCTGAAGAACTTGCCGAACGCACCACCAATGGACTTCCCAATTTCAGAAATAAATGTCCAAATATTCTTAAGAACATTTGCAAATCCTTCGAGTCCGGAGGAGTCAACTTTCTTACCAATTGCTTTGAAGAAGTCCTTAATACCATTAATTGCTTTCTGTAGAAAACCAACAAGTGAGTCTACAGCCTTACCAAATATGTTGGTTTCTTTAATGGAATCACGAAGACCACTCAGCCAGTTGCCAAGAGACCCACTAATTTCAAGTAAGCCAGATCCAAGACCAGTTATGCTACCTACAAGCTTAACTATTCCACCAGCAACTTTCGTTACGGCAGTTGCGAAGATATCAAGAACCGCAAATATACCCTTGAAAGTGGACTTGAGCGCAGGGGCGTTCTTTTCAGTCAGGTCTTTAAACTTAGCTGTTAAATCACGAATACGTTCCGTAAATTTATAGACTTGCTCACCGGTAGTAGCGGGAAATATATCACGAAAGGCCTCTTTGATTGGGGTCACGATATTCATCAAGCTATCGAACGAGTTCCAAAGAGCTTGTATAATATTTTCCCTACCAGAAGGTCTCTGTATTTTATTTACAAAGTCCTCCATGGATATACTTCCGTCTTTAAGACCGGACGATAAGTCTTTTATCTGCTTGACGTACTCCACATTGTATCCAGCAGCCTCTAGCTCACTTGCAGACATGGCTGACATCTTATCTGCCATTTTATGCACCGATTCGGTTAGCATATCGGCTGATAATTTTCCGTCTTTAAAGCCTGCCTTTAATGCTTTTTGAAAAGCTTCACTCTCAGTTAACGAGTTATTAAGCTTCTTTTCAGAGGCTATCATGTCGTCAATAGATACGTCATGTTCTTTTGCTATTGACTTAAAAGTTTCTTTATAGCCTTCCTCGTCAGCTATACCCGCATCTAGCAACTGCTTCCAACCAGAGGACAGCCCTCCAGATAGCATTTCATTTCTAGCATCTGCGGACTCACTGATCATCGCGCCAATCCTATCCGAAACCTCGGTTAGAAAGCCTTTAGCTTCCTCGAAGTCACCAATAAAGAGTTCCCACGATTTAGTCCAGCCAGATTGAGCGGATTCCTTTAAGGTATCCATCAGCTGAGAGAAGGTCTTTACTTTGGTAGCCGCATCAGTAGCGGTGTTTGCTAGCTTCAGGATTGCTGTGGCTTGCTCTTCGGAGTATCCGGTGTCCATTAGAGACTTCTTATAAGCCTCCCATTCTTCCGTTCCTTCTTCAGCAGCCATTGTGAAGTGATTGAGCGTCTCAGTCAATATATCGGCTGTTAGCCATCCCTTTTGCAAGGTCTCTCTAAAAGAACCCTCACTTTTGATCATGTCGTCAATGGCAATACCATGAACTCGAGCAGTTTCTTTCAAAGCGTCCTGAAAAACCTGACCGCCCATACCAGCATTGACCACAGAGTTCCAGTCCATCAATTTAACAGTACCGGAAGCAAGTGCCTGGGAAAGCTGATACATTGCAGTCGATGCCTGCTGAGAAGTTGAGCCAGATACAGCTGCCAAATTGGCTATACCCTTAATGGCTGAGACTGAGGTCTTTAGGTCAACTCCGGCCGCTGTAAACGTACCAATATTACGGGTCATTTCCGTAAAGTTGTAAATCGTCTTATCAGCATATGTATTCAACTCTGACAATGCTCGATTAACGTCTTGCAGTGTTGACCCTTTACTTTCAGTATTGGCTAAGATGGTCTGAACAGAATTAATTTGAGTTTCGTACTCTTGAAAGCCAGATTTTATTGGATCAATAGTAAAAGACTTTACTAGATTCTTACCGGCATTGACCGCAGAATTGGTTATATTTGCAAGGGCTGTCATAGCCATTACTTCAAGAGCCGAGAATTTCGCTTTAACGGTCTCGATTCCATTGGTAAGTGGAGATAGGCTAAAGTCCTTTGCAGCAGAATTAACGTTCTCAAGACCTTTTGCTGCGCCCTCTAGGTTTAAGCTTTGTTTAAGCTTATCAAGTGTACCTATACTAGTCCGCACATTTCTTTCGAATTGCGCGTTGTTGAATTGCATGGATACGACTTTTTCGTCAATTTCCCTACTCACAGCTTAGTAACCTCCTCCCATGCATCATTTGCTATCTTCTCAAAAACAGGGCGAATAGCGGGGTTTATGTAGTCTCGTCCTTCTACCCAACCGCCATTCCTAGTTCCGTGACCATACTGTAGAATAATGGCAATGGGGACCCCATTTTGAATGTTTGAATTGTGAAAAGAGATCGTTGCTGATCCGTTTTTGTCGGTAATTTTGTAATACCACGAATTTGCAGTTACACCAGAGGCCACTGGGGTTGCAGACGCAAGGGCGGCAACTCCAGCTCTACCATACCTATCAAGATCGCCGAGTTTAACAACTTCTTTGGCTTTTTCTAAGTATCTAGTAAGCTTTGAGAAGTCGCCCTTTTGTCTGAACTCTATCATCGTTATCTCCTTACAGAATCTCGTTCACTCGAGCCTGAACTCTGTCGTAGTCATATCCAGCCTCGGTCAAGCGCTCCTTCCGCTCATGACCATTACCCCATTCACCACGAATAACCTGACGAGCAAGTTCATCAATGCTCAGCTTAGCGGGCTGAGGAGTATTACCGAGGAGCTGGTTAACACGACTCTGAATGGCATTGTAATTGTAACCTGCCTTGGTAAGCCGATTCTTACGATCTGCACCGTTACCCCATTCGCCACGGATCACCTCACGAGCAAGTTCATCGATGGACTTCTTAGAAGGAGCCTGGTCAGGCTTACTCTCGGTCTTATAGGTAATATCGAAGTAATTGCAGATTCCCTTGGCAATAGCCTCGCCGATTTCAGTAGTATGCTCCACAATCCACTTGGCAGAGGCCTCATTATCGTGGAACTCAACCTCAATATAAGCGGTAGGAGCGGCCGGAACACGAACTTCATACAGTTCAGAATTCACAGAAATACTCTCGCTATCTCCAGGTGTAATAGGAGCAAGTACCGCAAAGATACTCTTACAGGCCTTGTAGCCCTCGCCATTCTTTCTGTAGCAGAACATACGAGTTCCAGTAACAGAACCGTTGAATGCGTTTGTATGAATAGGCACATGCAGGTCTGCGTCGAATGCATTGGATGCGGCGCAACGATTTGCCATGGTATCATACTGGCCAACCTTCACCTCAATACCACACCTGACAAGTGCATTGCGGCATGCCTCGGCGATTTTGCCACACTGAGCTGCCTCGGTAGTATTTCCGTATGCATACGAATTTTCCGTCTGATTAGACGGAGACAAGTACACTCTTTTAGCCATTTGTCATTCCTCCTTATTTTTATCCAGTAGTGCCTAATTGTTTTCGTCGAGCAGCATTCAAAGCTGCATTACGGTTCATGATAGCACTGCGACTCATCTTCTTAGGCGGCTGATTTTTAATGTTGCAAACTCTAATTAGAGTTAAGAGACGATTAAGATGCCACTTTTGGCACTCAAAAGGAATGTTCAAAGCAATCATCCAATAATAAATAAGCTCCGAAGTCACTTGTTCTCGGCTTCCATGACCTTTTCTATTATCGTTAAAATATGTAGCGGTCATTGGAGCTCCGATATAGTCATTTATAGCTTTTATGTTCTCTTTGGTAAGGCATTTGTAAACTTCAGGAGCTACATGTGGAGTTATGGTCATGCATCTTATATAGTCTAGTGTTTCTTCAAACGTTTTCTCTTTAGTATAGAGAAATGATTTGCACCACTTAGATTCCCATTTTGAAAGAGAAACAAGAGAATGCTCAAGTTGCAGTCTCTGTTCTTTCGTGCTGACGAATTGCTCGGTTACTTCATCCCACTGTTCAGTAGCTGGTATTGTAATTTCAAGCATCGCTCAGGCCCATTTATGTTATTACTTCTCGGAAGCCACCGGAATAATTCCGTTAACGAATTTAGCCGCCTCGTCAGCATTGGTGGCCAACTCCATGAACAACTGGGAATAGGCTTCAGTCTGAGAGAAGGACGTTGCGATTTCCTCGGACTTAATGAAGCGTTTACCATCGGGGCTCTTCTCACCATAAGCCTTAAGAATCAGGTCCTTGAAGATCTTGATGATAGCCGGGGCGTCTTGGGCTGCGACAATCTTCTTGATCATCTCGGCTAAACCTCCGGAAGTGCTCATCTCCATCTCCATAACCTCAGCCTTGGACAGATTGAAGTAAAAGTCCTCAGTGCGCTCAGCACCATTGTAGTCGACATAGGTAATAGTCTTCTTAAGCATTGTAAAATCTCCTTTCAAAATTAAAAAGTAGGGCCGCCAGCTTACCTGAATACGGCCCTAAAGGTTTATTTCTTAGCCAGCGGCTCCCATCAAGGTAACGATCTCATCAGGCAGGGGCAGCCGAGGCTCCTTAGCGCCAGTCTGGCTATCACTACCAGTGCCGTCCTTACCATACAGAATCTCCTCCAGAGCAGCCAGCTTCTCAGCATCAGCCTTGGTGGAATCAATTGTAATAGAAGCAGTGGGCTTCTTGCCATTTACAGTCACAGGAGTGGTAGTCAGATCCCAAGAGAAAGTGATTGCCTCAGGGCTGTCATTGATAGTGGAATAGGCCTTCTGAGAGGGAGAGGCCATGGCACCATAGATAATGTGCAGCTTGTACCCATGGTCGTTTCCATCCACATCATTACCGATTGTGGTCTTATAGCACAGACCGAAAGTCTTACGATTCTGCTGACCGATCATTACGCCCTTGGCGATCTCGGCAGAACCATCGCACTCCGCGAATTCATCGGGATAAGTATAGGCCTCGATAGTGGCGCCAAATTCCTCTACAGAGTACAGACTCAGATACTTGATGTCGTCGGCGTACAACGGGGACTCTTCAGCGCCAGAGGGGTTTTCGGTAACAGAAGTGATGCCATTCCACGCCACGCCCTTGTTATACACACCCGCAGTCGGAATGTACAGAACGCAATTCTTTACACCGGTCTCATAAAAATGTTCACCGGTCTTATCCCATACGAGTTTAGCCATATATGTTTCCTCCTTTTAATAGTAGATAATGAATGTGTCGTGATTTAGATTTTCAGAAGTAAAATGTCTACTAAATCGGCAAGTTGGTAGCTTGCTTACGGCTTCGACTATTTTACTATCAGGATCTTCATCAATCACAGTCACTTCGTAAAAATGCGACTGCATATAAACGGAGTCATCAGCAAATGTATTGTCGATATCGCTCCGAGTATACACGATCGCAGGATAGTTAATTCGTACTGAAGCCGGGGGTTGAAAATACACATTTCTTGATCCGAGCAGTTCTTCCAACTCGGCTTGTAAATCTAAGCGATTAGCCATTGTATACCTCCCCCAGCTCCAGCACTAGTCTAGGGTACTGAACTTGAACACTGCTAATTTTCCATTTAGCACCCATAAACTCAGCATAACGTATCGCGTGAAAATTCTCATTGGCGTATGGATCTGCAACGATAGAGAGCTCGTTTGCGATGACGAGATTATCATTGAGATTGCCGGACGACTGGAGCCGTCGAGTATTTCGAGTCATGTCACCATAGTAAGTACGGGGCACAATCTCATCCTTCCATACGCCGGGAGCAGTCTCCTTAGGAACAGCAAAACCAATCTTTCCAGCCCATTTACCCATTTTGAATTTTCACCTCGATCAATTAGTCGGCCACGGCAGCAAGAGCAACAGTGGCGGCAGTTCCGGCAGAAGATCCAGCCTTGGCATAGGTTACGGTACCGATCTTACCAGAAACCGTAAAGGAAACGGGGACAAAGTATCCTTCGCCAACCTTAACAAGGGCGCGCTTAATAAAGGCGTCCTTCAGCTCGCTGGTCTTCATCTGGACCTTACACTCGGAATCAGCATAAGCCTTATTGTCAGCTGTCTCCTTGGCATAAATTACCAGAGCAGCGACATTCTGATCCTTAGCCTGATCATAGATTCTATCCATTATGTGTTACCTCCTTAAAGTATTGTGGTTGGTAATTAACCAGCGTTGGTGACATCCTCTTCCAGAGCGATGGCAGAGTACCATTCGACCAGAGCACCAGACACACGAGTTTCCAGCAGCAGCTTGTGCTGGTTGAAGTCGATATCGAAGTCCTCAAACTTGGTGATCTCGCCGCCCTTGACACAGCCCAGCTGATAGTCGGCCAGGTTCACAAACAGGCCCAGCAGCTTCTTCTTCTTATTTTCGGAGGTGGTACGAACCAGGCCTTCGAACTGCTCAATGGTCTTGATGTCATTGACATTCAGAGCAGCAACCAGATCATTCTTGGAAGAATAGATACGACGGCCGTTCAGGTCACGAGCCAGCAGCATCACATTCAGCAGATGAGGCGTACAGTAGAAGGTCAGATTACCGGAGCCCTTGTACTTCTCACGAGCGTACAGAGCGGCCTCAATAATAGCCTCGGAATACACGTAGTTATCGCCAAAATGCTGTCCAGTCTCAGTGCCCTGCAGCTTCTGCTTGGCGGAAGTAACATCGACATCCTGATGGATGCAGTACAGCTCATCATCATGCCAAATGGAGCGAATATGATCTTCCTTGATCTTGTCGGGGTCCAGATCATCACGGCCATCGCCGATCAGAATAGCCTGAGCCAAGGTCTGCTCCAGGGTATGGCGCAGGATCTTCCAGTTATAGGCCACCAGATCGAAATCGGTAATGTCCAGGATATCATCGCGGTCGATCTTATCCTTCACGTACACGGTCTGAGCATCGTGGGTACGGCCAAGCAGCTGAATCTTCTTGGTGTCCTTCTTGTAGTTGCCCTTCTCATGGCCAAGAGCCTGCAGTTCGGCCTTACGAGCATCTGCACGGCGGGTACGAACACGACTGTAGGGAGACTTATGCACGCCGTTGATAACGCTGGACACCCATGTATCATCAGGGTACAGGATCTTGGGCTCCGCAGGACCAACAAGCTTGTACTCAGGCATCAGAGTGCCGAGAGTGTCGTCATCAAAAGCATTGTGCTCCAGGTCATTCTCAGCCTCAAACATCTCACGAGCCTGCTGGAAGCTGCCGATTCCAGGATTCTTGGACAGCTGCAGGATCTCATTCATGTCGGAATGGGTCAGGACATTGTCCATGTAGTTATCTTCATTGTCAAATACGTTATGCTTCATGTTGCCTCCTTCTTCGTCATCGTCATCAGACACACCAGCGTCTTCCAGGGCCTGACCGATCATAGCATAAACCACGGTCTTCTGCTCCTCAGTCAGTTCATTGAACACGTCCGCTACGGTCTTCTCGCCCTTATTGTTGTTCTTTTCATCAGCCATTTTCTTATCCTCCTTTTTATTGTCTTCTGCATAATCAGCAGAATGAATCATAATGTTTTCATTGTAGCCAGCATACAGCTCATCAATGGAGTCATCACCATCGTCACTGTGAGCCATGACAAAATCAATGTATGCACCAGGATTGGCTCCAGCAAGAACCAGGCTCAATTCCTTGATGTCACCATGTATAACTTCCTTGCATCCGTTGGAAAGATTATTCTGCTGAAGTTTGTTGGCCCAGATAGATAGAGAGCTAACGTCACCATTGTGGACCAGCTGCTTAGCCGTCTTGCCAGCATCGGTATTATTGAAATAGCAGTAGGCATATACACCATCACCACGATTTTCCAGAAATGCATGACCAAGCACAGCATCCTGGGAATCATGATTATGGTTCCATACCAGGGAGACCTTCTTCCCATCATTGTCTTTGAATGCGTCCTTCTTAATGATCCGACCATCACCACAAACAAGGTCGTTGCGTGTTGCCCATCCAGAAAAATCGCAATCGGAATACTTGGATTTAGCCATTTTGATTCCCTCCTTTATGGCGTAATCTCGCTAACGGGGCGATCAGCAAATGGCGGTTCCTCTTCCACTTGCTCTAACTCGGCAGCCCCTTCTTCTTTAGACTGAGAGATATTACTATTGCGCAATTCATCAGCCTTCGGGTCATCGGACGGTTTCATACCAATAATCTGCCTAATTTCATTGGAGGTAAGGATCTCATTACGAGTAAATTTATCTGCAATCTCGGCAATATTATTGACCGGAACCAGTTTGAAAGGATCTCTGAAGAATGCGATTGTCTGAAGCTGAGACCGAGCAGTTTTAGACAGAAACTTTCGTTTCATCTCATCAGCAATTGCTGATATGATTGGCTCGATTGTTCGGCTATAGTAGTTAAGCATCGTCTGCTCATCGGCTGTCCCATCAAGCACAGTCTGAGTGATCCCAAGTTGACTGTAAAGCAGGTTAGTGAGATACTCGACCTGCTTCATTAGGTTATTCTCAAGTGATCGGTTCAGCTGGGTGATTCTTTCAGTACCATCAGTATAAGCAATTCCATACTTAGAACCAGAAAGCTGCATCTCGATGTCTTTTCGCCGATTTTCGGCCTGCTGGCGTCTAGCCTCAGTCCTAATAACATAAGGCAACTGAATGATAAGATCAAGTTTGCCAGATGCCGTTTGCTCATCTGTCACATCTAGCAGGCTAAGCTTTCTCATCAGTCGCTGCATAGTCGAGTTCGGTTCATTGATAACCGCATACAGCGGGTTCTCGACAATAGCGATCATCTTCTTAGGTACGACGATCTCTTCTTTCTTACCTGTTTCCTCATTATAGACGCGAACTTTAACATGAGCTGGCCGCCATTCGATAATTTTACAGGTCCTCATAGAAAGAATGTCATAGGACTGTGTAACCTTAGGATTCAAATCTGTCTCGATTGGAAGAAGACCAACACAGCCTTCATCAAGCATCGACATTACAGCATCTTGAATAAATGCGCGCCCAGTCTGATCAGTGTTGGCCGAAAGATTTAAACAATTATTGAGCCCCGACTTGATGTCATAAAGGTAGCGACCGTTCTCGTCGATACGGCAATGCTTAATGCCAATAGCAGAAACATCCAACGCAATTCGGTTAAAGACCGACGTTACAATGGATCGTTCATTACCTCTTGTTAGATGAATTCTGTCTGGTCGACGATAATAAGTCGTTCCGACATCGCCATAGTTTGGAGTGGGGTCCCGATTCCTGAATGCATTCCAGGCATGTTTCAGCCTAGATCCTAAAGATTGCTCCATTTTGAATTCAACTCCTACATTTTATGCCATTAATACCTGGCTCCTCGCTTGCGCATATTTTCTTGCATTCTCGTAGTTTCGCTAGGATCGAAATAGGGATCATCAAGACCATACTTCTGTTCGACGCGGCGTACGTCTTTCCTAGAACCAGCAATCGATGCTAAAGTCATTGTGCCAATTGTGGCTACTGCAGCAATACCAGCTGCTTTTCCACTTTTTGTGACTTTTTTGGTAATGATTGCAGCTGCTGGAGCAAGCATAATTGCACTTATACCAGCCGTTCCGGCAGCCTGCTCACGGGTATAGTTCTTAGACAGCACATGAGCATCGGACTGTAATTGCTGAGATTTATTGTAGTGCTTATCCTTGGATTCGTTATAACGAGGCTTCTTGTCAACAAGATAGTCACCAAAATCATCATTATCGGCCTTAGGATTCTTCTTTCTCCAAGCTTTTTCCATCTGACCCATCTGAGATTTACCATATTCTTCATTTGCCCTTTTTCTGAGCTTATCTGAAAAGGCCTGATTTCTTGCTTTACGTTTCCCCCATTTCATTCCGAGGACACCGTAGTGCATAAGTTCAGTGGAAGAAAGGACAGTTCTATTAGGCATCGTTATTCCCCCCCCCACTTTTTAATGTTTTCTGGACTGATACTCTCTCATCATCCGACGCTGCTGCAAACTTCCGGCTCGACCACTCTTACGAAGCGCGTAGTCTACGCCATAATCGGTACCGAGTTGAACAGCTTGAGAAGCGAGACGTTGTCCTTTAGTAAGTTCCATGCCGTCGTTCTTCTTCGTTGCAGCGAGATTTGCCACAGTTCCGGCGGCTAGTCCAGCAATGCCACTTGCGTTAAGATCGAGCATTGCTCGGACGGCGGACTTACCGCGGCTGTAACCCATAGATCTTGCCATGTTGTAAGTCGTAGTCCTACCAGAACCAAGAATGAAACGCTTTGCAACATTCTTTCCGGCTGACTGCCTTGCAGCATACCGTTCGGTCTGAGAAATAAGTTTCTTATTACTTGTGGCAGCCCTGGCTTTCTGCGCATTTGTCTGCGGCTGTGCTTTACGTTTTCCCCACTTCATTCCGAGGACGCCATAGTGCATGAGTTCATCATTTGAAGCGTAATTAGCCATTTATGGTTCCTCCTTTATTTTAATCATAAACTCGATTTCCGGTATGGCCATAATAAGCTCTCAGTTTCTTATTGTCGGACATAGTCTTCCCTTGAAGCATCGCGGTAGCAATACTACCACCAACTCCAATAGCCGCTTGAGAAATCTGTGACATAGGAATTGCACCGTACTTCTTAGTGATTAGAACTGCCTGGCGTTTATTCAAAGATCGACCAACAACCTGATTCAAAGCGTTTGCTCCGATAAATATCCCAAGTTGACCATACCGATTTTTTACATTATTGCTAGTAATGGTCTTGCCTTGCTGATATAGTTTCTTGCCCTCGTCACCGCGTTTGTCATATTTAAGCTGTCCATACGCAGATTTCATCTTTCTCTTAGCAGACCGAAGAGAACTTTTAGCACGCTTAATATCAGATTTATTTCCAACAGCTTTAGCAGAATCATAAGCCTTCTTAGCAGAATCATATTTGCTCTCGGCCTCCTGATATCGCTTTACACCGGCTTTTGTATAAGATCCATCATATTTCTGATAACGGCGTACTCCCCATTTCATTCCACGAACTCCATAGTGCATTAGCTCGTTATTATCCATTTAATCACTCCCTGCCGTTTGCTCGTTGAGCATTTTTATAATTTCCTTGTCAGTAAGCTCGGTATTCGGATGCTCATCGCGGTATTTCTCGGCACGTATATGATTTACAGTCATGCTAGCCATCATTGGGGCCGCTACATAAAGAGCACCTGCTTTAGCCAACTCCGGAGCACTGAGCATGGCCATTCCTTTGACATACTTATCATTGATTTCCTGATCTGAGAGCTTCTTTACAGCAGAGACTTCCATTTTGCCCTTGCCACCAAAGACTATTGTTGCAGATTTTGCCCTATATCCAGAGTATTTTCTATCATTCAGGTCAGCAACAGCATCATAGCCTTTGGACTTCAAAGCATCATAGAAAATCTTATTAATTCTTCTAGCATCTTCAGTTGTATTATCTGTTAACTGGCGATTAAAAGAATCGTATCCGTTCTTACGAAGAACTTTTTCAGACATCCCAACACGAAGTTTCTTATATACACCAGCATATCTAGGATCGTTAATATGATTTTGATCGATCCAATTCCTAATTGTCTGAGTTTGATTGTCATATAATTTCTTAAACTCGGGGTTTGTTTTATACAACTCAACAAAGGTGTCTCTTGCTTTATCATTAGATACGACCTTCAGATCTTTTGTCGCCTTAATACCAAAGGCCTTAACAGCTCCTTCAGCAGCTCCTTGATTTCTAAGCTGTCGCCCATAGAGGCCCGCATACTTAGCCTTGTCAGACTTATTACCGGCCATATAAAGAGCCCGGTCAAAGTTGATGTCGTCAGATGCAGCAACACGTTGAAGAGTCTTACCAGATTTGATAATATGATCGCTCTTCTCCTCAATATGATGTTTTATTACATAGGCACTAGCAGCAGCGACTGTCAGACCAGCCGTGGCTGCAATGATCTTCTCAGTCTTGATACGTTTTGCGGCTCTTTCAGCAGCATGCTTCTCATCATAACCCATTGCGCGGTATTTTGCTTCGAGGTTCTGACGGTGCTTGGATTTTGGTTTATCAGACTGCTTATTGACTTTGGCATAATCAACTTCTTTATTGTGTTGACCCCATGTTTTAGTTACTTTGCTAGATCTTGTGTTATAGTTATTCTTACTTCCTTTTGACACACGAAAAGTATCTCCATCCGAAGTTGTAACTTCATATGGAGATTTGTCTCCGTATCGTCTCATCCCTGCTTTTGTTAACGACCCATCCGGATTCTGAAACCGGCGAACACCCCAGCGCATGCCCTTAATACCATGATGGTAAAGTTCCTCATTTCGCGAAGTGCTGTTATAGTTTCGCACATTTACCACCTCCCCTACCAAAAAGATTAATCGAGATCGATTCCTTCAACTTCAGCCCGGACAAGCAGCATACGAATATACTCGCCCATGTAACGTTTCTGCTCCATGAGCATTTCCTTTGGGCAACTGGGTTTAAAGCCCAAAGTACCAGCATCCATTTTGATCAGCATCTTATGAAGTTTATCATACCGGATCTTAGTCTGAAGATACTCAGCCTTAAACCGATCCTTATAATCATCGCTCTGCATCAGAGCAATCGTATCCTTTAGCTCCATTTTCTCAACTCCTTACTCAAAAGCTTCTCTATTAAGTTTAAAAGCGATATAAGCATCCATCATGGCTGACACAGCGTCGATCTTTTGGTCATATCGCTTCTTCAAAAGTTTTCTATTACCATTTGTATCTTCGAGGGTTATACAATTACCCATAGCATAAGCCATTAGTTCCTCGTCAAATAGAATCAATCGCTGCTCAGCAAGTTTCTTTAACTCACCAAGAGGCACAGATTCTGTCTTTGCCCCCTGTATAACTTTCTCAATGCCAAATGGACCATTCTCTCGCTCCCAACGTTCAACAAACTCTCTAGCATTATAAGGGTCAAAGCCGAAGCTTCGAACATCATACTCACATCGAGCAATATAATTGTCAAGATCCTCGTAAACCTCCATCATGTCTAAGACAGTACCAGGCATGACAATAAGGCTTCCTTCTTTCATAAACTGATCGTACTTCGCTCTCATAGCAGCAGGTAGCTTCATTAGTGTTAACTCAGTAATGTAGTTACGAGTTTTAATTCCGAATGCCCCGCCAGACAGCGGAAATAAGAATGTAAATGAGCAGAAGTCATCGCCTTTAGATAGATCCGCACCGAGAGAACAGGGCATCTTCCAGAAATCTCTTTTACGATGAGGAAGAGTCTCTTCATAGGTAAAGAAATATGTATAGCCCTCCATAGGAATTCCAAATCGCTTTGCTAGGATATCGTTTCTAGCAGCAGGGTTCTTCTCAGCCCGCTCAACGTCTAACTGGTAAGTTTCATATGTGACTGTCTTACCAAGGTTTGGATTAGCCTTGAGCCACATCTCTGGGTTTGCTACTTCGTCAATGTCGTCCAGTTTATACCACCAGATAGAGACATGAGGATTATAGTATTCACCCTTCAAGATCTCGGCTAACTCCATTTTGATTGTATCGCCACTGCCATTACGAACAGTACCCTCAGAACTGATGGCAACAATGAGATAATCATTATTCTCGGCAGATCCTTGTTCCTTAGCGGCACCCTGTTCAATAGCGCCAATCGGGTCTTCTCTGACATCGCCAGAGAGCCATTCATCAATAGTAGCAACTTTAACTCTCAAACCTTGAAGCTTGTCGACCGACATGGGTCTCACTTCCAAAAGGGAGCCAGTTAGAAAATTTTGGATACCTTTTTTAGTTGAAGCTAGTTGACAGCGATCTGCTTTCGAGCCGGTTGTATTATTAAGAGATCCCTCAGTCATAAACTTGTATAGTGGACCTCTTGCCCTGGTTATCGATGTCCGAATTGGAGACATAACCTCTTCTGCCTGGGCCATTGTGGGAGCGGTTGTTATCTGATGAGTTGTAGATGTGTCGACATTCAGAAAGAAACTCTGAATACAAGAAGCATACATCGACTTGGCTGCTCCACGAGCCACGATCAAATACTGCTTATTGACCAACCGCTTCTTGATTCTCTTCCGCTCATAGTGGCCTCCATGGCCATCTGGAGAAGGAACATATACGCTTCGCTCAATGAAGTAATACCAACCGAAGATTTGCTCTGCCCACAGTTTAAATGAATCGAGCAAGTGAAGATCCTCGCCATTTGTCAATGTGAGTTCACTTTCACAAAAATCGATAAATCCATTGATAGCTTCATCATCGTAGTAGAACCCTTCGTTTTCGATTAGTTCATCGATGCGATTCATCTCCATCGAGATCTCTCTGTTTACTGGGATTTCACCACGCATTACGGCATCACGAAACTGGCCGTAGTAAATCGGCGTGGCCTTATTCGATAATGCCATTGGTATTCATCTCCTTATCGCCTATTAAACCCCGCATTAAGTTCTCTAAGTAGTTGATCACCAACTCGGTCATAGATATTATTAATGATCGTCCGCCCTTCGTTCACTAACTTCTTACTGTTCTTAGCAAGGGCAAGTGTGGCCGTAGCGGTTCCGACAATGCCAGTAGCCGCAGCCAGGCCCCTTTTAACCTTACTAGGGTTAAGGCGAGCATGATTCTGTTCAAGCTGCTGGCGATCATTAAGCCACCGAAGTTCGGCATTACTCAGCTCGCTTACGCGCTTCTTTTTCAGTTTAGCAGCATTTCGTGCGTCTTCACTCATCTTAGAACTCCTACGATTCTTTGAACCGCCGGAGGATCTGCCTCTCCTAACGCCCCATTTCATTCCAAGGACACCGTAATGGCACAGTTCGTCTCCATTTTGAATTCTATAGGTAGGCACTTGAACACCACCTCTCACTGATTATGTGCCTTTTTATTCAGGTACTTTTCCATTCGGTCGATGCCATCATGTACAGGCCCATTGCAGCCCTGCTCAGCGAGACCCTTAAGGCAAGCCAAAATGCAATAGCATTGAAGAGTCTGCTCTTCTTGCATCGAATGAATGGTTGAATCGATCGTATCGACTTTCTCGAGCCGTTTTCGATCATCATCTTCCTGTTTCACCTTTTGCTCGATCTTATGCCTAGGTATGATCATCAGTAACCCGACAATACCCGCACCACCAAGTAGAGCTGAGAAAATCCAACCCAAGACCGCATGTAAAGAAATGGACATACTTCTCACCCCCCAACATTAGTAGAGTCGCCAGGATCAACAGCCACATTAAGTCTCCATTCCAGTTCGGAAATGTTCTTGTTCATGGCCTCTGCTACAGATCCGATAGTTGGGGGATCAAACATCATTCGGACCTTCATATAAATGTAAGTCTTAATGGAGTTGAGACGAGGATCATTAGAAACGAAGTCATCCCAGATTGCACTATCATCCTCAATGTAAAAGCCATTAGCCGGGCCGACACCAAGCTGAGTAAGAATCGTGAAGACCGTGTTTATATGCATGATGATATCTTGGTCAAAGCTCGTATCATCTTCAGAAATACCAAGGAGTTTCTTAATCGACGTAAGAATACTATCCATGTCGATCCTCCTTTACTTTTTGACTTCAATAAACTTCTTCATGCAAAAGCCTTCAACACCGGAAGCAGTGCAGATCTTATAAAAATCTTCAAAGGATTCAGACTCGTCGATCTCTACTTCGCTATCGCTAGGGATTTCGCAAATTACATCAAAGTCCTTTCTAGGTCCTGTGCGGACATTGAGATTGAAGCATCCAACTACAACACCACGAACAGTCTTCTTGGACTCGGGTACAATCGGAGCAATAATTTCGGTTTCCTTTACCGCCTCATTAACCTCGAGAGGTACTTCAGGCTGAGGAACTTTCTTCTGCGGCTTGCTATAATTCGTATAGTTTCGGTTAGACATATACCTTCCTCCTTATTAATCGTAGTATCCTCGATCCTTCCAGTAATCATAGTAAATGCCATTTTGATTACTATAGATTTCTTTCAGAGGCATCTCAGATATACTTTGAATAATCCGTTCTCCCTGAGAAATGGCCTTTTTGTCATCCTCAATGAGTACATCATATAGTTTGTTTTTCTTCATAATCTCAGTGTCCGCTCTTATAACATTTGCGACGTCCTTGACGGTTGCTCCTTTTGGCGGCATTATTCCAAGATCCCAATAAAAACTATCGATTGCATCAGTGTCAGTTGGTTTTTTATTGAAATGACCCATCTCATAGCTTTCCTTAAGATATCTCAGCTGGTCTTTTAATTGCTTGCGCGCTTCTTTCTCAAAATCTATGCTTTTAAGATCCTTATTAGCCTCCTTTTGGTCGATCTCAAGTCTCTTTTTAGCCCTAGCAATTGATGCTTTTTTGGATTCTATTACACTATCACGAAGCTTAACTGCACGTTCGGCTTTGCCAGGATTAAGTTTTGCCCACCGAGCATCACGCTTCTTGCCTGCGGGTGTCAAAGTCCCATCGGCATTGCGATATCTCCTAACTCCCCACTTCATTCCGAGGACACCGTAGTGCATAAGTTCATCAGAGGAAAGACGAGTTTTAGACATTGTTACACACCCCCCCCAACATTTCTTTTTCGTTTTTAATTCATTCTTCAGTGCCTCCAAGGGCACGTATCGTTTTTGGTTCGCTCTACTGGCGCCATTATAAGCAAATTTTCATCACCATAGTGAATAGCATTATGAGTATTGTGTGACACACAGATAAGGTTCTCAGGGTCAAACACAATAGGGTCGCGAGAAACTATGTCCTCTACAGTAATAGGATTCATATGATGAATAAGAATTCGCCCATAGATTTCATAGCCCTCGCAACCCAGATCGCGGCCATTATCTCGAATAATGATCTTATTCCGTAACCGCTTCCATTCTGGAGAGTTATAGAGAATCTGATTCAAATATCGATCATAGCCAAACGTATCATTTCCAACAGCTCCTTTCAGCTGAAGGTATTTGAACCGCTCCTCATAAGTAGGGATGGTGCTGAGCTCGGAATATCGCTTAGTATTCTTCATCACAATCATCGTCTCTTTGACCGCTGTATCTCCGCATAGCCTTGATGGCTTCTGTATATAGCTCTTCGACTCTCTTAGACGATTGCAGAACCTCAGTCTTAGCCTTAAGGAGTCGGTTCTCTTCCTGTAACTTTTCCATCTCGAGTCGGTTCTTCATAGAGCCGAGTTTGAGAAAATGTGTAGTTTCCTGAGAAGAGGCAGTACCGTCTAGAAGCCGTTGCTCGACTAGATCGACAGCCAAAGCGATAAGCTGATTCTCTCGAGCTTCGGGAGTTAGAGCAGGCCGAATCTTACGAGGTTCGGTTTTTGCGCTCGTGGGTTTTGCTTTCTTCACCAGTAATGCCCCCTTTCTTATATTTTCATTGATATAGTTGTAATTACGTTACCTCTTTTGCCTTGAGTGTACCGCTATCGTCTACGGTGATGCGGAATTTCTTGGTGCTGTTGGCGGTGGAAGATGGCAACACAAAACACGCATTTTTTGTAATTTCAACCATAACGCCATGTGATTTGCTGCTATTTAATTGTATAACGCCAACTGAAGTATGGCCCGGGTTGAAACTCCTTATTACCACATTTTCGCTATTAAAATCGATCCCATTTCTCGACAGGCGTATTTGATCGAAACTAATACCGTTGCTTTCATCAGTAGCCACGACAAATGCAAATACTGTGTCTCTAGCATTGCTTGTTTCGCCTTCTTTCACAAGAAATGCGGCATTGGACTCGCCGATAGACATCTGAGTATATTGACCTAACCTATTTTTGAACACAACGCCATTTTTAACTATTATCACAGTACCATATTGATTTGTTGAAAGGGCATCTTCGCTAATTGTCTGTACTTCCACATTTCCGCTCGCATCTGGTGCTGTTCCATTTACGGTTTTAATACAATTGCCCAGCGGAAGATACTTCTCATCAATCTTTACTACTTCTTGGACAAATCCGCTAATGGAAACTGTGTGAGAAGCAGAAGTATCTGCTGTCGCAATCTGGATATTCACGCCTTTATATGCGTTAATAACAAATGGCTCGCCAGTATCAGAACCTCCACCTATAATAGAGAGGTTTCCAATTATAGTATTCTCATGAAAATCTACACAGGCACATTCATAATCGGAACCATCCCAAGATACTTTGTAAGTCTCTCCAACTGTAGCCGAAAATGTCGATTCTAATCCAGTCGCATATAAGTAGCCCTGCTTTTGAAACGATACGGTGCTTTCTTCAACGAGCACGGTTTCCACCGGGTCGCCAGTATAGAACGGACGATTCTTCACATAGTCCGCTGCCGTACTATTGTTTTGGTTCCAGTCTGGTTGAATGCTCTTCTCACCAGCCTCTTCTAAAATCTCCTTCTTAAACTTCTCCAGAATATCCGAATGGTCTTCGATCACAGCGGATGTATTACTAATACCCTCACCAATGGTGAGTAACTTACAAATTTCGGTATTCCACTTGTAAGTATAGTTGCCATCAGGATCAAGGCACTCAAAAAGAATAATGAAATTCAATCTACCGTAGTATTTGGTTGCATTGCCAGAGATGAGCCAACTGAATGTGAGCTTATCGCCATCGACAGATGCATCATCTATAATGTAAACATCCCTACTAGTTGCGTTTGTCCTGCGGTCGATGTTAATATAGTGAACTTCGATTCGATCGCTGAGACTCATGTCATGGCCTTCAACAATTTTTGGAATTTCGAAGGTAATTCGCTCTGACTGATGATCCCCTTGGATAAGTTCAAGCTTATCTGAGGTAGTAGAGATTTCTCTCGTAGTGGAATTGATGACAAAACGAGAATCGCTGTCAACAACAGGATGAGTATGTGCCATCTTATCACCTCTTTCTAAATAATTCTTAAAAACTTCTAGATGCTATTCTTGCAGAAATAGGGTATTTCAGGTAATGTTTTAGAGGCCTATAAGGTACTGTTCGTCTATCATTTGAAAGGAGCGAAAGTATGAAAAAGAAGAAACATAACTCCCCATCCATAGAGCACTGGACAAAGAGTTTTCTGCGACGGCTGCCGACCCGATAGACCCCCAAAACATTACCTGAAAATATCCCCCGGAGAATTTTTGAGG
>OGQT01000208.1_pt1 | contig 57352 bp, 51 predicted proteins | sample 1553261 | NCBI WGS metagenome assembly OGQT01 (sample SAMEA2579992, study PRJEB22360) | human gut metagenome | biome: human gut; feature: human-associated habitat; material: faeces | place: Denmark | collected 2008/2010
TTTTCCGTGTCAACGTCTCCCTTTTCGTCCGAGAAAATACTGCCGAGGTCGCACATTCTCTCGCCGAGGAAGCCTTCAATGCCGTTTTTCATGCCGTCCGGCAGGCTGTCGATTTCTTCGTTCCACACGCCGAACACGTCCATCATGTCGCCGGGAAGACCGCCCATTTTGCACAGGTCGGTATCGTCCACAATGCCGCTCCAGTACGTTGTGACGAGCGTACCGCCGTTTTCGACGAACTTGCGCATCTTCTTTTCAAAGCCTGCGCGGTACATATAGAGCATCGGCGCAATGACAAGCTTATATTTCGAGATGTCGCCGTCCATATCGACGATGTCCACCTGCACGCCCTTATCCCAGAACGGACGGTAGTGCGTCAAGAGCGTCTCCACATATTTTTCGTCTTTATCCTTGTTGCGCGGGCCCGCGGCAGCATCCAGCGCCCAGCGGTTTTCCACGTCGTACACGATGGCGACCTGCGGCTTGACTTCGGTGCCGTATACGTCGCCGCGCTCGTTCATGCTCTTAAGCTCAGCGCCGACGGACTGCACATCCTTAAACACACGGGTGTTCTCGTTCGTGACGGAGTCGAATACGCCGCCATGGCTGACATGGTCGACGACCGCACCGTGGAACTTTTCGCAGGAGCCGCGGCTTTTTCTGAACTGGAAATACTGCACGGAATTTGAGCCGTGTGCAACCGCCTGCATGGAGGAAAGCAGGTGCATGCCCGGGCGCTTCAGCATACTGATGGGCGTCCAGTTCGTCATGCTCGGCGTGCTTTCCATCAAAAGGAAGTTTTCGTGCTTGATCGAACGCATCACGTCGTGCGTCATCGCGGAAGAGACCGCAATCTCTACGTTGTCGGTCGTATGCCACTGCGGGTAATTGTCCCAGGAAACAACATCGAGCTCCGGGCCGAACTTGAAGTAATCGAGGCCGTCGTAGAAGCCCATCAGGTTCGCTGTCACCGGGATATCCGGGTTTACTTCCTTCACGGTGTCGCGCTCCATTTTCATGAAATCGACGGTCTGGTACGTGACAAAGCGCTTCCAATCGAGCGTCAGACCGTGCACGTTCATTTCTCCGTTCGGCTGCGGCGCGTGGATCTGGTCCCAGCTCGTATACGTGTGGCTCCAGAAGTCCGTCCACCACGCGTGGTTCAGGTCGTCGAGCGTCTTATACTTCTTTTTCAGCCAATCGCGGAACGCCTGTTGGCACAGCGGGCAGTAGCACTCGCCGCCGTACTCATTAGAAAGGTGCCATAAAATGACGCCCGGGTGGTTTGCAAAGCGCTTTGCAAGGCGCTTATCCATCTCGCGGGTCTTCTCTCTGTACACGGGGGATGTATAGCAGTGGTTGTGGCGCGCGCCGGAAAGGTCGCGCACACCGTTATTCTGCACACGGCGAATCTCCTCATACTTTTCGCTCATCCAAAGCGGCTTTGCACCGGACGGTGTGGCCAACACGGTATAAATGCCGTTTTTGTAGAGATTGTCGATGATCTTCTCCAGCCAGTCGAAGTCGTATTCGCCCTCATTCGGCTCCAGATGTGCCCAAGAGAAAATACCGACCGACACGCAGTTGATATCCGCTTTCTTCATCAGCTCCACATCCTGCTTGAGAATCTCGGGGTAGCGCAGCCATTGTTCGGGATTATAATCGCCGCCATGCAGCAGCTTCGGAAATTTCGGTGTAAGGGGTCTCATAATAAAATACCTCCGTCAGCGCGACTTCCCGCGCGTAATCTACACCCAGTATACAGGTTGTACGGACAAACTTCAAGAGTGAGTTTCACATTCTTCATTCTTTAGTCTTTGCCGCGTTCTTATGCGCATGTAATAAAGAAAAGCGCACAGATTTTGTTTTCTGCACGCTTTTTAGCTTCATATTTTTCTGAAAGGCTTCTTTTATTCGCCCGCTTTACTCTGGCTTGTGTCAAGTTCTCTCGTCAGCTTATGCATTCTCAAAAAATACGTCGTGACAAGCAGAATAGCCGCACCGGCCCAAGCAGTGATCTCCGCATAGAAAATACCCTCCTGCCCGATAATAAGCGGCAGAAACAACGCCACGCCAATACGCATTAAAAATTCCATGATGCCCGAAGCCATCGGCATGATGGTATCGCCAAGCCCCATCAGCGCGGAGCGGTAAATGTGCAGCATATAGAGGATAGACAGGCAAATACTCATGATATTAAGATAGTGTATTGCCACCTGCGACGAGATCGACACTTCCTCCGCCGTGCCGGAAATAAACAGTGCGATGCCGTATTTTCCGAAAATCAGCACAAAAACCGTAATGACGACCGAGGTCAGCAAAGCGATCCACGTTGCGGAGTGCATACCCTTTTTCACGCGGTCTAAAAGCCCCGCGCCGAGATTCTGCCCGACATACGTCGTCACGGCGTAGCCGAACGAAACGGCGGCAATCTCCAAAATACCGTACAGCTTATTCGTTGCCGTAAAGCCCGCCACGAACAGCGTGCCGTAGCGGTTGACAACCGACTGCACCACCATGCCGCCCACGGCGATGATAACATTCTGCGCGGCGACCGGCGTACCGAGTCCCAAAAGGCGCTTTGCTATTTCCGGATTGAGCCGGAAATATTCTTTTTTCAGGTGGATGACCTTCACGTGCAGCACAGCGCGCAAACAGTAAAGCGCTGCAAAAAGCTGTGCGATGACCGTTGCGACGACCGCACCCGCAATGCCCCAGTGGAACACCATAACAAACAGCAGATCAAGCCCGACATTCAGAATAGATGCAATGACCATGGCATACAGCGGCGTTTTGCTGTCGCCGAGCGCACGCAGGATGCTTGCAAGCACGTTATATGCCATGATGATGGGTATACCCGCAAACATGATGCGCAGGTATGTGAACGCGCCGCCGATGATCTCCTCCGGCGTGTTCATGGCGCGCAGCACGGGTGCCATGGCGACTTGGCTCAGAATGACGGTCAAGATTGAAATGACCGCCGAAAGCGAGATCGTCGCGCCAATGGAACGGTTAAGACCCTCGTGGTCTTCCGCGCCGAAACGCTGCGCCATGTAAATGGAAAAGCCCTGCGCAAAGCCTTGGATAAGCCCCAGCACGAGCCAGTTCAGCCAGTCCGCCGCACCGAGCGCCGCCAGCGCGTTTACGCCGAGCGCCTGCCCCACAATGGCGGTATCCACCACCGTGTAGAACTGCTGAAACACGTTGCCCAGCATCAGCGGTATCGCAAAGGTGAAAATCAGCTTTGCAGGGCTGCCTTTTGTCATATTTTGAATACGTTCTGTTTTTGCCATAAACCCCTCATGATTTCGCCGAAAGTTTTTCCGGCAATTTGTGAATACGAATGTAATATGTCACGCACAGCAGTGCCGCCGCACCGAACCACGCGGAGACCTCTGCAATGCAGATGGAAAGAAAGCCCAGATTGAACACTTTAGAGAGCACGAGCACAACGGAAATGCGCAGAATTAGCTCCAGCGCGCCGGAGAGCATCGGCACCACCGTGTCGCCGAGACTTTGCAGGGAAAAGCGGTAGACGAACAGCAAACCCAGCACCCACATCATCGCACCGCAACACAGCAAATACGGATACGAAGCTTCGATGACCGCCTGCTCCACGCCGGAGACGAACACCGCCGTCAGTTGGCGGCCGAACAGAATCATTGCGCCGCCGATGAAGAAATCGACGATGAGCACCATCAAAATGCCGCGGCGCACGCCGACTCTAATGCGGTCAACGCGTCCCGCGCCGAGGTTCTGCCCGACATACGTGCCAAGGGATAACCCGATGATGTTGCACGGCTGTTCCGCAAGACCGAAGATTTTCGAGCCCGCCGTATATGCTGCCACAATCGTAGAGCCTAAACCATTCACAATACCCTGCAAGATCATACCGCCGATCGCCGTAATGGAATTCATAATTCCGACCGGCAAACCAAGCTTCAATAAGCCAAAAATAATAGGCTTATCCATGCGCTTTTCGCTGGCTTTAAACCGCAAAACCGGCATACGGCGCAACACGAAAAGACACATCAGGCCGGAAAGCAGCTGTGCCAAAACGGTCGCCCACGCAGCGCCGGCCACACCCCATTTAAAGGCCATGACAAACAGAATGTCCAGCCCGACGTTCACTGCCGAGCTGATGAGAATGATAATGAGCGGCGACATGCTGTCGCCGAGCGCTCGAAGAATACTCGAAAGCGTATTGTAAAACACCGTCGTGAAAATACCGATGAAAATAATGCGGATGTACAAAAGTGCGTCGTCGAAAATATCGGTCGGCGTACCCATCAGTGTCATGAGCGGGCGCGAGAAAATGAGACTTAACGCCGTGATGACCGCCGCGCTCATAAAACCGAGGTAGCCCGCGTTCATCACCGTGCGGCGCATGTCGCTTTCGTCGCCTGCGCCGAAGCGTTGCGAAATCAAAATGGAATACCCGTGCGTCAAACCGTTGATGAAACCAAAAATAAAGAAATGTACCGAACCTGTGGAACCCGCCGCCGCAAGCGCATTGACGCCTACACCGCGGCCGAGCACCATGGCATCCGCCACAGAGTATAACTGCTGAAACACATTGGCAACAAGCAAAGGCAGTGCAAATGCCAACAAAAGCTTTACCGGGCTGCCCTTCGTCATATTGCGAACCACAAAATTGCTCCCTTCAAAAGACACTTTGATTATCATTATATCGGATAAAATGCTGCAATTCAATGCCCATATGTCGTTTTCGAGGGGTATAAACGCCGAATTTTCCTATTCTTTTTTGGCTAATTTGGCGCTATTTCGGCTTCAGCAACAAGCCGTGTAAAAAAGCAGCGCCATGCAAAAGCCGCACAGCGCCGCGTGAATTTTGTTCAATCAAACGATGTAATCGACCGCAACCGCCTTTTCGCGAACTGTCGCAACATAGGTCTTCACCGTGTTGCAGTGGTACGGATCTTTCTGGTATTCTTCGAGCGCCTCGGGGCTCTCGAGCGTAACGGTCAGGCAGACGTCAAAGGAGCGCTCGGAGTGGAGAAAATCCGCACCGGCTTCCACGTCAAGTGCCTGCGGCACGCGGCCCTTCATCGTCATAAAAAGATCGCGCAGCTTTTCGCACTGCTCCTTGGAATTGTCCTTGAGCTTGATCATTAAAACATGCTTTACCATTTGAAAAACTTCCTTTCGAATAAAATTATTGCATAGCTAAAGAAAACCATGGTTAAAAGTTTTGCTCAAGCTTTTTCAAAAGCTTGCAGGTTCTTAGGGCAGCGCCCTACATCGCTTTCCGCAGAAAGCGAAATCTTTTTGCGTTCGCAAAGTCAGGAAGGGAGGACGAAACTTCCGGTGGACGTTTCGTCCGAGAGAAGCCCTACTAAGGGGTTTCCCTATGAACTTGTAACACAAGTTCATAAAAATCGAACCCAGTCTTCCCCGAAAGGCGGCCAAAGCCGCCTTTAAAAAATCGACTTATTCTATCTAACCCCTGAAACCGCCCTGTCGAGCGCGCCCAAGTCCTTGTGAATCCGCACATCGCGCAGACCGGCGGCTTCAAACAGCACCTTTACCGCCTGCCCCTGTGTCTCACCGATTTCCACGGCAAGCACGCCGTTCGGGCGCAGCTTATGCACCCAGAGCTCGCAGATTGCGCGGTAGAAGATGAGGCCGTCCGCGCCGCCGTCCAGCGCCGTTTTCGGCTCTTTCTGCACTTCGCGCTGCAAAAGCGGCAGCTCGCTTGTCTCAATATACGGCGGGTTCGACGCGATGAAATCGAACCCATCCGGCAGCGTCTCCGCAAAAGCTTTATCTAACATGTCGCCCTTTACCGCCGTCACCGGCAGCTCCGGGTAACGCGCCAAATTCTCGTTTAAATAGTTGAATGCGCTATCGTACAGCTCCACTTCCGTCACTTCGGCGTGTGCTTCTTTCGCGATGGAAAGCCCCACCGCGCCCGTACCGGCGCAAAGGTCAAGCCCCTTCGGTGAATCCTCGGTTTTCGACAAGCGCTTGCACACTGCTTCCACCAAAACGGCGGTATCCTCGCGCGGGATCAGCACGCCCTCTCCGCAGGAAAGCGTCAGGCTCATAAAGTCCCACTCGCCAAGCAGATATTGCAGCGGCTCGCCCGTTTTGCGCTTTTCAAGTGCGGAAAGCACCGCTTGCTCCGCTTCAGGCTTCGCCGGCTTATCGCCGTGCAGCAATAACTCTGTGCGGTTCGCGCCGCAGAAATGCTCCAAAAGGCACGCGGCTTCAAACGTCGGGTCTTCCGTGACGGGTTCAAGCGCCGTTTTCGCCGCGCGGTACAGCTCGTTCAGCGTCATCGGATAATATCCTCGCCGTTTTCCGGGATAACCGCTTTCATCGCCGCAATAGCGGCTTCCATCATCTTGTCGGTCGGCTCTTTTACGGTCAAACGCTGAAACCACAGGCCCGGCGCCGCAATGATGCGCGTCAGCACGTTATCGTACTTGCCGCAAAGCTTGATGAGCTCATAACCGATGCTGACAACGATCGGCAGGCACAAGAGCTTACAGAACGTGCGCAGGAACGGATTGGAAAACGGAATGAAAAAACCGATGATGATGCCGAGCAAAAGCATTAAGATCATAAAGCTGGAGCCGCAGCGCGGGTGGAAGCGCTTTTGCTTCCGCACATTTTCCACGGTGAGCGGCAGGTCGTTTTCATAGCAGAAAATCGTCTTGTGCTCCGCGCCGTGGTAGCGGAATGTGCGGTCAATCTCCGGCATTTTAGAGATGACAACAATGTACAGTACAAAAATGACGATACGTAAAAGACCCTCAAACACCGAACGCCAACCACTGATGCCGTCGCCCGTGAGCATCATCAGCCCGTTAAAGAGCACCGCCGGCAAAAAGAAGAACAGCAGCACCGCAAGCGCCACGCCCAGCACACCGCCCACGGCAACAACCGCATTCATCACCTTGTCTCCGAATTTCTTTTCGAGCCACTTTTCAAATTTCGAGGGCTCTTCCTCTTCCTCGCCGCCCACTTTATCCGCCGAAAGCGTCAGCGCCTTCATACCGAGGCGCAGGGTATCCACCATAGAGAACACGCCGCGTATAAACGGCTTTTTCAAAATGGGGTATTTTTCGCGCAGCGACGGCGTGGAAACCTCCTCCGTTGTAATATTTCCGGCTTCGTCACAAAAAGCCGCTACGTTTTTCTTCGGGCCAACCATCAAAATGCCCTCAAGCAAGGCCTGCCCGCCGATAGATGTTACGCGTTTTGCCATTCTTTCTCCTTTTGCTTATAAACAATATTTAATCCTGTTTTCTCTCCACGACCTGCACCTGCGCGGTGGCGGTGGGAATCTGCGTTGTATTGGAAAGCTCGGGATTCATCTCAAGCTTTTTCATGGTCGGTATCGTGATGATGACCGTGGTGCCCATGCCTTCTTCGCTGTCAATATCAAGCGAGCCGGAGTGCAGCTCCATGATTTCATTTGCGACGGCGAGGCCGATGCCGTTGCCGCGCACATTTTGGTTTGCTTTGTAGAACTTCTTTTTGACGTTTGGCAGATGCTCCGCCGGGATGCCGCAGCCACTGTCCTTGATGATGACGCGGATAAACCCGTCGTCCTCATACGCGGAAACGCGCACCGTACCACCGGGATTCGTGTATTTCAAAGCGTTGTCGATGACGTTGATGAACACCTGCCGCAGGCGATTCACATCGCCCAAAATCGGCGAAAGCATCGTGTCTTCCTCATCGTAAATGAGGTTTTTATGCTCCGTTCGCGCGCGGTCGGTGAACATATACACGGCCTCATCCAGCTCCGCCAAAAGATCGATCTTCTTGAGGATCAGCCGCATTCTGCCGCTTTGCATGCGGGAAAAATCCAGAAGCTCCTCCACCATGCCGGAAAGACGTTCTGCCTCGCGCACGATGACGTTCATGCCCTTATCATACGTTTCGCGGCCGATGCCGCCTGTTTGCAGCGTTTCCGCCCAACCCTTGATAGCCGTCAGCGGCGTGCGCAGCTCGTGCGAAACAGAGGAAATGAAGTCGTTTTTCATTTTTTCCGCTGTGCCAAGCTCTGCCGCCATGTCGTTGATGGAGTCGCACAGTGCGCCGAGCTCGTCGTCCTTCTCTTTCTTGACGCGCACGTCAAAATCGCCCTTTGCAATTTTTTCCGCTGTAGCATTGAGTTCCCGAATGGGCGTGATAATAGACCGCACAAAATAGATGCCCGAAAGCGTGACGAGCACCAAAATAAGCACGCCGATGCCGATCAAAACCAGCACGACATACGTAATCTGCCGGTCTGCGCGCTCCATAGAGACGATGTACCGCACCGCGCCGAGCACCGCGCCGTTTGCGCCGCGCGCCACGCGCGAGACGGCCATGACCTTCTCGCCGCTTGCGAGCTTGCCGATCCAATAGCCGTACCCATTTTCACTGTGCAAGGCGCTTTCAAAATCGGGCTTGCTCTGGTTTTGGTCCGGCGCAAAGCCGGAGGATGTAGACAAAATGCTGCCCGAACGCGAGACCGCCATGACCTCCATGAGGTCTTTATCCGGGAAATTTTCGGTGTAGCTTCTGGCTGCAGCGTTAAACTCGCTTACGGTTTTCATGCTGCCGGAAAGCACGGTGGGCAGCTCGTCGCTGCGACCGATGAGCGTCATTTGTATGCCGTTATAGGCATAGCTCTGCACAACGAAAGAAAGCGCCGCAATACAGGCTGTAAATAATAAAATCATCACACCAAGGCTGTTAAACAGCCAGCGTCTTGCGATACCTTTTTTGAACACGCGCTTTCCTCCTTTCTGTGCTTCTTTTCGTAGTTACCACTATTTTTAAATAACTTGTCCTGCAAGTCATCAGAAAACCCATGCAACTGGGTTTTCTGCGGTTCAACAGTCCACCGGACTGTTGAACCTACTTTCCTAGTTTTTTATTAGGCAAAAAGATTTCGTCGTCTGCGGACGACGCCTCAGGGCCTTGCCCCGAGACCCCATAAACTTTCTGAAGAAAGTTTAATCAAAGACTTCATTCGTTTGCTTTCACGCAACCTTTTGATTACTTATCCCACCGATAGCCGATGCCCCACACGGTGACAACATGTCTCGGGTTCGAGGGCTCGTCTTCGATCTTCATTCTCAATCTGCGAATATTCACGTCTACGATTTTTTCCTCACCGACATATCCGCTGCCCCAGACGTGCTTTAGAATTTCGGAGCGTTTTAACGCCTTACCGGCATTTGAGATGAAGTATTCCATGATCTGAAACTCCACCTGTGTCAGCTCCACGGGGTTGCCGTCTTTTGTGAATGAGCGATTGCGCAGGTTCAGCACAAAGCGGCCGGAGCGCAGCTCTTCGGAGAAATTCGGCTCTGCGGCTCTCGTAAACTGTGCCACACGGCGGTAAACGGCGTCCACGCGCGCCACGAGCTCAGAGGGGCTGAACGGCTTCGTCACATAATCGTCCGCGCCCATCATCAGGCCCGTCACCTTGTCCATTTCCTGCGTTTTCGCCGTCAGCATGATGATGCCGATGGTCGCGTTTTTCTGTCTTAATTCCTTACATACGGCAAGGCCGTCCAGACTGCCGGGCATCATGATGTCCAGCACGGCCACGTCAAAATCGCCGCCGGCCTGCTCGTACACGCGCAAGGCTTCCTCACCGCTTGCGGCTTCCACGCAGTCGTACCCCGCGCGCTTTAAATTGATGACCACAAACTCGCGGATATTCTGCTCGTCCTCTGCCACCAATATCTTTTTCATGTTCGTTTCCCCTTTCTGTCCCCCATTTTCAGTCTATATTTATTCCAGCACTTCAAATCCGCTTTGCAGCGTTTTTTCGTCGCTTTCCGCCATGGAATCGTCCAAAATGCGCAGCACATACACGCGCCCGGCGGAGCTGCTCAACAGAATATCTTCGTCATCCTGTTCTTTTTCCGCCCAGTCTTCCTCCGTATATACCCGAATGGAGAACTTATCCTCCCGGCCGAGATAATTGCCGTTAAAGCCGATCTGTGTATACGTAAAGAATGTCGCTGTGCGGGTCACGGTGTCATTTTGGCAGCCGTAGTTATCCTCGCTGCTCGGCAAAAACAGGTTGTAGTTTTCCGCCGTATTCAAAATACTCGTGCACACCGGCGTCAACGTGTTGTCCTGTAAGCTATACGTGTTCCACGTGATGACATACCCGGTGGAATCTGCCGTCGTTTCGCTGCCGTTTATCGTCAACTCCGCCGTTGGAATCTCCAAAATGCCGTCCTTATTCACATCGCGCGAGACCGCTGCGGCCGCCGTTGGCCGATCCGTCGCGTTTTCTTCGTTTGACAGCGGCGAAATGAGTCTGTCCGACGCTTCGTCATACCCAATGACCTGCGTCAGCATGCGCCCGTCCGCTTTCACGCCGTCCAGCACCGCTGCGCACCGCCAGGAATTTACCTGCGAAAAGCTTACGGAGGTGTAACGCGTCACCGCCGCATCGAGCGGCACGGTTTTGGAGACATACGGCTGGTCGCCGTCAAAGCGGTATAACCCGCCAAGCGCCATAATCTCCTCTCCGCTCGTCTGCGCTGCCTGCAAAACGAACAGCTCTTTTATATTGTCGCTGTCAAAATCCGTCAGCAGCATTTCGCTGTATGAGACCGTTGTCATGGAGAATTCGCGGATCGTGTCTCCGTCCACATAGTAAACCGAAACGCTTGCCGTCGCTGTGAGCGGATCTCCCCAGCCCACGATGATCTCGTTCATACCGTCGCCCGTCAGGTCACCGAAGAACACCTTGTCCACCTGCGTTGCCGCCGAGGTAAACCGCGCCATAGAGCTCCAAACACCGTCCGTGTTTTTCTTAAAAAATTCCAGCCGCGTGCCGCCCGCGTCGCCGTTTGCACAGAAGCTCACGACCTCCGAAGTGCCGCACCCGTCTAAATCGCGCGAGATAATCGCCGAGCGATAATCGCCGTATTTCGGGTAAACGAGCGTCACGTCACCCACGCCGCCGCCCATCAGGGCATATATCGCTTCTCTGTCTGCCGTCGTCTTTGGCGGAGACATCAGCGCTTGCGCATCAAGACCCGTCAGCTCGCTGCACCCCGAAAAAGAAAGCGCCAAAAGCACGGCGAGCACCGCTGCAAAAAGTTTTTTCAGTTTTCCGCGCATCGCCGTCACCTCCTGCGCAAATTTACAATATCAATATAAGTATAGCATATCCCCCGCACCGCCGCAAGCAGTCAGGGGCGCTTTGGCGTCATATAAAAATTAAATTTCTGTGACAGCATTGAGAAACCGGCGCGCGCGTGGTAAAATGGAGAAAATATCTCGAAAGGATTCCGCATGAAACAAACAATGCACAATACCCGCGTGCGATGGGTGCTCGGCATTCTCATTGCGTTCACGCTTGCGTTCATCTGGAGCAACTCCATGCAGAGCCGCGCGGTCTCCGGCGGCATGAGCGGCTCCTTAAAAACGTGGCTCGAGCAGCTTCTGCACACGGAAATCAGTGAATTTTTACTGCGCAAGGTAGCGCATTTTTCGGAATACGGCCTTCTGGGTGTGGAATTTTCGCTTCTGCTCGGCCTGCAGCACGATAAAAACGGCAAAAATCTCCAGTGTGGACGCAATCTTCTCGACTTTCCGCTCATCGGCATGCTGTGCGCCGTCACGGACGAGACCATTCAAATTTTCTCCGGCCGCGGTTCGCTTGTTTCCGATGTGTGGATCGACACCGCCGGCTTTTCGACCGGATTCTTTTTGACCGTTCTGCTCTTTCTTTTTGTCAATCACTGTAAAAAAGCCGGGTAACCGGCAACCGGAAAGGATAAATACCATGAAACAGCATATTTTAAAGAAGGTTCCCCTCTTCGTCACCGTGTCCGTTCTGCTCACGTGCATCGTGTTTTCCGGCTGCGCGGGCCGCACCGTCATCACAGATGAGCAATTCAAGTCCGCCTGCGAGGCTGCCGACTGCGAAGTAACGGACGTTTCCGACCAGTTTGACAGCAGCGTCATCACAAAAGCGCTGACCGTTTCGGGCGATGATTACTCCTTAGGCTTTTTCACATTCGCTTCCACGGACAGCGCCAAAACGAACTACGCGCAGATGCTTTCAAGCGTCAGGACCTCCGAGGGCAAGGCGGTCGATTCCAGCGAATACAACCGCTACACGTATAAAGGCGACGACCTCACAACGGTGCTCTACCGCAACGGCACCACGATTCTTTTCGCCACCGGCGCGGATAAGGACACTGTAAATAAAGTCGTAACAGCATTGGGACTTTAACTTTTAAAGGCTCGTCGGCAAAACCGACGAGCCTTTAAAAATACCTTGCCATGCGGGCAGCGGCGTTCGGGATGAATGTTTCCGCCCGCTCTGCTATATAAGCCGCCGTCAGCGCACCCGCGCCGACGTACTCCCCATACTCCGTAAACAGGCTGCGCGCCGCGATGCGCTCTGAAAACCGCACCGTCACGCACAGGAAAAACCGGCTGCCGATCCGCCCCAGCGCCGAAGAAAGAACATGGAGCGTGTGCACGGCACGCTCCACCGCATCCATCAAATGTCCCACGGTCTCAAAGCAAAACGTCAGCGGCACGGGCGGCGAAACGATACGAATGCCACCACCCCCTTTCCGTTCCCAAGGCACACCCGCAGGTGTATCTTAAACCAGTTTACGCCAAAGGCAGGTACACCGTGCGGATTTTTTATTTTGAAGGCAAAAACGTCTTGACATTTCCCTTTTCTACTCTTATAATTACTAATGTTAATTATCTAAGGTAATAAATTAAATTATTGTGAAAGGGGTAAACGGTTTATCATGACGATTGAAAAGATCAAATCCATGCTGGACGCCTGCTACCTGGCAAAACGCGCACGGGATATGCTCCCCCCGCTGCCGCAGGGCGTAGCGCCGTCTTACATCCACTATCTCGACATCATCGAAATGCTCGAAAGCCGCGGCGTGCGCGTGAAAGTTTCCGATATCAGCGATGCGCTCGATCTGCCGCGTCCCGGCGTGACCCGCACCGTAAAGGAAATGGAGCAAAAAGGCTATCTGCAAAAAACCGCTTCCGAGGAAGACGGGCGCGTGACCTACATTTCTGTGACAAAAGCCGGAAAAGCGCTTTCCGAAAAGTACAATAAAACGTATTTCAGCGCGCTCGTGCCGTATCTTTCGGATATTTCCGAAGAAGACGCAGACCGCACTATTCAGACCATCGAGAAGTTTTATCATGTCATGAGCGAAAGGAGAATCGACCTTGAGTAACACCAACACCGCAAAATCCGATTTTACCGAGGGCAGCATTTTAAAAAAGCTGACCTATTTCATGCTGCCCATTTTGGGCGCACTCGTTTTGCAGGCGGCTTACGGCGCCGTTGACCTGCTCGTCGTCGGGCGTTTCGGCAGCACAGAGGGGCTTTCCGCCGTTTCCACCGGCAGCCAGATCTTGAACCTCGCCACGTTCGTCGTCACCCAACTCGCCATGGGCGTTACGGTACTCATCGCGCGTTTTCTCGGCGAAAAAAAACCGGAGCAGATCGGTGCGCTCATCGGCGGCTCATCCATTGTCTTCGTCATCATCTCTGCCGTTTTGTTCTTTGTCATGGTGTTTTTCGCACGCCCCATCTCCATTTTGATGCAGGCGCCGACGGAAGCCGTTGACCTCACATCAGTTTACGTACGCATCTGCGGCGGCGGTATTTTCTTCATCGTGGCTTATAACCTGCTCTCTGCCATTTTCAGAGGGCTTGGCGACAGCAAGTCCCCGCTTCTGTTCGTCGCGGTCGCGTGCGTTGTGAACATCGTCGGTGATCTGCTCCTTGTCGCCGTCTTCAAGTTAGATGCCGCAGGTGCAGCGCTTGCCACCGTTTTTGCGCAGACGATCAGCGTTGTGTTCGCTTTTCTGCTCCTCAAAAAACGCGGCTTGCCGTTCACCATCACCAAAAAAGATTTCCGTCTGAATGCCCAGTGCCGCAAAGCTTTGCAGATCGGTCTGCCGCTCGCTTTGCAGGAAGCGCTCACGCAGATCTCGTTCCTTGCGCTGTGCGCGTTCATCAACGCCCTCGGTCTGGAGGCTTCCTCCGGCTACGGCGTTGCGTGTAAGATCGTCAGCTTTGCCATGCTCATTCCGAGCGCCCTCATGCAGTCCATGGCGTCGTTCGTCTCGCAGAATGTCGGCGCGGTCAATAAAAAGCGCGCAAAGCACAGCATGCTCACGGGCATCGGCATTGGTCTCGTCATCGGCTGCATCGTGTTCGTGCTCGTCTGGTTTAAGGGTGACATGCTCACCGGCATTTTCACAACAGACCCCGGTGTTATTCAGAGAGGCTTTGAGTACCTGCGCGGCTTTGCGCCGGAGACTATCGTCACCGCCGTGCTGTTCAGCATGATCGGCTACTTCAACGGCCGCGATAAAACCGTGTGGGTTATGGCGCAGGGCTTGATCCAGACCTTGCTCGTGCGCCTGCCGCTCGCGTATATCATGAGTATCCAGCCGAACGCCAGCCTGACGTATATCGGCCTCGCTGCCCCCATCGCGACCGCGGTCGGCATCGTTTTGAACATCATCTATTTTCTGCATCTCAACAAAAAAGACGCGCTCGAAGAAAACGAAAAGAGCACCTCCGAATCCCGCATATAATTCGTTTTTCTCGTAATAAAATCTCCCCCATCGGCTTTCAAGTATTTTGAAGCCGATGGGGTTTTTGTTTGCAAAATCAGGTTTTTAAATTAAATCTCACTCCCCGTTTTCAAAAAACTCAAATTTCCTCTTGACAAGTATTACTATGCGTTGTATGGTATTGTGCAAAGAGAGGTATCTCGGAAAGGGGATGCAAAATGGACATTCAGCTCAAGCGCGGGCTTTTAGACGTGTGCGTACTCGCGGCGATTAAGCAAGAAGATTCCTACGGCTACAAGATCATCAAGGACATGAAGCCGTATGTAGAGCTTTCCGAATCGACCCTATACCCCATTCTGCGAAGGTTGGAGGCCGCACAGCTGCTTTCGGTACATTCCGCCGAGCACAACGGCCGGCTGCGCAAGTATTACCACATCACGGAACAGGGGCAAAAGCGGCTTGAATATTTCAAAGCCGAGTGGAACGAGATCGTTTCCATCTACGAATTTGTGACAAGGGAGGACGAAAACAATGCGTAAAGAAGAATTTTTGACGGCACTGCGTGCAGGGCTCACCGGGCTTTTGCCGGAGGGCGTAGAAAAGCTTGTGGAGTTTTGCAGCGAGATGATCGATGACCGCATGGAAGACGGCCTCACGGAAGAAGAAGCCGTTGCCGCCGCAGGCTCCTTAGATGAGCTCATCCAACAGGCCAAAACAGAGCTTTTGCCCGTAAAGACCGCGAATTTCACGGAAAAATCCACCTTTGGCGACACCTTGCGCACCTATACGGCAGAGAGCAGCATCTGCGGTGTAGCCGCCGATTGCGGCCCGGCAGATTTCATCCTCCTGCCCTCTGAAAATAACACCTGCCGCGTGGAGTGCGCCGAAAACGAGACTGTGCACTATATCGTAACGACCGAAAACAGCGTGTTGCACATCCGCCGCGCAGACAGCCGCACCGTGTTTTCTTTCTTCAAGTTTTACAGAGCACTGCGTTCTGAGCCCGTGCGCGTTTATCTGCCGCAGGGCGCGTATAAATCGCTCGAAGTCAAAGTCACAAGCGGCGACATTGCCGTTCCCGCGGGCTACACCTTCGATACGGCTTCCCTGCACAGCGCGAGCGGCGACATCGCCTGCTGTGCAGAATGCGGCGCGCTTTCTGCACAAGCCGCAAGCGGAGACATCACCCTCAAAGACACTTCGTGCGGCACATTGTCGCTCGGCACCGCAAGCGGCGCTGTCACCCTGCTCAACATCAAAAATGAAAGTGGCGGCTCTATAGAGACGGCAAGCGGCAAGGCGCAGATCACAAATTATAAGGGCGACGCGCTGGAAATTGGAACCGCCAGCGGCAAGGTCAGCCTTGAAAATGCGAAATGCGCAGCGCTGCATATCAACACGGCAAGCGGCGGGGTCGATCTTACACATACCGTGTCCGCAGACGTTATGGAAATCGGTACTGCAAGCGGCAGTATTCATTTTGAAAACTGTGACGCCGCCTCCCTTTCGCTCGACAGCATGAGCGGCAGCGTGGTCGGCACGCTAAACACCGGCAAAGCTTTCCGTGCTCAAAGCAGAAGCGGCAAAGTGGATGTTCCGTTCGATACCGGCGAAGGCACATGCAAAGTCAGCACGCTCAGCGGCAGTATCCGCATTAAAATTGCAAAATAACGTAAAAAATCTCTCTCGGCCGCGCCGAGAGAGATTTTCAATTTCGAACCTTATTTTACTTTATTTCTGAACTTCGGTACCAACACGGTGGCGAGCACCCAGAACAACTCGTAGATGACGAGCGCAAATGCGGAAATCTGCTCCACGCCCGCAACGAACGTGAGGAACGCCACAAGCACAAAACCGATGACGACCGCCGCGTTCTGCATGGCGACGATGAAGCTGATGTTCTTCTTTTCATCAATGCACGTGGAAACAAGGCTCATCATGGATTCCACACGACCCTTTGTGGCGGCATAGGCGTCCACGCGGTCCGCAGTGTCGTTCACAAGGTGGTCTGCCGGGCCGTCTTGGCCCGCGCCGATGACATTCACCGCCGTGGCGTCAATGCCGAACAGGCGCGAAATGAACTGCGGCGTAAGGTTCGGGTCTGCCGAACGCAGAATGAGCGAAACGCCGTTCATTTCCATGTTCTGCAGCTCCGCTTTCTTCTTACGGTCTGCGTTATAGGTCAGGATGAACATGGCGTAAAGTTCGCCGCCCATTGCAACGTACAAGATCTGTCGGCTGCCCGTCGTGTACTGGCTCTCCACATTTTGCTCCGGCGCTTCCACACCGTGCGCAGTCAAAAGCGTACGGGAGCCGATGAGCACCTCTTTGCCGTCCACCGTGCCCACAACGCCGTTTCCGGCCTCAAATGCGGCCTTTTCGACCTCCGGAAGCTCGCCCTCATGCTCGCTGAACACCTGCTCGAACACGCCGCAAAGCGGGCCGCCGAGCTGCTGCACCAACGTGCCGGCAGCCAAAACGGCTTCTTCAAGGCCCTCCTGCTTAAACGGTTTCACCCCGTTCAAAACGACCGTGCCGCGCGGGAAAAGCTCTGTGGAATCAACCAGAACGGCATTTACGGCGCTCATGCGCTTGATACCTTCATAGCCGGAGACCATCGCGCCGCGGCGGCGCAGACGGTGGGAAAGACGGCTCACCGGCAGGTTTACGGCCAGCATGTTCATCACCGCTACACACACGCAGCAGGAAGCCGCCAAAGCCGTAATGGCAAGGGACGCATCTTTCGTGATGACAAGCGCCACCACGCACAGAAGCAGCGAGGAAATGAGGCCCACCGGCGCCAAAACCTGCGAAGAGGTCTCTGCCGGGTCCGGCTCATAGGAAATTTGTAAGAAGCGCTTTAAGAAGCCCGCTTTCTGCTGATACGCGATTGCAGGCTGCGAAATGACGGAGGAACCCGCCATTTTTAAAGACGTGTTGTAATCGTCAAATACGCGCACCGCATATTTCTGCTCGCGGGAAGACACAAAGCGGAAATTCGAGTGGATGCGGCGCAGCATCGTCAGCTTGCCGACGGTATTCAGGAACAGAATGCCCGCCGCAATACCGGCGTAAAGGTGGATTTTACCCATGCTGAGCGCAGCCGGCGCAAACAGCGTGCAGAGCGTCTGCACAAAAACCGCCACACAAGCTACCGCAGCGGCAGAATCCGAATTCGCGCGGAACTCAAACAGTGCCTTCAGACCGTTTAAAATCGTTTTCGCGCAGAAGCCGATGGCCACTAGCAGCAGCACAAGCGATAAGATGGTGTAGCCCACTGCACCGGCGGTCTCCGTGTTATTGGCATTGAAGCCGGATTCCGCAATGAGCGACGCCAAAATGAGCACTGCAGTGCTCACGCCCGTTGCAAGCATGCGGATTGTCAGCTCGCGCATCGTCGTGCGCAGGTCGTGCGCCACGCTCTTTGCGTCTGCCGGGCCGGTGTAATCGTCGATGAGCTCGTCGCTGTTTTCGGCGGCTTCCGTGTTTTCGGGCGCTTCGTCCGGCTTTTCCGCAAAGCGAATTTTAAAGCGGTGCGCACCGGCCGCACTGACGTTCTCGTCGTCGGAATACACGCGTGCTTCGCTCAGCAGTGCACTTTGCAAAACATCCGCATTGATAATGTGCACCGGCAAGTCGCGCTTTCTGTACTGCGTCACGTCCGTTACCGGCACGGAGATCTTCTGCTGCGCAGGTTTTTCCGCTTCTTCACCGGCGTTCTCGGCGCTTTCCGCAGCCTGCACATTTTCCGCTTTCGGCGCTTGTGCTTCGGGCAGCTGCTCGCCGGAAGCAATGTCCATGCCTTCTTCCGCCTGCGGCTCTTCCTCCGGCTCCGGGCCATTGCTTGAAATATCCTTAAACGCCATCTCGGGCGCGTCACTTTCTTCCGTTTTCGGCGCTGCCGCAGCCTGCTGCTCGGCATTTTGCACCTGTGCAGCCTGCTTTGCCGCGTTTTCCGCCTGCACAGATTCCAGAATGCGGCGCACGGAATCCTCGCTCACCTCCGGCACCACCTTTGCCTGCTGCAAACCAAACGTCTCATTTTCAAGGTCAAGCTTAATCTCCATCGTGTGCGTCTGCGCGTCCTGCAGCATCGCCGTCTGGAAATTCTGCACCTTGTCCTTCGTCTTTTTGTTTTCCGGCACCACAGCGTTCGGGTCATTCATCGCAACGGAGACCGGTACCGGGGCCACAATGCCCAGCTCGTCTTCCACAGCGGAAAGATCCACACCGGCCGTCTCTACGGCCTCGGCCACACGGCGGCGACGCTCTTTCTGCAGGCGCTCAAAGTCCTTTGCCACTTCGTCGTCAAGCTCCGCGGTGTTCTCGTCAAACAGCTTGCGGTATCCCTCGTCCTGCGTGGAAATCTCACCTGTGGCATCAAACCCGCGGGTGTATTCGTCAATCGGTTTTAACTGGATGCCGTAGTACATGTCTTCGGCTTCGTTAAAAACCTCTTTCTGCTTCTTTTCGCGGCGGCGCGCCCAAAAACCTTTTTTCTCTTTCTTCTCTTTTTTGTTCTTCTTTTTCTTTCCGGGCTCTTCTTCCTCCTCGTAGGTATCCCACGGGGAGTCTTCTTGCACCTCCACCGGCTGCGGTTCCGCTTCCGGCGCGGGCTGTGCTACCTCTGCCGAGGCTTCCTCTACGGGCTGCTCCGTTTCAGGCTCCGTCACAGCGTCGGGTTCTTCCGTCACCCCGGGCGTTGTTTTCTCCGGCTCTTCCGGCGCGCCGTTGGCTTTCGCCTTGCGCTCCGCTTCCAATATCTCGTCCACCGAGAATTTGCTCTCATCGTTCATGGTTTTGGGTCCTTTCTTTTTCGCCTCAGCCCTTGGCCTTGATGCCCGCGCGCTGCCGCGCAATCTCATAGCAAAGCACGCCGCAGGCCACCGAAGCGTTCAGCGAATTGATTCTGCCCTTCATCGGCAGAGAAACGATAAAATCCGATTTTTCTTTCACAAGTCTGGACACGCCGAAGCCTTCGGAGCCGACAACAAGCGCTGCCGGGCCGGAGAAATCGGTTTGGCACCAATCCGTGCCGTCCATATCCGCGGCGTATACCCAAACGCCGCGCGCTTTGATCTCCTCAAGAAATACCGCAATATTCGTCACACGCGCCACGGGGACGTATTCCACCGCGCCCGCAGAAGCCTTGCCGACCGCCGCCGTAAGGCCAACGCTGCGGCGCTTCGGGATGACAACGCCGTGTGCGCCCGCACATTCCGCCGTTCTGAGGATTGCGCCGAGGTTATGCGGGTCCGCAATCTCGTCGCACACAAGGATAAACGGCGGCTCGTTTCGGCTTTCCGCCAGCGCAAAAATATCCTCCACCTCGGAGAACGCGTGCACCGCCGCCATGGCGATGACACCCTGATGGTTTTCGCCGCCGCACATGCCGTCCAGCTTACGGGAATCCACTTCCTTTACCGGGATGCCCGCCTGCTTTGCCATGCGGAGAATGGACGATACCGAACCGTTTTTCTCCCCGCGCCGCACAAGGATGCTGTCAATGGGTCTGCCCGCTTTAAGCGCCTCCGTAACGGCATTGCGCCCTGCTATGACATCTCTTTCTCTCTCGTTTTCCATGAACAAACCTATTCCTTTCCGCGGCTTCAGAACACGTCTGCGGCCGAAATTCGCAATACTATCGCAGTATATAGTAGATTATAGCATACTTATATTTGCCATTGCAACCGAAACGCGCAATTTAGCGCGGTTTTTGCAGGCGGTTTTTGCGCCTAAAACCGCCGTGTTTTTGGGCAGTTTTTTCGCCGCGCTATTTTCGTCATTTTGACGGTGCTTTTGCGTGTTCATTTTGTTTGGCATAATTATTCATTTGGATTGCATATCTTCTCACATCTTGCTGTATATGAGCCGGCCTTTACATTTATACAATCTGTAATATGCACGGCAGAAGTATACACACAGCGAGCTTTCCACAGCGTTTTCCGTTTAAGCTGTGGAAAACTCTGTGGAAAGTGTTAAAAACCCGCTTTCGGTGCTCTTTTTACTTTCCACAGCTTTTCACAATGTAAAATATTATGTAAACTACTCCGTCGAAAATGCCGCTTTTTACCGTTTTTTCACAGAATACTCACTATAAACCGTGTGTAAAATTTGCGTGAAAAGCCTTGTGTTTGCCCGAAAAAATGTCCCTATATATGGTGTTTTTGCGAAAAACAGCGTTTTAATTCCAAATTAGAACGATTTAGGCGAAATCCTGGGCGGCGGAATTTTCCGTTTAAGCACATTTTGTGAAAAAAAGCAAGGCGGCAGGCTTTACACGGTTGTTTTTTCACCTAAAATCGTGTAAAATGAAAATAGCGAGCAGAAAGATACCGGAAAGCTGCGCACTTTTTAGACGTGTCCTACAAAAAAGCGGGGCCGCACAAACCGTAAGGCACGGCAATTAAAACAAAAGACATTTTTCGGATAAACATGCACTGTATACAACTATAAGAAAAGAGGAACCCAAAATGCGTGAAGACATTTGCTCTATACCGATCAGTGAAATTTTCGAGCCGAAGGACGGCTGCCCGTTCTGCCGCATGCGCGACATGCTCGAGGACCGCATGGCCACCTACATTACCGGCGCGGCCATGATGGAGCCCGACGTGCGCGTGGAAACGAACCGTCTCGGCTTCTGCCACCAACATTTTGAGCAGATCTTACAGCGCGGCAGCCGCCTGTCCGTCGCCCTTATTCTCGAAAGTCTCTTAGACGAAGCCGGCAAAGATATCCTGCCCGAGGACGACAAGCTTGCGCCGAAAAGAATTCTCGCCGCCGCAGATCGCCGTGCGCACAGCTGCTTTGTCTGCGAAAACGTTGAGAAAAACATGCAGCACCTCAGCGCCACGGTTATCAAGCTCTGGCAGAGTGAGCCGGAGTTCCGCACACTGTACAGCGAGCAGACGCACATCTGCCTGCCGCATTACAGCTTCATTTTGGCTGCTGCGCAGAAAATGCCGCGTAAAAACTTTCAGCCGTTTGCGGCAGAAACCAAGCGTCTTGCGAAAAACTATCTCGATACCGTCAAGGCCGACACCACCCATTTCTGCCGCATGTTCGATTACCGCAATGCGGGCGGCGACTGGGGCAATTCCCGCGATGCCATTGAGCGCGCCATCACGTATCTGACGAGCCGAGAACCCACCGTCACCACCAAAACGGAAGGCAAAAACCGTTGATGCGCTTCACCCCGCCCGATGGCGTTTTAAACCTCGCCCAAACGCTCGACTGCGGGCAGTCGTTCCGCTTTTATCCCGTCACGCTCGAAAACAACATTCCCGCATGGCGCGGTGTGGCATTTTCCCGCGGGCTGACCGTCTATCAAGATGAAAATAACGACCTCGTTTTAGACTGCACCGAGCAGGAATTTCATGACATTTGGTTTGATTATTTCGATTTTAACACAGATTACAAAAAGTCCCGCGAAGTGCTTTCCGCTCTGCACCCCGCGCTGAAAGAAGCCGCCGAATTCGCGGGCGGCATCCGCATTTTAAAGCAGGAGCCGTTTGAGGCGCTGTGCTCGTTCATCATCTCGCAGAACAACAACATTCCGCGCATCAAGGGCATTATAGAGCGCTTGTGTCTGCATTTCGGCGAGCCGTTTCTCTATCATAACGAGACCCGCTACGCATTCCCGACACCGAAAAAATTGGCCTCCTGCACGCCGGAAGACCTCGCTCCGCTGCGCGCGGGCTTTCGCGCGAAATATCTCATCGATGCCGCAAAGCGCATCGCTTCCGGCGAGATCGATTTAGAAGCCGTGCGCAAAATGCCGCTTCCCGATGCCAAAGCGAAATTGCAGACGATTTCAGGCGTCGGCCCAAAAGCCGCGGACTGCGCTTTGCTCTACGGTCTGCACCGCACAGAATGCTTCCCGATGGACGTGTGGATGAAGCGCGCCGTATTGCTTTTGCCGAGGCTTTCCCCCGCAGATTTCGGTGAAAACGCCGGCATCGCGCAGCAATATTTATTCCACTATGTGCGCATGCACCCCGAGCTTTTCAAATAAATAATTCGTCCGGGACCGGCGGCAGGTCATCGGGGATCGCCGCCATACTTCTTTTTATGATCTTCGCCATTTCTTCCGGCGTTTCCGGGCAGCCGTACAAAAGCCATTTGCGCGTCACGGCAAAGTACCCCGCTTTCACAAATTCAAAATGATATTCCATGCAGTGCTCGCTCTCGATGCCGAGCCGCCGAAAAAAAGGCTTGAAGACGTTTTCAAACAGCGTCTGATAGCCTTTTTCCACTTCTGCCGTGCCGAATTTCTCAAAATACGCCCGGTAAAAAGTCCTGTCGCGCTTTGCCTCGCGCAGCGTCGCCGCCACATATGCTTCGGAGAAGATATTCGGGTCGCCGTGCATCTCTTCGTGTATCCGCTCTACGGACTCCGACCATTTCTCCCCTACGATCGCTGTTATCAGCGCGGGTATGTCCGCATAGTGCAGGTAAAACGATGAGCGGTTGATGCCCGTCGCCTCACAAATTTCCCGCACGGAAATTTGATTTGTTTTTTTATTGAGCACCATTTTCGTAAACGCCTTGCGGATGCGCCGGTCGGTCTCCGCAAAGCGCTCGTTTTTCTTTGTGTTCATTTTGCCCTCCATTAACACAACATTCATCGTGTTTTAGCGGTTGTTTTCCAAATCGCCACGTGTTATGCTTGTATTAACAGAACAAGTGTTGATTTTATAGTAGCGCATTGCAAACATAAAATCAAGGGGGAATTTTTCGTGAAAACCGAAGAACTTTTTGAGCGCGCACCCGTGTGGAAATCCATTTTCAAGATGTGCCTGCCCACCGTTGTCATTATGCTCGTCATGACCGTCTACAACATGGCCGATATGGTGTTCGTCGGGCAAACCGGCATTGCGGCACAGGTCGCCGCCGTTTCGCTCGCGTCGCCGTTCTTTTTATTGCAGATGACGCTCAGCACGTGGATCGGCGGAGGCGGCTGCACGGTCATCTCCGCCGCACTCGGCGCAAAAAACACAGAAAAAGCCAAAGCAGCCGGCGCAGCATGCATACTTTTGAGCCTTGTGGGCGGCATTTTGCTCGGCGGCGCGGCGCTGCTTTTTCCAAACACCTTCCTGCACTTTTTCGGCGCCGATGCCGCCACGTGGGACTACACCGCACAATACCTGCAAATTTTAGCCCTTGGCACGCCCGTCATCGTGTTTTCCAATGTCTTTGCAAACCTCGTCCGTGCAGAGGGTGCCGTACAGACCGCCGTCCTGCTCAACATGCTCGGCACTGTCGCCAATATTATACTTGACCCGCTTTTCATCTCCGGCCTGAACCTCGGCGTACAGGGCGCGGCCATTGCGACCGTCTTTGGCAATATTTTCACCGCCTGCGGCCTGCTTTCCTATCTCCGCCGCCGCGATACCATCTTGACGCTCAACATGCGCAAAGCATTCCACATGCCACATGTCTTCCGTGAAATTTTTGCGCTCGGCATTCCGGGCTCTGTCAGCAACCTTTTGATGAGTGCCGTCAACACGATCACAAATCGCATTATCATCGCCTATGGGGCCGATACTGTCGCCGAAATGGGCGCGGGCGGCAAAGCGGGCATGATCGTCGCCATGGTCATCATGGCCATTGCCCTCGGCGTGCAACCCATGTTCGCATATCTTTACGGCGCGGGCAACACCGTCCGCCTGCGCGAGACCTTCCGCAAAAGCGGCATTTTGGCGGTCTCTCTCGGCATCGTGTTAAGCGTCGTCTGCTTCATTTTCCGCTTTCCTATCTGCGGCCTGTTCTTAAAGGACGAAGCTCTCGTCGCTTCCGCCGCGCACATCACGGCGCTCGGCCTCCTCGGCATGCCGCTTATCGGTGTGTATTACCTTGCGGTCAACTACCTCCAATCCGTCGGCAAAGCGGCGCAGGCTTCCGCACTTTCCGTTCTGCGGCAGGGCGCCGTTTATGTACCGCTTCTGCTTTCGCTCCACGGTCTTTTCGGTCTTTTCGGCGTGTTTTACGCCGCACCCGCCGCCGATATTTTCTCCACACTTTTAGCCGTCTTCCTCCTTTACCGCGCCATAAAGAAAGATCTCGTCTCCGCAAAGCCGCATTCGCCCGCAAAAGTCGAAAATCCCCTCTAAAAATCAACTGAATTTTCATATTCTGTCCATGACTTTTTCCCGCGCTTCTGTTATACTTTAATATAGAAACCAACGCAGTATAAGGAGACGGTACGATGGGCGCATTTGTAGAATTTGAAAATGTATCGAAAATTTATAAAACCGGCGACGTAGAGGTGCACGCCTTAACCGATGCAAGCTTTGAAATTCAAAAGGGCGAATTCTGCGTCATCGTCGGTGAATCCGGTGCGGGAAAAACGACGCTTTTAAATATCCTCGGCGGCATGGATACGCTGTCTAAAGGCACCGTCCGCATGGACGGACGCGACATCAGCCACTTTAACCGCACCCAGCTTGAAAACTATCGACGCTATGACATCGGCTTTGTCTTCCAGTTTTATAACCTCATCCCGAATTTAACGGCGCTCGAAAACGTGGAAATTGCGGCACAGCTGTGCACCGATGCCATTCCCGCCGAAGACGTGCTCCGCGCCGTCGGTCTCCATGACCGCATGCAGAACTTTCCCGCACAGCTCTCGGGCGGTGAACAGCAGCGTGTTTCCATTGCCCGCGCACTTGCTAAAAAACCGAAGCTCCTTCTGTGCGACGAGCCCACCGGCGCACTCGATTACGAGACCGGCAAATCTATTTTAAAGCTTTTGCAGGATACCTGCCGCCGCGACGGCATGACCGTCGTCATCATCACGCACAATGCGGCGCTTGCCGCCATGGCAGACCGCATCATCCGCGTAAAAAGCGGCCACATTTACTCCGTTCGCATGAACGAGCACATCACGCCCGTGGAACAGATTGAATGGTAACGCGAAGGGAGCCGGAAAACGCATGACAAAAGCACTCAGAAAAAACACGCGGCGCAGCATTTCGGGCAGCCTTGGGCGGTATATCGCTATCCTGCTCATCATTATGCTGGGTGTGGCGTTTCTCACGGGTCTGCGAGATACCCGTCCCATCATGTCCGCCACCGAGACCGCCTATGTGAAAAATACGAAACTCTACGATCTTCGCCTCATCTCCACCATCGGCTTTGATGCGGACGACGTTGCCGCCGTGCAGAAAGCCGACGGTGTGGTTGCCGCCGCAGGCAGTGTGAATGCCGATTTCATCTGGCAGCACGACAACAAAGAACGCGTTTACCGTGCACATATGCTGACAGATAACATCAACGAGCCTGTGCTCACTGCCGGACGTATGCCTGAAAACGGCAGTGAGTGCCTTATAGATTCCAGTCGCTTTTCGGAAGGCATGATTGGACAAACGATCGAAATTTCCGACTCCAACGACGAAGATACGAAGAAAAACTTCAAATACAGCACCTACACCGTGGTCGGCCTTGCAGATTCTCCGCTGTACATCCACACGCTGCGCGGCACCACGTCGCTTGGCGACGGCACGCTGCAGGGCTTCGTTCTCATCCCGGAGGACGGCTTCGATTTCGAGTATTACACAGAATTATACGTTACCTGCACCGATGAATTCCCGCTATACAGCGACGCCTACGACGATTACATCGATACGTTCTCCGATACTGTCGAAGCCGCCGCCACCGCTTCCGTCAACGCGCGTTTTGATCGTCTCACGTCCGACGGCAAAGCCGAAATTTCAGACGCCGAGAACGAACTGAACGACAAAAAAGCCGAAGCCGAAACGGAGCTTGCCGACGCCAAAGCACAGCTTGACGATGCAAAAGAGACCATCACCTCCGGCGAAACGGAGCTTGCCGACGCGAAAAAGCAATTGGACGATGCCAAAGCACAGTTGGATGCAGGCGCAGAGCAGATTCAGCCCGGTTTCACTTCGTGGGAAAGCGCCCTGCAAAGCGGTTTTGACGCATATTACAGCGGCAAGCAGCAATTAGAGGATGCCCTTGCGGAGAGCCAGGCGCAGATCGACGCCGGTTACGCGCAGCTGCAGGAAAACGAAAAGCTCTACACTGAAAAATATGCCGAATTCACATCCGGCAAAGAGCAGTATGAAGTGGGTCTTGCCGCCGCAAAGGACGCCCGCACACAAATTGATGCCGCACGCGCCGACTTAAACGAGAAAAAAGCGCAGCTCACGGCGGGCTTTGCCGCACTCGACGAAGCGCAGGCGCAGCTTGATGCCGTAAAAGATATGCTCGACCCGGCAGAAGCCGAAGCGCAGCAAACGGCGCTCGATATGCAGCGCGCCGCTTTGAATCAAAATCAGACGCAGCTCGACGATGCCGAAGCCGTATTAAACGAACAGGATGCCGCCCTCACCGCGCAGGAAGCGCAGCTCACAGAGACCGGCAAGCAGCTCGATGAAGCCGAAACCGCTCTCTCGCAAATGCGCACGTTGCTCGATGTCGGCCAAAACGATTACACCGACGGCATAGCACAACTTGAATATCAGAGAAAAACGCAAACCGCAAAGCTTGACGAAGCGTATAACTCGCTCATCACGTTTCAAAACGGCATCAAAGAGTACAACGAGGGCCTCGCTTCGTACAACGACGGTGTAAAAGAGCTCGCCGACGGCAAAGCCGAATACGAAGACGGCCTTAAAGACTACGAGGATGGCAAAAAGGAATTTGACGAGCAAATCTCCGACGCCGAACAGAAAATCGCCGACGCCAAACAAGAGCTCGCCGATTTAAAGAAGCCGGAGCTCTACGTTTTAACGCGCGACACAAACGCCGGCTACGTCTCGTTTGAAAGCGACTCCACCATCGTCGAAAAGCTCTCGGGGCTCTTCCCCATTTTCTTCTTCCTCATCGCGGCGCTCGTCTGCTCCACCACCATGACCCGCATGATCGACGATGAACGCACACAGATCGGTACGCTCCGCGCGCTCGGATACAGCCGCGGCTCCATCCTCGCAAAATACCTGCTCTATTCCGGCAGCGCCGCCGCACTCGGCTGTGTCATCGGCTATTTTGCGGGCGGCTATGTTTTCCCGTTCGTCATCTGGACGGCCTACGGCATGCTGTATAGCATTCCGGGTTTCGTCATACTGTATGACCCCGTGCTGTTTGTCATCGCGCTTGCGGCGTCGCTTTTATGCTCGGCGGGCACCACATATTTAGCCCTGCGCATCGAGATGCAGAACATGCCCGCAAACCTCATCCGCCCGAAGACCCCGGCCGCCGGCAAACGCATTTTCCTCGAGCGCATCACGCCGCTGTGGAAGCGCCTGAAATTCCTGCACAAGGTCTCCCTGCGCAACATTTTCCGCTTTAAAAAGCGCATGATCATGATGATTCTCGGCATTGCCGGCTGCACCGCGCTGGTACTCACCGGCTTCGGTATCCATGATTCCGTCGCGAACATTGCAAACTTCCAGTTTGATGATATTCAAAAGTACGATGTCAGCGCCCAGTTCTCCGATACGCTGACCGAAGATAAAATCAACGAAGTCGAAAGCGACCACAAATCGGAGCTTGATGCCGCCACCGCCGTGCAAATGACCTCCGGTGACGTCACAGGCGACAGCATCACAAAATTCGCTTACATCGTCGCGTCCGACGACCCCGCCATCACCGACATTTTCGATCTGCATATCGACGGCGAGACCGTACCCTACCCCGGCAAAGGCGAAGTGCTGCTCACCGAAAAACTCGCCGAGCTCACCGATATCAAAACCGGCGATACCGTCACCGTCTCCGTTTCGGACACGGAAAAAGCCGAGCTCAAGGTCGCGGGTTTAGTTGAAAACTACGTGCAAAATTACCTCTACATGACGGGCGAAACGTACGCCATGGTCGCCGATAAGGGCTACGAGCCGAAAACGCTCCTGCTGCGTGTAAACGACAGCGCAGACGAATATGCGCTTTCCGCCGCACTCTCCAAAACGGACGGCGTATCCTCCGTTTCCGTCGTCACCGATACGCGCAATATGATCGACCAAATGATGCAGAGCCTAAACTATGTCGTCGCGCTCGTACTCATTTCCGCCGGCGCACTCGCGTTCATCGTCCTGTTTAACCTCGGCAACATCAATCTGACCGAACGCGTCAGGGAAATTGCCACCATCAAGGTGCTCGGCTTCCATTCCGGGGAAACCGGCGCGTATGTGTTCCGTGAAAATATCATTTTGTCCATGATGGGCATCGTCGTCGGCCTGCCGCTCGGCGTTCTGCTGCACACATTTGTGCTCATGCAGATCCGCGTTGATATGGTCTCTTTCAAAGCTGTTATCGCACCCGTCAGCTTCCTTTTGACCGTTGTCATGGTCGTGCTGTTCACGGTTATCACCGACCTCGTCATGCGCAAGAAAATCGCCAAAATCGACATGGCGGAATCCTTAAAATCGATTGAATAAACCTACACCGCCGAAGAGCTCCTGAAGCTGCCGAATTCATTCCTCCTCGAGAACTGCGACTGCTACGGAAGCTGCACCGCACTACTGCGCGAAAAAACGAAGTAAACATTTTTCGTAAAATTCTTGCCGCAGCTCCCTCGGTTTTCTCCGTTTTGAACTATTATGAAGCGAGCGAAAATCCTGTATAATAGAAACCGTTAAATGGTTTATATTGGAAACGCACATTCCTCCCGAATGATAACGAACAACACATTGGCAGGCTCTTTATCAAAGTGCCGCTTTCAGTTTATCATTCAGGAGGAATTTTTATGCCCAAAAACAAAGTGCAGGACGCCGTTTTCACCGCTATTATGGCTATTATCATGGTCTACGGCATGATTGTCTACAATGTCGCGCTGAACACCGGCGGTGTCACAAGCGAAACCTTTCTGCTTGCCCTGCATGAACTGCCCATTATGGCGCCAATCGCGTTTATTCTGGAATTTTTCGTCGTCGGCAAACTTGCAAAGCGCCTCGCATTTTCGTTCATGAAACCTACAGACCGCCCGCAGTTCATCACCTATGCCGTTTCCATCTGCATTTGCTGCATCATGTGTCCCATCATGAGCCTGATTGCGACCATGCTTTTTAAAAACACCCACACCTTCGGCACGTTTATTCAGACATGGGGCATGAACTTCCCGTGTGCCGTGCTGTGGCAAATGTTTTACTGTGGCCCGCTCGTCCGCCTGATTTTTCGCTTGATTTTCAGGGAAAAGAAAAGTAAATAAGCATAGAAAAAATTCTCCCTCGGCTCTACAGCCAAAGGAGAATTTTCTTTATCCCGGCAAAATTTCCGCCAAAATCGCATTGGAGACCAAAAAGCCCTCCGCGGTCAGCGAAATTCGCTCGTGATCTGCATGTATCAGATTTTTCGGCAAGTGCTTACAACCTTCCAGAACCCTGTCAAACAGCGCACCGCCGTTTTCAAATCGTGTCTCGCAAATCTTTCTTTGCAGCCCCTCGGTCAGCCGAAGCGACAGCATCGCAAACTCCGAAAAACCGCCGCCGGCGCCGTCGTCTGTGGGCGCATTGCCGTTTAAAAAGCCCTCTAAATCGCGTGGGAAATAAAATCGCCTGCCCTCCATAAAGGAGTGCGCCGCGGGACCGAGCCCCAAATATTCCCCGCACCGCCAATACTGCAAATTGTGTCGGCTCTCTTTGCCCGGCCGCGCAAAATTGCTGATCTCATACTGGTCGTACCCGTGCTTTTTAAGCTCGTTTACGGCAAACAAATACTGGTCTGCCGTGCCGTCCTCATCGGGCAGATTAAGCTCTTGCTTTGCAAACGGCGTACCGGGCTCTATCTTTAAAATATACGCGGAAACATGGTCGGCCTCGAGTGCAGCGCAAAAATCGATCGAGCTTTTCAGTGTCTCCAAGCTCGAGTTCGGCAGGCCGAGCATCAAATCGACCGAAACATTGTCGATGCCCGCTTCTCTCGCCGCTTTCACCGCTTCCCGCACGGTTTCCGCCGTGTGCCGGCGGCCGAGAATTTTCAATTCCGCTTCGTTTGCGGACTGCATACCCATTGAAATACGGTTGAACCCGCCGCGTTTCAGCGTTTCAAAAAATGAAACGTCTACATCCGCCGGGTTGCACTCCGTCGTGATTTCCGCGTTTTCGGCAACATTAAACTGCTCTTTCACTTTTTCGAGCACGCGGCACAGTCTTTTCGCACCGAACACACTCGGCGTGCCGCCGCCAAAATATACCGTATGCAACAGCCGTTCGCCGTATTTTTCACCGTACACTGCAAGCCGCGCACACAGCGCCGCCAAATAGCGGTCAAATACGTCGTCTTCTTCCGGCCGCGCGGAGTAGAAATCGCAATACGGGCACTTGCTTTTGCAAAACGGAATGTGGATATACAGCGAAACCGGTTTATTCATCAAGCTTCAGAACCGCCATAAACGCCTCCTGCGGTACTTCTACCGTGCCCAGCTGACGCATGCGCTTCTTGCCTTCCTTCTGTTTTTCCAGCAGCTTCTTTTTACGGGTGATGTCACCGCCGTAGCACTTCGCCAAAACGTCCTTGCGCATCGCTTTAACGGTCTCACGCGCGATGATTTTGCCGCCGATGCACGCCTGTACCGGCACCTCAAACAACTGGCGCGGAATTTTCTCCTTCAGTTTTTCCACCATCTTGCGGGCACGCGGGTACGCCTTTTCCGCGTGGATAATAAACGAAAGCGCGTCCACCACTTCGCCGTTCAGCATAATATCCAGCTTCACAAGCTCGCTCTTGCGGTAGCCGATGAGCTCATAGTCAAACGACGCATAGCCGCGCGTGCGGGATTTCAGCGCGTCGAAGAAATCGTAGATAATTTCATTGAGCGGCAGCTCATAGTGAATATCCACACGGTCGGTGTCAATGTATTTCATATCCTTGAAAATACCGCGTCTGTCCTGACAAAGCTCCATGATGTTACCCACAAATTCTGTCGGGGAGTAAATGTGCGCGTTCGCAATCGGCTCCTCCGCCAGCGCAATGTGCGAGGGATCAGGGTAATTCGTCGGGTTATCGATGGACAGCTTTGTGCCGTCCGTCTTTGTAATGTGGTACACAACGCTCGGCGCGGTTGTGATGAGGTCAAGGTTATATTCTCTCTCCAGACGCTCCTGAATAATCTCCATGTGCAGCAGTCCCAAAAAGCCGCAGCGGAAGCCGAAGCCGAGCGCCACGGAGGTCTCCGGCTCAAACGTCAGCGCCGCGTCGTTCAGCTGCAATTTTTCGAGCGCATCTCTAAGGTCTGCATAGTGTGCACCGTCTGCCGGGTACACGCCACAGAAAACCATCGGCTGCACCGCACGGTAGCCGGGCAGCGGCTCTGCCGCCGGTCTGTCCGCCAGCGTAATGGTGTCGCCCACGCGCGCCTCGCGCACGTTTTTGATCGATGCCGTAATGTAGCCGACTTCGCCCGCGGAAAGGCTCTTTGCGGGCTCCAAAGACGTCGCGCGCAGAATGCCGCACTCTACCACGGTGAACTCACTGCCCACCGCCATCATGCGGATGGTGTCGCCGGGGTGCACCGTTCCCTCTTTAATACGCACATACGCGATAACGCCGCGGTATGCGTCATAGTAGGAGTCGAAAATCAGTGCGCGCAGCGGCATGTCCGGGTCACCCTGCGGTGCGGGAATATCCGTCACGATTTTCTCCATAACGGCTTTGATGTTGAGGCCCGTTTTCGCGCTGATGCGCGGCGCGTCCTCTGCCGGAATACCGATGACGTCCTCAATCTCCGCCGCAACCTTGTCCGGGTCCGCGGAAATCAGATCGATCTTGTTCAATACCGGTACGACCTCAAGGCCTGCGTCCACCGCAAGGTACGTGTTTGCAAGCGTCTGCGCCTCAATGCCCTGAGAAGCGTCCACCACCAGCACCGCGCCCTCACAGGCCGCAAGTGAGCGGGAAACCTCGTAGTTAAAGTCCACGTGACCCGGGGTATCGATAAGGTTGAACGTATATGCCTCGCCGTCGTTCGCGCGGTAGACGAGCGTCACAGCATGCGCCTTGATGGTGATGCCGCGCTCGCGCTCCAGATCCATGTTGTCGAGGATCTGGTCTTCCATGTCGCGCTTCGCGACCGCCTCGGTCTGCTCCAAAATGCGGTCGGCAAGCGTGCTTTTGCCGTGGTCAATATGTGCAATGATGCTGAAATTGCGAATTTTACTCTGTTCCAAGCGTGATTCTCCTCTTTAGAAGTATACATGGTTAAGTATAGCATTTTCGCGGCGTTTGCGCAATGACTGCTTTTGAAAAAGTCCGCATTTTAAGGTGCTTCACACCTTGCGCTTTTCTACCTAAACGTGGTATCATAGAAAAGACAAAACCACGCGTATACGTGGTTCCATAAGGAGAACCGATATGCCGAGATTTTTTACATCTGCCGTGCAGTTTGACGAAGCCGCGTCCGTAGGCTCTGCCGTCATAGACGGTGAAGACGGCCGCCACATCGCCCGCTCCCTGCGTATGCACACGGGCGATGCCCTCACGCTTTCGGACGGTGCCGGCACCGACTACACAGGCGAAATTGAAAGCATCACGGGCGATACCGTCATGGTGCGTCTTACCGATAAGTTTAAAAACAGAAGCGAGCCCACCCTGCGCGTCACGCTGTATCCCGGTATGCCGAAGGCCGATAAACTGGAGCTCATCACGCAAAAAGCCGTGGAGCTCGGCGTCACGAAGATTGTGCCCGTTTTGACCTCCCGCAGCGTTTCCCGGCCGGATGCAAAATCCGTTTCAAAAAAACAAGAGCGTTTGCAGCGCATCGCGCTTGAAGCCGCAAAGCAGAGCGGCCGCGGCATCATCCCGGAAATCGGTAAAATGACCGATTTGGAGTCCGCGCTCAAAACCGCACCCGGCAAAAAGATTTTATTCTACGAAGGCGGAGGCGAAGCGCTCGGCGCGCTCGTCTCCCCCGATGAGGCCGAAATTTCCGTCTTCATCGGCCCGGAGGGCGGCTTTGACGCTGCCGAAGTGCAGCTCGCTAAACAATACGGCGCTGCACCCGCCACGCTCGGCCCACGCATTTTAAGAACAGAAACTGCACCGCTTGCGGCGCTTTCCGTTTTAATGTACATCACGGGGAATATGCAATGAAAACAGTTTTAGTCACCGGCGCGTCGGGTGAGATCGGCGCTGCCATCGCAAAAGAATTCGCCGCCGCAAGTTACGCCCTCGCGCTCCACGGCGCAAAGCACATTGAAAATGTAAATCAACTTGCCGAAACTTTCAAATCAAACGGCATCGAAGCCTATCCCGTCTGCGGCGACCTTTCCGATCCCGCCGCATGCGAGCGCGTGTGGGCGGACACCGAAAAAAAACTCGGGCATATTGACGTTCTCGTCAACGCCGCCGGCATCTCGCTCGTCGATTTTTTCGACACCATGACGCCCGCACAGTGGAAAACTTTGTGCGACACGAATCTGTCCTCCGCCGTTTACCTCTCTCAATGCGCGTCCCGCTCCATGATCCGCCAAAAATCCGGCGCTATCGTCAATGTCTCGTCCATTTGGGGCGTGAGCGGCGCGGCAATGGAAGTCGCATATTCCGCCGCCAAGGCCGGTATGCTCGGGCTCACCCGCGCACTGGCCTTGGAGCTCGCCCCGTCGAACATCACCGTCAATGCCGTCGCACCCGGCTATATCGATACCAAAATGAACGCCCATTTGTCCGAAGACGAGAAAAAAGCGCTGTGCGAGGAGATTCCCCTCGGGCGCGCAGGCACCCCAGCAGAGGTCGCCGCAGGCGTCAGATTTTTAGCCGAAAGCCCGTACATCACCGGTGAAACGCTCGTCATTTCGGGCGGCTGGCGTTAAGGAGAAGATTTACCATGTCCAAACAAATCGATGCTTATTCCTTCGCACTCGGCGTGTGCGAGGCATTCTGCGAGGTCGTCCGTGCCGGCGTAAAGCGCATCGCGCTCAGCCACCCGTTCACAGAAGACGAACTTCAAAACGCACTCGGCGCAGATTTTCTCCCCGCGTGTGAAGCAGTTGCCCGAAAGTACGGCTGCAAAGCGTATTATTTAAAAGAACCGCTCATCACCGACCTTTTCCCGGTCTCGTTGAACCGCGGCAAGCAAAACATCGTTTTCTACCGCGGAGACTGTGACCTCGAAGAATTTTTGAGCATCCAACACGATAAGCAAGCCCTCATCGCCGAAAACAACTATACGGGCGAAAACCGCCGCCAAATCGCCGTGCGTTACGGGCATCTGCTCTCGTACAGCGACGAAGCCATCGCCCGCTATTTAGCGCAAAATACAGAACTCGAGTAATCAAAGGAGCACCCCTATGTCCATGACCATTAACAAAGAGCTGCCGAACCCGGCGGCCCTCAAAGCCGAATTTCCCGTCCCGGAGCACATCAAAGAAATCAAAGCCGCGCGCGACAAAGAGATTGCCGCCGTGTTCCGCGGAGAGTCCGATAAATTTCTCGTCATCGTCGGCCCCTGCTCGGCGGATAACGAAGAAAGCGTCTGCGAATACACCCGCCGCCTTGCCCGTGTGAACGAGCAGGTAAAAGACCGCCTCATCCTGATTCCACGCATATACACCAATAAGCCCCGCACCACGGGCGAGGGCTATAAGGGCATGCTGCACCAGCCGGACCCCGATAAAGCTCCTGACCTGCTCGGCGGCATCATCGCCATCCGCAAAATGCACATGCGCGCCATTGAGGAGACCGGCCTCACATGCGCAGACGAAATGCTGTACCCTGAAAACCGCAGCTATTTGGATGACCTTCTGTCCTACGAAGCCATCGGCGCGCGCTCGGTCGAAAACCAGCAGCACCGTCTCACTGCAAGTTCCATGGATATCCCCGCCGGCATGAAAAACCCCACCTCCGGCGATCTTGCCGTCATGATGAACTCCATCAAAGCCGCCCAAAGCGCGCACAACTTCATCTATCGCGGGTGCGACGTCACCACTACCGGCAACCCGCTCGCCCACGCTATTTTGCGCGGCGGCGTTGATAAATACGGCACAACTATCCCGAACTACCACTACGAGGATTTAAAACGTCTCGCTTCCCTCTACGAAGAAAGCGGGCTCGAAAATCCCGCCTGCGTCGTGGATGTCAACCACTCGAATTCCGGCAAAAAGTTCAAAGAGCAGATCCGCATCGTCAGCGAGGTGCTGCACAGCCGTTCCTACGACCCCGCCATACACAAGCTCGTCAAGGGCGTCATGATTGAAAGCTACCTCTTCGAGGGCGCGCAGAAGATTTGCCCGGAGATGATCCACGGCAAATCCATCACAGACCCCTGCCTCGGCTGGGAAGACACCGAAAAGCTGCTTTACAGCATCGCGAAAAAAGCGTAAAGGGAGTTGTAAGATGAAACTGTACGTCACACGCCACGGCGAAACACCCATGAACGCTGCGCACCGCGTCTGCGGACTCACGAATATCGACCTCACCGAAAAAGGCATCGCGCAGGCAAAAGAAGCCGGGCGCAGCCTCCAAGATAAAGGCATCAAGCGCATCATCGCCTCCCCGCTCCTGCGCGCCCAACACACCGCAAGACTCATCGCAGACGAGATCGGCATAGATACCATCGAGACCGAACAGCGGCTCATCGAGCAAAACTACGGCATCTACGAAAATACCGACTGGGACAGCGAAGCGTTCAACGCAAATAAGCGCGAATTCGCCGTACGCTACCCCGGCGGCGAATCCATGCTGGACTTAGCCGGTCGGCTCTACCCGTTTTTAAACAAGCTGAAAGTCGAAAACGGCCCCACCACGCTCCTCGTCTGCCACGGCGGCATCTGCCGCATGATCCGCACCTACTTCTTAGATGTCAAAAACACCGACTACGCCGCCTTCAAGCTCCCAAACTGCGGCATCATGGAGTTTGATCTATAAAAAAGCATCTCGGCTAAGCCGAGATGCTTTTTGCTTACGCTTCCGTCGCAGTGCCATGCTGCGGGCCGTGCTCGCGTTTGATGCAGCGGTCAAGCCACTTGCCTCGCAAATAATAAATAACGAAGATCACCGCCGTGATAACCCATGATACCGGGTAGTTCATCGCGACCATCTGCATCGTGTGCCAATATGGAACCACAAGCAATATCCACACTACGCGCAGACCGCATACGCCGATGCAGGTGATGAGCATCGGCTGCAAAGCCTCGCCGGCACCGCGAATCGCGCCGGACAAAATCTCGATAAAAACAAACGTAAAGTAGGACGGCGCCAATACCAAACAGAACTGCGCACCGATATTCACAACCTCCGCATCGCCCGTAAAGAACATCAAAAGCTGATAGCGGAAAATAAACAGCAGCGCGGAAAGCGCGATGATCGTGCCAAGGCACATGCCAAGCCCCACACGCGTGCAGCGCTTCATGCGGTCATACTGGCGTGCGCCGAAGTTCTGCCCGGCAAATGTCGTCACCGCAATGCCAAACGCGTTCATCACCATCCAGATAAAGCCGTCAATCTTGCCGATGGCCGCCCAAGCCGCGATAGCCGTCGTGCCAAAGCTGTTGATGCTCGCCTGAATGAGGATATTCGAGAATGAATACATCACAGACTGCAAGCCGGCCGGCAAGCCGATGCGGACCACATTCTTTAGAATGTCCTTGTGAAAGCGAATTTTGCGCAGCTCCACACGGTATGCTTCCTGCGTGCCCATCAGGCGGATCATCAAAAGCACGGCGCTGATCAGCTGCGATAGAATCGTCGCAAACGCTACACCGAACACACCCCAGTGAAACACCACCACGAACAATAAATCGAGTACCACGTTTGCAAGGCAGCACACAATCAAAACGTACAGCGGCATGCGGCTGTCGCCGATGGCGCGCAGAACACCTGTGCCGATATTATAAATCAGGTTGCCGATGATGCCAAGATAATATACGTTCATGTACAAAACCGCATCATCCATGATGTCGTCCGGCACACCCATCGCCAACATTGTCGGGCGCGCCGTCACAATGCCGAAGACCATAATGACAACGCCGCCCGCCACCGCCAGCGCCATGGACGTGTGGACAGATTTAGAAAGATTTTCGCGGTCGTTTGCGCCGAAATATTGCGAAATAATGACCGTCGCGCCGGAAGCTACGCCGACAAAAAAGCCTACAAGCAGGTTGATGACCGTGCCCGTCGTGCCCACAGCCGCCAACGCCTCGGTGCCGACAAACTGACCGACAATGATCGTGTCAACCGTGTTATACAACTGCTGAAAAAAAGTGCCGATCAAGATCGGAAAGAAGAAAAGCAAAAGCTGTTTCCAAATAACACCTTCCGTGATCCCGTTTTTTGTTTTTTCCAAACGTCCTCCCCCTTTGATACCCTATAACGCCTATTCTTAAACCGCGCTCTAAACACGCATACGCCCATTCTAACACCTTTTCTCCCATTTTTCAAGCGGTTACAAAAATAAAAGTACGAAATAGGATTTTAATTTGACATCTCAGGAGATAGCCGCACCCGTTTCCCGGCGCGTATATTTCAATCCTACCGTACGCAAAGCTTTTCGCGCGTGGTTCATCGAAAATTCCGCCGCCGGAAAGCTGTTCGGTAAACGGAACGACAAAGGCAGACTTTTTAGCTACTAAAAAACGCCCGCAGGGTCAAACCTTGCAGGCGCTTTCACTTTACTCTTCTTTACTCCACATACGTAACGGGGAATTTCTTCTCCTTCACAGGCGTTTCTGCTGCCGCATAACCGATGGCCGCAATGCCGAATACCTTGTGGTTCTCCGGCACGCCGAACTCCGTCAAAACGGCGCGCACCTCGGGCACGTCGCACGTGTCGGAAAGCTGGTTGATCCACACAGTACCAAGCCCCATGGAATGCGCCGCGAGGAAGATATTTTCAAGCGCGCAGGCGTTGTCCCAGGACGTGATACCCGTGTCGCCGATCAGCTCGTTCGACGGAATGATAAGCGCGGCGGGCTTATACATGTCATACTTCTCGTTGCCGAGCGCCTTGCCCACAGCCACCGCAAGCTTCGCGATTTTCTCGCGATTTAAAACAGCAGAAAAATGCCATGTCTGGCGGTTCATCGCGCTCGGTGCATGCACAGCGCACTGCAAAAGCGTATCGATCTTTTCTCTCTCCACCGGGCGGTCGTCATACGCACGGACACTGCAGCGGGTCAAAATGTTCTGAATCACTTCATTCGTCATAAAAACGCTTCCTCTCTTTGATTTTTCGGGTATGTACCCTTATTTTTAAGCGGTCATCCGCTTATTGACTCAAAATTTTTCCGCCAAAAGCGCGGCGATTTTCTCTAAAAATGCCTCATCTTCTGCGGTAAAGCGATCTTCAAACGGGCTGTCCACATCCAAAACAGCATAGACTTTTCCGTCTTTCATCACCGGCACCACGATCTCCGCACGGCTCGCGCTGTCGCAGGCAATATGCCCCGGGAACGCGTGCACGTCCGCTACGCGCAGCGTTTTCTTCTCCGCAAGCGCTGTGCCGCACACACCGCGCCCCGCTTTGATGCGGATACACGCCGGTTTACCCTGAAACGGCCCTAAAAGCAAATTGCCGTCCGGCTGCACCGTGTAAAAGCCCACCCAGTTGATGTTTTTCAGTGTTAGATTCAACAGCGCCGAAAGGTTCGCCATGTTCGGCACAAGCTCCGGCTCGTCTTCAATGAGTGCCTTCGCCTGCAAAACGACGTCTTCATACATCCCGCTGCCTTGAAGCTCAAAACTCATTTTTTATACTCCTTGTAAACAAAGCGTTGACTTCATCGTGCGCATTTTCGCCTTTATACAACACATTGTATACCGCGCGGCAAATCGGTAAATCGGCTGAAACCGTCTTGCCAAGGCGCAAAAGCGCGTCCACGGCGTAATAGCCCTCCGCCAAATCGGTGTACGGCTCGTTTTTCACAAACTTCTCGCCGAACATGCGGTTGTGCGAATACGGCGAAAACAGCGTCGCTTCGTAGTCGCCGAGGTGGCAAAGCCCGTAAGCCGAAAGCTCGTTGCCGCCTAAAGCGTCAATCAGCCGCGCAATCTCACGCGTGCCGCGCGCCATCAAAGCGCCTTTTAACGTCGAAAGCCCGAGGCCGTCCAGCATACCGGCAGCAATGCCGACGACATTCTTCGCCGCCGCACCGATCTCATTGCCGATGAGGTCCTGTCCGTAGTAAAAGCGAATGAGGTCGCTGCCGAATGATTCCACCAGCGTCTTTTTTGCGTCTTCGCTGTCGCTGTCAATGACCATGCAGTTCGGCACACCGGCCACAAACTCCTGTACATGGCCGGGACCAACCCAAACGGCGACCGCGTTCGAGTTGTCACACTCCGCGGCACACACCTGGGAAAGCCGCATGCCGGTTTCAATCTCCACGCCTTTCATGCACAGCACGAAAATTTTATTTTTCAGCTCAAACGGCTGAAGCTCGCGCATCAGGCCGCGCAGGCCCTGCGAGTTGACGGAGATTACAATCACGTCGCTGTCTTTCACAGCGTCCAAAGAATTTGTCAGATGTAAGGTTTCGGGCAGCTCTACAAGCCCGTTCGTACGGGTTTCGATGAGCTTTTGCATGTGGGCAGAGCTTTTCCGCCCGTAAAGGGAAACACTGTGGCCGATCTTATCGAGGTACCACGCGATAAACGTGCCCCAACGGCCGCAGCCGATAACGGTAATTTTCATAGGGAATGCTAAGGTCCTTCCAAAGGGGTAATGTAAGCGCGAAATTCAAATCACAGCTCTGTAAATAAATCTTTTGCGTCTTTGGCGTAAATAATGCCGGAAACGGCGGCGAGCAAGGTTGCAATCGCCATCACGACAAAATTCACCCATGTAAATATCGGAGAAAGCGTCTCCGTCGGCAAAGCCAAAATGCCGTATGCGCCAAGGTCGAGAATGTACTGCGTCAACAGCACGATGCAGATTGCGACAATCTGCGATACGGTTTTCGCCTTGCCCCAGTTGTTCGCCGGGATCACCCTGCCCTGCTCCACCGCAATAAGGCGGATGGACGTCACGGCAAATTCGCGGACCATAATAAGGAGTACAAATACCGTGTTCGTCATGCTGTTCGCCACAAAGCAGACAAGCGCCGACATCACCATGATCTTATCGGCCAAGGGGTCCATCAGCTTGCCGAAATTTGTGATAAGGTGATCGCGCCGCGCGATTTTGCCATCCAAGTGGTCAGTGTACGACGCAATGCCGAAAATTGCCAGCGCCACTAAATTGTGGTGTGGGAATATGTCGCCGGAAAGCAGCATGAAAAGTACAAAAAACGGTACTAAGATGATGCGCAGTATCGTCAGTTTATTCGGTAAATTCATAGCGGTTCTCCCGTTTAGACGCGCGTACCGAACAGGTCGCCGTCAATGGCCTCGTCCACGTGCACCGTTACCATTTCACCGTAGTACGGCTTCGTTTCCGCAGAGAAAAACACCTTGCCGTCAATGTCCGGCGCGTCCATGGCGCTGCGGCCGAACCAACATTCGGCGTAGCGGTCAAAGCCCTCCGTCAACACGGTGATGTCCCCCCCAACCTGCTTTTCGCCAAGGCGGTCCATAATGTTCATCTGTGATTCCATGATAATCTCCGCGCGGTGATTCTTCACCTCGTCGTCGATCTGGTCGGGCATTAAAGCCGCCGGCGTGCCCTCCTCCTGCGAGTAGACAAAGCAGCCGAGGCGCTCAAATTCAATGTCTTTCACAAATTCCGCAAGCTCGGTGAATTCCTCCTCCGTCTCGCCCGGGAAACCCGTAATAAGCGTTGTGCGCAGCGTCACGCCCGGAATCTTCTCGCGGATCTTCTTCATCAGCGCCGTCAGGCTCTCACGGTCGCCGGTGCGGTTCATGCGCTTTAAAACGCGTGCGGAAGCGTGCTGCAGCGGCAGATCGATATACTTCACAATCTTCTCTTCCTCCGCCATCGTCTCCAAAAGCTCATCCGTCAAAGCGTCCGGGTAACAATAGAGCACGCGCAGCCACTTGAGGCCGTCAATTTTGCACAGGCGGCGCATCAGCTTTGCAAGGGAATATTCGCCGTACAGGTCAATGCCGTAGCGGGTCGTGTCCTGCGCAATGAGGATAAGCTCCTTCGCGCCGTTTTCAACGAGACCGCGCGCTTCTTCCTCAATACTCTCCATCGTGCGGCTGCGGTAGCCGCCGCGGATCATCGGAATCGCGCAGTAAGTACATTTGTTGTCGCAGCCCTCTGCAATCTTGATATACGCAAAATAGCTCGGGGTCGAAAGCTCGCGCTCGCCGCACAGCGGCATTTTGCTCTTTTCGGGAAAGCTCTCCGTAAAATCATTCATTGCACTTTCAATGCACGCCGCAATGTCCGCGTTCGCGCCGATGCCGAACACGCCGTCCACCTCGGGCAGCTCTTTGTGAATTTCCTCGCGGTAGCGCTCCGCAAGACATCCCGTCACCACAATCTTCTTGATGCGGCCCTCTTTTTTCAGCGTCGCAAGCTCCAGAATTTCATCGATGGATTCCTGCTTCGCGCTGTCGATAAAGCCGCAGGTATTCACGATTGCAACGTCCGCAAGCGCAGCGTCATCGCACAGCTCAAAGCCCGCGTTTTTCAGGTTCGCCATCAGCATTTCGCCGTCCACCTGGTTTTTGGCACAGCCAAGGCTGACCATTCCCACTTTAATTGCCATGTATATAACCCTTTCTCGGTGCATATCCAAGCTTTAGACATGCCCTTATATAATTTCTGTTCTGCCGCTACCTATTTTAGCAGAAAACGAGCGGCTTTTCAATCGAAATGCCGCCCGTTCACAAAAATCATACAATTATACGCGCAGAAACACGCTTGCCGCCCGGAAATCATGCTTTTTTGTGTAGCACAGCCACCACGCACGGCACTTTGCCCGGGCACCAGATGTATTCCGCATCCGTATAGTCCGCGTCCTTAAAGAACTGCTCATAGGAGCTCAGTGTAAATTCCCGCTTAAAATCCGCACCCGCTCCGCACAATATTCTGTGCGTCCTGCGGTTGATGACATTCGTAAGTATATCATGCACCCCGGCATCCCGATTTCAAAACATAAAAGCTCTCCTGTTGATTTTAAACCGTGATCTGTACAAAATACACTCGTTTTTCCTGCGTCGATACCAGTATATACAACCTGCTGCCGTCCTCTTTTTCCAGAATTTTGCCGCTTAAATTTTCTTCAAACGGCGGCATGCTTTCTTCCGGCACACCGATCTGCTTCAAAGTCGTTTCAAGCTCATCCTGCGGAAATTCAACATTTTCCTGCACAAAAGTCGAAAACGTGTCCGCTTTTTCCGCCTCAAAAGCCGTGTACCGTACACCGTCGCCGAGCGCCATATCTTTGGAATGTGCCGAATAAACCTCCGTCATGCCCTGCGGTAGCTTGATTTTCCATAATTCCGCGTATCGTTCGGCGTTCGTCTGCATAAAGCCCAATTTCAGTCCCACGCCGAGCGAAACACCGAAAACCAACACGCAGAGAATTCCGATGCAAACCGACTTTTTCACAGCTTCACCCCCGGAACACAAAACGGCCCTGCAACCAAAGCAGCGCCGTTTTACGGTCATTCTTCTGAATTTAAGACAGAGAAGATCTCGTCGAAACCGTAGCCGTAGCGCTGCAAAGCGGCTACGGCGCGGCGGCGCACTTTTTCGTCTTCGCGCGCCATGGGATACTTTCGCTCCAAAATGGCGCGGATGTTTTCCTCTGTTTCCGAACGTTCTGTGGAAAACTCGTCCATCACCGCGGCGATGAGCGCGTCGTCAATGCCCTTTTGGCGCAGCTCCTGCTTTACGCGGCGCGCGCCGAATTTTTTGCGTGTGAAAAGCTCGTTTGCAAGGCGGCGGGCGTAGTCCTCGTCATTTAGTAAGCCCAGCTCTTCCATGTGCTCCACGGCGCTTCGGGCAGCCTCGCGGTCAAATTCCGCGCGGGTGATCTTATTTTCCAGCTCTTTTTTGGAGTGGGCGCGGTGCTCCAAAAGGTACAGCGCCTTTTCCTCGGCGCGGTGCTTTGCGGAGGCCTGCAAAAGCGCGTGCAGCTCCTCGTCGTCGAGCTCGTCGCCGATGGCAATGCCGCGGCGCAAAAGCGTTTCCGTGTCCACCTTCACCGCCGCTTCGCCGTCAATATAAAGCTGTGAAAGCCTGTGGCGGCGCGGGGCGATGCCCGTGATCTTCATTATTCGTCGTCATCGACCGTGATGTCGATGTCCGCCTGCACGTTCTTACGGGTGTTCTCCGCCTGCTCGGGGGATTCTTCCTCCTCGGCCTTTTCAACGGGCTTCGGCGCACTGCCGCCCTTGATGGACTTTGCGTAGAGCTTATCCGCGTTCTGACGGACGAGCTCGGAAATTTCCTCAAAAATATCCGGGTTGTCGCGCAGGAAGTTCTTCGCATTGTCGCGGCCCTGACCGATACGCGTGCCGTTATACGAGAACCACGCGCCGCTCTTCTGCACGATCTCGAGCCTTTCGGCAAGGTCAAGCAGGTCGCCGACCTTCGAGATGCCCTGCCCGTACATGATGTCGAATTCGACCTCACGGAACGGCGGCGCAACCTTGTTTTTCACAACCTTGACCTTTGTGCGGGAGCCGATGATGTCGGTACCGCTCTTCAAAACCTCCTTCTTGCGCACATCGAGACGCACGGAGGAGTAGAATTTCAGCGCGCGGCCGCCCGGTGTGACCTCCGGGTTACCGTAGACAACGCCGACTTTTTCGCGCAGCTGGTTGATGAAAATGGCGACGCAGTTTGACTTCGAGATGGCACCGGCAAGCTTTCTTAACGCCTGCGACATCAAACGCGCCTGCAAGCCGACGTGGCTGTCGCCCATTTCGCCCTCGATCTCCGCGCGCGGAACGAGCGCCGCCACGGAGTCCACAACGATAACATCGATGGCGTTGGAGCGCACGAGCGCCTCGGTGATCTCGAGCGCCTGTTCGCCGGTATCCGGCTGCGAAACGAGCAGAGAATCCACGTCTACGCCGAGCGCGGACGCATAGACCGGGTCAAGTGCGTGCTCCACGTCGATAAACGCCGCGTTGCCGCCCATTTTCTGGCCTTCGGCGACGCAGTGGAGCGCCAAGGTGGTCTTACCGGAGGATTCCGGCCCGTAGATCTCAATGATTCTGCCGCGCGGCAGACCGCCGATACCGAGCGCGAGGTCCAGCGAAAGAGAGCCGGTGGAGATCGCATCCACGTGCATGCCGTTGTTCTGGCCAAGGCGCATAACAGCGCCCTCGCCGAACTGCTTTTTAATCTGCGTCAACGCAGTCTCAAGCGCTTTGCGCTTGTCTTCGGGCTTGATGTCCTCCACTTTTTTGCTTACGGGGCTTTTATTTTCCTTCGCCATGGTTATATCCTCACTTCTTTTGAAATTTGGGTTATGGTTCCTGATTGATTGTGTTTCCGTCGAGCGTGGTTAAAGTTTTCGCCAACCTTTTTCAAAAGGCTGCGGTTTCCAAAGGTGAAACTCTTTTTTACTGCCTCTATTATACTAAATCCGTCGAAAAAAAGCAACGGTTTTCTCGAACATATTTTCTTTTCTTGCTGAGGTGAGCGAAAAATCGACAGTTAAGAGGACATCACAGGACATCGGCGGACATCTTTTTGCGCAAAAAGGGCAGAACCCCGGAGGAAACCGGAACTCTGCCCCTTTTTTAGCTTATGTAGAAATTACAGACCGAGCAGTTCGGTTGCCGCTTTCTCCATTTTTGCGATGATCTCATCGGACTCTGCGGCAGTTTTACCCTTGCCGGAGAGGTAAATTTTGATCTTCGGCTCTGTGCCGGACGGGCGGACGATGAGCTTGCTGCCGTTCTCCAGACGATACTCGAGCACGTTGGACTTCGGAAGCGTGATCTCCGTCTTCTCCGCGCCCTCTGTGCGCACGGAAAGCTGATAGTCGCTGTCGCCGACGACCTTGAAGCCGGCAATCTCTGCCGGAGCGTTGTGGCGCAGATGATCCATGATGGAATTCATCTTCTTCATGCCGTCTTCGCCCTCAAACGCGAAGTTGCACAGGGCGTTCTTGTAGTAGCCATACTTTTCGTACAGAACATTGATGGCATCGACGAGCGTCATGCCCTTTTCTTTGTAGTAGGAAGCCATTTCGCAGATGATCATGCTGCCGTCCACGGCATCCTTATCGCGCACATAGCCGCCGGAGAGGTAGCCGTAGCTCTCTTCAAAGCCGAGCAGATAGCGCTCCGGGTGGCCTTCGCTCTCAAGCAAAGCGATCTGGTCGCCGATATACTTGAAGCCGGTGAGGGTACGGCGAATTTCAATGCCGTAATCCTTCGCGATGCCGTTGACCATATCGGTGGAAACAATCGTCGTGACCGCGACCGGGTCCTTCGGCATGGTGCCGAGCTCCGTTTTGCACTGTGCAATAAAGTTCAGGAGCAGAATGCCCACTTCGTTGCCGGTCATGAGCACATACTCGCCGTGCTGGTTGACGGCGATGCCTACGCGGTCACAGTCCGGATCGGTCGCGAGCAGCAGGTCGGGCTTTACGGTCTTGCAGAGATCAAGGCCCTTCTGGAGTGCTTCGCGGATTTCCGGATTCGGGTACGGGCAGGTGGGGAAGTTGCCGTCCGGCTCGCTCTGCTCCGGCACAACGGTGATATCCTTCACGCCGATGCGGTCGAGGATGCGCAGCACGCACATTTTGCCGCTGCCGTTGAGCGGGGTGTAGACGAGCTTGAGGTTATCCGCCGGCTTACCGAGGATGCTCACGCCGTAAACCGCGTCGATGAACGCGTTGACGGTCTCTTCGCCAATATATTCCGCCTTGCCGGAAGCGAGCGCCTCCTCAAACGGGATTTTCTTCACGTCCGCGAAAATATCGAGCGCTTCGATCTCCGCCATAATGCCGTCTGCCATGCCTTCCGTTACCTGACAACCGTCGTTGCCGTAGGCCTTATAGCCGTTGTACTTTGCCGGGTTGTGGCTTGCGGTAACGCAGATGCCTGCATCACAGTGCAGGTGACGCACAGCGAAGGACAGCGCCGGGGTCGGCATGAGCTGCGGGTAGAGGTACGCCTTGATGCCGTTTGCGGCGAGCACCGCTGCGGACTCTTTGGAGAACAGCACGCCCTTGTTGCGGCTGTCGTGTGCAATGGCAACGGAAAGGGGCTTACCCTCCGTGTTGTGCTTATTCAGGTAGTTTGCAAGGCCCTGTGTCGCCTTGCGCACCGTGTAGACGTTCATGCGATTCGTGCCTGCGCCAATGACACCGCGAAGGCCGCCGGTGCCGAAGGCAAGGTCTCTGTAAAAACGGTCGTTTATCTCCTCGGGCTGATCCTTAACGGAAAGCAGCTCTTCTTTCAAGTCGGGATCGTCCAGTTCGACGCTAAGCCATCTTTCATACTCGGTCATACTCTATTCTTCCTTCCATGGTTTAAATTTTCGGCAGTGCGAAAAAACGTATCTGCCTTATGTTAAATGCGGATGACCCGCACCTACACGCTATAATTAGATTACCATTTTATCTGTGCAATGTCAATGACAAGTTGCGTCGCTCCATGTCAATTTATGTGTAAAATATTTGTTAGTATCCCGGCGGGCGAAATATCAACCAGTCCGCAGGTTGCGCGAAAGCCCGAGCAGGAGCCGGGGTTTAAAATATACAGTCCGTCGTCGTAGGTCTCGAGCGCCTCGTGCGTGTGGCCGAACAGCAAAAGATTCGCACCCGCCTCCCTTGCGGCGCACACAACGGTATAGAGCCCCGATTTCACATGGTAAAGGTGCCCGTGTGTGCAGAAAATTTTAGCACCGTCAAGGTCTAAAATTTCGCGTACCGGCACGTCTGCGCAGCCGAGGTCACAGTTGCCGCGCACGGAGTAAAATGCGATATTCGGGAACAGGGCGCGCATCATTTGAAAATCGTTTTGTCCGTCGCCGAGAAAAATGACGGCATCCACGTCTCTGTGCTTCTCGAGCGTTTCACGCATATAGAGCGGCATGCCGTGGGAATCCGAAAAAACCAGCAGTTTCATGAAAATTCTCCTTCTTTTGAATTTAACGCAGATGAGGTCTCATTTTTTCGCGCCGCGCATAAACTGTAAACGGAAGTTTCCCTAAAGGGAGGGTTTACCATGAACGAACGTGAAATGCAATCGCTTTTGGCTTTGGCGGCGAAACGGCTGCACACCACACCGGAAGCGCTGCGCGCCGCCGCCGAAAACGGCGACCTGCAGAACATTACGGGCAGTCAAAATAACGCGGCGGCTTCGCAGCTAAACCGCGTTTTAAGCGATCCGGAGGCCGCGAAAAAGCTGCTTTCCACACCTGCCGCGCAGAAACTATTTGAGGCTCTCGGCGGCAAAAAATAGAAAGGAGGTGAGCGGCGGTGGAAGACCTGGCCGCAGCCGTACAATCCATTTTAAACGACCCGCAAAGCATGGCGCAGCTGCAGGGCGTAATGAACTCGCTTGGCATGAATCCGCCGCAAGCCCCTGCCCCGGCTACGCCGCCGGTGCAGCAAAAACCGACGGCCGCCGCGCCGCTCAATTTGCTGAACACGCTAAACAACAGCGATCCGATGACGGCGATGCTTTTGCGCGCCGCGCCGCTTTTGGCAAGTGCAAACCGCGAAGATGACTCCACGCGATTGCTCGCGGCGCTGCGCCCTTTGCTCGGCGAAGCACGGCAGAAAAAGCTGGATGAAGCCTCGAAAATTTTGAAGCTCTTGCACCTTTTGCCGCTTTTGAAAGAGAGCGGCGTTTTACAGAATATTCTTTGAGAAAGGCGGGGTAAAATGCCGAGTAACATGCCGGACGCACGCGCCGTGGAAGAAGCCTTGCGCCGCGCGCGGGAAATGCAGGGGCGCTCGGCGCATAACGCGCCGCCCCCGCCGGAAAAGCCAACGGAGGAATCGCCGCAGGGAAATGCGGAAACGTCAACTGAAATACCGAAGGAATTTCAGGCTGCTCCGAATAGACCTCTTTCTCCTCTCGATACGCTGCTAAAAGACAAGGAGCGCACGCTTTTGCTTGCACTCCTCCTTTTGCTTTACAACGAAGGCGGCAGTGCAGAGCTTTTGTTCGCGCTCTTTTATCTGCTTATCTGATCTGACCGTCGCCGCGGATGATGAATTTGTAGGAAACGAGCTCATTTAAGCCCATGGGGCCTCTGGCGTGCAGCTTCTGCGTGGAGATGCCGATCTCCGCGCCGAGCCCAAGCTCGCCGCCATCCGTGAAGCGCGTAGATGCATTTACATAGACCGCCGCCGCATCGACCTGTGCCGTGAACCGCTCCGCCGCACGGAGGTTCTCGGTGACGATGCACTCGCTGTGGCCGGTAGAATACTGCGCAATGTGCGCGATAGCCGCGTCAAGGCTGTCTACGACGCGCACAGCCAGAATATAATCGAGGTATTCCGTTGCCCAGTCCGCTTCGGTCGCGGGTTTGGCTTCGGGCAGAAGTTCGCATGTGCGCTTATCGCCGCGCAGCTCTACGTTTTTCTCTTTGAGCTTATTTGAGATGACGGGCAGCGCCGCTTCGGCAATGTCCTTGTGCACCAAGACCGTTTCGATGGCGTTGCAGACGGACGGACGGGAGGTTTTCGCGTTGAAAATGATATTCGCCGCCATTTCGATGTCTGCATCTTTGTCGACATACACGTGGCAGTTGCCGACGCCGGTCTCGATGACCGGTACCTTGGCGTTTTCCACCACGGCGCGGATAAGCCCTGCGCCGCCGCGCGGAATGAGCAAATCGAGGTACTCTGTCATGCCCATGAGCTCCACGCTGGACGCGCGGGAGGTATCCTGTACAAGCTGAACGCTGTCGCGCGGGAGGCCGGCGGATTCTATCGCGTCGCGCAGAACCTCGGCGATGGCATTATTGGAGCGGAACGCTTCCTTGCCGCCGCGCAGAATGACGGCACTGCCCGCCATAAGGCACAGCGCAGCCGCGTCGCTCGTCACATTCGGACGAGCTTCGTAAATGATGCCGATAACACCCATCGGCACCGTGATTTTTTCCACTTTAAGCCCTTTGGGGTTCGTTTCGCCGCTTAAAATGCGGCCCACGGGGTCGCGTTGGGCGGATACGTCTTCCACACCCTTTGCCATGCCCTCCATGCGGGCAGGCGTAAGCGCCAAGCGGTCGAGCATGGCTTCGCTCATGCCGTTTTCTTTTGCGGCTTTAAGGTCTTCTTCGTTCGCGGCAAGAATTTCTGCCTGACGCGCGCGCAGGGCAGCCGCGGCGGCGTTTAATGCCGTGCGCTTTTTTTCGCCCGCGGTGCGCAGAACGGCGGCGGCTTTTTGGGCTGCGACACCCATTTTTTGAAGTTCTGTCATACGCGTTGTGTCCCTTTCTGTAAATTACGGCATGAACACCGTGCCGATGTCCTCACCGTCGAAAATGCGGTAGAGGTTCTCCGGATCTTCGCCGGAGAGGATATATGTCGGGATATTTGCACGCCCTGCAATCTCTGCGGCACGAATTTTCGTCGCCATGCCGCCTGTACCGCGTGCGGAGCCTGCCCCGCCCGCCATGGCACGCACCTCGTCGTCGATCTTCTCGATGACGCTGAGACGCTTTGCGTCGGGATAGGCCTTCGGGTTTTTGTCGTATACGCCGTCGATGTCCGTTAAGATCATCAGCACGTCTGCGTTGATGATGCTTGCGACGATGGCGGAAAGCGTATCGTTATCGCCGAAATTGCGGCCCTCGAGCTCATCGACCGCAACGGTATCGTTTTCGTTGACGATCGGAATGACGTTCATATCGAGCAGCTCACGGAATGTATTTTCCACGTTGCGGCGGCTGATGGGCTGCGCGGTGACATCTGCCGTGAGCAAGACCTGCGCGACGTTCTGATGATATTCGCCGAAGAATTTATCGTAGGCAAACATCAGCTCGCACTGGCCGATGGCGGCAAGCGCCTGCTTTTTGGCGGTGTCGTCCGGGCGCTCCGGCAATCCGAGCTTGCCCATGCCCACGCCAATGGCGCCGGACGTAACGAGCACGATGCGACGGCCGCCGTTTTGCAGGTCGCACAGCGTGCGGCAGAGCTTATCGATGCGGCGCAGGTTCATTTTGCCGTTTTCGTATGTCAAGGTTGAGGTGCCGATTTTCACCACAACGGTTTTTACTGTATTTAAATCCATGATTTTATTTGTTTTCACCGCAAATTCGCGGCAAAAACGTCCTTTCCCCATTCTCTTTTCTGCTCCATTATACATGGAAACAACGCAAAAAGAAAGCCTTTTTGCAAAAACTCAGGCGTTAAAAACGTCTAAGTCTTCGCCGTTTACGACCTTGCCCGTGTAGCCCGCATCGCGGATCTCCTGCAAAATGAGGTCGCTGCGGCGGCGCGTTTCGGCTTCGACATCCATGGCGTTATCCTGAATATTCATGTGGTAAATGCGGTGGTAGGTGACGAGCAACTTCGGCTGCGCTTTTTTCGCGACCTCGGCTAAGTCCGTACTGAGCGTATGCACTTCGCGGTGATATTTCTGCCACTTCGGTTCGCGCGCGGCAATACCGGCGGCATACTCGACCTCGTGCAGCAGAATATCGCAGTTTTTGGCCTTTTCCGCGACGATGTCGAGCGGGGCGGTATCGCCGCTGATGACAACGGTCTTCCCGTCTTTTGTTGTGAACTTATAGCCGTAGCTCTCGAGTGTGCCGTGGCTGACGGTGAACGCCTCCACGGTAACACGCTCGTCTTCGTAAATAACGCCCGGTTCAATCTCCGTCGCTTCCACCTTATAGCCGTTTTCGTTTGCGCGCTCAAAGCCGTGCAGGCGAAAATCAATATCGACCGCATAGGCAGAGAGCAGATGCTGCGCCATATTTCGAATTCCCTTCGGGCCGAAGACCCCCAGCGGTTTTTCCCGTTCCAGCACCCACGGGGTGAAAATGAGGTCCGCAAACCCGGCGGTATGGTCGGTATGCAAATGCGTACAGAACGCGGTATCGAGCAGATCGGGTCTAAGGGCATCTTCGCCGCGGCGGTACGCTTCCGCTGCGCGTCTTACGACGCCGGGGCCAAAATCGACGAGGTACGCATGGCCGTCGACAACGACGGCGGAAGCCGGGCCGCTCGCCCACGGGCAGGCGTTTGGTGTTCCCGTACCGAGTAAAACAAGTTTCGTTTTCATGTTTATCATGCCTTTCTGGTTTAGAAAACAAAAAGGGACAAGCCTCGGCTTGTCCCCTGTTATCGAACTTAGTGTCTGTCGTTTCTGTCGCGGCGCGGACGATCTCCACGCGGGCGGTCGCTGCGCTCACGGCGCGGCTGCTTCTCCGGCAGGACGTTCTCCGGCACGGCACCGTCAAGGTCGATCAGCGCTTCGCGGCGGGAGAGGTTCAGTCTGCCCTTATCGTCGATTTCAAGCACCTTGACCTTCACGATATCGCCGACATTGACGACATCCGTGACGTTCTCTGTGCGCTTGATGTCGAGCTGAGAGATATGCACAAGGCCTTCCTTGCCCGGGGCAATCTCCACAAACGCGCCGAAGTCCATGATTCTCGTCACGCGGCCGCTGTAATAGGAGCCCGGCTCCGGGTCGTTGACGATGGTATCGATGATGTCCATAGCGCGGCGGCACTTTTCAATGTCTATGCCCGCAACATAGCAGTGGCCGTCATCCTCGATATCGATGGTAACGTCGCACTCGGCGCAGATCTTCTGAATGACCTTGCCGCCGGAGCCGATGACCTCGCGGATCTTATCGACCGGCACGATGGTGGACAGCATCTTCGGGGCATATTTGGAAAGCTCGGGACGCGGCTCTGCGATAACCGGCAGCATAACTTCGTCCAGAATGTAATTTCTTGCTTTGTGCGTCTTTGCAAACGCTTCCTTGATGATTTCCGGCGTGAGACCGTGAATCTTCAGGTCCATCTGAATGGCGGTGATGCCCTTCTTCGTACCGGCAACCTTAAAGTCCATATCGCCGAAGAAATCCTCAAGGCCCTGAATATCGACCATGGTCATCCAGCGGCTGCCCTCGGTGATGAGGCCGCAGGAAATACCGGCGACCGGCGCCTTAATCGGCACGCCTGCGTCCATCAATGCCAGCGTAGAGCCGCAGATGGAGCCCTGAGACGTGGAACCGTTAGAGGAAAGCACCTCGGAAACCAGACGGATGGTATACGGGAACTCCTCAACCGGCGGGATAACCGGCACAAGTGCACGCTCTGCCAGTGCGCCGTGACCGACCTCACGTCTGCCCGGGCCTCTGGAGGGCTTCGTCTCGCCTACGGAGTAGGACGGGAAGTTGTAGTGGTGGATGTAGCGCTTGGACTCTTCGTCGTCGATGCCGTCGAGGAGCTGGTTATCACGCGTGGAGCCGAGCGTTGCAACGGTAAGCACCTGCGTCTGGCCGCGGGTGAACATGCCGGAGCCGTGTACGCGCGGCAGCAGACCGACTTCTGCGGCAAGCGGACGGATCTCATCCATACCTCTGCCGTCAACACGCTTCTGCTCGTCGAGCAGCCAGCGGCGCACGACGAACTTCTGCGTCAAATACATGCACTCGTCGATCTTTGCCGCCTGATCGGGGTAAATTTCGTCGAAGTGCTCGTGCACTTTTTCGTAAACAGGCTTGAGTCTCTCATCGCGAACGGTCTTGTCGTCCGTATCGAGTGCGGCCTTCACGTCATCAATGGCGAAATCGCGGATTTCTTCGAACATCTCCGGATCCGGCTTATTGGACGGGTAAGAGAACTTCTCTTTGCCGATCTCCCTCTGGATACCCTTGATGAACTCAATGATTTTCTGGTTTTCCGCATGGCCTGCCATAATGCCGTTGAACATATCCTCGTCGGACACTTCGTTTGCACCGGCTTCGATCATTGCGATACGCTCATCGGTGGAAGCGACGGTAACAGCCATCTGGGAGAGCTTTCTCTGCTCTGCCGTCGGGTTGATGATGAACTCGCCGTCGATGAGGCCGACGGAAACGCCGCTGATGGGGCCGTCCCACGGAATGTCGGAGATGGACAGCGCGACGCTGGTGCCGACGAGTGCGGCAATCTCCGGGGAGCAATCCGGGTCAACGGACATGACGGTGCAGACGATGGAAACATCGTTGCGCATGTCCTTCGGGAACAGCGGGCGGATGGGGCGGTCGATCATACGGCAGACAAGAATCGCCTTATCGGTCGGGCGACCCTCACGCTTTAAGAAAGAGCCCGGGATCTTGCCGACGGAGTAGAGCTTTTCCTCGAAGTCAACGGAAAGCGGGAAAAAGTCGATGCCGTCACGCGGCTTTGCGGCAGCGGTGGCTGCCACGTGGATGGTGGTCTCACCGTAACGGACAAGGCACTCGCCGTTTGCAAGCTGTGCCATTTTACCGGTTTCGATCTTCAGCGGGCGTCCGGCAAATTCCGTTTCAAATACTCTGAAATTTTCAAACATAAAGGTTATTTTCCTTCCCCCCGAAAGCCGGGATTTTCCGACTCCGCAGACCGTTTAACAATTAAACCGACGCACACGTGTTTTACGACCTGTATGCGCCCGTTTCACTGCTAAACAGCCCTTGGAATCATTTTGTGCAGATATTAAATCAGCTGCGCGGGGCGCGCGCAGCTGAAAAAAGGCAAAAAATTACTTACGGATACCGAGTTCTGCAATGATTGCTCTGTAACGCTCGATGTCAACCTTAATGAGGTAGTTGAGAAGGCTTCTTCTCTGGCCGACCATCTTCAGCAGGCCGCGGCGGGAGTGATGATCCTTCTGGTTGGTACGGAGGTGCTCGGTGAGGTCGTTGATTCTCTTGGTGAGAACGGCGATCTGAACTTCCGGGGAACCCGTGTCGCCCTCATGGCGTGCATACTTCTTGATGATCTCTGTCTTTTCGCTCTTCAGCATTGTGTTTTCCACCTTTTCTAAAATATTTGCCGCGCTCACAGGTCTGGGTCGGTGTTATCCCTGCGGAGATGTCTCCCAAAAGGGTTAGTCCCTGATCCGAGGACGGGCACTTTGAAAGTATAGCATAATTCTTCAAAGTTTGCAAGCGGTTTTTCCTCTGCGGCGCAGATTTTTCGTTCCGTACAAAATGACGAAAACGTCCGGCCCAAAACCGACTTTTTCACGGCTCTTCCTGCCTTTTTTGCGAAACTCGGACATTTTCGACATGGTGCATCTTGACAAGCTTTTGAAATCCGTATACTATTAAACAGTTAATTATCGAAACGACCGTGCAAAAGCAAGTTTACCCGTGAAAGACTGAACACAAGCGACGCGAAAAGGCGTTATGGGCGCGGAGGTTTTTCCGCCGGAGAAAGGATATTTTTAATGAGCAAAATTGCAGTTGTTACCGATACAAACAGCGGCATCACCCGCGAGGAAGCGAAAAAGCTGGGTGTTTATCTTCTGCCCATGCCGTTCATCGTAGACGGCACGGAGTATTTTGAGGGCGTCACCTGCACGTATGAGCACTTCTTTGAGATGCTGGAAGCCGGCGCAGAGGTCTCCACCTCTCAGCCCTCGCCGGAATCCCTCACGGCAATGTGGGAGGAGGCGCTCGCGACGCACGATTCCGTTGTGCACATTCCGATGTCTTCGGCACTGAGCGGCTCTTGCGACACTGCAAAGGCACTCGCCGCGGAATATAACGGCCGCGTATGCGTTGTGGACAACAAGCGCATTTCCATCACGCAGCGCGAATCCGTTCTGGACGCGCTGACGCTGGCCGAAAAGGGTCTGACCGCTGCCGAAATCTGCGTGCAGCTTGAAAGCACCGCGTATAACGCGAGCATTTACCTTGCTGTAAATACACTGGAGCTCTTAAAAAAGAGCGGCCGTGTGACGCCGGCCGGTGCGGCGCTCGCGACGCTGCTGGGCCTCAAGCCCGTTTTGCAGATTCAGGGCGGCAAGCTGGACGCTTACGCGAAGGTGCGCGGCATGGCAAACGCCGAAAAAACAATGCTGAAGGCGCTCGAAAAAGACCTGCAAACACGTTTTGCGGGCAAAAAGGTGCACATTGCGGCGGCGTACTCCGGCGACATCAAGCCCGCGCTCGAGTGGCGCAAGACAATACGCAAGTATTTTGATGACAATAGCATTGAGCTTTACAAGCTCCCCATCAGCATTTGCTGCCACGTCAGCTCCGGCGTAAAAGCACTCGGCTGCTTTGAATATTTTGAGTGATTTTTGCGTTTACATACAAAACCCTCGCTGTGTTCGTTTGAAGCACAGCGAGGGTTTTCTTATTTATGTTCAAGCATTTCAATGCTTGCGGCACGGTTATAGAGGCTGCCAAGCAGGCCTTTGAGGCTTAAAATGCGGAAAAGCAGCTGTTCGCGCTCGGTGAGCGGCGTTTGAAACGCGGCTTTGACGTCTTCGGTCATTTTGCCGCAGTACCGCTCGAACGCTTCCGGCGTGATACCCAGCATTTCGATGAGGGCGTCGATGTCGTCAACGACGGTTTTTACATCGGCATTTTTGCCGCTCTGCGCCAAAGAGAGGTACTCCATGAGCCAATCGAAATACATGGTTCCCTTTATGCTTCCCGGCGCGGCTTCCAAAAGCGCATCGAGCGTTTCGGCATCGCAATGCGTGATGGTTTTGAATGTTTCAAACCCGAGTCCTGTTTTTTCGCGGCAGGTTTTTTCCCATTCTTTCATGTCGATTGGGGTGAGCATATTTTTACCTCTCTTTCTTTTGATGTGTCAATTATAACATATACTTTCAAAAAAGTAAATATCTATTGACAATTATTTCATATTATGCTATATTATTGGTGAAAGAAATTCACACAACTCTTTCACAAATAAATATTATTAAAGGAGTGTTTTTAATGTTCAAAACCAGAAAAAAGGCAATTTCACTATTACTAGTATTTTCCTTAATCTTTTCTTCTTTGATTTTCTGCACCCCTTATGCTTCCGCAAAAAACGCGGACGAACTAGGAACTGAACTTAATCCTTACGTCTTGTCACCCGGTGAAAAAATTACTGTAACCATCGACGGCTCTAAAGATTCTGATATATCTACATTAGCTGATGAAACTTTCCCGAGCTGTATTCTTACAACCTGGTATGATGGTACATATTTTCATTGGTCTGTAAAGCCCATGTTTACTGGTGCAAATTTTAGTGGAAGCACAAATGTAATGAGAAATGGAATTTTCCAAGGAGAGGTTTATTTTAGCGGATTCTCTGGACAAAGAAGGGTGTATAAAGATGAAATGATACGATTAAGTGGTACATTAACTCAACATTTTTTGGAACCTACTCATATACTTCGGTGTTACTACATTCAAGGCTAACTACACAGTAAAAAGAAGGAAGTTCTCACATGAGAACTTCCTTCTTTTTACTTCTTTTCAAACGCTTCAAACAGCGTTCTTGCGGTTTTTTCGTTCAGGCTGATCTCCGCTTTCAGCGCGTCTAAATCGGGAAACTTTTTTTCGTCCCTGACAAAGCTCAAAAGCTCCAGACGCAGTGTTCTGCCGTACAGGTCGCCGCCTGTGAAATCAGGCATCCAGGTTTCAGAAAGCGCGTGGTCGGAGCCGACGGTGGGCTTTACGCCGACATTCGTCACGCCGCAGTAGGTTTTGCCGTCCACATACACGGCGGAGGCGTACACGCCGAAGCGCGGCAGCACGAAGCGCGGCGGGAAATTCTGGTTAATGGTCGGCGTGCCGATGGTATGACCGATGTGGTTGCCGTGCACGACCTCAAAGCAGAAGCCGAACGGTCTGCCCAGCATGGCGGTGACGTCTTCCATCTCGCCGTTTTCAATCGCTTTACGGATGCGCGTGGCGCTGATCCGCTCGCCTTTATATTCCACTGTGGGCACGACGTGCATTTCGCCGCCGTGGGCTTTGCAGAGCTTTTTCAGCCACTCCGTGTCGCCCGCCGCGAACTTACCGAAGCGGAAATCCGCGCCACAGGCGATGCGCTTCGCGTTCAAACCGA
>OGQT01000217.1_pt1 | contig 56020 bp, 47 predicted proteins | sample 1553261 | NCBI WGS metagenome assembly OGQT01 (sample SAMEA2579992, study PRJEB22360) | human gut metagenome | biome: human gut; feature: human-associated habitat; material: faeces | place: Denmark | collected 2008/2010
ACCCACGTATCCAGCTTGGAAGGCTGGTGTTCTACCATTGAACTACACCCGCATATTTAATTGTTCACAAGTCGGGGTGACAGGATTCGAACCTGCGACCTCCTGGTCCCAAACCAGGCGCTCTAGCCAAGCTGAGCCACACCCCGATATGCTGTTTTGCCGTTTCGTTTTTGTTGCCTCACCGAAGCGACTCCGATATAATATCACCCTATTCCATACTTGTCAACACTTTTTTACATTTTTTTGAAATTAATTTTTCAAATACGATACATCCCGCGTTTTTACAATGTTTTCGGTGATTTGAAACAACAGTTTTACTGACTTCATAAAAAAGAAAAGAACACTTGCGTGTCCGGACTGAAAATTTTTATTAAATTAACACTCGTGCATATTTCTCCTTTCATTAATCGTATGTTCATATGTCTAATTATTTCATTTTGAGTACCTTTGAAAAAATCAAGTGGCTCAAACCCAGTGTTTAAGCCACTTTGAGAGTGGACTAGACGGGAGTCGAACCCGTGTCCGAAATACAATTCCCTGTCCTTCTACGAGTGTAGTTTATTGTTTAACATTCCCTCTGCCACACGATAACAAACAACCTTGTGGTTTCAGTAGCTTCATGATACGCCCGATGGCTCAAAGCTTTGCCAACGTCGTTTCTCACATAGTCGAAGCCTGGGTCCTAAAGTGTGAGTGCTCTAGGTCAGACTGCTGCCATTAGGCAGCGTATGCTAAATTATCTTCAGCGTTTAATTTTAATTTGGCCATTTAACGCATCGCCATACGACTCGCTTCTCCAGCTGCATGTACCCCGTCGAAACCTTTACTAGCCCATATTCAATTTTTTTGCGGGGTACATGCAGCTACGCTCCATGTTCTCCGCTCCGCTTCGGTCCGCCCAAAACCAAGGTCCACCGGACCTTGTGGGCCCCGTCGAAACCTTTACTAGCCCATATTCAATTTTTTTGCGGGGTACATGCAGCTACGCTCCATGTTCTCCGCTCCGCTTCGGTCCGCCCAAAGCCAAGGTCCACTGGACCTTGTGGGCCCCGTCGAAACCTTTACTAGCCCATATTCATTTTTTGCTAACCAAGATTTCTGATTTTGAAATCTCTCTGTGCCTCTCGCTTTTGATCCTTCTTGGCTATGTCTGCTCTTTTATCATAAAGCTTCTTACCTTTGGCAAGTGCTATCTCTACTTTGACCAGACTCCCCTTAAAGTATACCTCCACCGGCACAATTGTGAAACCCTTTTCCTTCATCTTTGATGAAAGCTTTTCGATTTCCTTCTTGTGGAGCAAAAGCTTTTTAGGTCTGAGTGGATCCTTGTTGAAGATATTTCCCTTCTCATATGGTGTGATATGCATGCCATACAGGATAATCTCATCGTTCTCAATACGGATGAACGACTCCTTTATGCTGCCCTTTCCCATTCGAAGTGACTTCACCTCAGTTCCTGCAAGTGAAATACCGGCTTCGTATTTCTCAAGCAAAAAGTAATCGTGATAGACCTTTTTGTTGTTGGCTATTAATTTCTTTGGTTCCTTAGCCATGTCGGTATCTCCTTTCCTCAAACTGCTTTACAATACTAACACATTTTTTTACAATTGCCAATATATAAAACGCAAATTATTGTAAACCGCTGGTTCACATTTCTGTTTATTTACACTATATAATATATTATGACATCTTTTTCAATAAATCTATCGCACAACGACCGACAAATAACAGATAATCAAATAAGTATTTTTAATATCATAAAAGATTTCGTCATTATTGTCATATTATTCCGCCGGTTTAAAATCAATTGTACGCATAATTTTGTCAGTACTGTCTACAACAACCTTGATTTTTTGTCCAAGCTTGTATCTCTTATTGGTGGCTGAACCGGCCAGCTCATAGGTATCCTCGTAAAACTCATAGAAATCGTCTGTCAGGTCTGTCACGCGCACAAGTCCCTCAACTGTATTTTGAAGCTCCACGAAAAAGCCCCACTCCGTGACACCTGATATAACTCCTTCAAAGCATTCACCAATATGATTTGACATGTATTCACATTTTTTAAGCTTGACTGTTTCACGCTCTGCCTCTTCTGCACGTCGTTCGGTCTCACTTGCCTGCTTTGCAACAGCATCGAGTATAGACTCATAGTGCTCCCTACGGTTATCATTCATCCTGCCGCGGATATTTTCCTTGATGATACGGTGTATCTGCAAATCAGGATATCTGCGGATTGGTGATGTAAAGTGACAATAATAATTTGCTGCCAGTCCAAAATGTCCTGTACATGCTGTTGTATATCGTGCCTGTTTCATAGAGCGCAGTGTCAGTCTGCTTATCAGGGATTCTTCATCTGTGCCATCCACCTTCATCAAAAGCTTCTGAAGCTCCTTTGGGTGTACCTCATCAGCTCCAATATGAAGCGTATAGCCAAAATTATTGATAAATGTGGAAAGCTTTGCGATTTTTTCTGAGTCCGGCTTGTCATGTGTTCTGTATACAAAAGGTATTTCCTGCCAGAAATAATCCTCAGCCACAGTTTCATTTGCTATAAGCATAAAATCCTCAATGAGCTTTGTTGCCACATTTCTGTCATACGGCTTTATATCTATCGGATGACCATCTTCATCAAGCACGACTTTAGTCTCCGGAAAGTCAAAGTCTATAGAACCTCGTTTCATTCTCTTTTTGCGTAGAATTGCTGCAAGCTCTGCCATTTTTTCAAACATAGGCACAAGCTCCTTATATTCTTCAATCACAGCGGCATCCTTATCTGCAAGAATCTTTTTTACATTTGTGTATGTCATCCTGCGGTTTGTCTTTATGACTGTCTCTGCAATCTTATGATCGATGACTTCACCCTTTTTATTTATTGTCATAATGCATGAAAGAGCCAGCCTGTCACATCCCTCATTCAAGGAGCATATGCCATTTGAAAGCTCTCTTGGAAGCATCGGAATTACTCTGTCTACAAGATAAACCGATGTTCCTCTCTTAAGTGCCTCCACATCAAGGGCACTGTGCTCCTGCACATAATTCGACACATCCGCTATGTGTACTCCAAGTACATAATTGTCGCCATCCATGTATAAAGACACGGCATCATCAAGATCCTTTGCATCTTCTCCGTCTATCGTGACCATCATCCAGTCGCGTAAATCCATCCTGCCGGCCATATCCGCAGGTGTCACATCCTTTGCCACATTCTGCACCTGATGCATGATTTTCTCCGAAAAATCCACCGGCAGATCATAAGCCTTTACTATAGAAAGAATATCTGTACCCGGGTCATCTATATGTCCGATTATTTCAACAACCTTGCCCTCCGGCTTTTTGCCCTTTTTACCATAGCTTGTGATTTCAACCACTACCTTATGGCCCGACATAGCACCCTTTGAGCGTTCCTTTGGTATGAAAATATCTGTGCCAAATCTGGTATTGTCAGGCACTGCAAAGCCAAAGTTATCACTCGCCTCATATGTGCAGACTACCTGCTTCATGCCTCGCTCTATGACGGAAACAACCTTTCCCTCCTTGCGGCGTCCTGTTGTAACAGGTGAGATTGTAATCTCAACAGTGTCCATGTGCATCGCACCATTTACATACTCTGCAGGGATAAAAATATCATCAGGCTCTCCCTCCACAGTGACAAAGCCAAATCCCCTTTGATGCGCTGTGAATACGCCGACCGTCTTTTTAATTTCCGACTTTGAGTATTTCCCGCGCTTTGAGAGTGTTATCCTTCCCTCTGCCTGCAAATCCAAAAGAATCTGTTCAAGCTGTGGTCTGTCCTCTTTTTTTACTCCGAGTACTATGCAAAGTTCCTTGATTTTCATCGGAACATACATGTCATCACACATAAAGTCATAGACCATCTTTTTTCGTGTTTCATATTTATCTATATTACTCATTATCTCTCCTTTTTCGTTGCACCATATGGATGTCTGATTTCAAATCAAATGCATAGGTCTTAAAAATTTGTACTAGCGGCATTTTCATCATATGGATGTTGATTCAATAAAAAAGACTGCCGATTTCTCGACAGTCTAAGTATTTACCATATTCCCATATTTAAAGCAATTGAAATAATAAAGAAAAGAACAACACATACAATGGTCGCCTTAACCAGACGTCCTTCCTTTGAACGTCCCTTGTTCTTGCCCCAATATGTATCAGCAACTCCGGCGATAGTGCCAAGTCCTGCTGACTTACCCTCCTGGAAAAGAATAACTATAGTAATTACTACACTGACGATTATAAATAATACCGATAAAACAATTTTTAAAGTTGCCACGATAAGACCTCCTAATTTCAATTCTAAATAACAGAACTAATATACTACGTTTTTATTGCACAGTCAAGAGTTTTATACTGTATGTAACAGATTTTCACACTTTATGCAATGGATTTTATTAGTTTCACGCAATAAATGTATCTCTATTTTTCACTTTCCTCTGCTGATAAACTTTTTGAACTCATTAAAAAAGTTTTCCATCACTAGTATCCTTTCTTTTTACTCTCTTCTTTTGATAATCTAAACCATTTTTTAATATTATACATTTTTCCATTTTATTTTACAAGAAAATACATTATAATATAATTAAAAAAGAAACAACTTTATATTTAGGAGATTTTTATGAAGTGCATACTGTATAAAAAAGCACTTCCACTCATATTATTATCATGCCTTTTGCTTGGTGCATGCGGTAATTCCAAAAATGACAGTGTATCCAAGGAGCCTCTTTCCCATACTTCTACTGAAAAGGGCACCTGGGACTCTGCTCCAAAGGTGCTTACCCCAACTGCCGATGGCACACAAACCTATACATGTGATGTAGCCAGTATCGATGCTTCAAACAGCGGCAGCGGCTATATCATAGTTGATTATCACGGTTCCAATCAAAAGGTCAAGCTTCAGATAACCGGGCCTGACAGTGTCACGTACACCTTTGATCTGCATGGAGGAAATGAAGTGTTTCCTCTGGTTGCTTCAAGTGGTTCGTATACTGTAACCGTGTTTGAAAATGTTGAGGGGACACAATATGCCACCGTGCTGTCGCAGGTGATTTCTGTCTCCATCACCGATGAATTCGGACCGTATCTGTACCCTAACCAGTATGTAAATTTCACTGCCGATTCTCTGGCTGTGAAGGAAGGCAGCTCACTGGCGTACTACTGCAGCAGCGATACTGAGGTCGTGGAAAGTGTATACAATTATATCATTTCAAACTTCAAATACGACTATGACAAGGCTAAAAATGTCAAAAGCGGCTATCTGCCTGATGTGGACAAGGTCTTTACCGAAAATACCGGTATATGCTTTGACTATGCGGCAGTCATGGCCACTATGCTAAGGACTCAGGCTATTCCCACACGTTTAGAGGTAGGATATGCCGGTGAAGAATATCATGCCTGGATCAGTACTTATATAAAGGACAAGGGCTGGATAAACGGCATCATCGAGTTTGATGGTACCTCATGGAACATGCTGGATCCAACATTTGCATCTACCAGTGATTCACCAAAGAAGTTCATAGCACAAAAAAATGATTACATTACCAAATACGTCTATTAGGAGGACATAAATGTCTAGAAAATCCAAGATTTTAAGCAATGCAGAGCTTTCTGCCTTCTGTCAGCAGATTTCTCTTATCATAGCAGCCGGGCTTCCTACATACTATGGTGTTTCCATATTATGTGATGAAGCACCTGATAAGCAGACACGTGATCTGCTTGAACAGATATATAAGCCAATGGAGCTTGGTGCAACGCTTCACAGTGCACTTAAAGATACAGGATACTTTCCAAAATATATGATTAATATGATACAGCTGGGTGAAGAAACCGGCCGTCTTGAAGAGGTCTTAAACTCACTCTCAAAGTACTATGACCGCGAAGACGAAATATCTTCAGGCATTAAAAGCGCCGTTGCCTATCCTCTCGTGCTTTCTGCAGTGATGATTGCCGTTATTGTCGTTATGATTGCCAAGGTTTTACCTGTATTCTCACAGATATATGCAGAGCTTGGAAGTGAGCTTACCGGCACCGCTGCCGTGCTCATGAAGCTCAGTGAATACATCAATAGATATCTGCTTATCATTATAGCTTTCATGCTCTTTGCCGCACTGTTTCTTTTTATATTTTTTAAGACACGCTTCGGAAAAAAGCTCCTTATGAAAACTGCTCTTTCCATGTCAATCGCATCCAGCCGCTTTGCAAACTGCATGTTTTTAGCACTCTCAAGCGGACTTGACACAGACCGTGGTCTTGATCTGGCACAGGCTCTCGTAAACAATCCTGTCCTTAATTCTAAAATAAATGACTGCCGTAAAAATATATCTAACGGCGAGACATTTTCGGAGGCACTGCTGCACTCCAATATTTTTTCAAAGATGTACTCAAGCTGGATTGCAATCGGCAGCAAAACCGGATCTATGGACGATGTCATGCAACATATATGTACATCCTGCGAGGATGACACAGATGCAAAGCTGTCACGATTCATATCAGTGATCGAACCTGCCATGGTTATCCTGCTTTGTATATTCATTGGCTTCATACTTGTATCATTTTTACTCCCACTGCTTGGAATTATCTCAAGCATAGGATAGCTTACGGAGGCACAGCATGCTGTTTTTTGTTCAGAAAAAGAAATCAACCATATGGAAATTCATACCAATTGTGCTTTTAGCCGCATGTACCGTTTTGTTTGGTGCTTTCTCTTCAAAGCTGTCAGATGACAATACCAAAAGAAGCAAGAGCACGCTGGAACGCGCCCTCACACGAAGTATCACACAGTGCTATGCTCTTGAGGGAACATACCCTCCGGACATAAATTATCTAACAGACCACTATGGTCTCACATACAACAGCGACTATTATTACATAGACTATCAATACATCGGCTCCAATCTGCGTCCCGATGTGACAATAATAGAGAGGAAATAACCCATGTTCAAGCTAAAACCAAGATCACATCAGGCTGACAGTTTTTTTGTGATGCTGCTGTTTTTTCTTTTTGCGCTGACTGCTTTTATCCTCGTACTAATTGGCGTAAAGCAATACAAGTCCACTGCCAATGCCATGAATTACAACTACGAGGTACGCACTGTCACATCTTATCTGCGCGAAAAAGTCAGACAGAATGATTCTGACGCTGCAATCAGTGTAGAAACAATAAATGGCACAAAGGCTCTATGTCTGAAAAACACAATAAATGACATCGTGTATAATACCTTCATATACTATTATGGCGGTTCTCTAAGAGAGCTCTATGTACAGGATGGTTCCTCATACAGTCTGGACAGCGGACAAAGGATTGTCGAAATCGGAGGACTTGACATGACAGAAACCACCGACAAAATGATTACCGTAACTATCACCGATACATCCGGTGGCACTACCGATACCTACTGCTCCGTCAATTCCGACTAATCATCGTCCGACAATAAATGCAGAAATATCAAGTACACCGCTCCCTGATATGCCACTCGATGCCACACAAACTTACATACCACAAGGAATAAACCATGATTTCAACAAAGCTTAAACAATCGAAAAACAGAATATTCCTGCTTGAGATTACCATTAATCTGCTGCTTTTTTCAGTTCTTTTGATTGTGGGACTGCTTTTCTTCATAAAGACCCACAAGCTGACAGAAGAAACTCAGGTGCTGCATGAGGCTGTTAATGCATGCAGCAATGCAGCAAGCGCATACGAACAGGAGCATGGCGATTTAAACGCCGTATCATCGCTCTTTGACGGCTCCATCTGTGCAGATGAAAAGCTATTCATTTATCTTGACAAAAGCTATCATCCATGTGATAAGGCTGATGCCGCATACAAGATTATTGTAAGCAGGCTTGGGCAGGATGCCTACGGAGTACAAAAGGCTGACATAGAGTTTATAGCAGCAGACAGCCACTGTGTATACAGCATTACTGCGTGCAGCTATACTGCACTTTCCTCTGATGGAAGGACGGTGAGCACCCCATGAAAAAAAGAAGAGAGTTTTCAAATTTCGGTTTTTCCACCATCCTGCTTACCTTTTCCATGATATGCATTGTCACGTTCTCGGCACTCGCCTTTGTCACAGCAAACTCTGACTATAAGCTGAGCAAACGCGTTGCTGATAACAACAGCTCGTATTACCGTGCATGTGAAAAGGTATGGGATGAGATATCACAGATTGATGCCATTCTTGCATCCGCCTACGATGGCAGTCCTGATAAAGCAGCATACTATGAGGCCATAAAGACTGCTCTATCAGACAACGATACTGCCATAAATAAAAACCTCGCTGAAAATGAATCAAACGGCAAGGTTACCGGTCTGACCTATACCATCACCTGTACTGTAAGCGATACGCAGACTCTCACTGTAAAGCTTGATATCAACTATCCTGTCCACAGGCAGGATGCTTTTTATAAAATAAAACAATGGAAGCTCAATACAGACACAGCTTTCGAGGAAAATGATACACTAAACTTAATTGGAGGAAACTAAAATGGATGTTAAAAAGATATTAAAGGAAGCAACTGACAACGGAGCATCGGATATTTTCATAGTGGCCGGCCGCCCTCTCACATACAAATCAAAGGGAATGATGGAGTGCCTTAATGAAATCAGAATGATTCCAAAAGAAACCTTTGAATTTGTCACATCAATCTATGCTCTTGCAGAGAGAGATATTTCAAAATTCGAGGAAACCGGAGATGATGACTTCTCCTTCGCTATACCGGGAGTATCACGTTACAGAGTGAGCACTTTCAAGCAGCGTGGCTCTTACTCTGCTGTCATCCGTGTTATCTCATTCACACTGCCAAAACCAAGCGATTTACATATACCGGACTCTGTTATGGAGCTTGCGGAAACAAACAACGGCATGGTGCTGGTTACCGGCCCAGCCGGAAGCGGTAAATCTACCACACTAGCATGTATTATTGATCAGATCAACCATGAGAAGGAAGAGCATATTATCACTCTTGAAGATCCGCTTGAGTTTTTACATCGTCATGACAAATGTATTGTGTCACAGCGTGAAATCAACACAGATACAGAAAGCTATCTCACTGCACTTCGCGCCGCACTCCGCCAGAGTCCTGACGTCATATTGCTTGGAGAGATGCGAGACTATGAGACCATCAATACAGCTGTCACAGCGGCTGAAACCGGTCATCTCATATTTTCATCACTTCACACAATTGGTGCCGCAAATACCATTGACCGAATAATCGATGCGTTTCCTGCTTCCCAGCAGCACCAGATAGCCATCCAGCTTGCATCTGTGCTGCAGGCTGTCGTCTGCCAGAAGCTTTTACCTGCCACAAACGGTGAGATGGTACCTGCTTTTGAAATCATGGTACTCACGCCTGCAATAAGGAACTTAATCCGTGAAGGCAAGGTCCATCAGATTGACGGTATCATCTACACCTCTGCAGCTGAGAATATGATTGCAATGGATACAAGTATCTTCAATCTGTACAAGGCCGGTGTAATCAGCAAGCAGGTGGCAATCAGTGAGGCCACCAATCCTGAGATGATGTCAAAGAGAATTAATCTAAACTAACTTCATACTTGACGGATATATAAAACCCCGGCATATAAACCATGAAACAGGTTTATATGCCGGGGCTTTTCATTTAGATAAATATGTTAATACAAGCAAATTAACGTTATCTATACTTTCGATATTATACGTTAATCTCTGCCTTTACTCCACTCTCATCCTTATGTGCTTCAAGCACCGGATTAACTACATCACGCAGATATACTTCTACCTGACGAGGTGCACGTCCCACATAAAGCTCAGGCTTAAGGTTCTTTTCGATATCAGCCTTTGTCAGTCCAAATGCAGGGTCTGCAGCGATTAAGTCTACGAGGTTATTTTCTTTTCCCTCTTCCTTTACTGTCTTTCCGGCCTGCATTGAGAGCTGTCTGATCTTCTCATGAAGCTCCTGACGATTTCCACCGTTCTTTACAGCATCCATCATGATGTTCTCTGTTGCCATGAATGGTATCTCTGCCATAAAGTGCTTTTCAATAACCTTTGGATATACTACCAGTCCATCCACCACATTGAGGCAGAGGTCAAGGATTCCGTCTATTGCAAGGAAGCCCTCAGGTATTGAAAGACGCTTGTTTGCAGAATCATCAAGTGTTCTCTCAAACCACTGAGTAGCTGAAGTAATTGCAGGATTCATTACATCTGCAAGAACATATCTTGAAAGAGATGCTATTCTCTCACTTCTCATAGGATTTCTCTTGTATGCCATGGCTGATGAACCTATCTGATTCTTCTCAAACGGCTCCTCTACTTCCTTAAGATGCTGGAGCAGTCTGATATCGTTTGACATCTTTGTGGCTGATGCAGCGATGCCTGCGAGCACATTCACTACTCTCGTATCTACCTTACGGGAATATGTCTGGCCAGACACCGGATAACAATCCTTAAAGCCCATCTTCTTTGCGATCATCGGATCAATCTTGTCTATTGTCTCATTGTCTCCGTCGAAGAGCTCAAGGAAGCTGGCCTGTGTTCCTGTAGTGCCCTTAGAGCCAAGGAGCTTTAATGTGCCCTGCACATACTCTAAATCCTCGAGATCCAGCATAAACTCATTCAGCCACAGTGTGGCACGCTTTCCAACTGTTGTCGGCTGTGCCGGCTGGAAATGTGTAAATGCAAGAGTTGGCTGATTCTTATACTTATCAGCAAAGTTTGCAAGCTCTGCAATAACACTTATAAGCTTTTTGTGAACGAGCTTTAATGCTTCATTCATGATGATGATATCTGTATTGTCACCTACATAGCATGAGGTTGCTCCAAGATGTATAATTCCTGCTGCCTTAGGGCACTGCTGTCCATATGCATAGACATGGCTCATTACATCGTGACGCACAAGCTTCTCACGCTCCTTTGCCACATCATAATTGATGTCATCCACATGTGCCTTTAATTCATCAATCTGTTCCTGTGTGATAACCGGCTTGCCATCCTGTGAAAGCCCAAGCTCCATCTCAGTCTCTGCAAGAGCAATCCAGAGCTTTCTCCAAGTGGTAAATTTCATATCCTGCGAAAAAATATACTGCATCTCTTTGCTGGCATAGCGCTCAGAAAGAGGACTTGTGTATCTGTCTGTACTCATATTCTCTCCTTTATTAGCGATTAAGCATTTTTCTCTCGAGGTCTATTTCTTTATCAAAATACTCGCCTCTGATATCATCCTTCGGTGGCTCCATCGGATATTTTCCTGTGAAACAGCCCATGCAGATTGGCAGTCCCTCTACCATCTCATGAAGTCTGTCAATTCCAAGGTAGCCTAAAGAATCTGCACCTATAATCTGTCTGATATCCTCAATAGTCCTGTTGTAAGCGATAAGCTGCTCTCTTGCAGGAATATCTGTACCGAAATAGCAAGGCCATAAGAATGGCGGTGAACTGATGCGCACATGCACCTCTGTGGCCCCCGCCTCTCTTAACATACGCACTATTCTGTCTGAGGTTGTTCCTCTCACAATTGAATCATCAATCATAACAACTCTCTTGCCCTTAACAGCCTCCTTTAATACATTGAGCTTTATCTGCACGCTTGATTCACGGCTTGACTGCTTAGGCTTGATAAATGTCCTGCCGACATAACCGTTCTTGACAAATGCTGTGCCATACGGAATGCCTGACTCAAGTGAATAACCAAGAGCAGCGGCATTTCCTGATTCCGGTACTCCTGTCACGATATCAGCCTCAACCGGTGAATCCATTGCAAGGAATCTACCAGCCTTGATACGGCTGCCATACACGCTTACTCCGTCAATATGGCTGTCAGGTCTTGCGAAATAAATATATTCAAACACGCATCTGGCCTGTTTTTCAGGGGCAAGTGCCATAGTCATATCAGACTCAATGCCCTTTTCAGGAGTGATGGTGATAACCTCTCCCGGCTCTACATCCCTGACAAACTCTGCACCGATTGTATCAAGCGCACAGGTCTCAGATGTAACGATATATGCATTGTCTCTCTTTCCGATGCAAAGAGGCTTAAAACCAAATGGGTCTCTGGCTGCAATAAGCTTTCTCGGGCTCTCAACCACAAGTGCATAGGCTCCCTTAAGCTTCTGGCAGGCACGTCTGACCGCCTCCTCCGCTGTTTTTGAGTTAAGACGCTCTCTGGCGATATGATAAGCTATAACCTCAGAGTCGATTGTGGTCTGGAAAATTGCTCCTGTATACTCAAGCTCCTTGCGAAGCTCCTTTGCGTTAATGAGGTTTCCGTTGTGTGCCATAGCAAGTGTGCCCTTGACATAATTTAATACGAGTGGCTGTGCATTCTCACGTGTTGATGAGCCTGCTGTTGAATAGCGCACATGTCCCACTCCGATATCACCCTTCATAGGCTCTAAAATATCAGGAGTAAATACCTCATTTACAAGGCCCATACCCTTGTGTGTGGTCACCTTTCCCTTTGGTCCGTGTGTATCACTCACTGCAATACCACAGCTTTCCTGTCCTCTGTGCTGAAGCGCAAAAAGACCATAATAGATAGTGGATGCGACATTTCCTCCATCAAAATCATACATGCCGAACACACCACACTCCTCATGAAGCTCATCAAATACATGGTTATGCTCGTCAATATCAGAACACCTTTCTAATTTTGTACCGGTATGACTTTTTGTATCTATACAAGTATTTATATACTGATTTATGTTATTGTCCTGGTTCATAATATCTCCGTTTATAATTGCGAAATAGTAACGCGGAATAAATAATATATTAGCGGCTGAATTTGCTTCCTGTAAGAAGCTCAAATGCCTCTTTATATTTCTCTACAGTCTTCACAACAACCTCATCAGGTAAAAGAAGGTCATTGTCCGGATTTGCCTTGAGCCAGTCTCTTACATACTGCTTGTCAAATGAAGGCTGTCCCTGTCCAGGCTTATATCCATCAAGTGGCCAGAAGCGTGAGCTGTCAGGTGTGAGCATCTCATCGGCAAGCACTACCTCACCCTGCTCATTTAATCCAAACTCAAACTTGGTATCTGCGATGATGATGCCCTTTGTAAGAGCATACTCTGCACATTTCTTGTAGAGAGCAATTGTATAATCGCGAATCTTCTCTGCGTACTCTCTTCCCTTCTCAGGATAAATCTTCTCTAATACTTCTACTGATTTTTCGAATGAGATATTCTCATCATGATCTCCAAGATCAGCCTTGGTAGATGGTGTATAAATAGGCTCAGGGAGCTTATCAGACTCAACAAGTCCCTCCGGAAGTCTGATTCCGCAGACTGTACCGTTCTCCTGGTAGCTTGCCCAGCCGCTTCCTGTGATATATCCACGAACTATACACTCGATTGGAAGCATCTCAAGCTTCTTGCAGAGCATGCTGTTTCCGTTGAACCTGTCCTGACCGAAGAACTCCGGCATATCCTTTGCGTCTACCGAAATCATATGGTTAGGAACAACATCCTTTGTGAATTCAAACCAGAACTTAGACATCTGTGTGAGGATGGCTCCCTTGTCTGTAATTTTATTCTTTAAAATATGGTCAAAAGCGGAAATACGATCTGTTGCGACCATAATAAGGCTGTCCCCGTTATCATATACTTCTCTTACTTTTCCTTCTTTGAATGGTTTAAATTCCTGCATGATTGTCCTCCATCTTATGTGTAATTTATTTTACAAATCAAATGCTACTTTTAAATTATATACCAGCTCAATTTGTAAAGTCAACGTATATTATAAGTTTTTTTAAATAATTTTATGTCACTTATAAGTATTTCTTATGTTTATTATTACATCTTTAATATATCAAAACAATAGCTCCGGTTCAAACCCTTTGTCTGCGCCGGAGCTTATATAATACAAATTTTATTTAACGATAAGTGACTTTCCTGTCATCTCTTTTGGCTGTGGAAGTCCCATAATCTCAAGCAGTGTTGGAGCGATATCTGCAAGACATCCGCCCTCACGAAGCTTGTAAGAAGGGTCAGCGTTTACAAGAATGAAAGGAACAGGATTGGTTGTATGAGCTGTATGAGGTTTTCCTGTCTCATAATCAATCATCTTCTCTGCGTTTCCGTGGTCAGCACAGATGAATAATACTCCATCCACATCCTTGATTGCCTGCACTGCATCACCTACGAGTGAATCAACTCTCTCAACAGCCTTTACAGCAGCCGGAATCACACCTGTATGTCCAACCATGTCAGGGTTAGCAAAGTTGATGATAATAACATCATACTTATCTGACTTGATAGCCTCAACAAGATCCATTCCAACCTCAGGAGCGCTCATCTCAGGCTTTAAGTCATATGTTGCAACATCCTTAGGACTGTTTACAAGAAGACGTGCCTCATCGATATTCGGCTCCTCTACTCCACCGTTGAAGAAGAAGGTTACGTGTGCATACTTCTCTGTCTCTGCGAGACGAAGCTGTTTCTTGCCATTTGCTGCAAGATACTCACCAAATGTATTCTTGATTTCTTCCTTCTCAAAAGCGATAAACTTGTTAGGAATTGACTCGTCATAATCTTTGAAGCATACAAATGTTGTCTTAAGGAATGGGCGCTCAAAGCCAGTAAACTTATCATCGCAAAATGCTCTTGTCATCTCACGAGCACGGTCCGGACGGAAGTTGAAGAAGATAACAGAATCATTGTCTTTTACAACAGATACCGGTGTGCCATCCTCGTTTGTGATAACTGTAGGAAGCACGAACTCATCTGTAACGTCATTTGCGTATGACTCCTCCATAGCCTTTACAGGGCATGTAGCTTTTACGCCTTCACCCTTAGTGAGTGAATCATAAGCCTTCTGCACACGATCCCAGTTATTATCTCTGTCCATTGCATAGTAACGTCCTGAAAGAGATGCAATCTTTCCTACACCAATTTCCTTCATCTTAGCGAGAAGCTGCTCGATATAGTCCTTGCCTGATGCAGGAGGTGTATCACGACCATCAAGGAATGCGTGTACATATACTCTGTCAAAATTCTCTTTCTTGCAAAGCTCAAGAAGTCCGTAAAGATGCTCGATATGGCTGTGAACTCCACCATCTGAAAGAAGTCCCCAAAGATGCAGATCGGAGTCATTCTTCTTGCAGTTTTCGATTGCAGAAATTAATACCTTGTTCTTGAAGAAATCACCATCAGCAATTGCCTTTGTGATTCTTGTAAGATCCTGATATATGATACGGCCTGCGCCGATATTCATATGTCCTACCTCGGAGTTTCCCATCTGTCCGTCAGGAAGTCCAACTGCAAGACCTGAAGCTGCGCCCTTTACAAAAGGACACTCTGCCATCAATTTATCCATAACAGGGGTATTTGCCATAGCTATGGCATTTCCCTCTTTGTGGTCACTTAAGCCGTAACCATCAAGTACCATTAATACTACCGGTTTCTTACTCATTTATATTTCCTCTATTCTTCATATGAGGCTTGCAAAATGCTCTATTACAGCGACATATGCAAGCCCGCAAAAAATTTCATTACATAATAAATGCCACTAAATGCAGCTAAGCTGGTGAATTTAGTGACATTTAGTTATTGTGATTGTCAAATCAAATATTAAATTATGATTTAATAATTACTTGTAGTTTACGATCTTTCCAAAATCAGCCTTGAGTGATGCGCCACCAACTAATCCACCGTCGATGTCAGGCTTTGCAAAAAGCTCTGCTGCATTTCCTGCATTTACAGATCCGCCGTACTGGATACGAACTGAATCTGCTGTAGCCTGATCATAGATCTCTGCTACACACTCACGGATTGCACCACAGACCTCCTGAGCCTGGTCAGAAGTAGCTGTCTTTCCTGTTCCGATTGCCCAGATTGGCTCGTAAGCGATAACCATGTTTGCAACATCTGATGCAGCAACACCTGCGAGATCTGACTTAATCTGAAGTCTGATCCAGTCAAGTGTAACACCGCTCTCTCTCTGCTCAAGTGTCTCACCACAGCAAAGGATTGGTGTAAGTCCAGCCTCGATAGCCTTCTTTACCTTCTTGTTGAGGAGTGCGTCATCCTCTTTGAAGTAATCTCTTCTCTCTGAATGTCCGATGATAACATACTTAACACCTGCATCAAGAAGCATCTCAGCTGAGATTTCTCCTGTGTAAGCACCCTTCTCCTCGAAGTACATATTCTCTGCTCCAACAGCAACATTTGTACCCTTTAATGCTTCTACAACAGGTACAATGTCGATTGCAGGTACACAGTAAACAACTTCAACATCATCTGAAACTACGAGTGGTTTTAACTCTTCTACTAATTTAACAGCCTGGCTTGGAGTCATGTTCATCTTCCAGTTGCCGGCTACAATTTTCTTTCTTGCCATTTTATATCTCCTTGTATTTGTATACAAATATTTTTTGCCTGCGGCTTGATTTCATTAAACTGCTTTCGGCTTATTTATCATCAGCACAAGCTACGCCAGGAAGCTCCTTGCCCTCAAGGAACTCAAGGGAAGCACCGCCACCTGTTGAGATGTGGCTCATCTTGTCGCCAAGTCCCATCTGGTTAACTGCTGCAGCTGAATCTCCACCACCGATAATTGTGATAGCATCTGATTTAGCAAGTGCCTCTGCTACTGCAAGTGTACCTGCTGCAAGTGTTGGGTTCTCAAATACACCCATTGGTCCGTTCCATACAACCGTCTTTGCTGATGCAACAGCGTCAGCGAAAAGCTCACGTGTCTTAGGTCCGATATCACAGCCCTCACGGTCTGCAGGCATCTTGTCATAATCATATGTCTCTGTCTCTACATGAGCATCGATTGGATTTGGGAACTCCTTGATTGTAACTGCATCAACAGGAAGAAGAATCTTCTTTCCAAGTTTCTCTGCTTTTGCAAGCATCTCTTTACAGTAATCAATCTTTGTCTCATCAAGCATTGAGATACCAATCTCATAGCCCTGTGCTTTAAGGAATGTGTATGCCATTCCACCACCGATGATAAGTGTATCAGCCTTCTCAAGGAGGTTGTCGATAACATTGAGCTTGTCAGCTACTTTAGCTCCACCAAGAATAGCTACGAAAGGACGTACAGGATTCTCTACTGCCTTGCCAAGGAAGTCAATTTCCTTCTGCATAAGGTATCCAACAACATTCTCTCCACCCTTAGCTGTGATGAACTTTGTAACACCTGCTACAGAAGCATGTGCTCTATGAGCAGAACCGAAAGCGTCACATACATATACATCAGCAAGGTCAGCAAGCTCTTTTGCGAATGCATCTCCGGCTTCCTGTGGCTTTGTCTCCTCTTTGCCTCTGAAACGTGTATTCTGAAGAAGAACTACATCTCCCTCTTTCATCTCTGAAACAGCCTTTGTTGCAGCCTCACCTGTTACGTTGTAGTCAGCTACAAATGTAACCTTCTGTCCAAGCTTAGCCTCAAGAGCTGCAGCTACAGGAGCAAGTGACTCACCCTCGTTTGGTCCGTTTTTAACTTTTCCAAGGTGTGAGCAAAGGATAACCTTTCCACCGTCCTTGATTAATTTCTGGATTGTTGGAAGAGCTCCGTTGATACGGTTCTCATCTGTGATTTTTCCGTCCTTAAGTGGCACGTTGAAGTCACATCTAACGAGAACTCTCTTGCCTTTTACGTTGATATCATCAATTGATTTCTTGTTTAATGACATAATATGTCCTCCCTTATTTCAAGGCATAAGCCATGCGGCCATGCCATATTGTGCATATTAAAAAATATAATTAATTCTACAATTCACAGATATTCAAAAGAAATAGCCATGCTTTAAAAAAGAGGCGCGGTTCAATTAAGACCGCGCCCCTTGAGTAGTCTTGAGATATACTGTTCTTGTGGGTACAAGAATTAAGCTAACTCTGAGAAGTACTTGATTGTACGAACCATCTGAGATGTGTAGCTGTTCTCGTTATCATACCAAGAAACAACCTGTACCTCGTACAGATCGTCAGAAACCTGGTTAACCATTGTCTGTGTTGCATCGAATAATGAACCAAATCTCATTCCAACGATATCTGAAGATACGATCTCATCCTCGTTGTAACCGAATGACTCGTTAGCTGCTGCCTTCATAGCTGCGTTGATATCCTCTTTTGTAACGCCTGCTTTCTTAACAACTGCTGTAAGGATTGTTGTAGATCCTGTTGGTGTAGGAACACGCTGTGCAGATCCGATTAACTTTCCGTTTAACTCTGGGATAACAAGGCCGATTGCCTTAGCTGCTCCTGTTGAGTTAGGAACGATATTAACTGCTGCTGCACGTGAACGACGAAGGTCTCCCTTTCTCTGTGGTCCGTCAAGAGTCATCTGATCTCCTGTGTAAGCATGGATTGTTACCATGATACCAGACTGGATTGGAGCGTACTTGTTAAGTGCATCTGCCATTGGAGCTAAGCAGTTTGTTGTACAAGAAGCTGCTGAGATGATTGTATCAGAAGCCTTAAGTGTCTCATGGTTTGTATTGTAAACGATTGTAGGAAGGTCATTTCCTGCTGGTGCAGAGATAACTACCTTACGAGCTCCAGCATTGATATGAGCCTGAGCCTTCTCTTTTGATGTATAGAATCCAGAGCACTCAAGTACAACGTCAACCTTTAACTCTCCCCATGGGCAATTGTTTGCATCTGGGAATGCGTAAATTTTGATTTCCTTACCACAAACTGTGATAGAATCATCGCTTGCAGAAACCTCATCTGCATGCTCGTATTTACCCTGTGATGAATCATACTTTAATAAGTGTGCTAACATTTTTGGGCTTGTTAAGTCGTTGATAGCTACTACCTCGTATCCCTCTGCTCCAAACATCTGTCTGAAAGCAAGACGTCCGATACGACCAAATCCGTTGATTGCTACTCTTACTGCCATTTTAATTCCTCCTAGAATTGTAAAAAGTATTTTTAGGGACATGCCCTAAGATGCTTTTATTATAGCGAATAATTCTCAAAGGTTCAAGTACTTTATTTGCGTTTGTTAAAATTTTCACTAAATATTTTCATTTACACACATTTTTTATCATTCTTCACAATTTTTCTTTTTAGATATTGCACTTTATTATAATCTCAGCTACACTTAACTAATTGCTGTAATTCGCACTTTCCGGCAGCCAGCAGCAGACAATTATAAATCATGTAACTTATAAAGTTTTTTAACAACAATACATCAGTTTTACGGAGGTATTTATATGTGGGATCAGCACATGCACTGCATGTTTTCGGGTGACAGCGATGCCGACCCGGTATTGATGATAAACTCAGCAATCAACAAAGGGCTTGACGGCATCTGCTTTACAGACCATCTGGACTATGACTATAAAGAGGAGCCCGGACTTTTCGACCTTGATATAGCAGCATATGAAAAGCGCATCAAAAGACTTGCAATTGTTCTTAAAGAAAAGGGCTGCCCGATAAATATCCACTGGGGCATTGAAATCGGTTTACAGCCTCATATTACAGACAAAAATAATGAGGTCACCAAAAAATATCCGTTTGACCTCGTGATCGGCTCAAGCCATGTGGTAAACGGCATTGACCCATACTACCCTGCATTTTACAAAGGCAAGACAGAGCATGAAGCCTACACGGAATACTTTGAATCGATACTTGACAATCTGCACAGCGGGGCGGATTTTGATGTGTACGGTCACATCGACTACGTGGTCAGATACGGCCCTGACAAAAACAAATACTATTCATATGAAAAGTATGCCGACATAATTGATGCTATATTAAAGGAAATTATCTCCCAGGGAAAAGGCATCGAGCTCAATACCGCCGGCTTTAAATACGGGCTTGGCCACCCAAATCCGACCGAAGATGTGTTAAAGCGCTATCATGAGCTTGGCGGGGAAATAATCACAGTCGGAGCCGATGCCCACAAACCGGAGCATGTCGCGTACGATTTTGACAAGGTTTCAAATATCCTCAAGGATGCCGGGTTTATGTACTATACAGTATTTGAAAACCGTGTCCCGGCTTTCATCAAATTATAGCCCTGCCTTAAAGGCTTACGTTGTCATTCTATCTAACTATTAAACCTCACATGCATTCGCAAATGTCAAAAATAGGAGCCACCTGATCTACATTTTACATCAAGTGGCTCCTAAAGCATTGGTTCCGTAAGCTTCACTGTATAACCTCCAAGTTCCGCTTTCGCTATATGAATTTATTTTGGCATTTCCATATTGCTTTGCTATAAATCTGATTCTGTTTATGACAGGATTCTTATTCTTTTAGCTTAGCTATGGACCTCTACCCTTCTTCATAAAATCACTCCTTTTGGTTACATTATCTATGTAAACTCTTATGAGAGATTCTATCTTTCACTTTTAATCTACAAGAACTTTTTCAACGATATTATTTATTTGCTAATATATCTGTGCGATTACTGCTCTTCGGCTCGCCCTACAGATTTAAATATTCCGTTCAATCATCCTTATAGTACTTTGACTTAAATTATGTAATCCCCATTGGACTGTACCTCCTGTGTTTTATTTTTGTTCCTTTCGTATCTCTTTTTGTTGATTTAAGATTACACTAATTTCACCTATTTGTCAATATGTTTTTTGATAATTTTTATTTTTATTTTAAATTGTCTGATATTTTGTATATTTTTTGTTTTGTTTACACATTTCTTGCAATTCAATCACATGATTAAAGGGGACAAAATACCTTTGCCCCCTCATGCCGTCATTTATCATTTATTATTTATCATTCTTCATCCTGTAATCAATACACCTGTTCAGGTAATCGACGTAATCCGGATTTTTGCACATGCCCTTGCCTGCCACGTCGGAAATCTTTGCCACATCCATGCCGTTACACTTTGTGGTCTTCATAACTATGTTGAGTGCTTCCTCATCAGTGTCGTTACTGATAAAGGTTCCTATACCGAATGCAACCTTTGCCTTATCCTTGAAATAATCATACAATGCAGTCGCACGCTCGAAATCCAGGCTGTCGCTGAACAAAAGTGTCTTTGTCCTTGGATTAATTCCCAGACTGTTGTAGTGGGCTATCATCTTGTCTCCCCACTCGTACGGATCTCCGCTATCATGACGCACTCCCGAAAAAAGTGTCGCATAGGTGAGCTGAAAATCACGCAGGAAGCAGTCTGTTGTTATGGTATCAGTAAGCGCAATACCGTTTAATATACCATACTCCTTAACCCATGCATCGAGTGCGTACCAGTTTGAATATGCCGGATTATGCTTGTGATTGCCCTGTCCTGTACACATAATCCACTCATGAGCCATTGTTCCAACCGGCTTTAAATTGAATTTCTTTGCAAGATATACGTTTGATGTACCAATAAAGTGTGAGTCTGCAGGCAGCTCAACCTCTGCGATTGCCTTTACAGCCATCTCCTGCGCCTCGGCAGACAGACGGCGTCTTAGTCCAAATTCACTGAAATCGCTAAGCCTGTAGGTATCCTCCTCGAGCAGACGCACCTTCTCATCAAGCCTGCGCTTAAACTGCTTAAGCAGCACATCATAATCATATGCCATACGGAAGTACACTTCATTTACAATAGCAAGCACCGGAATCTCATACATCGAAGTATTGAGCCACGTGCCGGCTGCATCGATTGCCAGCCCACACGGTGCATCTGTTGTGATGGTAAACTCCTCATATCTTGGCTGCCAGAGTCTTAAAAAATCAACATATGTGCCTTTTATCCAGGTGATGTTATCAAGATATTCAAGCTCCTCCTCCGTAAAACGAAGCTGACAGAAGGCCTGCACCTGTTCCTTTATCTCCTCGACCATCTCATCTGTAAAATGCACGTCTTTATTTCGGCACTTGAAGGTCCATGTCGTTTTATAGCTTGTGAACTGATGGAAAATCGTCTGTCCCATGCTGAATTTATACATATCAGTCTCAAGAAGGCTGTTTATTATTTGTGGCAATCTCATTTGTTTTATGTCCTCTTTTCTTTTTCTTTCAAACCATTTACTACCTGTAATTTTAGTCTTGATTTTACCACTGCGACTATCAAATATCAAGCAGGCGCACGTGTTTAATTACCTTCAATTTATTTTCTTTTCCGTCAGCATATTCACTGGTTCCAAAATAAAAACTCCCATGAAAGCCACTAACCGTGACCTCCATGGAAGCTTAATTGTTTATATTGTAGAGATAATAACCCAATGAATATATAAGATATTGTAATTATTCAGTTATGAATTATTTAAAATATTTCACACCGCTCTCGAATATCTTCATATCCTGCTCGCCGTAGATATTGATTGCTACAGACTCGCCACGGCGCTCTGAGTGAGCCATCTTGCCGAGGATTCTTCCGTCCGGAGATGTGATACCCTCGATAGACATGTATGAGCCGTTTACATTCCACTCCTCATCCATTGATACATTTCCGTCCAGATCAACATACTGTGTGGCAACCTGTCCGTTTTCAAAGAGCTTATCAAGCCACTCCTTCGGTGCTACGAAACGTCCCTCGCCATGTGATGCCGGATTGCAGTAGGTCTGACCAAGCTTAGCCTGTGCAAGCCATGGGCTCTTGTTTGAAACAACCTTTGTATATACCATCTTTGAGATATGGCGGTTGATTGTATTGTATGTGAGTGTAGGTGACTGTGCATCCTGCTGTCTGATCTCTCCATATGGTACAAGTCCAAGCTTGATAAGTGCCTGGAAACCGTTACAGATACCAAGTGCAAGTCCATCTCTCTCATTGATGAGCTTTTCAACAGCCTCTGTCATCTTTGCATTTCTAAATGCTGTTGCAAAGAATTTAGCTGATCCCTCAGGCTCATCTCCTGCTGAGAATCCACCAGGGAACATGATAATCTGTGATTTGTCGATTGCCTTTACAAACTCATCAACCGAATCACGGATATCCTCTGCTGTGAGGTTCTTGAATACCTTTACGATTGTGTCAGCGCCTGCTCTTTCAAATGCCTTAGCACTATCATACTCACAGTTTGTTCCAGGGAATACCGGAATAAATACTGTAGGCTTAGCCACTTTATTCTTGCATACATAGATATTCTTTGCATCGTAAAGACCGCTATTTACCTTGCTTGTATCGTCTGTTGCCTTTGTATGGAAAACGCCCTCAAGCTTGGCTGTCCATACCTTGACAGCCTCATCAACAGGAAGCACCATATCGTCACACTCGATAGTCTGCTTATCGTTTACATAGCCGACTACAGAGGCTGCATCTGAAATACCTGCTGCATCAATTACCTCTCTGACCTTTGAAAGTGCATCAACAGGAACCTCAGCTACGATATTACCAAAGCCAGGTGCAAATAGTGTATCGCTTGTCACCTCATCCTCGATTGTTACACCAAGCTTGTTACCAAATGCCATCTTTGATACTGCTGCTGCGAGTCCTTTTCCGTCAAGTGCATATGCTGAAACGATTGCGCCATCCTGGATAAGATTTCTGATTGCTGTATAAAGTGTCATAACCTGATCATATTTTGGAAGATCAAACTCATCCTTATCTATTGTAAAGAGAACAAGCTGGTTGCCCTCCTTCTTGAGCTCAGGTGTGATGATATCCTTTTCCTTTGCCACGTCCACTGCAAATGATACGAGTGTAGGCGGTACATCAATATCATTGAATGTACCTGACATGGAATCCTTTCCACCGATTGAAGGAAGTCCGAAGCCAATCTGAGCATCATATGCTCCGAGGAGTGCTGCAAACGGCTGGCTCCAGCGCTTTGGATCCTCGTTCATTCTGCGGAAGTACTCCTGATATGTCATACGGATTTTGCTGTAATCTCCGCCTGCTGCAACGATTCTTGAGATAGACTCAAGCACTGCATATATAGATCCGTGGTATGGGCTCCATGATGAAAGATATGGGTCGAAGCCGTAAGCCATCATTGTTACTGTATCACATTTACCCTTTAATACAGGAAGCTTTGCAACCATTGACTGTGTCTCTGTGAGCTGGTAACGTCCACCATATGGCATATATACACTGCCTGCTCCGATAGAGCCGTCGAACATCTCAACAAGTCCCTTCTGTGAGCATACGTTAAGGTCTTCAAGCTCTGCCTCCCAGGCGCCCTTCATATCTCCTGCCTCAACCATCTTGGCTACAGCAGGTGTACTGATTTTGTCCAGATAATTGTCACTCTCGCAAGGCATCTCAACCTCAACATCTGTCTCCTGATGAGCTCCGTTTGTATCAAGGAATGCACGAGAGATATTTACTACCTCTTTGCCTCTCCACTCAAGCACAAGTCTTGGATCCTCTGTAACTACCGCAACCTCTGTTGCCTCGAGATTTTCCTCCTTTGCGTATGCAAGGAACTGTTCAACATCAGAAGGCGCAACTACAACTGCCATACGCTCCTGTGACTCTGAGATAGCAATCTCTGTTCCGTCAAGACCTGCGTATTTCTTTGGTACCTTGTCAAGCTCTATGCGAAGTCCGTCAGCAAGCTCTCCGATAGCAACAGAAACTCCGCCGGCACCGAAATCGTTACATTTCTTGATGATATGGCTGACCTCTTCTCTTCTGAAAAGTCTCTGAAGCTTTCTCTCTGTAGGTGCATTACCCTTTTGTACCTCAGCTCCGCATACTGATGTAGACTTTGTATTGTGTGCCTTTGATGAACCTGTAGCACCACCGATTCCGTCACGTCCTGTACGTCCTCCGAGGAGAATGATTTTATCTCCCGGATCTGAGTTAAGTCTCTGGACAGCACGTCTTGGAGCCGCACCCATAACTGCACCGATCTCCATACGCTTTGCAACATAATTTGGATGGTAAACCTCCTTGACATAGCCTGTTGCAAGTCCGATCTGGTTTCCATATGAGCTGTATCCGTGAGCTGCCTCTCTGACAAGCTTCTTCTGTGGAAGCTTTCCTTCAATTGTCTGTGAAACCGGTACTGTAGGATCTGCTGCACCTGTTACACGCATTGCCTGATATACATATGTACGTCCTGAGAGAGGATCTCGGATTGCTCCGCCAAGGCATGTAGCAGCGCCACCAAAAGGCTCAATCTCTGTAGGATGGTTGTGTGTCTCGTTCTTGAAGTTTACAAGCCACTCCTCTGTCTTTCCGTCCACCTCAACAGGTACCACGATAGAGCATGCGTTGATCTCATCAGACTCTTCCTGATCATCAAGCTTGCCCTCTGCCTTTAATCTCTTCATGGCAAGAAGTGCAAGATCCATCAGGCAGACAAATTTGTCATTTCTGTCCTTGTAGATATTTGAAAATGTATTGAGATAATCCTTGTAGGTATTTTCAATCGGTGTGCGGTAGAAGCCATCGTCAAACTTGACATTCTTAAGCTCTGTAGAGAATGTTGTATGGCGGCAGTGATCTGACCAGTATGTATCGAGCACACGGATTTCTGTCATTGAAGGATCACGCTTTTCCTCCTTCTTAAAATAATTCTGGATATGAAGAAAATCCTTGAAGGTCATGGCAAGGTTCAATGATGAATAAAGCTCCTTCAGTTTGTCCTCTGCCATATCCTTGAAACCGTCAAATATGATGACATCAGCCGGATCATCAAACTCCTGCACAAGTGTCTTAGGCTTTTCCATGCCGATAGCACGCGAATCAACAGGGTTGATGCAGTGCTTCTTAATAGCAGCAAACTGCTCATCTGTGATAGCACCCTCAATCACATATGTGATAGCACTTCTGATAATCGGCTCCTCATTTTCATTGAGAAGCTTCACACACTGCTCGGCTGAATCTGCTCTCTGGTCAAACTGTCCCGGTAAAAACTCTACAGTAAATACTTTTGCATCACCATAGTCAAATGTCTCCTCATAGATATCATCAACAGGCGGCTCTGAGAAAACTGTATACAAGGCTTTCTTGTATGTCTCCTCTGATATATTTTCCACATCATATCTGATTAATACACGTACTGCCTCCACAGTTGTGATTCCCAGATAATGCTTAATCTCATGCTTTAATTCCCTTGCCTTTACCGCAAAGTCAGGTTTTTTCTCTACATATACACGACGTACGTTACTCATATGTTCTCCTTTCAATTCGAGAGTATGTAACCAATTATTCGTTACCGTCCGGCTTTTTGCACAATCGGACTTTAAAACTATGGTTGTAGTATAACACTTTAGTTATGATAAGTATAATTAATATATTTAATTTGTTTTATAAGTTGCGTTAATTATAGTTTTCTTATATAATGATATAAGGGTCAAAAGGTATTTTGCCCATCGATAAAAACAGATGCAAATAACCATATTTATACGGAGGATAACAAAATGGATATAAATTATGAGCTTTACAAGGTCTTTTACTACGTGGCAACGTCCCTAAGCTTCTCTGAAGCCAGCAAGAAGCTGTTTATTTCACAGTCCGCGGTAAGCCAGTCTATTAAGACTCTCGAAAAGAAGCTGGGACAGACTCTTTTCATCAGAAGCACAAAGAAGGTACAGCTCACCGCAGCCGGCGCCCTGCTTTTAAAGCACATTGAGCCTGCCATGAATCTTATTGCCCGCGGTGAAAGCCAGCTTTTAGACTCAGGCACACTTGGACTTGGCCAGCTTCACATCGGCGCAAGCGATACCATATGCCGCTATCTGCTGGTTCCTTACTTAAAGCAGTTCCATCAGAGGTTCCCGAATGTGCCTATCAAGGTCACAAATGCCACATCTATCCAGTGTGTGGAGCTTTTGGAGCAAAGGAAGGTTGACCTGATTGTCACGAATTTTCCAAACTCGCACCTCAATCACTCATACAGACAGAAAACCATATGCAACTTTTCCGATGTTTTTGTGGCAAATCCCAATTATTTCAAGCTTCGCAAGCAGGAGATAGCTTTTTCTGAGCTCAATAAATATCCTATCATGATGCTCGACCGAAACAGCACCACCAGTGAATTCCTGCATAATCTGTTTTTACAGCACCAGGTTGACCTGATTCCGGAAATTGAGCTAAGCAGTAACGATCTGCTCATAGACCTGGCCAAAATCGGACTGGGTATCGCATTCGTGCCTGACTACTGCATCAACCATGAGAATAAGGAGCTTTTCGTGCTGAAGACAAAAGAAAAGATGCCTCCACGCCAGATTGTTGTGTCCGTAAACACTACAATGCCCGTGTCAGCATCCACTGAGGAATTTTTAAATCTGCTCCCAGAAGTCGGCAACTAGTTTTCCGACATTTGCTATATTGCATGGCTTTCTGTCACTCCACTCGCGTGGATAGAGCAAATCATATTCTCTCTGCCAGAATCTCTCATCTAATAGCAAAATGACACCTGTGTCCTCCGTCGTCCTGATTACTCTTCCGGCCGCCTGGAGGACTTTATTTATGCCCGGATACCTGAAAGCATAGTCAAAGCCACAGCCGTTTTCGGCATCGTAATAATCCTTTAATATAGTTCTCTCATTGCTGATCTGCGGAAGCCCCGTTCCGACAACAATAGCACCTATCAGTCTGTCATTTTTCAAATCAATGCCCTCACCGAATATGCCTCCCATGATGCCAAATGCCACAAGTGTTCTGTCCGATTCCTCACTAAACCTGTCCAGAAATTCCTCCCTTTCAGCCTCTGACATATTATTTTTCTGCAGCATAAGCTCTGTTTCGTCTGCATATTTTTCACAGTAAATATCTGCCACATCATTCATCATCTTATATGACGGAAAGAAAACCATATAGTTTCCTGTCTTTTGCGTGACAACAGCATTAATATATCCTGCAATGCGCTCATACTCACTCCTTGAGCGCCTCGTGTACCTCGTGCTCACATCGGTTGCCATCGCAAGCAGTCTCTTTTTGCTGTCAAACGTGCTGTCAGCATATATGGCATAGTTGTCTTTTTTTGTGCTTAGCAGGCTCTTGTAATAGTTTACAGGCAAAAATGTCGCCGAAAAAAACACAGCCGACTTGCCCTTATCCAGCCTCTTTTGTATATTAAGCGACGGGTCCACACAAAAAAGCTTTAGCATGAACCTGCCATCAGCCTCAAGCTCGGAATACATCACGTAGTGCTCATCCACCAGATCATAAATGTTCAGGAAATTGCGAAACTCAAAATAAAAATCCATAACATCCTTTTTCCCCGGAAACTCATTAGCCTTCTGCAAAAACTCATCCAGAAGTGTCATAAGCCTCATAAAGGAAAATACCATATTGCCAAACGTATCATATACCGTGTAATTCTCACACTCGCGCTTCATCCCAAGCAGTATTTTATTGCACTTTTCAAGCGCTTTCTCAATAGAACGGCTGTGCTCCTTCATAATGCGCTTCACAGTAAGGAAATCCTCCTTATAAATCTGAGCACTATACATCTGCCTGCTTCTTTCGACCATATTGTGAGCCTCATCAATGAGAAAAATATAATCTCCCTTTATCCCCTCCTGAAAAAATCTCTTAAGATAAACATTTGGGTCAAACACATAGTTGTAATCGCAGATGATATTATCACACCAGCTAGCCGTATCAAGACAAAGCTCAAACGGACAAACGGTATACCTATCCGCCTGTGATAAAATATCATCCCTCTCAATCATTTCACATCTGTGAAGCAGGTCAAAAACCGCATCATTTACTCTGTCAAAATGCCCCTTTGCATACGGACAGGTTACCGGATTGCATTCCATCTCATCACACGGACATAGCTTTTCCTTGGCCGTTATCTGAATAGTTTTTGCCCTGTACCCATTTTTTTCAAGCAGCGCAAACGTTTCTTTTGCGACTGTTGCGGTGATTGTCTTCGCTGTCAGGTAAAAGATTCTGTCTGCCAGCTCCTCACCAACCGCCTTCACTGCCGGGAAAATAGTAGAGATAGTCTTTCCCACACCGGTCGGAGCCTGCATAAAAAGAAGCTTCTGACGCATAATTGTCCTGTAGACATCCGAAACAAGCTTTTTCTGCCCCGGTCTGTATTCAAATGGAAAATCGAGTTCTTTGATTGAAGCCTGTCTTTGATTTTTCATTTCACACTGAAACGTTGCCCATTTGCCATACTCTTCCATCAGGTCATCAAACCATTTTTTTATCTCTTCAAATGAGAACTCCTCGCGAAAATACTTAGTCTGCTCCGTTTCCAGATTGCAGTAGGTCATCTGAATGCCTATCGTTTCCATATTATTTTTCAGAGCAAAAATATATGCATAGCACATAGCCTGCGCACGGTGCACAAAAACTGGCTTTTCAAACAGCTCAACCCTTCTGTACATTCCCTTAATCTCATCGACAAAACACTTGCCATCCTCCGTAAAGATGCCATCTGCCCTGCCCTCGACAGTCAGCTCATACAAATCACCTTCAACAACAAGTGAAAGCGGCACCTCTGCCTGATACTCCTTCCCCATGCTGCCCTGGATTTTCCTGTGAATGCGTGTTCCCTCCATCATGGCATCAGCACTCATAGCTCTCGATGACCGGTTGTCTATGTCACCCTCCCTGAAAATAAATTCCACAAGGTTTCTGACCGAAATATGTAATTGTGTTTTCTTTTCACTATAGTTATTTCCAGCTTCTGTCATGTACTCTCCCTACATATTCCGGATTATGTCAACGGTTTTGTGTTCCGGCAATATTTTCAGTCTAACTCCAAACATTTTTAATACACTGAACATAAAAAAAGGGAGAGCTCCAAGAAGAAACTCTCCCAAAGGACCTTATTCAATTGTATTACGCTACAGTGAATTTATCAACCACATTATCAAATGCCTGGTCATCGCCCATATAGCAGACCTTAAAGTCATTGTTTGTACCAATTCCAATCACTCCAAGAAGTGATTTCGCATCAATAAGAATCTGTCTATATTTGAGATCAATGTCAAAATCGCACTTAGAAGCAGCCCCAACAAATTCCTGAACATCATCCAATGTGTTAAGTCTGATTACTGTTTCCTTATTGTACATAGTTAACACCACCTTTATAATCTAAAACATAGTGCTTTCGCACATGCCAATCAATTGTTGCGCCTATTATAACATCTGATATTCATTTGTCAAAAAATCATAATCCGTCATTTTCCGTCAATTCATGTCATTTTTTTTAATAAATATCTTTTACGTAACCGATTTTTCACTATATTTTCATGCATGTTTTTTCAAAAAAACAATATAACTGTGAAATTCTTATAAAAATGGTACGATATTTAATTAATTTAAATTCATTTTTTACAATTTTTCATTTATAAAACTTTATTCTCATAATTCTTTAACGCATCTATATATATTTCACCGAGCTTGCTAAGCTTTGTGCCCTTGTGCTTGATATAGCCTATATGCATTTTTTCACTTTCCTTAAGTGGAATTGCCGCATAGTCATCACCGTTTAAATCCTCAGAAATAATACCTGAGCACAGTGTAAATCCGTTGAGCCCCACCATGAGATTGAGCATTGTGGCTCTATCATCAGCCTTTATGACACGCTTGTACTCATACGTGCTCATCATCTCCTCAGCATAATAAAAGGAATTGTTCACGCCCTGTTCAAAGGTCAGACATGGGTACTCCTGCAAATCATCAAGTGTAATCTCTTTTTGGCCGGCAAGCGGATGTTTTTTCCAGAGATACACATATGTATTGCATGTGAAGAGCTCTTTAAACTCGATGTCACATTCCTTAAAAAGCTTTCTTAAAACCTTTTCATTGAAATCACTTAAATAAAGAACTCCGAGCTCACTCTTTAAGTTCTTTACGTTGTCTATTACCTCTTTCGTCTTTGTCTCGTGGACAGCAAACTCGTACTCATCCATGCCCACCTCTTTAGCAAGCTGTACAAAGGCCTTTACTGCAAATGAATAGTGCTGCATGGAAACCGAGAATTTCTTTTTGGACTCCACATTCAGATACCGGTTCTCAAGCAGATGATACTGCTCCACAACCTGTTTGGCGTATCCTAAAAACTCCTCGCCCTCCGCTGTGACTGTAATTCCACGGTTATTTCTCATGAATACCGTGATTCCAAGCTCCTCCTCCACCTCTCGTACTGTGGCGGACAGATTGGGCTGTGAAACAAAAAGCTTCTTTGCCGCCTCATTCATGGAATTGGATTCTGCAATTGTAAGTACCTGTCTGAGTTGTTGAAGTGTCATTTTGTCTCCTATTGTGAACTGACGGTTTTTAGCAGAATGTGTAACTATTCAGCGCCCAGGCACCTTCGTAAAAACCGCACAATTGTAATATATTAGATAAAATTGTGTATAAACGATGCCCTGTGTATCGGTGATGGTCCTATCTCCTTTAGTGCCTTGATATGCTCTGCCGAGCCATAGCCCTTGTTTGATGCAAATCCATAGCCGGGATATATGTTATCATACTCAACCATCATCCGATCCCTTGTGACCTTAGCCACAATGCTGGCTGCCCCTATTGATATGCTTTTGGCATCTCCCTTTATAATCGGGACCTGCTTTATATCCACCCCCGGGATGGTGACTGCATCGTTAAGTGTCAAATCCGGTGCCGGATCAAGCTTTCCGATTGCCTGTCTCATCGCCTCATATGTAGCCTGCAATATATTTATCTCATCTATCCGCTCGTGCGATGCCATACCTATGCCTACAGAAACCGCCTTTTCCATTATGACATCGTAAAGCTCATCGCGCTTTGCAGCCGTAAGCTTCTTTGAATCATTAATATATAAAATATCACAGTCCTTTGGCAGAATAACCGCACATGCCACAACCGGACCTGCAAGCGGTCCGCGTCCCACCTCATCTATGCCGCAAATATGAGCATATGATGCGTACTCGCGCTCATATTTCTTGAGACCTTCAGTGCGGATAAGCTCCTTCTCATACTTGTCCAGACGCTTTTTTGCACTATCTACAAGCTTAATCACTCCGCCCCTTTCATCTGAGCCGTATGCCTCAATGAACTGTGCAAGCTGTGAATCTGTGATGCTTTTCAGTTGTTCCTTAATATCGCCTATTTTTTCTGCTGACATATCCTTGTCCTATCGTCTATTCTTCGTAACTATTCTTCTATATCTCCGGTCTCTCCAGAGTGATATGGCCTAATTTACCGCTTCTGAAATCATCTATGATGAGAGCAGCCGCCTTGCTGTAATCAGGCTCTCCTCCCTTTGAAAGGCATTTTCTGTTGACAGCGACAGCACTTATAATCTCTATGATATCGTTTTCCTCGCTCACCTCGTATCTTTGTGCCAAAAGCCCCGGATACTCTGCTTTTAGGAACTTTACAAGCTCCACGGCAAGCTCATCAACATTTAAAATCTCATCCTTTATCGAACCGATGAGTGCAAGCCTAAGTCCCACTGTCTGATCCTCAAATTTCGGCCACAGTATGCCCGGGGTATCGAGCAGCTCAACACTTTTATTGAGCCTGATCCACTGCTTGCCCTTTGTCACGCCCGGCTTGTTTCCTGTCTTGGCACAGGCTTTTCCGGCGTATGAGTTGATAAATGTGGACTTTCCGACGTTTGGAATACCCACCACCATAGCTCTTACCGGTCTGTTTTTGATACCACGCTTTCGGTCTCTTTCAATCTTTTCCTTGCAGGCCTCCATCACGATATCTGTGATGCTCTTCATGCCTGACTTGCTTCTAGCATCAAGACTGACTACAAAAAAGCCCTTTTCCTTGAAAAATGCACTCCACTCCCTGGTGCGCTCCTTGTCGGCCAGATCCGCCTTGTTCATCAGAATGAGCCTGTATTTGTTTTTTCCAAGCTCATCAATGTCCGGATTACGGCTGGATAACGGAATTCTTGCATCCACAAGCTCTATAACCAGATCTATTAATTTAATGTCCTCCTGCATCTGACGCTTTGCCTTGGTCATATGCCCAGGGTACCACTGAAAATTCATAATTCACCTGTCCTTTATCTATATATGTTATAACTATTGCTACTTGATTGTTCCAAAGCTTCCAAGCCCTGAAAATCTAAACCATGCCTTGCCGATGATATAGTCTCTCTTTACATTGCCAATATTGGCATAGCGGCTGTCCTCACTGTTGTTTCGATTGTCTCCAAGTACAAAATACTCGTCCTTTTCAAGCTCTATAGGATCTGAGGCAAGCCCTGCATCCTCCATTGAGGCAACGTCCGTCGATTCCTTGTACAGCTCATCATTCACGTACAGTGCGCCGTCTTTTATCTGAACAGTATCTCCCGGCACCGCTACCACTCTCCTGACATAATAATGCGACTTATTATTTCCGTTTGGCAGAAATACTATCACGTCTCCTGCTTTTGGCTTTGACATGATATATGCAAACCTGTTCACAAGAATATTATCATCGTTCTCCAATGTCTGCTCCATAGCCTGGCCCACCACATTTGTACGTATACCGAAAAATGACACCAGCACATATGCCAGGCCTATCACTACAATCAGCTCCACTACCCACGAAACAATTTCCTTGAACAATGGCAGATTAAATTTTCTTCTTTGCCTTCTAAAGCTAAGTCCTGCTCGTCTTCTGGACATCTTACACCTCTTGCTAACTAATATTTTATTGCGTAATTTTAATTATATATTGTTTTCATGTTTGTTGCAAGCTGTAACCCTGAAAACTAAAAAGACCATTCTCATACGATTGCTCGCAGAAAATGGTCTCTTTCGCGTAAAAATATTATTTTACAAGCTCTTTAACCTTAGCAGCTTTTCCGATACGGTCTCTTAAGTAGTAAAGCTTAGCACGACGTACTTTACCTTTACGTACAATCTCAACCTTCTCTACGTTTGGTGAGTGGAGTGGCCATGTCTTCTCAACACCTACACCGTTAGAAAGCTTTCTAACTGTGAATGTTGTACGGTTTGATCCGTTCTGCTTTTTGATTACTGTTCCCTCGAATACCTGGATACGCTCACGGTTACCCTCTTTGATTTTTCCGTATACCTTTACAGTATCTCCTACAGAAAACTCAGGTGCCTCGGCCTTTAACTGCTCGTTCTCGATGCTCTTAATAATTTCACTTGCGTTCATTTTGTGACCTCCTAATTATTTTGACGTTCTTAATGCTACTACTATTTTCACAACAGAGGACCATCTCTTTTATTCACAACATTGGTACTTTACCACAGATTCATGGGATTTGCAAGTATTTTTTACTATCTTCCGCCTACCTTATGCATTATTTTTAGTCATCCAGTATATGGATGATTTTGAAAAATGCAATCCCATACTCTCCTGCAGCTTCATAGATGCCTCATTGCCCACGATTATCTGTCCATATGGTATCCAGCCGTTTTCCAGAGCCCTGTTGAAAGCATATGTTTCAAGTGCTGTGGCAAGCTTTTGATACCTGTACTGCGGCTTTACATAGAGCATGCCTATGCTGCCCTCCTCATGGATTCCGATAATTCCCGCGAGGGTATTAATGGTATCATCAGCAGTATTATCACTCAAAAAAGCGCCATAGACTGCCCCTGCCTCTATTCTTTCTATGATATAGTCCGGATTGTCAAAGCCCGGGTACATTGGCGCAGCCTCCTGTATATCACATGCATCCAGCTTTCTTATAATTAAGCCATTTGGCATCGGCTTTCCATCCGGTCTGTACAGTCCGCTGACAGATAGCTTTTCTTTGTTTGTATACACAGCCTGCCTGCACTCTACAGTCTCATTAAAGCCATTTGCTGTAAAGAGCTCAACATATCTTTGCTGGTGAAGCACTATGCCGTTTGTGATCTGATCTGTAACGGTTTTTGGAATATGCTGACTACTGTATTTATCAACAGGCTTTGTGGCATCTTCCGGTGCCAAATCTACAAGCTTCGACTCGCCCTCATCCGGTCTTGTATGAAAGCATACCTTTGAGACCATGTCCCAAAGCAGATATTCGCCATCTGCCTCAAACAGTATCTCGGCGCATCCCCTGTTTATAAGCTCTATCATATCAATATGAAGCAGTTTATTTTTCATAAGAAACTCTCTGCATTTATCAAGTCTTTTAAACCCGGCATACAAATCCGGTCTGCGCTCCTTTGTGCGCTCAATAGACTTTTCAAGGCGCCATGCATCTATCTTTTTCTGATTGCCTGACATGAGTACTTCAGGCACCTTTTTGTCATGCCACTCAACAGGACGTGAATACTGAGGGTATTCAAGCAGATTGCCATGAAACGACTCTGTCTCTGCCGAAATGTCATTGTGCAGCACCCCAGGAACCAGACGTGAAATTGCATCTATCATCACCATCGACGGCAGCTCTCCGCCTGTTAGAACATAGTCACCGATAGAGACATAATCTGTTACCGTCTCCTCCAGCACGCGCTCGTCAATACCTTCATAGTGTCCACATAGAAAAATGAGGTCATCACACTTTGCAAATTCTGCTGCCATCTGCTGGTTGAACACGCGGCCCTGTGGAGTAACGTAAATCAGACGAGCATTGTGATTTTTTATTTCTTCTGCTGTATTTTTATATGATGTATTTTCATATAATATATTTTCATCGGCGATATTTTTCCCGGAATTATCACCTGAGTGGACCTGATTACATTTATTGATCTGACTCACCACACTGCGCACAGCCTGATACACCGGCTCTGCCTGCATAAGCATCCCCGCACCGCCACCATATGTGTAATCATCAACCTTATTGTGCTTATTGTGCGCAAAATCCCTGATATTTACCGTATTGAGTGATATAATATTCTGTTTTAAAGCTCTGCCTGTGATACTCTCTGACAGTCCCTGTTCTATCATCTGCGGGAATAAGGTCAGCACATGAAATCTCATTTCCTATATCTCCTATATCATCCTGTTTTACAGTTTTACGATTTAAAATGTATGATTTTGTTCAATTTTATATCTCATTTTACGGTTTTTGCAGTTTGAGATGCAACTATCTCAAACCTGCCAACAGATGCACCTTCATCGTGCCTTTTTCCACATCAACGTCCAGTATACAGTCCTTTATTGCCGGAATCAGCAGATCATTTGCACCGGCTTTCTTAACAACGTACACATCGTTGGCACCGGTCTGGAGTACATCAGCTATGACTCCAAGCTCCTCTCCCTCGTCTGATGTGACTGAAAGCCCGATAAGATCAGCTATAAAGTACTCGTTTTCCTCAAGTGGCACCGCATTTTCCCTTGTCACAAAAAGAGGTGCCTTTTTATATTTTTCTACATCATTTATGTCATCTATGCCCTTAAATTTCAAGATAACCTGGTTCTTGAAAAATTTGACAGAAGTTATTTCCAAATCCCTGCGCTCTTTGCCATTATCCAGAATGACATTTTTAAGCTTTTTAAAACGGGCAGCATCGTCAGTGGTTGGGAACACCTTTACCTCACCGCGAATGCCGTGTGTGCTCGTAATTACACCTGCCTGTAGTAAATCTTCCATTCTCTGTCTCCTGATATTAATATAAATCATGACTATTCAGCCCACGCACATTCTCAAAACCATACAATACCGGTTCTGAATAGTTACTATAAATTATAAAAAAACAGGCATCTCATAAGAGATGCCTTCATGTTACTGTACTATCTCAACAATAACCTTTTTGTCTTCTTTAGAGGCTGCGGCCTTAACAACTGAACGAATAGCCTTAGCAATACGTCCCTGCTTGCCGATCACTTTGCCCATGTCAGACTGTGCAACACGTAATTCCAAAACAATTGCTTTCTCGTTTTCGGTCTCAGTTACATTAACCTCATCCGGATAATCAACTAAAGATTTTGCAATTACTTCAACTAATTCTTTCATTACGCCACCTCTTTATCCTATTTCTCGATACCAGCACTCTTGAAGATTCTAGCTACTGTCTCAGTTGGCTGTGCGCCGTTTGATAACCATTTCTTAGCTAATTCCTCATTTACATGATACTCGCTAGGATCCTTAGTTGGATCGTATGTTCCGATCTCCTCGATGCATCTTCCATCTCTTGGTGATCTAGAGTCTGCAACTACGATTCTATAGAAAGGAGCTTTTTTCTGTCCCATTCTTCTTAATCTGATCTTTACTGCCATTTTGTTTCACCTCCTCATAGGTTTATTGAATAATATATATCAAAAGTAAAATAAATACTTTTGTTAACAAAACATGAAATTCTTTAATGAAATCCATTAAAACGGAAGTCCTTTGAATAGGCCTCCAAGACCACCGCCTCCACGGCGTCCCTTCTTGCCGCCCATCATACCGGGCATCTGCTTCATGAACTTCTTTGTCTGCTCAAACTGCTTTACAAGTCTGTTGACCTCTGATACATCCACGCCTGCTCCTCTTGCAATACGAGCCTTGCGGCTTGGATTAAGAAGCTTTGGATTTCGTCTTTCCTCTGGTGTCATGGAATAGATGATTGCCTCTGTGCGGGCCATGCCCTTTTCAGCTTCATCTGTATCAATATCCGGCATCTTGCCTCCACCGATACCCATGCCCGGCATCATGCCCATCACGCTTGAAAGACCGCCCATCTTCTTCATCTGACTCATCGAATCAAGATACATCTCAAAATCAAACTCATTTTTGCGCATCTTCTGCTCAAGCTTCTTGGCCTGTTCCTCATCAATGTTCTCCTGCGCCTTCTCAATCATGGAAAGCACATCGCCCATGCCGAGGATTCTTGAAGCCATACGCTCCGGATAGAACTGCTCAAGGTCTGAAAGCTTCTCTCCCATACCTGCGTATAGTATCGGCTTTCCTGTAACGGCTCTGATTGAAAGCGCCGCTCCACCTCTGGTGTCACCATCAAGCTTTGTGATGACAACTCCGTCAATTCCTATCTTTTCATCAAAGGTACCTGCTACATTTACCGCATCCTGACCTGTCATGGCATCTACCACGAGGATGGTCTGGAAAACATCAGTAGCTTCTTTTATCTCAATAAGCTCTGCCATCATATCCTCATCAATATGAAGACGTCCGGCAGTATCGATGATAACAACATTGAAATCATTTTTCTTAGCATGCTCCACAGCAACCTTTGCAATGTCGGCAGGCTTGTTTTTGTCACCCATTGAGAAAACCTCAACGCCCTGCTTTTCACCATTTATCTTTAACTGCTCAATCGCAGCCGGACGATACACATCACAGGCTACAAGCAGTGATTTCTTGCCCTTGCTCTTAAGCTTACCGGCTATTTTTGCTGTGGTGGTTGTCTTACCGGCTCCCTGAAGACCTACCATCATGATAACGGTAAGCTCCTTGCCCGGTCTGAAAGCAATCTCTGTTGTCTCAGAGCCCATAAGCTTAATCATCTCTTCATTTACGATTTTGATGACCATCTGGCCGGGATTGAGACCATTCATGACATCCTGTCCGATTGCTCTCTCCTGAACACTCTTTGTGAACTGCTTAACAACCTTGAAGTTAACATCGGCCTCAAGGAGTGCCATCTTAACCTCTTTAAGAGCAGCCTTTACATCATCCTCAGTAAGCTTTCCCTTGCTTCGGAGATTCTTAAAAACGTTCTGCAGTTTTTCTGATAAACTGTCAAATGCCATATTACAGCTCCTCTAATATCTGATTCGAAATAGCTTCGATTTCATTCATTAATAGCTCATTATGTGATTTCTTAAAATCATTTGTCAGCTCATGAATCCTTCGTATGTCACTCTTTATGGACATGAACTTTTCAACAAGATGCAGCTTTGCCTCATAGTCAAGCAGCTTCTTATTGCATCTCTTAATCAGATCGGCAACACCCTGACGGGAAATCCCCTCCTCGGATGCAATCTCACCGAGTGACAAATCATTGAAGACAAAATCCTCATATACCTGACGCTGATGCTCATTCAAAAGCTCACCGTAGAAATCATATAAATATGCCTGTTCAAGTTTTTCTTCCATATCAAGTATCCTCTTTTTCCCTCGAACCTATGGTAGAATAACACATAGTTTGCCCGGTGTCAAGTAAAAATACTTGATACTTTTATTTTTATATCATAGTGCGTACAATTCTTGGCTTATAGCCCTTCTTCTCGAGCGCAGCAATAATCTGCTCCTTGTGCTCTGTACCAAAACACTCAAGCGTGATGCGAAGCTCGACAGCCGCACTTCTGTTTGTAGTGACAAACTGGTTATGCTCCAGCTTGATTACATTACCCTGTACATCGGCAAGAGTCTGTGAAACCTTGGCAAGCTCGCCCGGCTTATCCGGCAGAAGCACTGAAACAGTAAAGATTCTGTCTCTGAAAATAAGACCCTGCTGTACAACTGATGACATGGTAATAACATCCATGTTGCCGCCACTTAGGATAGAAACCACTCTCTTGTCCTTTACTCCGAGATGCTTAAGCGCAGCTACAGTCAAAAGACCTGAGTTTTCGACTATCATCTTGTGATTCTCAACCATGTCAAGGAAAGCTACGATAAGCTCGTCATCCTCCACTGTGATAATATCATCAAGATTTTTCTTTATGTATGGGAAAATATTTGAGCCCGGTGTCTTTACCGCTGTTCCGTCTGCAATGGTATTTACACTTGGTAAAGTAGTCACCTTGCCGTTCTTAAATGACTCCTGCATACAATTGGCACCGGCCGGCTCCACTCCGATAACCTTAATCTTTGGATTTAATAGCTTTGCAAGTGTGGATACACCTGTTGCCAGTCCGCCACCTCCGATTGGAACGAGGATGTATTCAACAAGAGGAAGCTCCTTGAATATCTCCATAGCGATAGTTCCCTGTCCTGTTGCGACAGCTAAATCATCAAACGGATGGATGAATGTATATCCCTCTTTCTCTGCAAGCTCATATGCCTTGGCACATGCCTCATCATACACATCTCCGTAAAGCACTACCTCAGCGCCGTAGCTCTTTGTACGGTTTACCTTGATAAGAGGTGTGGTGGTAGGCATAACGATGACAGCCTTGCAGCCATAGCACTTTGCAGCATACGCAACACCCTGCGCATGGTTTCCTGCAGATGCTGTGATGAGTCCCTTAGCTCTCTCCTCGTCTGTGAGTGTGCTTATCTTGTAGTACGCACCTCTGACCTTGTAAGCTCCGGTAAACTGCATATTTTCAGGCTTCAGATATACTTTATTGCCTGTCTGGTCACTTAAAAAGTCACTGTAAATGAGCTTTGTCTCAAGGGTGACCTCCTTGACCTTCTCACTTGCTTCTTCAAATTTATCTAATGTCAGCATATTTGTTCTTCCTTTCATTTCTTCGGTATAACTATTCAGAACCGCCCCACACATATTCGCAAAAACGCACGATACTCGTGCTTTCTCGCTGCTACGCAGCTAATTTTGCTCATATGTGTGGGGGGTGGCTCTATTCGAGCCCCCAGAGAACAAGAAAACCTGCTGCTTACATGCAAGCATGACGCATCAGCTTTTTTTGTTCTCAGTGGTTCTGAATAGTTACTTTTCGTTATATTATACCAAAAATTCCGTACATATATATATAAACTGATATATCAGATTATTATAAACAATATAACTTATACGCTCAAAAATATTTTCAAATTATTCCGTTTTGGTGTCAAACAATGCATTCACGAACTCGTCCGAATCAAATTTCTGCAAATCATCGATGGTCTCACCGACTCCGATATACTTGACCGGTACTGAAAGCTCCGACTGTATCGCTACAGCGATACCGCCCTTTGCCGTACCATCCATCTTAGTAAGCACGATGCCCGAAATCTTTGCCACATCAGAAAACTCTCTCGCCTGAACAAGTGCATTCTGGCCTGTGGTCGCATCAAGCACCACGAGTGTCTCTCTGTATGCATCCGGATACTCACTCTCCAGGATTTTATTAATCTTTCCGAGCTCATTCATCAGATTCTTTTTGTTGTGGAGTCTTCCGGCTGTATCCACGAGAAGCACATCTGCGTTTCTGGCCTTTGAAGCGGCAACCGCATCATATACAACAGCTCCCGGATCAGCACCCTCGGCACCGCCAATCATATCAACTCCGGCGCGGTTTGCCCATTCCTTCAGCTGGTCTCCTGCTGCAGCCCTGAAGGTATCGGCACCTGCAATAACTACCTTCTTGCCCTGTTCCTTAAGCTTTCCTGCAAGCTTTCCGACAGTGGTAGTCTTTCCTACTCCGTTGACACCGATTACAAGCACAACAGATTTTTCATTTTCAAATCTGTAGGCTGTCTCCTCCACCTTCATCTGCTCCTTGATGCTCTCAATCAGAAGCTCCTTACACTCTGCCGGCTCCTTGATATGCTGCTCCTTCACCTTCCTCTGCAGATCCTCGATGATACTCTCTGTAGCTCTCACTCCGAGGTCTCCCATGATGAGAATTTCCTCAAGCTCCTCATAAAAATCATCATCTATATGTGAAAATCCACTGAAAAGTGAATCTATGCCTGAAACAATATTGTCTCTGGTCTTTGTCAGTCCTGAAACGAGCCTCTTAAAAAAGCCCGGCTTCTTTTCTTTTTCTTCCATTTTAACTCTCCATAAATAAAATTTACTGTGTCAGATCATTCTCTATCAGATTCACTGAAACGAGTGTTGAAACACCCTTTTCCTGCATCGTGATACCATATAGTCTGTCCGCAGCCGCCATTGTACCACGTCTGTGTGTGATAACGATAAACTGTGTATTCTTTGTAAGCTTGTTCAGATAATTTGCATAACGCGAAACGTTCGAATCATCAAGCGCCGCCTCAATCTCATCAAGCAGACAAAACGGTGATGGCTTAAGTGCCTGAATGGCAAACAAAAGCGCAATAGCGGTGAGCGCCTTTTCTCCACCGGACATCTGCATCATATTCTGAAGCTTCTTTCCGGGCGGCTGTGCGACGATTCTTATGCCGCACTCCAGTATATCCTCATCCTCCACAAGCTCCAGGGAACCATGTCCACCACCAAAAAGCTGCTTAAAGGACTTGTCAAACTCTCTCTGAATCTCGGCAAACTTCTCTGTAAACTGCTTTCTCATACCACTATCAAGCTCATCAATGATGCCAACCAGCGTCTTTTCAGCCTCGATAAGGTCATCATGCTGTCCCTTCAAAAACTCATAACGCGTTGAAATCTCCCTGTATTCCTCAATAGCGTTGACATTTACATCTCCGAGGCGTCTGATTTCGTCCTTTATGCCTGCAATCAGCTTCTTTAATGAAGGCAGGTCATCATATGCATCATTTCTAAGCTCTGCTGCCGCATGCGGAGTAAGCTCATACTCATCCCACATGTAGTTGGTCTGAGTCTCTGAAGCTTCCTTAAGCTTCTCTCTTTGGCTGTTCAGTCTGAAAAGCTCCTTATCCAGATCAGCCTGTTTCTTTGAAACTTCCTCCTGCTTTGCAAAAAAGCCTCTGTAATCCTCAGACATCTTTTCCTTTTTTGTAAGGCTCTCCCTAAGCTCCTCGTCAAGCTTAGAATTGTTGTCCTTTGATGCCAGAATGGTCTGTGTGATTGCATCAATATCAGCCTGCTTCTTTTTAATATCATCCTTTGCAGCAGCTGCACCTTCCACAAGGCTTTCCTTCTGCTCATCAAATTTCTCTATCTCTGAATTGATACGATTGATATTTTCTATAGCAAACTCTGCCGTCTTTGTAATATTTGCAAGCTCAAGTGAAATGGCAGCGGCCTTGTGTGAAGCCTCCTGCTCAAGTACTCCCTGCTTTTCAAGTATCTCACTGTATGAGCTGTTTTCCTTCTCAAGCTGCTCCTCACGCTGCTTTGACGCCTCAAGCTGCGCTGCAATATCCTTCTTGCCCTGATTTATCTCTTCGAGCTGTTTTTCAATCTCGGCATTTTCTGTGCGCAGATCCTCGTAGACATTCGCACTCTCCTTCTTTTGCTGGTCTGCCCTGTCAACAGAAATCTGTGCTGTATTCTGCTCAATATACTTTTCCTGAAGCAGTGTCTTTGTGGCTGCTATGTCCTCCTCGCCAAGCGCAATAGCAGTCGCAATATCATCCTTTCTGGCTCTAAGCTCTTTAAGCTTTGTCTTAGTCTGATCAACTCTCTTTTCAAGCTCCTCAATCTCACGATTTCTCGCAAGCAGATTGGATGAATTTTTAAACGCACCACCGGACATAGAGCCTCCCGGTGCCAGATACTCGCCCTCGACAGTCACAATATGGAGTGAATAGTGATTTTTCTTAGCAAGCGCAATGGCATTGTCAATTGTGTCCACCACAATCACTCTGCCAAGCAGGTATGCAACAACCTCATCAAACTTCGGATCACACTTCACCAGCTTATTTGCAATGCCAAGCACACCCTTTTCGCCGAGTGCCGCCTCATTTTTATTATTTCTGTTTGCACGCACACTTGTAAGAGGTAAAAACGTAGCCCGACCAAAATGATTGGCCTTCAAAAAGCCAATCATCTTTTTGGCTGTGGCCTCATCCTCAGTGACGATATTCTGGATATTACCACTTAAGGCTGTCTCTATCGCTATCTCATAGCGCTTATCCACCTGTATAAGATCTGAAACCACTCCGAGAAGCCCCGGATTTTTAGCCTTCTGCTCCATAACACGCTTGATGCTGTTACCATAGCCATCATAACGCTCGGCAATGTTTTTAAGCGACTCAAGCCTGGAAACAGACTTATGATACTCTGTGGAAGCCTCCTCCATCAGGCGGGCATTCTCTCTGGACTTATCTCTCCACTCCCTAGCCTTTGCCAAAAGAGCCGACTCCTTTTCCTTTAAACCGGCTATCTCTTCATTGACAGCATTAAGCTTCTTATTAGCCTCATCCAATATATCATCAAGCCCTGCTTCCCTTGTCTTTCTATCTAAAAGACGCTTGGTAAGTTCTGCCTTTCTGATATTAATCTGCTCAAGCATAGTGGCAAAACGCTGCTGCCTTGACTGGATACTGCCTCGCTCCTGAAGCAAGGCGATAAGCTCATTCTTGCCTTTTTCCAGTCCGTCATTACAGCGGTTAACCTCTGCAAGCACAGCCTCATGCTCGTTTACCGCAAGAAGCTCGTTTAGCTTCATCTGCTCTATCTCAGCTTCCAGTGTGGCTTTTTTGTCATCATACTCTTTCCTGCTTTTAAGACGCTGAGCCTTTTCCTTTTCGATAGCTAAAAGACGCGACTGCAAATGCTCATCCGTCATTTCGGCCGTGTGAATCTGCTCCTTTAAAAGCTCTATCTGATTCTCAAGCTTCTGTCTGGTGGATGAAGTGCTTGTGATGCTCTCACGAAGAGACTCGATACGCTCATCCATCTGCTGCATATCGTTCCCAAGCCTCTCATACTCTGCCTTGATGCTCTCATATGTGGCATTGGTCTCCTTTAGCTCGTCATCCGCAATAGTGTATTTCTCATCAGCTGACTTAAGCTCGGTCTCAATGCGCGCTGATTCAAGCAAAAACATGTTGACATCGTAGTTCTTCAGTTCTTCTCTCTTTTTAAGATATGTATGAGCCTTCTCGGACTGTCTCTGTAACGGACCTACCTGTCTCTCAAGCTCTGTCAGGATATCATTGACACGCACAAGGTTCTCCCGCTCATTATCGAGCTTCTTTTGTGCTGTAAGCTTTCTCTTTTTAAACTTCACAATGCCGGCAGCCTCATCAAACAGCTCTCGCCTCTCCTCCGGCTTTCCACTTAAAATCCTGTCAATCTGGCCCTGTCCAATGATGGAATAGCCCTCTTTACCTATACCGGTATCATAGAAAAGCTCCGAAACCTCCTTGAGTCTGCACGGATTGCCATTGATGAGATACTCACTCTCCCCTGAGCGGTAAACACGTCTGGCAACTGTAACCTCATTGAAATCAATTGCAAGCGAATGGTCTGAATTATCAAGTGTGATTGCGACATACGCGTATCCAAGCGGCTTCCTGTTCTCAGTGCCTGCAAAAATAACATCCTGCATGCTTGCACCACGAAGCTGCTTTGCGCTCTGCTCACCGAGCACCCATCTGACCGCATCGGCGACATTACTCTTTCCACTGCCGTTTGGCCCTACAATACCTGTGATGCCGTTGTGGAACTCAAAAACAATTTTGTTGGCAAAGGACTTAAAGCCCTGTACTTCCAAGCTCTTTAAATACATTAAAAACTCCTATTCCCTGTTTCTGTACAAAAGAAGTGCCTGATATGCAGCCTGCTGCTCCGCCGCCTTCTTTGTGTGGCCTTCTCCCTCGCTGACACGCTCGCCGTCCACAAGCACCGCAACTGTAAACTGCTTGTCATGATCCGGACCGCTCTCATCAATAAGTTCATAGGAAAGCTGCTCGTGTCTGCCCTGTATAAGCTCCTGAAGGATAGTCTTGCTATCATAAAAGAGCTGCTTATTCTCAATATCAGTCATGATAAACCTAAGCACAAACTCCTTTGCATTAGTAAAACCACCATCTAAATAAATTGCTCCAATCACTGCCTCAAGTGCATCAGAAAGAATCGATTTTCTTTTTCTGCCACCTGTATGATCCTCGCCCCTGCCAAGACGTAAGTACTTTCCAAGGTCAAGTGGCTTTGTACAAAGTGCAAGAGTCGGCTCACAAACAATGCTTGCGCGCAGCTTGGTAAGCTCACCCTCAGGCTTTTGCGGATAATTGATAAACAAAAACTCACTTGAAACTATTTCCAAAACAGCATCGCCCAAAAACTCCAGACGTTCGTTATCAGAATGCTTTTTCATGTGCTTTTCATTGGCATACGAGCTATGTGTCAGCGCCTGCTCAAGCAGATGTCGGTTCTTGAACGTATAGCCTATTTTGCTTTGAAATTCATTTAAATCTGCCATAATTTTTCCTCTATTTCTATATCTATCCATTTTACATGTTCCGTGAGTATAACGAAAAGCCCTCATAATAAAGGGCTTTTCATTAGTTAAACATACTACTGCTCGCTTACAGCTTTTTTAATCTGCTCAACAGCATCGCCTACAGTGACGATTTTCTCTGCTTCCTCATTAGGAATCTCGATATCGAACTCTTCCTCGATACCCATGATGATCTGGAATACATCCAGAGAGTCAGCGCCAAGATCATCAATGAAGGTTGACTCCATAGTAACCTCGTTCTCATCTACGTTAAGTACCTCGACAATAATGTCTCTAAGCTTCTCAAATTCCATTTTTAATACCTCTCATTTCTGTTTATAGTGACCAATCATACAGCAGTACTGCTATCTAATCAGCCGGCTTATTAATAATATATTCTTTAATTTTATCATTAATCTCTTTTTCCTTAAATGTAACACATTGGAAAACAGAGTTAGTGATTTCCTTCGCCTTGGAGCTGCCGTGGGTCTTTACCACAAGACCATTCAATCCTAAAAGCGGTGCTCCGCCGTACTCGGTCGCATCAAATGACTTTAGCGTATTCTTAAGAGCCGGAAGTGCAAGTGCAGCTCCTATCTTGCTCTTTAGTGTGCTCATGAGACCCTTCTTTATGACTCCGATAAGAGTGGAGCTGAGGCCCTCGTAGAGCTTTAATATGACATTGCCTGTGAAAGCCTCGCAGACTATAACATCGGCATCTCCCTTTGGAATATCCCTTGCCTCAATGCTTCCGACAAAATTGATATCTGTGCACTCTCGAAGAAGCGGCATGGTCTCCTTTACCAGGGCATTACCTTTCTCCTCCTCTGCACCGATATTGACCAGTGCAACCTTTGGATTCTTCACGCCGACAACATGCTCCATATAGATAGAGCCCATCTTAGCAAACTGTACCAGATGCTCAGCTCTGGCATCCACATTGGCTCCACAGTCTATGAGCAGAGATACGCCGCTCTCAGTCGGAATAAGTGGTGCCAAAGGCGGCCTTTGTATGCCCTTTATCCTGCCGACTATTACCTGTCCTCCGACAAGTACAGCACCTGAGCTTCCTGCCGAAACAAATGCATCAGCCTCTTTATTCTTGACCATATTCATGCCAACAACGATTGATGACTGCTTCTTTCGTCTGATTGCCACAACCGGTGGCTCTGCCATCTCTATAACCTCAGGCGCATCTACTATCTCTATCTGCTCCTTAGGATATGTATACAAAGAAAGCTCCCTCTCTACCGGTACCTTCTGTCCTACAAGAAATATCTTTATATCATTTCTTTTGTTAACCGCATCTACCGCACCCTTTACTACCTCTGCGGGTGCATTGTCGCCACCCATTGCATCGAGTGCGACCCTTGTTGTACTTTGCATTGTGACCTCCCTGTGCCTGCTAAAAAGCAAACTACTAATTGATTAAATAAAATATACTATAATCATAGGTATAAATCAATAACCAATTCACTACTCTATATGGCTTCCATCATTCTCCCGGACTCATTGAAATAACCTTGCCACAGTTCCATAAATCAGCAGTGCGCTTTGCTGCATCAAGTCTGTCATCGTCTGACTTGAAATCAATATTCACAGAGTGGCATCCGCACTCAAGACATGTCACATAATATGAGCTGCCGCAGTCCTCCTCGAGAATCCCGGCACCGCCACAGAGCGGGCACTCATAGATTTCAACTAAATCGTCTATATTATTCATGATAGTTTGCTTCCTTCTTTCTTTAATATCTAAATATCCTCTCAGTATAATAACATCGTTAAGGTATATACACAAGTAAAAATATACTAATCTGAACAAAATAACCATAACAAAAGAGACTGCATATCATCTCTGATATACAGTCTCCATAAATTGATTATACAATTTATTTTTTTCTTACAAGCATTCTCACTCCAACTATTACCATAACTATAGCAAAGCAGAATATAGCAACCATCAGAAACAGCCTGTTATCATCACCTGTCTTAATTACAGGCTTTGCTGTCACACCTGCATTATTTGTATTGCTGACATTATTATTCTGTCCGGCTGTATCTCCCTTTGACTCCGGATCCTTGTCTTGATCCTTAACTGTCTCCTTATCTACATCTGAGTATGTGACTGCGTATGTAGAGAATTTATCAGTCTCGAATGTCAATACGCCTGCCGAAGCATCCCACTTCGATGGAATAATCTCAGGCTTGCCATCGTGGACTCTGATTACCTGATATGTACGCACCTTTGATGAATCCTTCAGTAAAAGCTCATCAGCAAGCTTTACATTCACAGAAAACTTAGTAGAGGTCTGTGGAATAAGCTCCTTATCTGTGATAATATTACCATCCTTGTCTGTCACTGTAAGAAGAACAGAAAGATCAAGAAACATGCCCAGCTGCTCATCTTTCACCATCACAGAAGCTATGAGCTTCTTATCTTTATCTGTTACTGTCTTTGAGGCATCTGCCATATTAAGTCTGATATCAGCCTTTCCTCCAGCCTCGACTGCCTGCTTCTGCTCATCGTTTAGTACAGTATCTTTGAGCTTCTTCTCATCTACAGACACATCTGCCTTCATATCTCCTACAGATATCTGCGGGTTATACTCAATTATTCCTGTATCCTTATTTTCCGGCTTATCCGGAGTAACCGGCTTATCCGGAGTAACTGGTTTATCAGGTGTAACTGGTTTATCAGGTGTAACTGGTTTGTCCGGTGTAACTGGTTTATCAGGTGTAACCGGTTTGTCCGGAGTAACCGGCTTGTCCGGCTCACTTGGAGTAGGCGCCGGAAGCTTTGCAATCACTTTATCAAATGTAACACTATCACTAGCATTATTGCACTTAATACTAATTACGGCTGTTGCTCTTCCAGTATCTGCCGTTGTGGCAGCTGTTATAGTGAGCTCTCCTACCGTAACAACAGGCTCTGTGATACCTGCATTTTTCAAAGCATCATCTACAGCTTTCTGAATATTGGCCTGAGTAAGCTCATTTGTCGCATCCACCGCACTTATAGCAGCTTCAACAACCACCTTTGCCTCAGCCACCTTCTCTGCATCGGTCTTTGGCAGCTTAGCAATCGTCTTATCGAGATTCACAGTATCCGTTGCTGTACCACAGCTTAATGATATAACAGCTTTCACACTGCCATCAGCCTTTGATGTGGCAGCCTGCTTCTTAAAATCTCCAACCTGTGCTGTAACATCCGTGATACCTGCATTCTTCAAGGCATCATTTATCGCACTCTGTACATTCTCCTTGGTGAGGTCATTAGATGCTTCAATCTCAGCTATAGCTGTAGAAACAACAGCCTTTGCCTCAGCTACCTTCTCTGCATCGGTCTTTGGCAGCTTCGCAATTGTCTTATTAAATGTAACTGTATCTCTCACATCACCGCATGTAATCACAACACTTGCAGACACGCTTCCCTCAGAAGTAGAAGTTGCATCCTTCTTAGAAAATTCACCAACCGTAACAGTCACATCGATAACACCTGTAGAAGCAGCCGCTGCATCTGCAATCTTTTTGATAGCATCCTGTGAAATACTGTTACTGCCATCTGTTTTTACAAACTCAGACTCAACAGCTTTCTTAACCAAAGCCACCTTCTGTGCATCGGTCTTCTCAGGCTCCACAACAGGATTCTGTGTCCAATGTGCATAAAGAATCTGATCAGCGGTCAGCTCAACTGTAGATGAAGCGGAAATCTGTACTCCACCATCTGCAGCTGTAAACCATCCTGAGAATGTATATCCCTCTCTCTCCGGAGTCGGAAGCTCGCCATATGCGGCACCGGCAGTGACCTCTTTAGTTGCCGTAGAAACAGTGCCTCCGTTTGCATCAAATGTGACTGTATACTTCTGTTCAGCCGGTGTCTCATTTTTATTGTTTGTAGTAAAAGCCTTGATACGATAATTATATGTTGAAACAGCATATCTACCATATCCATAGTAGAAGCTCACCTTATCCTTAGAATTATCACTGGCAATAGTCTCATATGTAGTAGTGGATGTATCATGAATATTCTGAGCCTCTGAATATGACATCTCACATTCCAGAGCCTTCGTACCATTTGTGCACAGTACAACAGAATAAGAACTGCCAGGCTTCAAAATTATCTTATCATCCAATGGCAAAGTGTAATAGCCTGCATACTCTGTATTGCCGTCCAATGTAGCACTAAGTGTTCCGCTTTCCGGCTTTGAGGTATCTGTCAGATCTGTATACACCTTTACCGTATAGTGCACATTGGCATTCTGCATAAATGAAAGTGAAACAGCCTTCAGTGTCTCGGATGTCACACCATCCTTCTGAGGTACAGTATACACATTGGCACACTGGTCATAATACTGATCAATGCCTGTCTGCAGTGAACCATCATACTGATAATTATTGTCATAATTATCAGCTGTATCATAATCAAACACCCACGCAGTATCCCTGAGTGATTTTGTCTCATATGACATCCAGAAATAACCCATATAATCGGATCCCCAACTGTTTCTCACAAGCCAGGCTCCGTTGCTCTGTGGTTTAGTACTTCCAGAAAAATTATCCTTGGAATAATTATCATCCCATCCAACTATCATAATAGCATGATTGCCACCAGCCCCAACTGTTGCAGAGCTGTCAAAATATGAATTATTTATATGATTCTCACCATTATAATAATGAGTATACAAAGCACCTACAGCACCATACTTCTGTATCATCTTCTTTACATCATCACTCTGTGACTTGATATTGATGCGGTATGCATTCTGCAGATGCGCTACATCCTTGCTGTACGCATATGAATCATCCAGACCATTCTGCAGCACACTTGAAGCATTGGAATATGGAACATCCGCTTCTGATGCTGCACCACTCCACTGAGTGAGTCTGCGCATAGCCATCTCATAATTGCCACCATGCATCAGATAATTCTCAGATGCCCTGTCATTGTAGTATCTGGTATAGTCACCACTTAGCCCTCCAAGAGGATCTGATGCTGAATTGTATGTAAAAGCAGCAAGCTGCAGCTCGCTCAAATCAATGCTCTTAGTGGCTTCGCCCTTATTTATCAGGCCAAACTCAGCCAAGCCCATAGATGAAAAAGCCCAGCATGTACCATATGGATTCTGATCTCTGACAACAGGATAATGATCTTTCAGATACGCTATAGCATCATCCCCCGCATCAGGATATGATGAGCGTACAGTCGAGTACATATCAATCTGTGGCTCATAAACCGGAGCATTCTCATCCAGCTTGCTCTCAATATACCCGCCTGTCATACCTGCATCTGCTCCACCTGTCACATCACCTGATGCCGGTCCAGCCCATACATAGCTGAATGTAGATGTGGCAAGTAAAAATGCACAAGTCAAAAGTGCTGTAATTTTCTTTCCCTTCATTTGTTCATCCTTTCATTAGTAATTATATTTAGTACCTTGTAACCATAATAACATAGTCATATCACTGTGTGCAACAACTTATTTCTAAACTGTTCACCATGCAACGCTTCCTGCAAAAAGCAACGCCGTAAGCCCTGTAAATATGCTCTCCATGGAAATACGAAGACAGCCTGTGAGTACGGCAAACTGTAAAAACTCATTGGTCTTGAGCGCCTGCCCGAAAAGACCTCTGATGAGAGAAACCATCTCCTTGTAATACCCATTCTGAAAAGCCTTGTCCAGTGGTACATCATACTCGTCAATGAACATAACTACCTTCTGTCCATAATGCTTATACAATAACTGTGAAAGCATTCGTATACTGTCTTCAATATTATCCTCATTGCCCTGAAGCATCTTCACAAATTGAGCCCTATCCTCATCCGTCAAACACCTGTATAAGCTATAGTCACAACATGGACTCCAACTTGTATTCTTTATAATGATGGAGATTCCTATTCGATTATTCTGGGGCTATCTTAATCACCGATTCGGACACTATACTAAGGCTTTCCTCAATTGTCCGTTTCTGAATTCTTGATTTGAAATTACTCTACCATACCAGTTGTTACAATCTGCATAAGTTGCTTTATTTTACCCCCCACCAGATAATATACAGTATAAACAGAAATAATTTTTGCATCTGTAAAAAACGTTAAAAGAACCAAATCAACATTTTGATGGATTAACTTTGCAATTGATAAAAAAGCAACCGCACCCCGTTGTTCTATTCCTGTGTTATCTGGTTCACATTTATTAGTTAAAAGAACTGGCAACTGAGATGAAGTGCACAGTTATATTCTATGGGAATTTATTAAGGCATATTAGTGGGGTTCGTGTGAAAAGATTTTCAGGAATTGAAGAATGGCTAGATTTGGTTAAAAATGCCGAGTTAGTGATTACAAACTCTTATCATGGGTTATCTTTCGCAATTAATTTTCATAAGAAATTTTCGGTGTATTGGTTAATAAATTCTCCTCAGAATAATACGAGAATAAAGAGTTTGTTATCTCAAATAGATGTACAGGATTATGAAGAAGGAATGATTTTCAATCCAAAATGGGAAAAGGTTGAACAGAATTTTGATAAGATGCTCTCTGTCAGAACCTATTACAAACAAAAATGCTGGCTTCGTAGATTTAATGCAATTAAAGAGAGACCGAACTGATGTCCGGTCTCTCTTAATTCTCATACTACTTAGTATTAGTCCTGAGGAATGATTTCTTTTTTGTTGTATGATCCGCAGTTCTTGCAAACTCTGTGTGGCATCATAAGCTCTCCACATTTGCTGCATTTTACTAAAGTAGGAGCAGACATTTTCCAGTTTGCTCTTCTCTTATCTCTTCTTCCCTTAGAAGATTTATTCTTTGGACAAATTGACATTTGTTTACACCTCCTTAAACTTGTTAAATATATCCTGGAACGCTGCCATTCTTGGATCCGGTACAAAACTATCGCAACTGCAGGTGCCTTTATTCAAGTTCATCCCGCAGACTTTACAAATACCTTTGCAATCGTCTTTGCACAGAACTCTCATTGGCCAGTTCACCAGAATTTCGGCGTAGACAAGTTTATCTACATCGAGTTCAAACCCAATCAGGTAGTCAGTTTCCTCCATCTCTTCATCGACTAATGCTCCGTCTGTGATTTTCAGAGTCTTGTCAATGTCAAAATGCATGTTTGTTGGAACTTCTTCCAAGCATCGGCTGCACGGTATCGCTACGTCTATATCCACTGTCGCGGTAATATGCACTGTTGCATTCTCCACGTTTGAGATATGAAGTGATATCGGCTGCTTTTTCAGAATAGGATAATCTCCTAATCGCGACTCAAATGATGTGAGCGTAAGCTCTGTCTCAATTGTCGTCTCTTTATTGATAGATTTTACAATGGTTGATATATCAATCATGGTTCTCTCCTATTCACACCTAACCAATTATACATATTGGAGGGGTGTTTGTCAACAAAATTTTATAATTTATCCACAACTTTTTGCTTTTTATTAACCAACAAGCTTTACTGTCTCCCGGCAGATTGCAAGCTCCTCGTTTGTAGGGATGACACATACCTTTACGCTTGAGTCTGCTGTTGAGATGAGTGCCTCTACACCGCGTGTCTTGTCGTTGGTTACACGGTCAATCTTTATGCCAAGGTAGCCTAAGTATGCCATGATTTTTTCTCTTACGAAGCTTGTGTTCTCACCGATTCCTGCTGTGAATGCGATAGCGTCTACTCCGTTCATTGCTGCAGCATATGCTCCGATGTATTTTGCTACTCTGTAGCTGAATACCTCTACTGCTGCGATGGCACGCTCGTTGCCCTCATTGTAGGCTGCCTCAAGGTCTCTGAAGTCACTTGATACTCCTGACATGCCGGCTACTCCTGACTTCTTGTTGAGCACATCCATAACACCATCGATGTCGAGATTTTCTTTCTTTGCGATGAACTCCATGATTGATGGGTCGATATCACCTGAACGTGTTCCCATTACGAGTCCCTCAAGTGGTGTAAGTCCCATTGATGTATCTACGCATTTACCGTTTAATACTGCGCTGACTGAAGCTCCGTTTCCAAGGTGTGCTACGATAATCTTTGAGTTGTTTAAGTCCATTCCAAGGTAGCTTGCTGCCTCCTTTGATACGAAGCTGTGGCTTGTGCCGTGAAAGCCGTATCTTCTTACTTTGTATTTCTCATAATATTCATGAGGCAGACCGTAAAGGTATGCTTTCTTAGGCATTGTCTGATGGAAAGCAGTATCAAATACACCAACCATAGGCACGTTTGGCATTAATTCCTGGCAGGCACGGATTCCGATCAGGTTTGCAGGATTGTGAAGTGGTGCAAGATCGTTACACTCTTCGATCTGAGCCAGAACTTCCTCTGTCAGAACAACAGAACTTGCAAATTTCTCTCCGCCATGTACGACACGGTGTCCGACAGCATCTACCTCTGCAAGGCTCTTTAAAGCACCTGTCTTAGGATTTACGATAGCATCCAGTACCATCTGGATCGCCTGTTTGTGTGTTGGCATAGCTGCTTCTGTAATCTCTTTGTCGAGACCTGTTTTCTGGTAAACTAATCTTCCGTCGATTCCGATTCTCTCGCAGAGACCTTTTGCCAGTACTGCTTCTGTTTCTGAATCAATGAGCTGGTATTTCAGTGATGAACTACCACAGTTAATTACTAATACGTTCATGATTTTTCTCCTCTATCAACTATATTGTGCCTTATGGCATTTTCTACTTTTTCGGGTCTTCTCAGACAGACCACATATGCTTTTAGTATACGCCTTTCTTTTCTGTGCGACAAGCCACTTTTTGCCATATTTCGTGTATTTAATACGAAACATCTTGTCAATTTTTTAACGATTCTACTTACCGTTTCATAATAGAAAACTACGCTGTCACGGCCAATTTCTTATCATCCGCATTACAATCACGAAACACGGTTCAACAGTCACTTGATTTTTCTTATAAAAATGGTTATGTTACTACTAAGTCATTTTGAGACAGCCAGGAAAGGATCATCCCATGAAAATTACAGGCATTATTGCAGAATACAATCCATTTCACAATGGACATGCTTATCAGATAGCAAAAATAAAAGAGGAAACAGACAGCGATTATGTCATTGTCGCCATGAGCGGAGATTTTGTGCAGCGGGGAGAACCTGCCATCACAGACAAATACGAACGCGCCAGAATGGCACTCTCCTGCGGTGCGGATCTTGTGCTGGAACTCCCTGCTCTTTTTGCCTGCGCTTCTGCAGAATATTTTGCCAGAGCAGGTGTCGCGCTCTTTACACGGATGGGCTGTATCGACTACCTGTGTTTTGGCGCTGAAAATGCAGACCTTTCCCAGTTAAATAAAATCGCAGGCATTCTTGCCGATGAGCCCCGTTCTTATCAGGATGCCCTCAATCGTTATTTAAAAGAAGGGAAAAATTTTCCTGCCGCCAGGATTCTGGCATTAAAATCTTATCTTAGTGCTGAATCTTCCGACGCTGCCTTGCAGACAGAGCAGCTTACCAGCCTCTTATCCACACCAAATAATATTCTTGGCATCGAATACCTGAAAGCATTAAAAACATGCGGATCACAGATTACACCTTATCCGATTCTGCGGGAAGGTGCCGGATATCATGACACCGATATTCTCTTAAAAAATGCCTCTGCTTCTGCCATCCGGCAGACTTTAAAACAGGCTGGCTCTTCCGGCAGTTCTTCCGGCTCTGCCCCGGATTTTGCATCTTTTTCTGCTGCCATGCCACAGGAAGCTTTCCAGATTTTTTCAGAATATCTCGCCTCCTCCACTTATCTGGAAGCGGATGATTTTTCCGGTATTTTAAATTATCTGTTGCTTTTTTATCCGGCAGAAGCACTTGCCTGCTTTGCCGACTGTAATATTGAAATTGCGAACCGTCTGAAAAAGAACCGCAGTGCATTTTCCTCTTTCACGCAGTTTGCTGCCTTAAATCAGAGCCGCGACATTACTTACGCACGCATGAGCCGTATTTTTACGCATATTCTGCTGCATATGACAGCCGAAGATTATAAGCAGGCAAAACAGCTTGGTTATGTCCCTTACCTGCGCCCGCTTGGATTCAAAAAATCGTCTTCTGACGTACTTGGCGAGATCAAAAAACACACGGATATTCCACTGATAGGGAAGCTTGCAAATGCCAGACAGACGCTTTCTGACGATGCCTTCTGGCTTCTTGAAAAAGATATTTTTGCGGCTGATCTCTATGAACAGGTACTTGCGCAAAAAAACAGAACAATCCCACGAAATGAATACACCCGTGAAATTGTTCTACTGTAATGATTCAGATTGTTTTTATCACTTCTGTGACCAGTTGTTTGAATTGTCTGGATACTCGGTCTGCTGTCTCCTGCACTTCTTTGTGATCCAGCTTTTGTTTTGACATGCCGGCGGCAAGGTTGGTAATACAGGAAATACCACAGACTTTCATTCCCATATGATTGGCTGCAACTGCCTCACATGCCGGGGTCCTTCCCTCATCACAGAT
>OGQT01000219.1_pt1 | contig 55539 bp, 72 predicted proteins | sample 1553261 | NCBI WGS metagenome assembly OGQT01 (sample SAMEA2579992, study PRJEB22360) | human gut metagenome | biome: human gut; feature: human-associated habitat; material: faeces | place: Denmark | collected 2008/2010
AAGTACCTGAAGATTACAATATAGTAGTCTATAAGTACATTAGTAAAGGGCGCCAATACTATACAAGTATTATATTATTAGAGTATACTATGAGTATAATACATTAATATTATACCATTAGAACACATTAAGATTATAGTGCTATAGTATAACAGTAAGTGAGTGCATAGGTATATAATAGGCGCCCTAATAATAGCTAGTTATACGCGAACAAATACAAGGGCTAGTATATTTAACTATTAAAATATTTCGTTTATTCATTCCTAATTTAATACCAATGTTATACTTTTAACTCTTTAACCGTACCGATGGGCTTAACCTAAAGGAGGAGAAGTGAAATTGCATGGATATACGGGGCCTTGTAATAAGACCTGATGTGGAAAGCATAGCCCACAAACTCTCCTGGTTATCTTTAGTGGCGGCTAATAATATTTACCAACACATGTCTCGCAGAAATTAACTGGGTTGACAACTCATTGTTTATGTTATATAATTATAAATGTAAATTAAATGGTGTTTTAAACAATAAAGACCTTTGTGGAGACCAGGAGACGCCTTACACAAATAAACATGGTACACAATAACAATTTAATATATTATAATAATTATATAAATTGAAATAAAATAAATAAGGAATAGTATGAGAACTAGATTAGTATCTGAAGAAATTAAGAATTTATTATATGGTGATTGCATTGAGGAAATTCTTTGCGAGGAAGAGATATGGCAGAAAGAAGATAACTATATTGCAAAAATCATTGAAGAGGAACTCGGAAAGTTAAAATATACTGATGTGGAAGGTACTGAGAAAGTTCTTGAAAAGAATTGGTATATAATGTTAGATAATATGAGAAAGAAAGGTAGACTATGAAAGAATTAATTGCAGGATTATTATTTGGTATATTATGTGTTGGAATGATTTCACAATGTGCTGAGGCTGAGAATAGATTAGTTAATAAGCACTGTAGTGGACTCAGTGGTTACGAATATGGTGTATGCCAAGCAAGTATTTATTAGAAAGGAGAATGATAATGCATTTCTTAGAGGCACTAAACTTAGCAAAAGAAGAAGGTTGTTCAATTACTAGAACAAAGTATCTGCAATATATGAATACTGAGAATGAGAATGCTAATCAATGGTACTTTGATGACCAGGGACGCCTAGTTAGACAGGAATATGAGTGTGAGCCTAAAGTAGCAACTGTACAACATACAGCATGGGACGATGACTGGTGTGTTTATAGAGGCAGATACAGACAGGCTTATAAAAGAATATCTGAAGAAAAGAAAGGCAGGTTAATAATGGAAACAACGCAAGATTTAATTGAAGAATACGATAACTTAATGCAAGCAGGACTCGATGAAGTAGCAGTAAATGAGATGGAAACTGCAGCTGAATACTTTAGCGATGCTGCTTATGTATTAAATAAGATAGGTCATGAAGGAATAAAGGCAGAGCTTGCTAATAAATATACAGTTAATCCGTATGATTTTGCAGTATAGCAACTCCCTGGATTATGTGAGGTATTAAATGATAGAGCAAGGATTAAATAGTAGATTAAATACTAGGCATAGATTAATGGCTTATGGTGAGTTGTTTCCTGAGATTACTCAAAAGCTATCTAAAATGGAATATCTTTATTATATTAAGTATACTGAAGGATTGACTCTAGCAGAGATTGGAGCATTATATAATACAACTCCACAACAAGTTAGACAAATTTTAGTAGGAACAGAATTAAAATTTAGACAAAAAGCTCGAGAAATAATTGAGACTTGTAAGAAGTTAAAACACTTAATAAGTAATCTATTGTGAGGTGTTTTATGAGCAGGCCATTAATAGGATTTTGTCTTAAGAAAAGAAGATTTAATACTAAAGAAGAAGCCCAAGCAACAGCTACTTATGTATATAAAACTTCAGGAACTAAATTGAATGTGTATAAATGTCATATCTGTGGCGGATGGCACTTGACACATAACAATAAAAGAGATAAAACAAGACGCCACTAGAAGGAGAATGTAATTATGGAAATTGAAACAGTAAAAAAGAAAAGAGGTTACACAAAGATTAACCCTAGTAATTATGAGCTAGTAGCTTTAGCAGCATGCACTCGTGATAGAGCATTAGCAAAGCAATTAGGATTAAGCAGAAATCATTTTAGTCAATTTGTAGGCTATGCTGCAAATTATGTTACTAAACCCGATAATTGGGAAAAGAGATATACTGGTGTTAATACAAAGGTTACTGCACATATAAGACAACTTATAGATAGTGGTGAATGTTCTGCTGAATATCGTAAAGGACCTTTACTAATAAATAAACACGGCAAGCATTCCAAATATGAAATCAAGTCCGTAAAGGAGGAAAACCCTGCTGAAGCGTCGATAGAAAACCCGATAAAGAATATTAATTGTATCAAGCCGCAGGTTAAGCAAAGTAGAACTGATGTGGACAGAGAAACTTTAATAAAAGAAGCTCTTGCTACTCTTAGAGAAATCTTTAAAGAAGTATGTCAGACAATTCGTTCAATATAATCTCATATAAATCAACATGGTACACAAAATAATTTTATTATATTATAATAATTATATAAATTGAAATTGTTTTGAATAAATTTAAAGAAAGGCAGGTAATATTATGCGTGATACAGTATTTGAAATTGGCGATAATGTTGTTATTAAAGGGCGTGAAAACGAAGGTATTTGGATAATTGATAACGAGACAAAAGACCGCGAAGGTAATACAATGTTTGATTTAATTGCAGAAACATCTTATGGAGCAAATATAGAAGAAGATGTATATCCTGAAAGTCTAACAAGTGAGGCTGATTATTTAGAATATTTACACAATATTGCTAATCCTTCAATTGAGTTTCCATTGTTTAAATCTTATGGGTTAACCAAAGAACAAGTACTTGAAGTTGTTATGAACTTTATTAGCAATCAAATTGAATTACATAAAAATCTTGCTGAAGAAGCAATGAATGATAATAACTATGAATTTGCTGCTGATTATTTTAAAGAGGTCAATGCATTATTACAAATTAAAATGATGGAAGATAAATTCTATCATAGGTTTGTTCAAGAATAAAGGAGGATGAGTGCGTGGATGAGAAATTATTCCATGATTTTATATTTAATTTGTTTGCAAGAAATAATGACTATATAGTTGTGAAGCTATTGGACAATTATATGCTATTCAAAGATAAAAATGAATTAGAAATTTTAATAAGAAACGACCTATGTAGGTTATTTTTAGATAGAAGATTGACACTTCCATCAGATATTTTTGCAATACCTGATGAACAACAGGGGTTTGACCCAGCTGTTTCAGACTATAGAACAGTTATTTTGTTCAAATTAAATCAAATAATGTTTAATCTGGATATAACAATAAGAGTAAATCGACCTGAAAAGATAGTATCAACTGAGTCTTTAATCACAATGTCGAGGTTAGCTCTTAAAGAATATGTACCAATTAAAGAAGATTATCACATGTTTAGAATGACATTTGACCAAATCTCAGAAGTAAGAAAGGAATTAGCATGAAAAAATTACTAATTTTAGCAATATTATTGACAGCTGGACCGGCATTCTGTTACGACCAGGACCCTCTTGGTCTTGATAGAGTGGATAATGTTCAGCGAATAAAGCGAGAAACTTACCAGAATTTAGGTATCAGTCAACGACAAAGTCAAAGTTTTTTGATGAATAATATGAATAATAACATGTCTAATACTTATAGACAGGTTGAGCCAAGTAGAACTGATGTGAACAAACAGTATAATAATTGGTATAATCAAGATTATTTCGGAGGTTACTAATGAAAAAAGTTTTGCTTTTGATAGGAATTTTAGGACTTTGTAGTTTACCCGGTTATCCAGGAGACGCCGAAACATACGAGATGTTAACCACAAATGTCAATACTGTGATTAATACTAGAGACATTAACTATGTAACAATTCACAGTGTGAATATAAAACAAGCAGTTAGAGGAACGAGTGAGCTAATTATAAATGTTGAGATGGTTAAATCAACAGGTGAACATGTGTTCGAACAATATGTTGAGACACTAGAACCTGGCCATACAATGTATAGCACATTTGTTTCAGATGGTATATTACAAAACGTAGGAGAGTAAAATGACAACAAAAGAAGTAGACATTCCAGAATTTTTGAAAGACAAAAATAAAGACAGCAATTGGATTACAGTAAAAGAAACAGAATTTCATAAGTTATTTGAGCTACATGACTTTAAAGTCAAAATGGCTTTTATGAATGGTTTAGCTATTGGAGCATTATCTGTAGCAATCTTATTTACAGTTATTGCGAGTTGTGTTCATGTGATACCAATGTTAAGGCCGCTTATGGGCTAAAGGAGGAAAGCTCCGTAAGTTGTAAACGGCTAGATTATAGTATAATATTATTAAATGACGAGACGCCGAAAGTGCTATAAATATGGACACTAGGGAGGCACCACTTAGTAATACAATAGCTGGCTCAATAGCTGCTCCTGTTGAGTTGTGTGAAAGGTCCGCAGTCCAGGCTACTATGCTCGTTCGTTAATTGGAACAAGGAAAGATACAATGTTTGAAATTATTAGTATAGTAAGTATATTGATGATATTATCTATGGCGATTGGTTACGGCGCCTCACCTATTATAATTTTATTATTGGCCTTAGGTTTGTTAGGTCCGTTACTTTGTAGCTTAGGTAATCTCACAAGCAGAGAAGAGGAAGATAATGAGACTCGAAATTAGTGGCAATACAATTGCAACAGCAATAAGACCATATCAATTTAGTATAATTGATGTTATAAGCATTATACCTAGATTGACTGTAGGCGACTTTGAATGCTGTGTTATTAATCTTGTATGTAATAAGACTTTAATTATTGCAAATGGCCTTATAATGGTTTATAATAAGTTGGAAGACTTTATGAACGGCTTTGAGCCAATCTCCCTGGTTAGTGATGAAACTATCCACTATAGTCAAGAATTGACTAAAGTTGATTTCAAAATAACTTCAATTAGTTCTGGTGGAACTGTTGATAATGAGGCATTTAATGCGGTTCGTGAACTTATGTTTGGAGCACGTGAAGATGACGATGAGGCTGCCTCTGATGCTGTCCAACATAATGATGAAGTTGTATCTCAATAAAATAATCAAGGTACACCAGTAAAAATTTTTTGTTATAATATAAATATAAACTAAATTAAATAATAAATTTTGTTTAAACAAGCAAGACAACCTCGCATAAATAAACAAGGTACACAAAATTTCAATTCAGTTTATAATTAAAATATAAAGAATAAATTTTAAAATTATAGTAGTTTAAAGAAACAAAAGAAAGGCAGGTCTATTATGGCTAAAAAATCAAAAAAAACAGTTAACGCAAACAACTTGAGAACTCCAGGTTTTGCAGACTTCGAAGCAACTCATGAGTTCACTGCAGAGTCTAAATTGTCAGACTTTACAAGAGCAGCTATCACAGCTGGTTTAACAAATGCTGAAATCGTTGAAATCGGTGACTCAGTATTTGGTGAAGGTAAAATGAAGGTTAACTGCATTAACTGGTACAGAAGCTCTGACCCAGTACTTAATCCAGGTAAAGAAAGATATAAAGCAACAGGAGCTAAATCTATCGAAGTAAGAACAAAAATTATTGAATATTACAACGGTCTTGCTGAAGACGAAAAAACTGAATTCATCAATAAGATTGTTGCTGAAGTTGGTTCAGATAATTTAATCAATATGATTAAACTTGATGTTCTTAAAGCAGTAGCTCCAGCTGAATTGTTCCCAGTTAAAGAACGTGCTGCTAAAAAAGAATTGACAGAAGTTGATAAGTTGCTTAAGAAGCAAAAAGCTGCTGAAGCTAAAGCTGCTAAATTAAAAGCTGAATTGGATGCTTTAAAAGCTGCTGAAGCTGCTGAGACACCAGCTGAAGCTCCTGTTGACCAGGAAATATAATTTGCTGAACTCGCTGGCAAAGGGCGGGGGTTTAGAAATAAGCCCCCGTTTCTTTTAAAGTTGTGAGCTAGAAGTGTGAGGGAAAATACGTAGGAGATTAATCAATGGATAAGAGGCATATACCGGACCCACCGGCAAGACCATTTTGGAAAACAACAAAACCACGTGGATGTAAAGGATTAGTAAGAGAATTCGTTCTTAAGAGATTAAAGGAAGGTAGGTTAACTGATAAAGAAATTGCAGAAGAGTGTTCAGCATTATATGATGGCTCTACAAGTGTAAAGGCAGTTCAATGGTACAAATTCCAATTTCGTAAAGAAGGGCTATTGCCTAAGTCAACCCATAGAAGGAGGAAAAGACGTTATTTAACGGAATTCACTTATGAAATTATTTATAAGTTGTTAGACCCTCCAGATAATGTAGAGGTAGTTACTTCGGAAAATTTAATTAAGTTTGCACAACGGATTGTTTTAGCTTATGCAAGGAACTTGCCTAAGAAGGTTGATGAAATTGTATACGATGTACGGACTGCAAAGTACTACCTAGAACAGACAGGTAAGTTTGAAGTTATAGACCAAAACAATTATGATAATCCATTCTATACAATGGATGACGATGATGAAGAGGATTACAGCGAGGACAGTGACAATGAGGAATATGAAGATGAATAATGTGGTTGATGATACTCTTATCTCTATGGTTAGTGCAGAATTAGCTCATATAGGTTTAATAGTACCTATATCAGAAATTGAGACTTCAGCAATTAAAGTTTATGATAATATTCAAGAAGCTCATAAAATTGACCCAAACAATAAAACAATAAATAGTTATGTTAAAGATGATAGATACTACAATGTTTTAAAGTTTGCTACATGTGCTGAAATAGTATCTCGAGTGCGCTTGACCAGAGCTCGTAATGGATATGAAGTATCTTCAATCTTAGCGATATTACAAGGCTATCTTGATGGATTATCTGAAGCAGCAGGAACTGTTAGAACAGAAGCTCCTGAAGTATTCAGTGATATACTAAGTAAGTTACCAAATGTGAAGGTAGTTCTTGTGCATTCAAACGCAAGTCCACAAATTGTAATAAGCTCTGGTGTGGAAACTACTAAACCAAAACGCAGAACAGTCACAGGTTTGAATGTGTGTACAAACGCAATAGACCGTGGTACTTGTGACCGTTGTCCAGCTTGTAGTTGTCCTAATGGCGAATTTGAAAGTTGTGGAGATTTTGTAAGTCTCAGTATGATGTATAAAGGTATGTGCTATGGAATTAAATTGGACCCAGAAGCATTCGGACTAACTGAGTTAGCATACAAAAATGATTTGCCTGATAAAGTAAATATCATGAAAAATCAAATAGGTGCTATGGCTCGTAAGCTAAAGTCTAAAGCTGAGGAAATCTTTGTTGGTTTCTATGGAGCATACCATAACCAGGAGGATGAAGATGACGAATGATATTCATACAATGACTGCTTCAAAAGCATTTAAAATAAGTCCTGATAAAGTTACTGAAGAGCAAAGACGCTTAGCTAAAATTGCAAACTTTGGAGCTGTTTATAATCAACTAAATTGTGATATTGCAAAAACCTTAGGAGTTTCAGAAAGCAAAGTTCAAAAGTTATATGCTACTAGTATAAGTATTATGGAGAATAAACGATGAGTGATATTGAGAAATCTCATACAGGTTGGCTAACTATCTGTCAGCCCTTAATGATGCCTAAAGATGAAGTCGAGGACGCAGAAATAAAAGCCTTTCATGGTAAAGGGCATCCTGATGATGGCGCATTTATTGTAAGGGTAACTAAGAAAACTCCTACAATAGAATTTGTATGTAAGGACGAAAAGGATGCTCTAGAATTATGTCAATGGTTTAAGGCGTCACGCAAAGTAATCACAGTAGACTTTAAGAAAGGAAAGTAATATGGGACATTCATTTGAAATAACAAAGCAATTATTGTATATACAGAATAGTATTACTAATGAAGTACTCAATGCTTTACAATATATAGTAGATTGGGAATTAGCCCATCCTGAAAACGAACGAACTGCGAACGATTGCGAACAATTGAACAAAGACTTGGCAGCATACGAATACAGAATTAAGCAAGAATTTTGTAAGTATTTATGTTTATATAAGCATAACAAGCTATTATCAGATACCATGGAACGTTCAATATTAGAAAACATGAGAAGAACAATATCTCCATGTTTAGTATTAAACAAAGATAAAACTAACTCATTTATGCCATGGGTAAATAGTTTTAGAAAGGAACATTTATGAAATTAATTAAAGTAACTAGTGCATTAGCTCATAATAAAGGTAAAGAAATCTATATTAATACTGAAAGAATTTTAAGTATTACAGATGAGGGAGATACCAGAAATATTTATATGGCTAATGGTACTGAGACTCTAATTTATACGGTAGAAGAAAGTCTACTCAATATTATAAGTAATACAGGTAATTAAGAAAGGAAAACATTATGGCAAAATTTATTGAAGTACACACAAACTACAGTGACGAAGACCCATTAAGAGTATTAGTAAATACCGCACAGATTGTTAAAGTATCGGTAGTGAATAACAAAACTCGTTTAATGCTAACTTCTTTTGCTGGCGATAGCGATGACATAAGTACAGATAGCCTGTACATTATGGAAAGTTTTGATGAAGTTAAAAAACTAATTCAAGAATAAATAATTAAACATCTCAACACGAGACTCCTTGGTCTCACTTGAGAAAATCATATCAGGTATAACAGAATTAGGTTTTTCTCTAAACTCCCGTATACGAGCCCCATTATAAACTCTTATCAACCCATTAATATCTCGTTGAACAATCCAGGTGGTTCCACCCGCCTGGTTTCTTTTTATATGCCAAACGAATTGACCTGGTTTAATTGAGTTAGTAGATAGTGTTCCGGATTTTAACTCAATCCAGACTTCCTTTCCTCCTTTACAGGCATTAATATCGGGAATACCTGCGGCTGTTGCTTCAGACTCGATTGATTGAATATGGTCATTTGGATATAGTCCCTTGAACCATTTAACGAAGTTGGCCCTGAAAAGTTTTTCAGGGTATCGATTACTCATAATATTCTCCTTGCGTAATATTCAACTGTTCCTTTTTTCGGTTCGGGACATAGTAAAGTGTCTAGGTCAAGTCCCCACTCTTTGAGCTCTTTCCCGCTGATAGCGGCGTCCAGGGCGCCTGGTGAGTTGGGGAACTTTTCCCTGAACTTCTTGCTCGATAAATGGAAGTTTGTTCCATTCTTAATTGCTCTTAAGGCTTCGATGGGCATATCACTAGTAAGCCTACCATAGTCTTCATAGAACTTTGCCCGTTCTCTACCTCGTTCAGTTTTTCTTCTTATAGCCATGACCGCGTTTTCCGTTGCCTCTGCCGTGCTCCCTTCCGTGAGCCTCCCTGGTTTTGAGCTCTAAATTACTTGGAGAGTTGTTCATATTATTACCATCTTTGTGATGAACAGTTTTACCTTTTAGAGCAGCTTTACCATATTTCTTTTCAGCAGCTTTACGGGCATGGTATCTACGAAGACGTTCCGCATTGTTTTCTTCTTTTGAAGCTGATTTCTTAAGTGGCATTATTTTCCTTTCTTAGCTTTAGCTTTTGCCTTTTCTTTAGCTTTAGCTTTAGCTTTTAAGCTATCTTTCAATTTAACTTTGTCTTTAAGACCTTCTTTGATTTTGCCTTTAGCTTTGATGTCTTTACCGGCTTTGTCTTTAAGACCTTCTTTGATTTTGCCTTTTGCTTTAAGGTCTTTACCTTTTGTTTTCAATTCGTCTTTTGCTGATTTTACCATAGTTTACCTTTACCCTTTCCCTTTTTAGACTTGCATTTGTTAAGCATTGTTTTCCTCCTTTTTCCTAAGTTTTGTTACTGCAGCTTTACTCTTAGCTTCCATTTCAGCAATTTCAGCCTTGCGTTGTGCTTCTGTTTTTGGTATATAAACTTTACCGCCTAAAATATTTCTTTTTAATTTGTCTTTATTATCCATAATAATCACTCCTGTAATTAAAATCATTTATATTATAACACATATTTAATTACTTGTAAACTATTTCCACTAATGGACTATTAAAACAGCTAGTTACACGTATATAAACATAAGCGGCCGATTTTTAAAACTAAAAGAAAAGGCACGAAATTCGTGCCTAAATTGTCATAACCTTAGGGATAAGTTAATTAAATCGTAAATTCATCTAGATTTTTGTCTCTAAAACACTGATACGTTGGAAAACGTAAGCTAATACCACCCTCAGCGTTCGAGCTTTCTTCGAAGTACTTGACTTTTATATAAGTCTCACCGCGCAACACGGACTGATGTAGAGGACCGTTTTCAAGCATATCTTGCCATATTGCCTCACGCTCCTGGTCAGTGAAGCCTGAGCCAACTGAAACAGAATAACCTCTGTAGTCAACCAGGAGAGCTCCAAGTCTACCTTCATGTTTGCCTAGGCCTTCTTGATAGCCGGTAATTCTACATTCACAGGTATGCCATCTTTTCATTTTAAGTAAGTTACCTGAGCGTTTATATTCATAAGGTACTTCTGAATTACGATACATTAAGCCTTCCCAGTTTTTATAATCTGGGTGGTTAATCATTTCAAATAAATCAGATGTCTGTCTGGCAATATATACATGCTTTAATTTTGTTTTATATAAATCAACTCGGCCTGGAATTTCTTCAGCTTCTAATAAATTACATAACAATGTATAGTTATCTATGAATGGGTCATCAGGCATCATAGTCTCAAAGCAATGTGTATTGATTATATCAAATATAACGTAACATAAGTTGTCACATTCCGGTGCGCGCTCAATTCGAGAAGTCAATGAGATAGCTTTCTTAAAGTTTTCTTCAAATAGCGTATGGTGTCCTGTTTCATCACAACCTTTTTCAAAATATAATACTTCTCCATCAGTAACAAAATCAGCTAACTCCGGGCAAAATACTATTTGTTCCGTAATATGCTTTATAGGGTTTGGTCTACATACCTTATTGTCTCTTGAATAAGCTACGTTATCCAAATAGTACATACGTTTCCCATCAAATTTGCGGGAATACATACCATTTGAGAATGCTCTTTTTTGCTCATAGGTTTTTGCTAATTGTACTTGCATAGTCTCTCCTTTCTTATCTATCTTGTATTGTAAATAATATGTGCATAATTACCGCTAAACTTAAAACAAAAAGAAATAGTCCTAATGTAAGTCTCGGTAATAAATTTGCTAAAGTAAATAAATCCATTGTAATTCTCCTTTCATTATCGTGGTGTCGATGTCAAATGATAACCAAAGCAATATGGACAGTAATAAACATATTGTTGTTTACCATATTTTTCTGTATAGAACTCAGCCATTTTATCAGCATATTCTTTTGTTCTATAGCGGCGCTTTGCCAAGCAAGCTCGGTACATATTATTACCGTGTCTTAGGTCACTCGAGTAAGATTTGTGACTGTTCTCTGGCTTTTTTGAATGCTTCATAAGATATACCTACCCTTCCACAGTCATGTTTTGTAGGCTGCCCAACTTGCGCTATTAAAGCAGCTACAGAATACCTCATCATACATCGGGACGATTTTAATAAATCAGACATAGGACACCCATTACAATTACACAATCTCATATAGCAAGTGATTGCTCCATGTGTCCATACGTGTCTTATTGGTTCAGGATTAAAAGCCATGAAATTTCTCCACACTTCCCCATGTTTCACCAAGCTCAACATCAACTACAGTTGGTACAACTAAATCCATAGCATGCACCATTGCGTCGTGTATTTCACGCACGTGTTGTTTAATTCTAGATTTATCTATAGGACAATCCAATGCGTCGTGAATTTGAGTATATGGTAAAACAATTTTATTCTCATATACCGTTAGCATAGCTAATTTTGTTTGGTCTGCAGAGCTTCCCTGGACAATGTGGTTCATTGCCGAGAACGTCTTAGCTCTAACCAGAGGGACGCCGTACCATTCGGAGTCACGGCCCAGCTTCGCTATTTCTGCATCAATGTCTTGCTTTGATTTATATCCTAAGTGTTGCGATTGTTTAAAGTTTTTAGAAGTCCATAAATCATAGCGTGAATGTCTACCTAGTAATGTAGTAACGGCGCCACAGGTTTGAGCACGTTGTGAAGCACAAGTCATAAAACCCTTTAAGTATGGTACTTTGTTATTAAATAGCTTCATCAAGTCTTTACCTTCTTGACCTGCAACTTCTCTACCGTCTACGAATTCTGTAGGCAGGCCTAATTTTTTACAAAGTTTTAATGCGCCCATACCATAAGACAATCCTAAGTTGATTGTTTTAGCTTCACGTCTTGTAATACCTGCAAGGTCTGCAACCATTTGGTGGTTGTCTGTTCGTGGGTCATCATTAAATCTCTTAACCGCTTCAGCAATACGGTCAAGACCTTGTACACCGAGCTTCCATAATAGGTATGCAATATGAATTGTCATACGAGGTTCTTGCTGTGAGTAGTCAAAGTTGCCCCACAAATAGCCCTCGTCAGGCAAGAACATACTACGGACAATTGGAGCGAGTACGGTGTCCCTTGAACTTACTTGTTGTAAGTTAGGTTTAACACAGCTAAATCTTCCTGTAATCGTACCGGAGCTTCCTTCTATTCCATCTTCTGCTCTTTTTAGCGCGTTTAACTGCGGATATATTCTACCGTTAACAGACTTCTCAATAATCGAGTCTACAAATGTTGACTCAACTTTTTTAATTTTTCTAACCTGTCTAACAACACTTAAGAATTCACTATCTGAGTTATCCAGGAAGTCAGCAGTAAATGATGGCTTATTAGTTTTAGCTGTTCGAGCATACTCAATACCTAATACATCACAAGCTCTACCCAGGTCATCGCCTGAGTTTACGTTAACTGCAAAACCTACTTGGTCTGCTAACCATTTTACTAAAGTATCTTGTTTTTGTTTAAGCTCTTCTTTAACTTGTTCAGCACGTTTAATATCAACTTTTACACCACGCTTATGAATTTCAAATAACATAGGGATAAGCCTACGTTCAACATCATATACTTTCCACAATGATTTGCCTGTTAGTGGGTGTGCGTCAATCAATGGCTTCAATGTTTTATATGCAATAAGTGTTCCATGAGTATCCATCTCAGCATACTCACCGACAAAGCGTGCTGGCAATTTATACAAGTCACTCTTTGGTTTTTGAATACCATAGGCACTACGCACGCGCTCATCATATAAAAGTTTTTCATCTTTGTGTAAGTTACAATAATAAGATAAAACATTTTCTAATGAGTGGCTTAACCATGTTTCATCAATAAGTACGGCCATTGCTAACACATCATCAATAGGACCGTTTGCAAGAAATGCTTCCAATGGGACGCCGTAACGATTGAGCCAACCAATATCATACTCAGCGTTTGCAAAGATACGTGGGCCTTTACATTTATATAGGCATTCTTTAATGTATTGAATAACAGTTTGCTCATCAAAGTTTTCTGTATCTGGGTGGTTTATAGGATAATAGTTATCCCATATTTCATTTCCCCATGAAGCAGAAATTGAAACGCCAAGTAAATGCCCTGTACCTCTAGCCCACGATGAGCCTTCAGTCTGTAAATCTGGGTCAAATGTTTCGGTATCGATTGCTATCATATCAGCAGTTGAAACATCCCTAAATTCATTTTTAACTTTCCAGTTAGTTAAACTTTCCAAATAGGATTTAGCCTCGGCGTCCAGGAAGTCATATTGCGGAGTGGCATATAATTTTGCTTCAGCTGCTTTTTTATTTGCAGCTTTAACCTTCCCTTCTTTTCTCAAAGCTTTTAATTGAGCCTCTATAGCCTTAGCCTCCTTTTGCGCGGCGGCAATTGAGGCTTGAATTTCTTCAACAGACTTGGCTTCTTCATTTATAAAATTATCAATATTTATATTCATTTTTATATACTCTTACTGTTAATCCTTCAAACTTAACTTCGCCAAGCATATCTGCTTGTAGTAATACATCTATAAATGGATTTTCATATTTACTATTATTTCTTATTCTTACATCTACAGTAGTCACTATAAATGTATCAATAACTTTTGCGTTATATGCTGCCTTTAAAAATGTAGGACCTCCTAATAACACTGCATTTGGAAATGCTTTATTGAGATGGTATAATGAATTTATGCCTGCATGCTCTGCTACAATAAATTGTCTATTTTCATCTTGTAACATTTTCTTAGGTAGCAACATATATGTATGCTTACTACAAACATATATTCCACCAAAAGCTAATGAAAGCAATCTAAACAATTTCTTGTCTAGTGACGGCGTCCACATCATATCATCCTTCGGACCTTTAGCTAAATAGCCATTCTCCGACTCTACGAATATTGCTTTCATGACGCCTCTCTTTCCCAACAAGCTTTTGTGAAGTATTCCCAGTTACTTGGAGTTTCCCATAATCTGATGTATTCTACACCATCTAAAAGTTTTTGAGATAACTCATCAAAGCATTTTATTGAATATATGTCTGCAGTTATTGGGTCAACAGGTTTTAATCTTGGCTCTTTAACAATTACTCGTTTAATACCTGCAACTCTAATTGCTTTACAGCATTCAGGGCATGGTGAATATGACACAAACATTGTAGTCAATCCACGCATAATAATTTCATCCCTAGAAATTTTATTCAAGCAATCTATTTCAGCATGGACAGCTGGGCACATTTTAACTTCAATACCACCTTTACACGTTTTACAAATATGATTACCCCAAGGTAAGCAAATATTGTTATAACCAACAAGCTGTACATGGTCTAAGTTATCAACTAAACAAGCTGCAACGTGTCTTTTAGCACAGTTAGAGCCTTCTTCAATATATTTTAAAAGATTTAAAATTTCAGATTTTTTCATTTAAAGTTCCTCTTATTGAATTACATCGGGGAAATCGAGTTTAGGTTTTAGCCCAACTCTATCCAGGGAGTGTGTGTATAATTGCTTAATCTCCTCGACGTATAAGTCGGGTTTTGCGAGAATTTGCTCTACACTATGTTGTGGTATAGGTATTGACTGCGGCACAAACTCCTGGTCAATTGGTCTCTTAAGCAATGTATACTTTTCATAACTGCTAATCATTCTTTGTACTAATTCATAATGTGCACTATAAATGTGAGCATGACTTAATACAATAAATATTTTACCTGTTGGGACGCCGATACTTTTTGCTAATGCACACAATAAGAATGCGTACATCATAGTATCATACGGTAAACCTACAACAGTATCTGAGCTTCTTATCACAACAGTCATATTCAGCTTGTTACCGATAGTATTTAACATAAAGCCGATAATACAAGGCATATTCTTGTATTTACCTATGTTCAATAAACCATCTTGTGCTGCGTCCCAAGCAGTGACCCATACTTGTCGGTTGCTTCTATCTTTTTTCAAAGCCTCAATAGCATCCATTAATTGGTCTCTTTTAAACTGAGTACGCCATCTATAACCGTAAGCTGTCACTACTTTGTTAGGCTCATCTTCAAACTGCGTCCACATCTTTGAATATTTCTTTATGAACGTAGTATCTTGTGTACCTTGTAAAGTCCACGCAAGTTCTGCTGCAGCGACGTGCGGAAATATTTTCCGCGCGCCAACTACAGGTACATGATTGATAAGGTTAAACACAAGAGTGCGTTGTGGTAAAGCTTTTATTTCAGTCTTTGTTCTATTGTTATATTCAATATAGCCTTCATTTAGAATACGTCTCAATAGTGAAATGTATTGCTCATCAAAGAATGTATTATATTGTTTATGCAATGATAAATTATCCATTGGTCTATTCATTGTTTTGTCCTTTTGTCTTTTCGAAATGAGTACGCAATGTTTCTTCAGATTTTGCTAAAGCTGATTTATTATAAGCTCTATAGTTTATAGGTCCATTAAATAAATCCTCAAGCATTGCTAAAGCATTCCAAGCTACATGAGCTAAGTGGTGTCTACCTGTTTCACAATCAAATGGTTCATTATCGAGTACTGCAAATGTATGGCGTAGTAATGCAGACATATAACGCTCTTGTAAATTAGGTACAGACTTCCATCCTGCAGGCGTGTACTTGCGAGCTCCAAATGTACCAACGTGTCCTACATCTTGTAAAGCTTTTGCAAATCCACTGAAGACCAGGGAGAGATTTGGTTTTCCTTCATCGTACTTAAGTCCTGGTAAGTGTAACTCACATTGAACAGGAATTCTACCTGTACAAGCTCCTAAGTTTTCTATAGCGCTTGGAACAGTACAACCGTTATTATAGTAATCTTCTAATGAAGTTGTCCTGCCTCTTGTAACGTTTAAACCGTTTTCGCTACATTGGCAAGTATTTTGGCGCTGTAAATCGTTTATTTTGTTAACTATATTTTTATCGGTAGGTGTTTGCAAAGACTTAACTAGCGAGTTTATGCCTGCCTTTCGTGATTTTTTGTATATAATAAATTTCTGTTCAGGACCTTGCCAGCCTTCTGGCTTAATTGCGTCGTCATCTGAACCGCGGCCTTTATTACCACGTTTCTTTGTCATATTAGACTCATGAACTGCATTCCACATAGCATCAAAATCATCTTCAGTTATACCAATTTCGTATAATCTACCAAAGGCAAAATATATTAAATCTATGATTGCATCCATCATATCTACTTGGCAACCTAATAAAGTTTCCGCGTCAGCATTACATTTCTTAGCCGCAATATAGTCATCATTAGCTTTTTCAAATTCACTAAGCTCTTCATTAATTGTATTCTTAAACCATTCCACTCTCTCCTGGCTGAGGAACTCAGTCGGAGCTAGTTTAATAATATCCTGGTTAAACTCTACTACATCTTTAAATTGTTTACTCATTTTAAAATTCTCCTTTATTTAAAATTTATAAATATATTATAACATAAAACGGCTAACTTGTTTTATGCTGTTTTTATTAGTGGACGGTTTTCCTCTGGAAGACCTAATTGTTGTACGTTAAATATTGGTTCACCTTTAGACCACTTCTTAGCATTGATAAAATAATCATAACCTGTCATATAGTTACCATATACAATAATCTCAAAGTCTTTATTTTTAAGGTGTGCCGGTACCATCTTTTCAATTTCTGGAGCTTTCTTATTTAAAATCTCCATACAGTTTTTAAGTATTTCATAATGCTCTTCAGCAGTCATTTTAATATCATCGATATGAGCTTCCTTAGGCTCGAGCGTTCTTGACTTATTACAATACGTCGTTACTAGTCGGATGTACATTAGTGGTTTCCTCCTTTTCCTGTTTTTGTGGCTGTTCGATTGCTGCAGATAAAACTGCTTCAAGTTTATCTGTAGTCGTTATTCCTATAGTCGCGCTAGTCATATCAGCTAAGTGTAGGACTTTTTCTTCTGGAGTTTCTGGCTCAAATATAGCACCCCATTCTATACGACCATGATGACACGCAATCATTCTTGCAACATCAAATGCTCCGCAATCATGAGCATATCTAAATCCCCAATGTACGTGAGAGATTTCCATTGCCATCCACTCTTCGTCAATAGTGGCCGTACCTAATTTAAGGTCTGTTTTATATTCGAGCATTTTACCTAAGTCATGAGCAATTGCAGCTAACTGTAACGCATCAATATTCTCAATAGGAAACATCTTAGCTAAGTGTCTAACAATCTGCAATACTTCATAAGTATGCTTAAGCAATCCACCAATATAGTTATGATGGTATTTTTCAGCTGCCGGTGTAGTTGAAAATTCAGGGCGCTTAACGTCTTTCAATAACTCCCTGGCCAGGAGGGCTAGAGGCAAATGTGTATGTGGGTCATCTTTTGTTGGAGCCTTTGTATACTTCTCTTCGATTTCTGTCAAGCAGTTTACAATCTCAGCTAAGCACTTATCTGCAGACGCCTTAGGCAATCCTGATAATGCTTCTTTAACAACTGTTACATTCTTAATTACTACTGAGTTATAGTTTGAATTATAATCTTGTCCTAAGAATGTAATTACATTACCTGTTTTGAATTTTGTGCCATCAAATCTTGGAATATCTTCACTCCAAATTACCCCAGTTAATGGCTTTTTATCTTCCATGTTTTCTAAGGTTATACGCCACATATCTTTGCCATTTTTAGTTTGGCCAACCTGAAATGATTTTACTTTGTATTGTTTTTTATTGTCCATCGTTTACCCTTTCATAAGTTTGCTCGAATATATCAGGTTTGCAAGGGTAGAATTCTCCCTTAACACCTTTGATAATATAATCGCCTATACTAGCTGTCATTATACCTTCTAATGTTTTAATAGAAATGGTACCATCTTCATTACTCGCAATAATTTCACTGTTATTGCAGAATGTAAGTACTTCAACAGTATTGTATTGGCTTAATTGAATAGCTTCAATGACTACTGGCTTCTTTGCATATTTGCAAACTTCTTCACTAATTTTCCTCATCTGAGTCTTCTTCCTGGGTCATTACCCATACTTTTAATTTCCTACCTTGTAGAGTACCTAATCTTACTGCTAAGTCGTGGTCCTCAACGTATATGTCTATTTTGTTGCCTTTGATAGCGGCTCCTGTGTCTTCAGCTACATAATAGCCTAGACCTTGAATATATACAATTGAATGTAATGGAATTATTTTAGGGTCAACTGCAATAGTTTTATTTATTCGAGGTACTGAACTTGTTGCTGTTCTGCTACCTGTTTTTGCATAATGTGTAAAGGTAAACTCTCCAACATACTTAGATGGAAATTCGTCACTAGGTATCATACAGGCATTAACGCGAGGTGCTTGCATTTCTAACGGCAACTGATGTGGAGCTCTAGTTAGAACATTAGCTACTATTACAGCTCCTATACAACCTACTACTAAAATAAAATCTTTAGTCTTCATAATAATCTCCTATACATTTGGCTTATATAACTCTTCAATAAAATTATTTCTAGACATTGGTTTAACTATCCACAATACTTTACGAGCTCGAGTTAAAGCTACATATATAATTCTAAGCTCCTCATCACGACGCCCAGGGATATGTAATCCTGTATGTGACTGTGGAGAGGTGTCTGTTAATAACACTACATTATCACATTCTGAACCCTTAACCGCGTGGATTGTAGCTAATCGTACACGAGGCTCTTTTATGATAAAGTTTTCATCAATTTCATTATTCATGTGTAATGCCCATAAATAATCAAGGTCACGTTGAGACACACCTTTAAGCGCATTAAAAGCTGTTTCAGTTTGTATTATATCAAGTACTTCTTGAGGACAATTAGTTTCATCAATAATGACTTCATCTTGAATAGCTTTTGCGTCATCAGGTCTATTCATATATTTTAGCATATTCATAAAACCTTTAGTATCAGCAAAGCCTACGTGTTTAAATGTCCAATAAGTATACGCTGCACGGAATACATCTTCAGGTAAAGCAGCTTCCCAAGTTTCAGCTGTTCGCACTCCATAGCTACGTTTACGCTCTGCATAGTAGATACCAGCATTACGGAGAACTTTACGAGCTGCACCTAAAATGTAGTTATCACGAGCAAGGATTAGCCATTTGCCTCCTTTTCTCATAAGCTCTTTCATACCAAGCAAACTATTTGCAAATCTAACTGACTCAACATCTTCAGTATCTTTACGTGGTTTCCAATCTTTAGGAATACGTCGTTCAACTTTATTAATAACTCTATCAGCAATTTCCTGAACCTTTTTAGGTACACGATAAGACTGATTTAATGTAATCATCTCATCGCATGGAAAATCAATAAAGTCTTTAGATGAAGCTCCAGCAAAGCCAAATATTGTTTGGTCATCGTCGCCAACTAAATACATTACTTTAGTTTTAGGCATAAGCTTCTGTCTTATAAAGTCCCACTGAATTCGAGAAGTATCTTGACATTCATCAATAAATAAATAATCAAACTCAGGAATATTATCACTATTCATAGCTTGCAATATCATATCATTGAAGTCAAGTAAATTATATACAGCTTTATATTTTTCAAGACCGTCTATATATCTTTTCACTTCTAACCATGGGATTTGAAAAGCATAGCCCTTCCATACTTCTTCAATAGGTGTTTTTGTAACTGTAGCATATTTTACAAGTGCTGCAATTCTGTCATCCTTAGTCACAGAAAACACTCCCTGGTCATTATCCCATTGTCTTTTCAATCCCATTTTTTTAGCAAATACACGCTCATGAATATTGTTAAAAATGTCTTCTCTATGTAAGTCCATAAGACGGTATGTAAATGAGTGAAGTGTTGAGAATGTAAGTCTATCAATACCTGTAAGCTCAATATGCTTTTCAGCACGACCTAATGCTTCATAAGCAGCTTGTTTACTGAATGAAAAATATCCCATTCTTTCTATACAAGTATGTGACAAGCATTCTCTAAATGTTGACAATAGAAAAGTTGTTTTACCGCAACCTGGTGGCCCTAGTACTTTTATGACTGTTGTCATTATATAATCTCACTTTCTGTTCTAATTTCTACATCATAGCCATCAGCATTAGGTAATTCCATAGGAACACACCAAATATTGTAATTCTTTCCGGCTATCTTAATTTGTTTATCTTTACCATTCATAGCTTTTATTTTCATATAAAGCTCACTACGCTCATACTTAAGCTTTTGAACACTTAAGAAAGTTTCTAATGATTTTAATCTAAACCATAATTCACCAGTCTCAATGTTATACCAAGGTAAATCTCTCGCAATGTCTTGCTTATCAAAAGCTGGGTTGATAGACCTAGAAAAGTCATCTATCAATTCTGAGAATTTACCATATCTTGACACCTCTTCTGGAGCATTAATTTCTCTGCGCGTAGCTAGTAAATTATTTACTAACTGCCTCCACTCTTCGTGCTTAAGTCGCGGCGGCATAATATTTATTGCCTCAATACACTTCTTTGCAAATCTTGTTTGGTCGTAAATATCATCAACCAACAATTCAATTCTAACATCGTTAACACTCATGAAATAAACACTAGGGTCTGAATTAATTTTAACAAGGTCTGATAATATAGGCATTGTTATAGCTGAGCTTAGCCCATGTTTTTTATTTTTACATAATGCAACATTGCAATAAGCTTTAAGCATTGGTTCTTTACATTGATATTGATACTCTGGATGTTTAGCTATTGTTTCCTGAATTTTTACAACTTCATTTGCACTCAATGCTGGTGCACAATATTTTCTATTAAAATCTTCAATAAGACTATTTCTTAAAGCTGAGTTATCTCCAGCAATCTTGTTTGCTAATACGGCTAAATTATACAACATCATATTACGGCCGCCTTCTTCAATAGGCCCGCTTGCTAAAATTTGTTGTATACAAACTGGAGCGTCAATTAAATATGGGTCATTAAGAACTTGTTCAACTTGTATATTTTCAAGCTCAAGTTTATTGATTTTATAGCTATCTACATATTGTAAAAATTCATCAGCTGACCAGGGAGAGCCTGTTGCAGGATTGAAGAAATATCTTGTCTCTGTTCCTGTTAGTGTACCGTCTTCATTATATGCTCCCATATATGGCATATTTAACCAATTAGAAGTGTCACCACGTTCTGTCAAAACTTTTGTTTGTTTAGGAAACACTTCAACAGGTTTACCATCAGGCATAAAAGCATATCCTAATAGTACTGCCATTTCAGTCATTTTATTTTTAACAGTGGCAGCGTCTATACGTTCATTAAAGAAACAATATAAGTGAGCCCCACCAGATTTTGTTTTCGCACAAAGTAATGGTAATTTCTTCTCTCTTATTTTTGCTAATAGCTCATCGTGCTTTAGATTATAAATATCGATGTCTATGGCGCCCCATCCACACATTGACTCATTATCTAATGGTCCAATACCTAAACCACTTTCTCCAAGCAAATGTTTAAGCCATGTTGTTACTGTAGGTGGTTCATGAATTACACCAGCTGCACCAATAAGTTTACCCTTTTCATTCTTATGAGTAGGGTTATAAACACCATGAGCGTTTTCCATACCCTTAAATATATTATAAAATTGTGTTGCCTTTTGTTCCATTTTAAAATTCTCGCATTTAAAGTTTAAGCAGCAAAGGCCGCATAATCGCGGCCCTGCCATCTCCTCATTAGATTACTTCACTAGCTGCTTCATTACCAGCGTCTTCAACTTCTTCGTATTCGCTGATAGCATTTCTAGATAAGAAGTTCTCTAAACCAACTTGCTGAATGGTTTTTAATAGGCTTACACAAGCATCAAATATTAATTTTCCATATGCGTCGTTTTTGTTTAAAATACCTCTGCTATCTACAAAAGATACTCCACAGTCTGAAGTTACTTTTGTAAACTTAGGAACAACCCATGACCATTCGTTTTTCTTTCTAATTGCTGTACCTAAAGTATATACAAATGCAAATGTAGGTAAAGCATTTTGGCAATCAAACATAAGTTGAGTAAACAACTGGCGTACTGATGTGCGTTTTGTTTGAGCCATTGAAAGAATACAGAAGAATGGTGTTTCGTGTTCAGCAGTAGGAATTGCTACACAGAACAAGTAATCAGTCTCCACAATTTCATTACCATTAGGCAATACAAGAATGTCTTTACCATCTTGGTTTTTAGTCTTCTTAATGTGAAGCTCATCTTTCTTAGCCAAGGAGTGGTAACCTTGTAAGCCACCTCTATTCGGCGCCCATTCTGTTAACAATGTGATTTTTTGTACTACTGAAATATTTAAAGAGCTGTTACCATCGTTATCAACTTTGTATAAGCGGTTTACGCCTGTTGCAACAATGTCACCTTCTTCTGCACCTTCAATTCTTTTTTCACTACCTTTTTTAATTTGAGGTGAGCTAGTTTGTAAGAATTGGATATAAGGTATGTTAATGTCTTGAGCCGTTACTGTCTCTAAACCTGCGCCCGCAAATTCTCCAAAATCTGCCAATGATACTGCTGTGTTCTCTACTTTCACTAATTCAGTTTTTTCCTTTGCCATTTTTCTTTCTCCTATATTACTATATCACTATCGGGTTGGCACCCGTTATCTTTAATACCACAACTTGATGCCTTTAGTACCTCCAAAGTTGGACCTCTGGTATGCTACTTGTTACACTATGAAGATGACGAGTCTTCAACTAAAGGCAAGTGTGGCCGTCGAATTATTTTTCTTAGCTTTAGGCTTTTGTACTTTTGTAGTCTTATAGTGATAAGCTCCAAGTACTTTAGCTAAAGTAAGTTCAGGGTCAAGTCCTTTATCTTTTTTGAGTTGTTCAAAATAGACATTATTTTCTAATTGACCTGTAGTGTCAAGTTCTTTAATAACGCCTGCTAGAGTATTCCAAGCAATTTTAATTTGTCTAGAATAATCCAAACCAACTCGTTTTAATATTTCTTCAAGTTGTTTAGCAACTTGTTTATCTTTTATAGAAATAGGTATTACATAGTTATTCTTAACAGTATCAGCACCACCACTTCTAATAAACCAATCTAATGCAGTTTCTGAATTAGCTTCAGAAATAGCTCCGCGATACTCTTCTTTAATTGAAATTTTATATCCTGTTTTTGTAGTTACTTCTGAAAGACCTGCAGCACTAACTAATTCAGGAATTTTAATTCTATCATATTCCAATAATAGTTTATTCTTTTCTTCAAGCTTAGCTGTTAATTCAGCAATTTCATTTTCTAACTCGAACTTCTGGTCAATAACTTCTCCAAGTTTACCAACAATGTCTGCGCAGTTTTCTTGTAAAATTTCATTCGTAATTCCAGCTTCTTCTAATCCAGCTTTAAAATCTTCGAATACATCTGCCATAAGCTTCTCCTTTTTAAAATTTATGTGTTCTTTAAAGTTTATAATTTTATTATACTACGAAACGATTTACTAGAAACGCGTAGTACAATCTATTTCATTTTAATAAAGATTTTATATCTAATTACTAATAATATTTTTATGTTATAATAATATAATACGAAGTGAATTTTAAAACTTTATAGGAGAAGAACACATGAAAAAATTTAAAAAACAATTCGAATATCCAGAGGGATTTGAGTTTAAGCTGAAACCGTTTGAACATCAGGACAATTATTTAAAGTCTGCTTGGAGACTCCGTGTAGACGCCACACTATTTGATATGGGCTTAGGTAAAACTAAAGTAACATTAGATACTGCTGGCATGTTAGCATATTCAGGCAAAATTGATAGTTTAATAGTTCTTGCACCAAAAGGTGTTTATGCTAACTGGGAAAAGACTGAGCTACCAAAACACATGAGTCCATCAGTTCAATACAAGGCTGTATTATGGAAAGGCTTATCTACAAAGAAAAATGTAAATGAACTAATTCCTATTATGAAACATGAGGATAATATATTACATATATTAATAATGAACTATGACGCAGTTATTACTGAAAAGGGTAAATATACTTTAGAAAAATTTATGCAAGGTCATGAGTCTACTATGATGGTCTGTGATGAGTCTACTAAAATAAAGAACCCTAAAGCTAAGCGTACAAAACAAGTTATTAGTCTAGGACTAAAAGCTAAATGTAAACGTATATTAACTGGGTCTCCAATTACTAAGTCACCGCTTGACTTCTATTCACAAGCTTTATTCTTAAGTAAAGAATGCTTAGGGTTTTCTAACTTTTTTGCTTTTAGGAATAGATACGCAATACTTGAGGACGTTACAACGTTTGGTGGGGCGTCATTTAAGAAAGTTGTAGGCTTCAAAAACTTAAATGAGTTATCAGATAAAATAGAAACATTCTCACATAGGATTATGAAAGAAGAGTGCTTAGACCTTCCAGACAAAACTTACCTTGTTAGATACTTCTCACTTACTTCAGAACAAAGAAAACTATATGAAGAAATGAAGAAGACTATGATGTTAGATTTAGAAGATGACATGGTGTCTACAAGTATTGCACTTACCAAACTCTTAAGAATGCGTCAAATCTGTAGTGGCTACTGCCCAACTGACCAGGGAGGTGTGTTGAGAATTGAACATAAACGCCTCGAAACATTAATGGATTGTATTGAAGAAATTGATGGTAAAGTAATTATATGGGCGTACTTTGTAGATGATATTGAAAGTATAGCAGCGGAACTACGTAAGGAATACGGTGACAAAAGTGTTGTTACGTACTATGGAAAAACTGAACTCGATGAAAGAACTCAAAATATCCATCGATTTGAAAACGACCCTGAATGCCGCTTCTTTGTTGCTAACCCTAAGGTAGGTGGTATGGGTATTACATTAAATGCTGCTAAGTATGCAATATTTTATAATGCAGATTATAACTATGAAGATAGAATGCAAGCTGAAGCTCGTAACTACCGTATAGGACAAAAAGAAAATATATTCTATATAGATATTGTAGCAGAAGATACTATTGAACAAGAAATAGTACAGGCGCTAATTAATAAATATGAAATAGCTACTGAAGTTTTACGCGATAAACTGCTAGAGTGGCTTAAAATATAAATATAAATCGAATACTTCCAGCTATTCTTAATTCCAAAGCCCATACAAACTGTATGGGCCTTTCTTTTATGCTAGGTTATTATCAAATGTCTTTTTGTATTTCTTGAATTCTTTCTTTACATCTGGTGGTAAATCATCAAGATATGGTAGCAATAAATCAAATGCCTTGTTTGCGGCTTTAATTGCCTTTTCGTGCCGGCCATCCTCCTTTATGCTTTGTAGCTCCAGTTTATGCTCAATACTAGCTTGTCTAGTTTTAGCACATTCTGAAACGGCTGTAAAGAAAGCTGAAATACTTTCAAATAACATTTATTCTACCTCGTCTACCTTGCCATCGATTTTATCAATCTGAGCAATAATAAATTCATCTGCTACTTCAAATCCTTTATTAATAATAGGTAAAAACATGTCATCAATAGGTGTTTCTGAAGTTTTAATAGCAGTATTTACTAAGTCCTTTGCAAAAGCAACTACTTCAGGAGAGATTACTTTGCAATTTCTTTCGCAGCATTCGAGCAATGCTTGTTTCATTTTTTCGTCCATAATTTAGACCTCCTATACATTGTAGTACACTAGTTTGTGATTTACCACTTTTCTTATCATTATCTGATTTCTGTTATTTTTACCTCTGTAGCCTACGTGACAACAGTTAGTATCATATTCATAAATAAGCTGGTCAAACTCTATATACCCCGCTTTATGTAATGCTTTAATTACACAAAATAATTTCAAGTTAGTCCAGGAGGGTCTGCTTAAATCGGCACACTCCCCATCTGGGTGACCTGTAGAAGCCATTACTACTCCCAGTACTGATTTACATTTTGCTATCAAGTCTTTACTACGAAAACCACCTTCTAGGTTTATTCCTATATTAGTTGGTTTAGTTAGTTTTTTCAACTCATAATTCTTATATGGATTTAAGTCATTATCAGTCGTCACTATATCGAACATATTACAAAGCGTTCTTATGGGCTGTAATAGGCAACATATAGTTGTCATGATAGTAGTTAAAATTTTCGGGTCGGATGTTACGTTATTAATACCTAGCCGTTTTGCGTAATCAGACCTGAAAAATTCTGCAAATGTAAAATTAAGTTCCTTAGGAATAGTACAAAGCTGTGTCATTATCTACCTCATTTATGCAACAATACGCTTCTTATTTCGAGTACACTACCATAGATTAAATCAGTCTTAGTAGAGTTCTCAATCAATTGTGCTTCAAGTTTATCTAAACGCTGTTCAGCACTTGTAACACGTGCTGGCAATTCATTTGTACGATGAAACCAGAAGAACATTGATGAGACTACCGAAATAAGGGTAACCAGGGAGAGTATGACAGATAGTGTTTCAGCAATGCTAAGATGTCTATGCTCCATTAGTGTTCTCCATTAATCCTTCTGTAAGCCATCCAGCTCTGCAATACGTGCTTTTAAAGCTTTATTTTCATCCATGACATTTACTACTTGTTTAGAATAGTCTTGTCCAGCTTGAATGACAGTATCAATATATGAATTACAGAGCTGTTGAAAGTCTGCTACTTTGCTAAACTCAGTTTTGAATTTTTCAAACATGAATAAGCTAAAAGCTTCCATCAATTTATTACGTACTTCAACAACCTCAGGTTTTTGATTTACGAATAGTTGTTGGTCCTGACTCATTTTACTGCAGTAATCAGTCAATCGCTGCCAGCAATCTGGAGCCTCAGCTTTTTGTATACCCATATTCAAACTTTCAAAAAAGGCATTGCTTAGCATTTAAACTCCTTACTCAGCAGTCGTAGCTGTTGTAGTTGTAGCTGCTTGAGCAGGTGGGCAAATGCTTGACAAAGGCATTACCAATTTACCTGGAACAAATGTTGCATCCACATAGCAACGAAGTTCTTTAGCAGTCTCTGTAATTCTGTTATTCAAGAAAGCAAAATTGCATTCAATTTCTTTTTTATCAACTGCTTGCTGTTTATCTATAGCAGCTACTGCTTTTGCAAGCTCCATGAATTTTGCATCTTGAGCTGCATTGTCTGCATTAATTTTTGCTGCTAATTCTTTGTACAAAGCTGTACCATTGTTGTCTGCATAGCGTTCTGATTTTTCTTTCATAAGCTCTGCAAAGATTGAGCCAATTAGCCTTGTGTCTTCAGTAGTATTTCTTTGCATGTAGTTATTACCATAAGCTACATTACAATTACAGTTACCACCATTAACACCATTTGCCAATAGCATACCCCCACCTAGGATGTTTCCTAAAAATGATAAAGTTCCTGGAATAGCTAAACCTAAAGCTGTTCCTGCCAATGCTTGAGAAGCTACATTCTTCTCTCCTTCTTGAGTTTTAATCTGCATACTGCAAATCCTTCATTTTACTATCTAATACACTAACAGTCAGCTCAACCTTTATTTATATTATAACACATTCTAGCCAATGAATAAAACTAAATATCTAATAATTTATTTGATTTTGTAAAGCTCTTAATGCCTTAATATCATTAGAAGTCTTTAAGTCTAATAAGCTATTTTGGTATTTAGCTTTTTTAGCATAATTTAATACTTCAAAACTTTCTATAGTAGCCACAATTTTATCCAGTTCAGCTTGAGTATAAAAATCTATAAAATACTCATATTTAGAATTCGCAATATCAATTGGATTTAATTCTATAAGTCTTATAAATTTTGCAAAAGCTACTGGTTCAATTGGTTTATTAAAACTTTGAGAAATTATCCCAGCTTGAATAAACTGTTGCATTAAAGTATTCCATTCAACTTCAGTATACTCTTTTGGAACAATCATTTTTAAATCAGTTTTTGCATCAACATCATATAAAAACAAAGCTTGAATTTGTGTATCTTCAAAATATGGTTTAAGAGTAACTATAATAGGCTCTCGCTGCTTTGCTACATGCTTTGCAGTAATATCAGCAGCGACTTCTGCATAAATTTCATTGAATAACCTAATATTTCTATCTTCTTGACTTTCCGTAATAGCGCGTGGTCTTGCCATAAATCCTCCTATGCTGATAAACTATTTACTAACTGTGTAACCTTAGCTACAGTATAGCCTAGGGAGTGTAATCTAGAATTAGGGTCTTCAACTAATTCTTGTTGTAAATAGCCTAATAACTCTTTGTTGTCTTCAGAGTATACTGGTACTAATTGATGAGTAGAGTCTTCAATACCGTCTTCTGGGTTAACAAATGCTTCACTAACATTTTGCCATACATAGTTATCATTAACCAGAGACTTTAAAAACTCACAAGTCTCTTTCGGGAAAAGAGGCATTAAATTTTCTACATCTTTTCTTGTAGCAATACTTAAATAATTTGGAAAACCTCTCATTTGTCTCTCCTTTCGTACTTTTGTAGTAAACGCCAATAATTCATTTAAATGAATAGACTTTTTAAAATTATAACAATTGGCTTCTTTTATCCAACCTTTAGCTGAAGCTATTGTAGAAGTAAAAGTATATAAATTTATTTTATTAGAATTCCAATTACTTGGTAATTTTTTAAAGCGCTTTTTGATTATTTTTGCAGAGCGTTTTGTTAGTAATTTATGTGTTCTAAAATGTCTAAAACCAATGCCTGAAACTCCTTGGTTCCATTTAAGTGTTTTACTTTTACTTAATTGCAGCTTTAATTCTGTTTGTAAAAATTTTACTATTTCAAAATACCAATTATGTAATTGTGTTTTATCATTACTGAATAAAAAGAAATCATCCATATAACGCATATAATTTTTACATTTTAATTTATGCTTAATAAACATATCTAATTGGTTCATATACATATTACCAAACCACTGAGATGTATAATTACCTATTGGTACATTTGTCTCACCTGGCATTGAATTTATTATATCATGGAATAGTGCTAATACATATTTATCCTTAATTTTATGTTCTAATATTTTATATAAAGTCTCATGATGTATAGACGGATAAAACTTTTTAGCATCACCTTGTAAACAATAATCAAATTTTTTAATATAGCAAGATAATTGAGCGCTTGCTCTATGCTGACCTTTTTTATCTCTACAAGCATAATTATGAAAAATAAATTGCTTATCCAAGTAATCTTTTACTACTTGTATAACAGCATGCTGAACAATTCTATGAGGGTACATTCTTAATACATAAATAATTCTAGGTTTAGGGTCACAAACATGACGTAAAGAATAACTTCCAGTAGTGTACTGAAAGGTTTTTAATCTATGAATTATATGCAATAAATATCTATCTATTCTAGCGTCTCTACGTTTAAAATACTGTTCCCAAGTTTCTCCAGGTCTAATAACTCCGCGTATTTTACGAATATCTGAATTAAAGCCTCTACCTTTACTTGCTCGTTTAAACGCTCGCCTAAAATTTTCTAAAGTAAGCATTTTAGTCCATATACCTTTACCTAATCTTTTCAAAGAAACTCCTCCGTTCAGACTTCTTACTAGTAGGAGCTCCTTTATGCTGTGTGTTTATCTTATAAATATAAGAAAGGATACGTGGTCTAGTTACCAATCCAAGAATGGACTTGGACCAGGAGCTTACACCGAACGAGGCGACATTGGCATTGACATTAAGAGCCGAGTTGTTACCATTAGTAGCAAGAGGGCTCGCATTGCCTGAATTGTCCCAGTTACCGCCAACGTGCACCGCCTCGAGTCGACCAGTACCCATTAAGTTCATATTTCTATCCCCGCTGCTTTCCTCGGTAATGGGTAACTTACACCGAACGAGGCGACATCGGCATTGACAGAAAGAGCCGAGTCGTCACCACTAGTAGCAAGAGGGCTCGTATTGCCCGAAATGTCCCAGGGACCGCCAACGAGCAGTAATTGAACGTTACCATACTGATGCACTCCCACTGAAGCGTCAGTATTCCATCCACTTCCGCCAATTGCAGCAATTGTTGTAGGTTTCCAAGTACATCCTACACAATCTTCTGCTCCAACTCTAGATACAATTCTATGGCTACTTTCATTTATATGCCCACCTGCTGTAGTTATTGAGCTTTCAGCTTTACCCATTACAGCTTTAAGTTCTTCACAACCTATACCAGATAAGGCTGCTTGTTCATAAGTAGGTAAACTAAAACCTACTGCAGCCATATCTTTAAAATGACCGTAAAAAGTTCTATTTCTTGTAATAGTACCGCCATATTCAAAATTTGTAGTTTCTAATGTACCTGAATGGTCATAGATAGTTCTCCAAAATGGTCTGCCACATTCAACATAAACTACTCCAGCAGCTGGTGGAGCATAGGGTCTATGGTACAAAGTCCAAACTGATTGTGGAAGAATATCTCCAGCAAGCCAACCAGAAAGAGGGTGGTCACTGTCCCAAGTAACAGTACCAACATCTGCACACTCTGTATGCCAACCTGCAATTCTTCTTGTATCTAATGGGCTATAGCCATCTGGAGCTGTTTGATTTAATGATACTTTTAATTCTACTCCAGTATAAGCCTCATTTGGAACTAAGTATAAGGCATAATTTTTACCATTTTGGAATACTGAGCCTTCGTCTAATAAGGACTCTGCTTCAATTATTTGGTCTTCGGTGTTTACAAACCATAATGGGTCTAATGAAAGTTTATACGCCTCTGAGTTATTTACAAATATTCTATAAGCTTTTAAATCTATTGAGCCAGTCCAACTATAAATATCTAAAGTTCCTAACCAATTTTCACTAGCTGCAATACTGGCTAAATCTAAAGATAATTGAATTGACTCTGAGCATTTTAGCTCATTATTAATGTAAACTTTGATATTTAAGCTATTTGGCAATAGCTCAGCTTCAAATAATACTAAATCATTCTCTAATAAAGCGTTATCTAAAGTAAATATATGACTAGTATTCTGTTCTGAATTAGTTATTTCTTCGTCTACTACTACGCTAGTACCTAAATTATTAAATCCTAACTTTAAAGTCGGAGTAATAGTCAACATTACTTTAGTACTTGAAGCCTCATTTGCTTCTAATGAAAAATTGCCTTGTATACTATACTTAAGAGAAGTAATTGTTTCTTTAGTACTTAATTTAGTTTTTATATAATTGTCTTTAGTAAAACCACTAGCAATATTAGTTTCTGTTACTATAGGACTTCCTACTATAGTATAGTTTTTAGCCTCAAGTTTTAAAAAAGTATTTTTAGCAATTTTTATTTTGCGTCTATCCGCAAATTCTACAAACTTATTTGGAGTCAAATCTTGTAAATACTCCTGACCAGAAGAGCTTAAAGTATTTATAGCTTGATTTAAAGCATTTGTAAATTGTGCAGCATAATCAGCAAATGATACTTCTGTTGCGGAAGTCGCTAATTGTACCATAGGACGAAGTTTTATTGATTTTGTTTGTACGGTATCAACACTATCTTGGTAAATAGGTGATGAAAGGTTAGCATCAAATTCAACACCTCTAGGCGCCATTAACTTATATGTGTTTGTAACCGGAGCACCTCCAAGAATATTGTCATTTGAGTGTGTCGGTAGTTTAAATGCACCTCCTCTTGCATTGGCATTATTAACAATACCATTATGCTCACCTGTCCAAGTGAGCATATCAAACCCTTTAATATTAGGTAAACCTGCTTGCAAATATTGACCTAAAGTAGTTAAATCTCCAGCTTCAACCCAAACTTCATTTAGTTTAGGAAGTTTAAATTTTTGATTTGTAGTATCAATACCAAAATAGCCACAAACTCCGTCATTGTCTTCTAATTCTTGTTGATATTCTTCATAAGTTTTTGAAGGAAGTTTACCTTCTACAAGCAAATTATAAGGATTACTATCTCCGCTAAACAATGAAGCTGCAAATTCCTGGCCATTACAACCATAAGCGCCGTTTATTTCATCAGTACGCCAAGTATAAAACATTTCCCCAATAGTTTTACCACTAAAGGGATTTTCATTCATATAAGTTTTAAATTCATTTACAGCTTGATTTATTGTGTTAGTTGCAGTATTTCCTATATTTGTTATATTTTGTTGTCCTGTAGCTACAGCACTAGCAATAGTACTCTCCCCCTGGGCTACTGTAGAATTTATGGAAACTTGTCCATTATCTACAATAGCCTGGGCTTGAGTAGCTGAGCTGGCTGAATTATTTGCGCTTTCAAGAGCTTTAGCTTGTGAATTTGCAGCTGCTTGTGCTGCAGCTTGCGCCTGATTTTTAAATTCTTCTGTAGTTACTAAAGCTGTATCTGGGTCATAATCTGACATTACAAAACCATTACCCTCAGCATTAATCTTTAAAGCTTTATTAGGCTCAGGCTGCGGTAAAGTACCAGAAAATGGTGTATCTATAGATATTTGTAATGAACGTTTTAAACGTTCATCCAACATTTGACAAATATAAGTTAACTTATCTAAAACAAATTCATTTGTTGAAGCTGGAAAATTTCCACCTTCTTCTGGAGAAATTCCTTGTGTAATTGGCACATCTAAATAAATAGCTAATACAGAACCCTCAGGTACAGCCTTCTTAACTGTCAAAGTCCTATTTAAAGTATTTGCACCAGCTACTAAATAATCAACACCATATTCCCAAGTGGAACTTTCTCCACGCACTTTTGCAGATACATGAGAATTATCAATAAAAGTAAATTCAGTAATAGAAAGTATAGTATCAACTGCTATTGGACCTTCATAATACTGTGTAGAATTCTGTGCCTGTACTGTCATTATTACACCTCAATTTTATTTAACATTAAACTAGCCACTCTAAATCCAGCCTTTACATATAAAGGCTGTTGACCTACTGTAATAGTAAGTCCTGTTTGAGGTTTAATAATCTTGTAAAAAGTACCTTGTACTGGAATACTATTATTTTCTGTAAAATGTATTTCAGAGGCATTAACTCCAGCATTATATAACTCAAGTTTATCACCAGGCTGAAATTCAGCTATTTCAGATAAATCTATCCAAGTACTATCAATAATTTTATCAACAAGTTTCATAGTATCTCCTTATTTTTATTATATGACATTCTAGCCGACTTGTACACCTAGTTCACAAAAGTCCCAGGTGATAACCAATATTCTTGACCAGTCTTATTATATAAATTTCGCTCTAATCGTTGTAAATATCCTGGATTAGCATATTCTTGGAGTCTATACATTAGTAAATAATCTAATGGAAGTTTTGCCCAGAAAATATTCTGTCCAGGGAGATAGTTTCTAAAGCGTTTAATAGCCTCAGAAGCAGTATGCTCGTTGCCTTCACGGGCATACGCATATACGTGGTATAAGTCATCAACCATGCCTGCAGTAGGCCCTAGTAATGAACCTGTAAATGACGCTTGGTTTGCATCTCCAAATAGTATATCTCCAAACAACCCTAAAGCTCCACCCTGTAGCATAGCTCTCATTACAGATTTTTCATTTAAAGGCATTGGTGTTTTACCTCTAACAGCGTCTTTACAAGACATTGCTAAATAACCTAAAGCCGTAGTGGTTAACATTAATTCAGCTAATCCCATAACTCGCTCTGCCCCAGTTGTATTAAATAACCATGGGTTAACAATTCTTGTTATTATAGATACTGCAAAAGATTTAAACTGAGTCATACTTCTCCAGGCTTCACCAGGTATAGTGCCAACCTGGGTTCCTTGATTTAACCAAGCATGAGTTACTGTATCAGGCTCAATTACGCCAGCTGTTACTCTATCATATACAAAAGTTCTAAGTTTTGTTTCAAGTTCAAATTTTGCGTCACGAATTCTTGTAGCATAACCTTCAGTACCTTTAGTAATACCTAAGTATTTTGCAATAGACTCTTCTGGTATTTGATGTACATAATTTGAGTCTATAAATACTCTATTGCCTTCATGAATTAAAGGCATTTGTTTTAAAAGAGCTACTTCTTTTTCTCCAATACCAAATGAAGATAACAAATCAACCATTCTATGATTTAAATCACCTAGACTTTTACCTTTAGCTAAAAACTCTCCTAAATCGTGATTTATTGACAATGCCATTGATTTCTTTAATGAAGTAGTCCACCAGTCTAAACCAATCATTCTAAAATATCTATTTTGAGTTTTTGCTAACCAACCATTACCCATATTTCCAGCATTTATAGCATCATGCAAGTTAGCAATTAAGTTTTCAGAAAGCAAACCAAAACTAGACAACATTTGTTTTTCTGCTGGAGATAAGCCTTTACGAGTAATATCAGTTAAAGTCCTAGCCATATTCTTTAAAGCTTCACTTCTAGAAATCCCCATAAAAGTTGCAGCATTTACTTGTGTAGCAATATCTGAGAATGACGAAATTGTAGCCATACCTAATCTACACATAGAATTTATACCTCTAATCATTTGAGCAACTTGTGCAAATGTTTGGTTTCCAGGTACTTTATTTTTCCCAGTCACTTCTAAAAACAAATTACGTACACCAACATCCCAGTGAGTTTCCATATCTCCCAAAGACATTGCTCTACGTGCTGAAACATCTTTTGAGCGTGAAGAAGTTATTTTTAAAGCTGTATAAAGGTCATCAATCATTTTTTGAGGATTAACACCCATCTCACCCATTAAAGCTGAATTTTTTGAAAGTCTTTCTAGTCCTTTAGTATAACCATAAACTAGATTTCCCATACCATACTTTTGGTTATATTGATAAAAAGCTTCTCCATCTTTAAAATGTAATTTTCTACTATTACTTAATCTTTGAGCTCTATTGCCACCTGTAGCAATACCTATACCAGTAGTATAATCTAAATGTACACCAGTTGATAAGCCATCCCAAATTTCTCTAAGAACCTTATCAGCTTTCATACCTCTAAAAGTTCTACCCCAATCTAATAATGGTTTAATATCGTTAGCCCAGCGATTAAAAGCGTCATCTACTGACTCGCCCTTACGGGGAGCTAATTTTGCAACATCGTGTGTTTGTGCAATACTATAACCAGGGAGTTTCTCTATGAATGCTCCATTTCTATTTGCTTCTTGTCTCCAAAATTCTTGATGACGTTCCATTATTGCTGCAATTTCTTTTGCAACTTCGCTGCCACTTCTACCTGGCTGACCGTTTGGTCTAAGCTCATGTAACTCAATCATAATTGCTTGTTCATTTTTAGGGTCAGCAAAAAATTTAGCATAGTTGTTTTTCTGCAATTCTGCTATAAAACTTGCTTCAGCTTTTTGCATCATAGCATCCATACGTTTCGCTACTGAGTTAGAAGCTCCAGGTCTAAATTTACCAACAGTTCCGCCAAGCATGTGTTTTAAAGCCTCATTGTATTCACTGGGCTTATAATTTTCTTTAATCCAATTTAACCTACGCAAAGTTACTAATGTTTGCTTTGCTGCATTACGTTTAGCTAAAACTGCTTCAGCTTTAATTTCATCAGCCATTTCTTTTGCAACACGAGTTTCTGCTTCAGCTTGTTGTAACAAAGTTTCTTGAGCCATAAGCTCTTTAACACGGGTTTCATGTTCAAGTATAAAATTATCAACTTCAGCCGGGTCAAGATACTCCTCAGCCACAGTTTTCAAAGCCATTACACATACGCCTTTTGAAATAGCCATTATATTACCTCCGTACGTCTACAAGCAGCATAGTCTTCTGCAGCTTTACTAAAATTATCCATATCCTGAATTCGCTTATCGGCTCTACGCATTTCTATAGATTGTCCATCAGCGTCAATTCCTAATGCAGCAATCTCTTCTTTAGTAAACCTATTTGAAGTTAATGCAAGCTTAATATCACTAGTAGCAATATCAATTTCTTCTTGAAGGGCAGCTACTTTATTTGCGTCACCTAAATCAGCTTCATCAATACTCAAGTCATCCAGGATAGAGTCTGATGTATCCCAAGTTTTGCCTGACTCATCATTTAACTGACGATATAGCTGCTCTTTAACATCATTAAAAGTTCTAGGGTCTTCTTCAAGTTTTGCTCGCATAGCTTCTAATGTCTCGATATTATCTGCGTCATGTTTCCAAGTATCTATGTTCGAAGTTTTGCGAAAAGCGTTTAAATCGGTTTCTTGGACTTTTATAGAAGCATTTAAATCGTTTAATTGTTTACTTAAAAAATCGCGGTCTGTAGTTAGTTCGCGGTTATCTAGCTGCATTTTTAGGCCATTTGCTTCTTCACGCATACGTTGAATATTGTCTTCCATAGTTTTGAATTCATTTAGCTTTTGATTTTGAGAAAAATCTTTTTCTCGTAAATCTCCTATGAAAGTTTTATAATCAATTTTATTTTTAGGGTTAGCTGCAAAGGCGTCTTTTAATTGGGCATAAGCAGTAATCTGCTCTGCACCTTTTTCAATTGCATCATCTAAAGCATCTCCAGATAGCTCACCAAACCTAACTTGCATAACTCTTGATTGCTCAGCACGCTTTACAAGTTTAGTAAAATCAGTAAAATTATTAGTTTGTTTAGCTACGTACTCTTCTAATGATAATCCATTTTTTAATGCTTTATTTTGTAAAGTATTAAGCCATTTAGGTAACCAATTAAAATTATCATTAGATTGTTCTAGTGCTCTATAAAAAGCGTCAATGCCGTCGTCAATACGATAGCCACTATAAATGCTGTCATCATCTAATAATGCTCCTATTTGTTTACGTAAATTTGTTCTTGCTGTTTCTAAATCTGTACCATAACCTACTACTCTAGATAACGGTCCTTCTTCAGCAAGTCTTACTGCTACATGGCTTCCATCTTGTACTATACTTAGTTTATCTATTGGCATAGCTACTAAATCATCATAAGCCATTGAAGTAATTGCTGGATTTTTCTTTTGAAAATCTAGTAAAGTATCATAACCTCTGTTATTTGCAAAATCAATAGAAGCTGCTAAACCTGCATTAAATTTTTCTCCAGGTCCTAGTAGCCTAACGCCTTCAGTAAAAGCTCCAATACCTGCACCAAACAAACCGCCTGCTGTAACATTAAATAATGAGTCAGCCATAGTATAGTCTCTTTGGTCAACCCCAGCCATCCAGAGAGGTAGCGGTTCAACTAATGAGTTCATTACTAAACCATCAATGCCTCTTACTGCGGTTTTACCCATAAGCCCTGCAGTTTTTAAACCTTTTAAAGCTGGTATTATTTTTGTAACTGGAATAAACATTGTAGCGATATTTATAGGGTCGAGCATAGCTCCTGCCATACCTCCCAATAACGAAGAAGCTCCAGACATAAAATCGCCTTCTGTTTGTTGTAGTCTTTGTTTCAAAGCAGTTTCTCTAATTTTCCTTGTTGCAATTATTTCTGCCTCATTAAGACGAATATCTGAGCTAAAGGTTACTCCATATTGCGAGTAGCGTTGATTTGCTTCTTCTCTTGATAATAGCGGATTATCAATAGTATTACCAAAACGGTCCTCAGTTCTACGAGCATTATCAATATCGGCGTAACGTTGCATAACACCTATGGTAGTGTCTTCAAACATATTTTTGCCAGAATGTTTAAAAGTTTCCCAATTAGAATACGGCTGATTTTGAATTAAATCAACTTCTTCAAATAATGATTTTCTGTTGGTTTCTAAAGTGAAAGGCGTTTTAACTCCGCCCTGTTCCCAAGCAAGCATATTTGCACTATTTTGGTCTGATTGTATTTTATCTAATTCTGCCATAATTATATCCCATAAAATTCTGCTTGTTGCTCATGTAATTTTCTTGCAGCATTATTCGCTTCTTTTCTAGAGTTATACACGCCTAAATGTTTTCCTTTAGCTTTCCAATATTTTATAGCCTCTTCATTGCTTAAAATTTTACCTTCATCGCTAACAGTTGGAATTAAAATTTCTTTTTGCTTACCATTTATAGTTGCTGAGTATGATATACTTCTAACTGTACTAATAGAGCCATCAGAATTACGTACTCTAGGGCGATTTGTCAAATCTATGTTACCTTTATAGTTAAACCCATAAATATTTGCAGCTCCGCCTGTAGCTGATGACTTATTTTTTATATTAGTATATTCAGTCCTATTTAACCAGGAGTATTTTGTAGTTAATAAATGCTCAATAGCAGCATCCATAGCTTTTGCCTGTGAAGTTCCACATATACTATGATATTTTCCACCACCTGGAATACTATATATATTTAAAAGTCCATCATATTGGCCTTTACCTTTATTTCGCCAAGACTCTGTTAAACTATAAGCTTCATCATATATCTGCTTCAATTCTCTATAAGGCATTTGTAATGGTTTACCTGTAGAACCATTATACATTGCTGAACCAGCTGCAATACCTTTAGCGTCTTCCCAAGTCCACATTGCATTTAAACCATCTGGTGTGCTACCTAACTTAGAAGTTTTTATCATACTGTCAAGTTCGTGTCTTCTAGTAATATTTGACTCTTCAGCTAAAGCTTTTGAAGCTGCACTACCTGTACCAGTTGCCAAGCCTCTAACTAATCCAATAGCGTCAGGATTTACTCCTATTTTAGAAGCTATATCACTTACTCGTTTGATTTTATATAAATCATTGCCTTGAAATGAAGTAGCTACATTTAAAGAAGTTTTTCCCTGCCTTGGAGTATCTACTGTAACTGTATTAAAATTAGCTCCAATTAAATTTTTTGCAATATCGTCAATTAAAGCTTTTTTATTTGTAGCTCCTGCATAAACTCTTGCAGCATAAATAGAAGCCATAGCGTCTAGCAATTTTGTAGACTCTTGTGGATTAGTTTTAGCTACATCAGCCAAATATGATTTAATAGTATTATTCTTTTGAAAATCTCCAATAACTTGAGCTTTCCAATTAGTTGGAAACATCTTAGGATTTTGCTTAATAGCCTTATCTACATTATCCCAATCTTTTAATGCAGAGATTATTTGGCCTGTCATAGTAGGAGTTGCCATTGCTGAATATAAAATCAAATTACCTTTTGAGTCATCTTCAATAAATTTACCAATCTGTCTTAAAGTTGCTGGATTTACTGCATTACTTTTAACATAAGCTACTGCCTGTTCTGGCGGTAATTTATTTATCAATTGGTCAGCTTTAACTTTAGCCTCTTCATTTGACATCATCATTACTTCTTCAGAAGATATTCCATAATTCTTCATCTGCATTATTGCAGCCTCTTCTGGAGTTTTTGCTTGCCCAGTCTCAATCATAAATGTAGAAGTATCTTCTCTATACATTTGTTGTAATTTTGGCAAATTATTTTCTGCTTTTTCAATAGCTGCTAAAGCAATAATTCTATCTGTATCAGACATATTTTTATCTGCAGTAATTGCCTGTTTTTGTCTTTGTAACTCTCTGCCATAAAAAGCAGGGTCCAGGAGAGTACCGTCTGAATTTTTAGTTTGAACAATACCTTGAGTTAAATTATACTCAGCTATTGCTGTAAATATTTCTAACTCATCCTGACGAGCTGCGTCATAAGCTTCTTGAGGGCTCTTACCTGCAGCACGTTTCTGTAAATAGCGTTGCTTACCATGTTTAGTTTTAAACTGATATTCAACACCTTTACCTGAATTTGACACTCTATAATTAGCGCCTCTGTCTATACCGAAATGTATATGCTGACGTTTTTCTCTTAGTGCGTCAGCACCATATTTTGCTGATTGAGCCCAATTTACATAAGAAGTATCTACTCCTTCAGCCTCTAATTGAGCTTTAATACTTTGTAGTCTAGACGGGTCTACTTCAAACAAAGTACCGCCTTTTCTCATATTATTTCCATAGTGTTTAACAGCAGCTTTATATGCTTCAATTAAGCCTTGCTCACTTAATTTTCCATCTTTACCCATTATTTGTATATCACAAGCTGAGCCATCTTTATGTTTTGAGTCATAATCATTTGGACGAACATTTGAAGTTAATACTGTCTTATAGCCTCTAGCTGAAATACTACCAGAAATACCGCCAGCAAAATCTTTAGCATTTTGAGTAACATAATTACCTTTACTAATAGGCCCTAAAGAAATTTGCCCCATTGAAATAGCTTGACCTTTAGTACCTAAAGCGTCGTCATCTTCATAAGTAACTTTAGTGTTTCCAGCTATTTTAGGCAGTAATCTGCCATCTTTCTTTGCTTGGGCTTTTGCAGCTTGTAACTGTTTATCAAGCTCCCAAGCACTCATACTATTTTCAAGTAAACGTTGTTTAGCAGCTTCTTTTTCTTGTCTTGATAACTCATTATTAGCCATTTTCCATAAACCTACACGAGTGTCATAATCAAGATATTTTACTGCTTCTGTCCATTTAGCTCCAAAATCAGAATCTCTATACTCTTCTTGTAATTCAGTATTTTGCCAAAAATCATCCATAGAAAATCCTTGGCCTTGTGACTCTTTATAGGCTCTAAATTTATCAAAGCTGTTACCAACAAGTAAATCTCTAACTAAAGCAGGGTCTTTATCAACCATACCATAAGCATAAGATTTTACAATACTTGTATTCTGTTTATCTAAGTATTCTTGTAATTTATCTTGAGGAATATGATACTTTTGAGCTAAGGCTATACTTGAAGCTCTTATACTTGACATAACACCTTCAACAGTCATAAAAGAGTTTCCTGCCAATAACTGGGCTTTTTGAGCATCAAAACCTTCTTGAATATTTTTCTTAAATTGCTCTTCTTGTAAAGTATAACTATAGTTTAGAGTTTTGCCCATATATTGTTCTTCTAAACCTCTAGTCATTTTTTCAACAAAAGCTGCTTGAGATTTAGGTAGCTTAAATTTTTGAGACTGCTGTTGAATTAAATTCTGTATATTAGCTTGTTGAGTTTCAATATCTCCATCAAAATTATCAGGGTCAGCATTAGCTTCAAAGTCACTATACATTTTATTCGCAGCTAACATTGTATCAGCTTCTATTCGAGCAGAACTTGCAATATCATCATTTTCTAACTTCTTATATGAAGCATTTACTAATGTATTACCTAAATTTCTAAAGCTTTCAACATCATACCCAAATCCAATTTTCCCCGGGTCATGGTGTGCTTGTCCACTTTTATACTGTTCCTGATATACACTAATTTTCATTATGATATAGTCCCTTCCATAGCAGCCACTTCTTAAAGCCACTATTACCTGAAGTCAAATTACCAGCATCCTTGGCTGCTTTGCCAATACCTGCTGCATTAGTACCACTACCTACACCCATTGTTGCTGCAGTTGAAACACCTGCCTGAGCTCCTGCAAGGCCTGCTTCAAGCCAAGCATTTTTCTTCTGAGTTTCAAGCTCATTAATTTTATTATTCAAACTCCAAGATTGAATATCTCCATCGTGTTTAGCTTTAAGTACATCTAACTCACCAGCAGCTGCACCTTGACCAACTAAATCCAGGAAAGAGCCTGAAGTAGAGTCTACGCCCGAAGCAGCCATTTTTGCTCTAGTAGCTGCTTGTTGTCTACTTGCTTCAGTACGTCTGGTCTTCATTTCTGCCGCAGCTTTATTTTGAGCAGCAATGGCGTTCTGACGCTCAACTTCTTGTTGATATTTTATTTGAGCGTTTTGCTGTGATACTTGTATCGCAGTAGTTGTTGCTGCGATTGCCACTGAAGCTGCTATTAAAGCTATGGTAGCCATTTAGTCCTGTACCTCCCAATCTAAGTTTCTTCTAATGATTGTGAACATTGCGTGGTCATGTCCATCTGGCCCATAAGATTTTAGTATACTTTCAAACTTAAAGCCTAAAACTTCTGCAAACCTTATTGCCTGTGTGTTATGTACATCAACTGTACATTGAATTCGTCTGAATTGCTTTTGCGAATTGATGAATTTTTTTATTGCTTTTATTACTTTGATTGAACCTTTAGGTAAGTCTTTAGAGAAATATGCCCAACCTTCGCCTAAATATTCAGTTACGCAAGTAATACCGCATATTGCTATTATATCACCATCTAGCCGACCGGCACGCCCTATGCTCTGCTTGCAAATCATTTCTTTATACTCAGGGTGTTTTAATAGCAAATTACTAAAATAAATTTGAGACTCTTGTCCTTTGATTTCATCAAAATGCTCTGGTCTAATTCTTTCTAATTCAAACATTCTTTAAAATTCCTTTATTGATTTAATGACATTTGTGTAGTAATACTTAAAATACATAATGGTAACGGCAAATCACTTTCAATTGTAATATAAGGCTCTCTTGTCCAATCAGCTTCAAAAGGAATTTCTAATAGTTCTGACCGAAGCCTTGGTGCTTCATCCATTGAGTCTATAGTATAGCGCCTTGCCGGCATTAATTCAGTAGCTGAATTTGAGCCATATAAAAAGTAATTTGTTCTATGTGTTTTTACATATAAATGGTGAATACGCTGTTTAGAAGCTAGTGCATTATTTTGGCCTAAAGCAACATCCAATCTAATTGATTTATACCTACTAGTATAAGGTAAACCAACATGTACTATAGTTCCTGGTGAGTCTAACTGTATAGAACCATTTACTACTTTACGTTTAGGGCTTATGGCTCCATCTACTACAGCCCAAACTGTTTCGCCTTCTAAATGGTCTAAACCTTGTACAATTGAGTCTACATATACTCTATATACACCATGTTGCCAACTTATATATGGCAACCAATCTCTAGTGTCTAATCCAATACAAAATCTATTTTCATCTAAAACTGTTATAAAATGAGATGACTCATTAAAAAATGAATAATCATGTTGAACACTATTTTCACTAGAAGCTGGGTCTATATCAGATATTCTAATCTTCATTCCAGTTTCTAACCCATGATTTGTTGATTTAAAAATTGTAATATCTTCAAAAGCTTCGATATTCTCAATGGCTACAGGATTATCATAAGTACCCCCACAATCAACAAAATAACCTTGCTCTTGAGTAACTTGGTCATCAAAAATCTTTTCAACAACTTCGATATACTGAACAAATTGTCCATTAATCCAACGTTCAACCAGGAGCCAGGTTTGGTCACGGTTCTCTTCAGCATAAGGAATTGTACAACCACTTAAAACACTAACTCTACTTCCGCCTAATGTTTGTCTACCCCAAGCAACAACTTCTTGGTCTTTCTGGTAAGTTATTGTACGAAGATTTCCATTATTTAGCCATAACCATAAAGTAGAATATGGCTCAATTTGTTGAGTTAATCCGGCAATACCTGAAAATGTTAAATGTTCACCGAACAAAGATAGGTTAGTCGAGTTATAGGCATCTGTACTTAAATCATAGTACATAGTTCTAACTTTTCTACCTGCTTGTTGAATATAGATTAGCTCATTTGCATATTTAAAAGGCTTTGTTGTAGTAGAGCCATATTGTGATACCTCTTCTGAAGAAGCATTAGTTGGAGTAAGAGTTTCATTTGCAACACCTATACGAAATTCAGCACCTAATGTACCAATAAATAATTGGCGCATTGCAGTCATCCATTGAATTTGATTAGTTTCTGAAGCAGCCATGGTTAGTGTAATTGAGCCATCATCTACTACTTCATTATCTAATAAATTAGTAGGCCCGAAATCATGGTATGAGTCTGATTTAGATAGCCATATTGTATTAGGCATTTTATCAGTTGAAGCTAAACATAATCTACCTTTATACAAAGTAACTTTTTTAGGATAGCCGCGTTCTGCAGAAAATTCTCCAAGTCTCCAAGCATAAGTTGCTTCAGTATCAAAAAATTGCTCTTCAACTAAGCCTTTAACAGTTTTAGCGTCTACATACTCAGTAATTGTAGCCCATCCTATTGCATCAGTACTAGAAGACCCTACAGCAACTTTTCTTAAACGTATAGGTAAACCTACCATATCGGCAGTAAATAAATCTTTACTTGCAGTTAATGTAGTAGCTCCGCCTACAGCTGTTGCTGAAGCTTTTACTGTAATACTTTTATCAATATTTTCATCTTGATAAGGGCCATCAATTAATTCTACATCTTCTAATACCCAATTTGTATGACTATAACGCTTTAATACCTTCAAAGGTAATCTACCTGAAGCTATATATAAAAAGTCATTAGATTGAGCAAAATCTAAATTATCTAAATCATCTGCAGTAAACTCTGTAGCTACTTCAACAATCAAACCTTCATCATCAATAATGGTACCGCCTTTAGTATGAAAACGTATATAACCTACTCCAATTTCTAAAGTATAGGCTTGAGTTCTACTAAAAATAAAAGGCTTCAATAATATCTTTGAATTTTGTATTTTTATCGGAGCTACATAACGAGTACCGGACCTTTTAACAAAAGGCCCATATACTAAAGGTAAGCAATTTTCCAAATATGTAGCAGCTGAAGGATATTTACTAAAATCTGTACGGCCACCTAAAAATGGCGTAATTTCACCTGTATTAAATTGAGTTAACGCTGGATTTACTGTAGGCATTACCAATGAGCTCCTATAACTGTTCCAATTGGAATTCCTGGTGCTATTTCTTGAGCATTATTTGCTCTAGCAATTTTTAAGCATTCTTTTTGCTCAGCTATCAATTGTTGCTTTAAATTTACAGAACCTGTAAAAGTATACGCAGTCTCAATAGCTAAATAAAAAGCTAATAATTCAACTAGATTACCATCAAGTATATTCAGGTTATCTGGCAATTTTGTATATACAAAATTTAATCCAGTTTGCCCTAAATTGTTTTGATTACTTGGCTCGGTATCTGTTAAAATGTATTTGCCTTCAACTACAAATTGCTTATCTCCAGGTAATGACCCTCCATAACTTGCTTCATAAAAAGGTACAAAATCTCCTCTATCGGTTTGAATAGCTAATGGCCGTAAACAATCTGCAGGTAAGGCATATTTATATTTATAACCGAAAGCAGGAGTTTCAGCAGATAAAACTACAACAGAGCGTTCTCTAAGAGCATTCCATGGGTGTAACCTAAATACGTAGCGTTTTGCTTGAGGCAATAATGTATGCATGGTTCTTGAGGCTTTATTCTCAGCATTTTCCAGGGAGTCGATAGGTGTTTCTGCTATCTTGATTAATGCCTTATTTACTATTAAAATGTCGTCAATTAAATCTGCTGCCACTGCTTTCTCCTAGTTACTCTTCATTAATAGCTTCAGCAGTTTCTTCTGTAGCTGCCATTTGAAGAGCTTCAATGTTATTTTCAATCTCTTCTAATTGGTCATCTGTTTCAGATGTATATTTTTCATAAGCTTCTTTAAGAGCCATAAATTCATCTGCAAGAGGCTTAACCTTAGCGTCAACAATCTTAATAATTGCTGAATTAAGTACTGCAGGGTCAACGCCTTCTACATCAACTGCTTCATCAGGATTAAGTAAATCAACTTTCTTAATCATAAGTACATCTACTTTTTTAGCTTCAGTATCAACGCCTACTACTAAGAATTTGTAGTATACTTCAAAACATTCTTTTATATCTTTAGTTTTGCGCATAGTCAAAACAGAGATTTCATCACCTTTCTTCAAAGTGCTATAGCACAAATTAAAGAAATCAGGTTTTTCAATATTTGCTGGCAAGTATTTAACTTTAGCTGAATACATACCAAAATGTGGACCTGCCATAATTAGGTCCAATTCCTGTCTTACAATTTTACTTCTAACAGTTTTTTCTAAAGCCATTTCATTTTCTCCTTGTCTTTAAATTAAAATTAAGCCCCAATTGCTCGGGGCTTAATTAGATGTATTCTAACCTCCTACACCAGCTGCCGGCTGAGCTGCTACTACCTTAACTGCAGGTTTGCCAGTTGAACTGTCATATACCTGAGTTACTTTGTATAAGCCTGCGCCATCTGTAGCTGTAATCATAATCAACGCGCCAGGTACCTGAAGGGTTTCAGCTACTGCATTAAAGAAGTTAGCTGCAGTGATTGTTGCAAGCAAGTCTCCTTTTACACCTGAGCTAGGGTCTTCTGCAGTAGTACCTACTGTGTCATGATACATATACAAGCCGGTTTTATCATAATTCTGTTTGATTACATCAAAGCGTTCTAATAAAAATGCCATTTTGTATTCTCCTTAATTAATTGTACACTCTCAAATTAACCAGGAGGCGGGAGTAACTCCGCCAACCTGTCAATTTGTTTTGCATAGTTAAGTCTATGCTACTGACTCGTCGTTTTGGATAACCATGACGCCTTGTTCATCGATTACACCTGCACCAGCATAGAATTTTGCTTTTGCTACGTGTTCATCAGTGTCTTCATCATAGTAAATCTTAGTAGACAAATCAGCTGCGTATGCAAACGCTACACATTCAGAGTTGAATGCCAATGAGTATGAAATTTCATCATCATCGATATTCAAGGCGTCCCAAGTGTACCATTCAAATCCGTACCATCTGAAGCCTCTAAGACCTGCCATACGGAATGGCATTTCGCCAGGTCCAATCCAATCTACATTGGAAAGTTGTTCAATATCCAACAAATCTTCAAAACCTACTGAAGTTGTGAATACGAAGTTACGTCCTGTACCTGAGTCAAAGATGTGGTTTCTACCAAACTGTCTGTGCAATTGTTTAACTTTTGCTAAAGTCCAGCCTGTATTACCGTGTTCAATAACATTTCCGACTTCTTCTGCTTTTTCTTCAATTGCAGTTTTAATCATATTGTCTTGAGCACGAGTACAAGCCATAACAACTGACTCAGCGATTTTAGGCATTTCATCGTATGCCTGAACTTTAGTATCAAGGTCATCGATTGCTTCTGAAGCATATTTTTTAGTCAATTTAACCTTTGTAGGAATTCTGTCTAAATTCAAACGAGGCACTTTAGCTCCACGGTCTTTATCTTTTGCTTCACCTTTACCTAAACGGTAGAAAGTTTCTTCTGTGCCATCTGTTTGTTTACTTCTGACACACTGTCTAAGTCTTCCGCCGCGGTCTTGGTATACCAATTTACATTGGTCATCAAACGCGACTTTAAAACTGTTTGGAATAGTTGAGTCTGCCATTTGTGGTTTCTCCTTTTACTTCTAATTAATACAACGCTTGTCCTACTTCACGGTATCCATTTTATGGGCGCTATATCAGACTAAAAGCTTTCAGAGACGATGTAAATCGGTATCCCTTACTCACTGCTACTTGTACAGAATATCCGCTCTCTGTTGAGTTAGCTCCTCGTATCTGCGCTTAAGTGCCGGGTCATTCATCCAATTCGGCGTTCTTAAGATTTTCATAGACTCTGACTCTAAGTTTTCAAGTGTAGGTTCTTCTGGAGTATATCCACCACCATCAACAAGATGATTGTCCCCACTTAATTTCTTAGAAAGTTCATAGAAGTCTGCAATTAATTTTGCATTATTTCCTAAGCCTGTAGCATCCAGATAGTCTAGGGTGTCTTGGCTTAAAACTGCTCTTGCTGTGTTCATAGCGATTTTGGTTTTTGCTTTATAATCGCCGCCCCACATTTCTTTTATTTCATTAACATTTTGCTCATGTACTTGAGCTAAACGAGTTTGAACTTCTTTTTGATTTCCTAAATAAGCAGCTTCAACTGCACTATTATAGAAGTCTCTTAACTTTTGTGCTTGGGTGCTTGTCAAACCAATTTGATAAGCAAGGTCTCTGTAGCTAGCATCAAGTTTTTCATCAATTTCAAAACCTTCTGGTAATTTGTCTTGGAATTGGTATTTATCTGCTGACTCAGGTCTTCCTAACTTATTATAAAATTCATCAATTTGTTCTTGAGTTGAATATTGGTTAGGAATGTTTACTGCTGTACCAAGTCTAGATACTAGAGACTCATAGCCTGAAGCGAAATCCTTAACTGTCTTATATTTTGTAAAATTAGGATTATTCGCATATTGCGGATAGTCTCTAAAAAACTCTTGCATTGAAGTAGTATCTGAATATCTAAACATTTTAGCGTCATCACTACCACCTTGGCCTTGATAGTTACCTTGGCCATCTCCAAACTGTCCTTGCCCTTGACTTTGAAAATTACCTTGACCTTGGTCAGCTTGTCCGCTGCCCTGTCCTTGGAAATTTCCTTGTCCTTGGCCTTGTCCTTCACCTGTCATAAAATTCTCCTTAGTCTTCAAAGTTATCTTGTATATTGTTTAAAAAATCATTTGGATTGCAACAAGTATATGCAAGCATGTGTTGCACTACTACACGCATACCATCATTCATAAACTGTTCTCTATCAGTTTTAGCGTCAGGTGTACCCATTACATGAAATCTATTCATATAATCTTGAAGTAATTGTTTACCTGCAGCTGTACCAAAAACTTCTTGGTGCAATTGCGCAAGTCTTTTATTATAACGGGCATTATCGCCTTTTTTCAATAGTCCTTTTAAACTCATAATTATATTATATAACATTCTAGCCATTTGCCGCAACTTGTTCCCCTGTAGCTTCGCCTAATTGTGCACCTAACTGTCCAAATAGACTTTGTGTCACAGCTTCACCACCTGGTGTATTACCAATCTTTTGTCCCATATCAGCCATTTGTTGCATCATCTGCATTTGCTGCATTTGTTGCATTTGAGCTTGTTGAGCCTGTTGTGCTTGTGCATAATCTTCATCAGAGATAATATATTTAGCAGGTAATCCTAAAGCTCTTGCTCTATCAACTTCCATTTTTGTAAAATCAAATCTTGCCATAAGGGCTTGAGCACCTTGTGGATTAAGCTGCATAGATTGAGCTACAGAAGCTTTTACCTGGTCAATTACTTGAACATCTACAAGACGTTGTGCTCTGGCCAGAGGGCTGTCATAGACAATTTTCAAAGCTCGAGTAGAATATTTTTGACGTTGTTTTTCCAATTGCTTTTCAGTAAGCTGTTGGCCTTCTTTAGCTTTTCCACTTAAAGTTTCTTCCTCAGCTTGTTCGAGCAATTCTTGTGGTGGAGGAGGTATCTCACCCGAACGGATAAGAATGCCTAAAATACGATTAATCAACGGTTCAAACAATTCTAACTCAAGTCTACCTTGCCATGGTCCCATTAATTGCATTTGAATTTCAGAACGTTTCTGAACTTCAGTTGCTGTCATTTCAGCATTTGTTCTCAAATACAATTGGTCATTGTAGAAAATTTCTTTAACCTTATTTTGTTGTAATTCAATATCTTTTGCAGTATATTGTAAATCACCAGATACATTCAAAGCAGTAACTCTACGACCACCTTCATCTTGGTTAAGGTTTTTATATCCCGGAATTAATTCAATAGGATTGATATATGCGTTAACAGGTACATCAAGAGGTGGTCTTAATCTCATATTAGAACCATCTAATTGAAGTTTAGCCATTTCATTTAAAGACTTAACTTCAGGTAATGCTATTGTTGCAGGTCCTCTTCCATAAAGTTCTCCTGCAAGAACTTCAAGTCTCGCAACAGCATACGGCATTTCTGGGTAACCGCTTTCTTGCAATACAATCTCATCTTCACATAATATATAAATAGACTCAATTGGCATATTAAGATTGTCAATTTTATCTGGGTCATATTTCTCGCGAGGTCCGACCACGTGAAGTACTTCAGCTTTCGCGTCAGGGTCATCTTCCATTTTTTGTTTTTTATCATAAGGCAATTTCCCTGGAAATTCTTGTTCAATTTGTCGTAGAGTCATATCAAACTTACGATAAACTGTATCAACTACACCTCTATAGTCTTCAGCAATATCTACTGTATCAATAGGGAATGTTCTAAACGATACACCATTTACAGCGTCTTCATTAGTAAATATTACAGCATTACATAATGAAGTCAAATCGCAATATGCTTGATATAAAGCTCCAGTACCGCGTTTATTAATAGTACTTTGTGCTCTATCACGTGCTATATCAAACCATGTAGCAACTTTTGTATTCTTTTCCAAATCTTCATCAGGCTCTTCTAAAGTTATATAAAACCATTTTGAAGCTGGGTTAACTGTACGTGAATACAAACCTGCCGCCAATTTTTGTGCTGCGTCAGCTCCTGTATTGTCATATATCTTTTGTGTTTTTCTCGCTCCCGGCTCCTCACGTCTTATCGCAGTAATTCTACCTGGACAAAAATAATCCGATAGGTCTTGCCATAGATTATTCCAATTTTGTCGCTTAGCTTTTAGCTTACGTTGGCGCTCTAAATGGAACCTTACGCGTTTTTCACTTACTGCCATATTATCCTAACTGAGCCTTTTTAACATTATTTGTATCGTCATCTACAACACCCAATCCTGAAGTCAAAATTGTTTTTGTTGCTGTAGTGCCTTTTTGTTGTCGTTCTTTAGCTTTACGTGCAGCTTCATCTGCTGAAGCTTGTGAAGCTGGGTCAATCTCAGTATTCACAGGTGCTGCAGCTACTGCTGGAGTTTTAGGTGAACTCATAGTAAATCTCCTTATCCTAATCCAGATGTCCTATTATAAGCTCCTGCGCCTAAAGTATTTTTTCTCAATTCAGTATCGTCTAAAATACCTGCACCAGAAGTAAGAATAGAAGACCCTGAAGACTCAGTAGTCTTTTTCAAATTTTCCTTAGCTTCTTGTGCCGCTGCGTCTGCAGCCGCGTCTCCTGAGCTTACTGCAGCTTGTGTAGTTGTAGGATTAGCTACTGGCTGCGATTTAGGTTTTCCTGAAGACATATTATTCTCCTCTAACTAATTTCAATATTAAACAAAATAGTATTATGTATAATACTATTTTAACCTAAACCAGCCAACTTGTACATATTTTCCAGCCATATCATCCAGGAGTTAGCTTTTAATGTGAGTAGATATTATAATCACTATTCGCTACATGGTTGTAATTTACTCTATGCGAATAAATATCATAAGTACTATTAGCTATGCCTGTTTGTGATTGTATAAGGTCTTCATCAAATTCAGTAATATGTTCAAAACCTACAGCTAAATATCTAAATGCGTCAGAACCATGAGAAGCCCAGTTATGGTCAGGTTTCTCATTATAGACCTTACGTTTATCGTCCCATTTCTTACTGTAGTTGCGCAATGCGTCAATACCATCACGACAACCTTCTTCATCAAATATAGAAATTCCGAGAATTCTACGTGCTGCTTCAATACCATCAGCAATACCTAATTTAGGTACAGGATAGAACTTAATGCCCATCTTCTTAGCATAGCTATATCGTGACTCTTTAGTAGTAAGCTCACGTTGAGAAATATCGTGTGGTCCTAAATGTGTTCCATATACATACGGATAGTTCTTTATTTCTGTAATAACTTCTTTTAATGAAGCATTCTTCCATTCTTTATATTTAAAGATACGCGGTTGACCATTAATAATCTGGAAAAACCAAATTGCCATTGCGTCATCTAAACCTAAGTCCCATGCAGTATGTACAGGTTTACGTGGGTCATATAGCACTTTAGCTATTCTACCTTGTTCGTCAATAAGCTTAAATTCGCTCGAATAATATGCACCTTCTAAAGCTGCATTAAAGTCACAGTAATATTCTTGAAGCACAAGTTCATCCGACATACCAGTCGCCTTATCTTCTTCAATCATTTCATCTGTAACAATTGGACCCCACATTATTTCGCCAGTTACTGGGTCACGCAATGGTTTACCGTCATCTCCAATTAATACTTTTGATGTATCATCTTTAGTTAGCAATTGAGCAAACCATCTATCTGGGTCCTTCTTCATCATTTCCATAGCGTTTTGGTACATTTCATACCCATGGTTTCTTCCACGAGGAGTATATACAAAAACTGCCCAACCATTATTAGCGTTAAGAATTGGTCTTACAAGGTTCCATGCTATAGGGTTCTGTAAAGAAAATTCAGAAAAAATACAACCTACAGGGTTTGGACCTACAATAGAGTCCGCATTATCTGTACCAATTACTTTTATCATTGAACCATTCTTAAGCTCAATCAACATCATATCATCACGGGAGCGAAGTATGAGGTCCTTTGGTATGGCGTCCCGAAACCTTCTACCATCGTCTCTCATACCGTCCCAAAAAATTTCACGTCCTTGCTTATATTCAGGAAATACATACCAATACATTCCTACACGTTCGTGTGCTTTAACAACCATTGCATTTAATGCTGTTTGGTCCTTTCCTGCACGTCGGTGCCACACGATTACATTTCTTTTAGTATTGCGTATTACAAAGGCGTCCCAAAACTTCATCTGGTGTGGCCACGGCTCCCACATATAAGGAAGCGTTATGCTTAAATTCTCATCATTACGGAAAATACTTCCATCTGGTCTAAGTTCTCTATGATTTCCCATTTATCTCCTCATTAGAAACAGGCTCAGAAATCTTAACATTAAAATTATCAGTCAAAACATCTAAATCATGTTCACTTAGCTTATTATATTCTTCTCTCGTTAACCATACTATTGGTCGCATTACTTCTTTTCCTTATAATTATGGAAGTCCTTAATGATTTGTACATTAATTATATTACCGCGAGAACTTTCCTTCTGTTTAGCTTCTTTAAATTCTGGATTATATGTATCAGCCAGCTTAGCCAGGAGAGTGTCAGAATAGACTTTCTCACGGTCAATCTCATTTCCGTCGCGGTCGCGTATAATTTTATCCACACCTTCAACCGCACGTTGATGCATAGCCATTTGCAACGAAGCCTGATACATAGATAGAGCATCTTCAATTTCAACTTTTAATGCAGGTATCATGAGCATCATTCTGTTCAACAAATCACTACGTACTTTAAGACCATAAACATCTTTCATATTCTTAAGCGCTGCAGCAATTGTACCGTATTTCTCAATACCAGCAATGAATTTTTCCCTATAGGTAGGGTGTAATATTTTTATGTAGTCTTCTTGAATTTCTCCAATACTGCGTGATTTCTGCAATACATTTTGCTCAAAGAAAGCTCTATCAGCTTCATACTGTTTACGCTTCCTTATTTGCTTATTTTCTAAAGCTTGGATTTCTTTCTTAGCTTCCGACAAGGCACCGGGTGGCTTGACAAATTTATCTTCACCAAGCCACATAATCTCAGTACCTTCAGTTTTTAAGGAGTTTTTGTAGTCATCGAGACCAGGAGTTGATATAGCTAATTGTTTCATAGTTATCCGCTCTTGGTGCGTCTTGTAATCAGGCGCAGGTTGGAGCTCCATATCCGCCGCGCAAGAAGTAAGCTCGTCAGATACGAATTCCAATGTTTTCTCGATGTCATGCAAATTATCATTCATATATTTATTATAAATAAAACAAGCCGTTTTGTAAACTCTTACCCTTAATAAAGAGCCTGTAAATCGACGATGGAAAATTTAGGGACGCCGATTACTATAGAACTAATCCACTACACGCGCGCGTGCGTATATAATATTAATATAGTAAATGAATAATTGAATATAATATTAAATATGCAGTATAGTAGTTGTATAAATGATTAATATGCAGTATAGTAGTTGTATAAATGATTAATATAGTGTTGCGTCCCTCGCCCATGTGAGTATCGGCGTCTCCAAGATTTCAACTTATTCCATGATTATAGAAGTTTCCATACAACCAGGAGATTGTGATATATTTATGCACTGTCCTATAATTTACATTATCTTTGAAGTTCCACACGCGCAAGGAATATAGGCTGGTTGATTGGATATATGTCATTTTGTAAAATATGCACTTTACCTATATTAACTACAGTGCTTACGGTGCTTCTTACAGTGCCGGTCCAAACGCTTGCCGTTATTACGTTTCGACTACCCCGGCACTGCGGCACTGCGGCACTGCGAAAAATTTTAGCGTTCGAAATAAAAAATATTTTAAACTATGTATTAATATGACTTACTGGTTATCTAAAATCGTCGAAAGTATTGCGGTTACTGCATTTGGAGCCATTTTGGAACTTTTAAAAAACATTAAATTCACATACCCTCTTAACTTCGCAGTGCCGCAGTGCCGACCGGCCGAAAGGCTTGCTACGACTGCTTTTCGGCAGCACCGCGACGTTTATAACTAGCGAAAAATTGCAGTGCCGACGACAATATAGGCAAATTTTAACTTATTAATCGTGTTAGTAAATCTACTACAAACACTCTCCTGGTTGACCAGGAGACGCCTGAATATAAGGCTATATTGGCGTACGTGGAGTAAATTCAATATCCACGACGGCTAGATATGAGATTTCTCCAAAAATGAGGAATAGTTTCATGGCTCAGATGACAGTCGGCTGCGACTCGGGTGGTACCACCCCCGCCCCAAAGGGTCGGCGAGGAGTCTTGCCAACTAAAAGAGGGAAGGTTTGCAAATAAATAGGGTAGTCATTGAGTCTAGGGTCCTTGAAGTGGAGGGGTTGGGTTTCTTTGTTAAAATTTATAAGAGTTTATAAAACAAAACAACCTAGGTTGTTTAATCCTAGGTTGTTTAATAATTTAATTATTCAATTTTAAAATACTAATTCAGAAACATTTATTATTTCTTTTTTTCTTCCAGACTCAGAAAAATCTTTTGTAATATTAATTTTATTTTTCTTAATTCTTTGCATATACCAGGCCTGGCATTTTTCAGTTGTATCAGTTACAAGACCTTGAGTCTCAAATAATTTTTTGATAATTAGAACATTGCTTGCATAACTTAATTTTGTCATTCCTAAATGTTTCAAAGCTAACAAGAAATAAGACATCTTACCAACTTCATACTTTTGACCTTCAAATCTTGCTTTGACCAAATCAATAACTTCTTGATTTGATAATTCTCTTTGCTCAACTTCTTGACCAAACAAGATGATGACTTGATTTGCTTTTTTGTTTTCAACTTTTTTCATAATGAACTCGCTTTCTTTTACTAATGTTTTACTACTTAAGATTGAATTATAAACATTATTAAATTCATTCAATCTATATTTATATTATAACATAAATTTAATTATTGTAAATACTTCTATTTTAAATTGTTACATTTGTTAGTGATTTTAAATCTATAACAAAGGAGGACAAACTTAAAGGAGGAAATACTTACTTATTAAATTTTAAATGTTCGATTGATTAAATATCTTTAATCTATATTTATATTATAACATTGAATAATTATAATGTCAATACTTTTATTATTGAACAATTATTTACAAATCTTAGTAATTAAATTTGCTCGCTCGCGTTGCTCGCTCGAAAGTTTAATGCTTCGCATAATATTAAAGGAGGAGAAGTGAATATGATGTGATACATAGACTGGAAGACGCAATAAGCACTGATGTGGAGGACGCCTGACACAATTGCCAATATACTATATGAGTGCACAAGTACCTGAAGATTACAATATAGTAGTCTATAAGTACATTAGTAAAGGGCGCCA
>OGQT01000221.1_pt1 | contig 55264 bp, 80 predicted proteins | sample 1553261 | NCBI WGS metagenome assembly OGQT01 (sample SAMEA2579992, study PRJEB22360) | human gut metagenome | biome: human gut; feature: human-associated habitat; material: faeces | place: Denmark | collected 2008/2010
TACAAGGCCGGTGAGGCCGGCTCCAACAGCCAATACCGCAGTGGCCACAACGCAAGCGTAAGTTATAGCACTAGCGATTTTTAACTTTGACATAAAGTTTCTCCTTATTAGTTGCAGTCTAGGATCTCGAAACTGTCAAGTAGAGCACCGAACGAATTCTCCCAGTCCTTATAGTTTTCGGGTGTAATATCTGTTACTGGGTTAAGCACAATCCAGTCGTGTAGTTGCCGCATCTCGTCAAGCAATAATTGCAGGTTACTGGCAATCTCTTTCTTGCGGGTTTCAAATTCTTCATTGGTCATTAGTGTATTCCTCCTAGATCTGGGAAGTATTTGCGGCGCTTTTCATAGTTAATACAGGTAATTTCGGCTTTATCACGCAACCCGCTTATATCGCAACGAACAAAAAGCTTGCCATAGTTTTTGCAGTGTTTGCAGTATAAACATAAGCTGGACGTGTAGTCTTCAGGCCATTCTGTAAATAGCGTGCAATGGGCAGGTTGTTCTATCGGCTTCTCTTCTAGTTCGCAGACAATCCGGCTATCAGTCATAATCATTCGACAGTAACAGCAATTCTTGCATGTAATTTTTTCTGCCTGTTCTTTAGCTGTCTCAGCTTTGCGTTCCTGCTGTACTCTCAGCCAGCCATAGGCGCACACACTAGCCAAAGCGCAAATCTTTATACCCGTATAAATTGTTTCAACCAGCATCGGCCATGTCCTCAGTATCGTCCGACATACCAATCAGTCCTTCGGCTTCCATCAGCAGCCGGAACGTCTCGCGTCCCTTGGGTGTGATCAGGGTCTGGGTTCCGGCATGCCCGTTGCCACGGTTCACAAACTCCTTGATATCAAATACCTGCAAATTTCCCATAAAAAATCTCCTTGTAAAAATATGGGTATCACTGTCCTTGACCCCATTATTCAAAATCAAATTGCTTGCGGAAGTTCAGCTGCCCCGCCATAATTCAATCGTCATGCCGCACCTCTTTTATTCCGGCAACGGCCGGTATTTATTCATATCGCAGTAACCGCTCATAGCGTTCATGTCGTGCAGCATCTCGCTTACTACCTCGTTCCGGTCAAGGCCATTGCGGTCTGCATAATCTACCATGTCTTCAAACATTACGGCGATTGTATGGGTGTAATCCTTAATGTGTTCCGTCTGTGGCTGTACGGAATATCTAAAGCATGTCTGTTCCATTGTTAAAAAATCTCCAAAGTTATTATTCAAGAATGAGGATTGGTAGTAGCCATAGCGCTTGGTTCCATATGGTCTCCAAAATAAAATTTATGTACGCCCTTGGCCCCTACCCAGTGGTCAAAACTTTCATCAAAACTGTCACTATGTACTGCAGCCGGCACCTGAATAATACAGGGCACTTTCTGCGCCACCATATCGTCTTTGCACCAGCCGCTGTTGCAGGTCCCGCAGCAAGGTTCCAATACTAGGTCGTCAAACGGGAACATCATATCGCAGTAACCTTTGATGTATTCGTCATAGACTCGTTCTGCGTTGTGTTCATACGGCGTATCATTCCAGTCATCGCCGTACCATTCCACCAGGTCATCATCACTCAGGTAGAACCGTACCAGGTTGCCTTTGCGTTCGAAGTCAATAATTTTCATGCCTTCGCTTCCTCCTTGGTGGCCTCGTATTCAGCCTCAAATATCTTGGTCATATCTGCCGGAAATTCGTGCTTGCTGTACATAGCCGCAGTTCGCCGCACCAACTTGCACGGATCAGGATTATTTGCTCCAAACTCCGCGTTCAGCTCGTCTTGCGTCACCGGCCACTTAAAGCCAAAGTCTTTGCGCTTGATTTTGCACAGCGGCGCTCCTTCATGCCAGAACACGATGCCCTCCATGGCGGCCAACTCCAACCCGCGCCGGATTCCCTCAAAGCTTAGGTTCGGGATGTCAATACTGATCGTGCCATGCCGCACCAGCACGTCCTTGTCCAGCCCGTAGGGATTCTTCTGGAAGTGCGGTCCAATCGCCTCATAGGTTGCATCCGGCAGGTCATCCCAGCTGTTGTTTCGCGCCTCCACAAACCATTTGTCCGCGGGGTTATCTGCCGCCACTTTCACCCAGTGGGGCCAGTGGCCAGTTACTGGGTCTGGCTCGTCACACGGGATTGCGCCCTCCGGCACTGCTCTGCCCGGCTTGGCATCAAAGCGCTTGTAGAATTCGCCGTTAATAATCGCGCAGCAGGCACCGTCAAGCTTCAATGTGGCAATGCTCTCGTCCGTCAGCGCCGCCTCACAGCCCGGCGTAATCTCGTCACGGATTCCGGTAATCTTGTGGCCACTGAACTCGCGCTTATATAAGGTAGGAATTTTCTTCATTGGTAAAGACCTCCAAAACTTTGTTAATTATTCAGGTGTCAATCTTGATGCTGCGCAGCGTGGTTGGCTCTGGTGTAGCAGCCGGTGCCCCACATTCCTTCGGCGTAAGCAATGTGTAGCAGTTTGGGTCAAGCTTCAGCTCACTGGCCGCCAGCACACCGCTCGGCTGCAGCCACCGCCCATAGGGAATCTGGTCGTCCGTCACTTTGGTGATTATGAACGTATCTCCCTCGCAGGCCGCATATTGGTGTATACCCGCCCGGTGTGTTTTGGTGATTCGTACCTTGTCACCCGGTTTTGCCAAACAATATCTAGCGGAGCTATTGATGGTGCCTGTGTTGTGATTTTCCATGAATTATTTGCCTCCTTCATTTGCGAAAACTTGTATTTAACAAAGGTAAAAAAGTGGGTGCTTGCCAGGCACCCAAATTTAATGGGCATTGCTATATAGTAGCCAACGGCGGCACTCCCAACACTGTATCTACCGCCATTGCCGTTGCATCAATCTGCTCCTGACTCAAGCCAATGTAGCGCATCGTAATGCTCTGGCTGCTGTGGTGAAACTTGTTTTGCAGCGTTTCCATTACCTGGCCAGCCGGCAGCCCGGCCTCTGTCATAGCGTGGTTTGCAGCATAGCCATAGGTCTTGCGCAGGCTGTGGGTACTAATATGCTCTTTAATACCGCACTCTTTGGCCGCTTGGTTCAAGATCCGCCACACCTGGGTTTCATCCAGCGGCTGCGGCACTCCCTTAGGACTGCGCATACTCTGGAACAATGGCCAGCCTGGCTTCAGCACATTCATGGTTCGGCCCCGCATCTCTTCAATCAGGGTGGTAATCGCGCCTGCTGCCAGCGGGGTAATCAGGTCATTGGTGCGCTTGCCGGTCTTTTCATTGATGATAATTACGCGGTGGCGCGGGCAGTTGTGCTCACAATCCCACACATCATCAACGGTAAGGCGTAAAAGATCGCCCACACGCAGGCCCAGTGTCACACCACATATAAATAAGGTATAGTTCCGCTGCCTGTTATACGGGCGTCCCTGGGTGTGCAGGTAGTTGGCTATGGCGTTAAAGTCCTCGCGGCTGCGGATCGGCTCTGCCGGCGTTGGTTTTGCCACACCATTGGTTTTTACCAGGCTCAGTTTGGGTTGGGCATAGCGGGCGGCACGGGCTTTCTTACTGCGGCTCCGCTGGCGCGGCTGTGGTGTTTCGCGTACCAGCTTATAACCCATGGCGGATGCCAGCTGTTCCATCAGGGTGTTGTGGCCGTCAGCATCGGCGCTTGCCTGCATCATTGCCATTAGTAAGCTTGCGGCACCTTGTAGGTCCAGCCCACCTTTGGCCTCTGTGGCCTCCTGCATAGTAACAGTGCGGGGAATAAAGTGAGCTACGCTGTTTCTTTTTTTCATAGTGGGCTTCCCTCCTGTGTGGTGTGTCCTGCGGAACTTTATCCTGCGGAGCTTTATCTTATGGTTCTATTATAGCACTGCTAATTACAAGAAGTCAACAGTGGCAAAAAATAAATTTCAGGAGAAAGCGTAACAGGCTGCGCCTGGAGCATTTCAGGCTCCGCCTGTATGGGGCGAAAGAATTCCCCCCTGTCTGACGACAGTGGGACCCGATCTACCCTCTACCTGGCGACAGTAGAACCGGATAGAACCAGCTATACAGTATAAATAGGTAGGAAAACGGCCAACAGGCGATCAGAGCGCCCTGTGATAGCCCTGTGGTGCTCGTTATTGGCCGGATCTAGTCTCAAAATGGATGGATCTACCTCTGGTGAAGGCCCAAAGAGGACGTTTTCGGGGATCAAAAAGCTCCGCCAGAGTCGTTCCGAGGCGTTTTCGAGCGGAAATTATGCGTTTTTTAGCGTTTTGGCGCTGTTTTTGCGTGTTTTAGTGGCCAAATCGTGCGTTTTTATGGCGTTTTTGGGTAAAAAAATAAGCCCCCAAAGGAGCCTAGAAAGCGGATTGTTATGCGGTTTTCTCCGAGAAAGGGAACGATTAAAGAAACGGGGATTTAGAGGGAGGAAAGTGGAGGAAAGGAGGGGCTTGGAGAAAGGAGGAGAGGTGGTAGGGAGGCGGAAGAGGAAGAAGTAACGTAGGTGCGTTGGTTTGTGTTTTGAGGGCCGGGAGTGAGATGGAATAACTGACCCGTTTTCCACGCTCACACGTTATTTTTTCTTTTTAACCTGCCTCCCCTATGCAAACTATTGAACATGGATTGCAAGTAGTGGATTTTTAGCGGTATAGCGCTGTTTTACGGCCTTCTAACCTGCCGATTTTTGGCGCTTTTCTTGCTTTACATAGGGTATACCAGGCGCTGTTTTAGTTAAAGAAATTAGGTAAATATATTTAGGTAAATTCTTTTATGCCTTCGGGTCAGCTGACCTATACTATATAGCATATAATATTTATACCTTGCTATATCTTTAATCCCCGCCGCCTTCTACTTGCAGCATATAACGCCGCACTTTATTTATATACATTTGTTTCATATATTTATAATTTTATTGCAAGTATCTTGTATTGCGGCGCTGACCTGCTTATTATAATAATGTAATACATTGTATTGCATACAGTTAAACAAAAAACAGCACACAAAAAAATGGAGGTACAAAAAAATGTTGAACGAAAAAAATAATGACAAAAACCAGAATGTGATTATACACTTTGAGTTTTCCGCGCCGGCGCAAAAGTGGAAGCTTGCAGATAGTATCACTCCAATATACCGCGCGGCTATTGGGGCCGCCGCCGCCGCTGCAAAAACAACCTGCGATAAACAGTATAGCGATACCCTTCGGGACCTATGTCAAGCTATTAACAGATATGCCACTAGTGGAATATGGCCCGATAACAGCACGGCCGCCGCTGATTTGATCCAGACTATTGCCTTGCACTATGTTGAACTTGCAGCCGCCGCAAAACAGCCGCTTGATAATTGGGTACAAGGCGGGGATAGTAACTTTACTGTTATCAGAGTATATAAAAAGAGAAGCACCAAAGAGTTTATACTATTGCAAGGCCCCCGCGCTGTTTTGTCGTATGGTATTAACGCGGCAAACAAATGGATTAACAGCCAACGCGCGGCGCGTATGACCGGCCGTGTTACCTATATAGATAGTACCGGCAAAACATGCACCAAAACAGTACCACTTGAAAGTGTAGAAAAGCTAACCGAAGGCAATAATGACGCAATACAGGGTAAAGGTACCGGATTAACAGAGCCGCGTTATAGTAACCCCGATACAATTCAATCGCGCGCGCTGTTTTGGGAAGATATCGGTTATATTCTGCGTGATATTAAACGGGGTCAGGATATATGCTATTATACCGCCGCTGGATATACGCAGCAAGAGATCTCAAAATTATTAGATTGGAGTCAATCAAAAGTTTCAAAAACACTGGCAACATGCCGTAAAGCTCTGTTGAATAATGGCTTTACACCTTCCACCTTCTAATACTCCATAATACCCCGCTATACCCCGTTATGTTATCCCGAAGCTGGATAGTATAACGGGGTATTTTTTTTGTTATGTTTTAACTGCGAATTATTATTTTAGAATTTTCTAAAAATTTTTTTGAAAAGTTGGAATAATACCCCTGTTTTTTTTACGTTATAGGTGTAAGCACTTACACAGCGCGGCGCGATACACAGCGCGGCGCGGTACACAGCGCTTACACCTTCCCACGCGGTCTAGTTCTGACCTAAAAATAAACAGTACATTTTGCTAAAAATGCGGGGCCTGTTATCCTAGTGAAAATGACAGGGCGAACAAAAAACCGATTGGCTATTCGCAAGTTCGGCTTGAACGAAGCATAAATCGGGCTGAAGTCGAAAACTAGGTAAAGTTTGGGAAAGCTATGCCCTGGAAACTGTTACTTCAGACCTCCCCATGCGTTTGATGAACCTGATTCTGCAAACGGATTCTAAAGCGACTGGCATTTACACTGGCAATATCTCCGATGTTATCAGTGTGCCTTTTTGTCCTATCTCCGATGGGGCATTGACTGCTTAAAACCGTTGGCACCGCAAAACCCCGCCGTGCAAATGAAGAGGATTCAATCACACAAGGAGTATAAACTTGACTCGGAAATCGAATTCCGCCCCGCAAGGGGTTATTCATAAAACCGAAACAGACCGCCTTTTCGCAAGAAAGGGCGGTTTTGTCGTGTAAGGACTGGCTCTTATACCTGATGAGGGAAAGCATCCCCCACGGAATTGCCAAAATGAAAGGAATTTGACTATGAAAACCGAACTGAAAACCACCGATATGGCCGAACTGAAAACCCTGATTGCCACCGCTGAAAACGAAATTAAGCTGAAAACCGTGGCATATAAGGACCTTCTGGCCGCCGATGACGCAACCCAAAAGGATCTCGCAACCGCTGAAACGGCATTGACCAACGTGATTGACGAGTACAACGAACTGAAGAAGAACAAAATTTACCTGACCTGCTATCAGGCAGAATCCCCCATGCTGGCCGCCTGCAAGTACGGCGAAATGACCAAAAAGGTGCTGAAGAAAAAGCAGAATGAAAACGGCACCGTAACCATCAGTGTCGATGACCGCAAGGCCCGCAATGCAATCGACCTGGTTGACTTTGAGCATTGCAACCCCGAAAAGGGCACTTTGGCCGTCAATGGCCAGTGGCCCTTCTATCTTGAATCCTGGCTGAAAAGCCTGGCTCTGAACCTTGGCACCGAAATTGAACTTGATGCCAAAGCACAGAATGAACTCGCCGCAAAATATAAGGATGCTGACGGCGAATTCGCAAACCTGTCCCGCAAGTCGTGCAGCATGAAGAGCATGGTTCGTGACTTGCAAGCTATCGTTGATTGCATCGTGTTCATTGATTACGTTCCCAAAGAGGAACCGACCGATGAATCCGATTCCAAAAAGCCGGTCAAACCGGCCAAAAAGCTGAACGCTTTGAAGGTCACTTCCAAGGATATCAACTACATCAAAAACCGCATGACCAAGGCGGGCAAAACCGCTTTGGCAATCCGAATGGCAAGCTCGAAGGAAATGCGAATCATTGTTGGCAACGTCATGTACCACCTGACCACTGGCAAGCCGTACACGATTGAAGCGTAAAGCGTAACCCAACCGCTGGCAGACCGGTTAAAGTCTGCCCTTGTTAATGCAGCCCAAAAGGGAAATGAGTTGAAAAAATGAATTTCCTTCTGGATGGTCACAAGCCCATAAAAATGCAGAGTGGCAAGCCGCCCGTTGTTGATTCTTTTGCGAATAGGTAGTAAAATGAAATTACATAGGGTTTGCCGTTTCGCAAGCTCAATTCCCTCGCAAAATTCAAAACGCAAAGGAGTTTTACAATGGACCCAACTTTTGAATTCGATTTTGAAAACGTTGATCTCGGCCCTGACGCTGACCCGCACGATTCTGTTATTTACGCAATCGGGAAAGCAGTTGAAAAGGAACTTAAACGCCCTAAAACCCTGATTGTAAATCCCGTTCAGCTGCAAAAAATGAATCAGCTGCAAAAAGCTATCACAAAATACATCGAGTATGCCAAAACCTATCCGCTGAATGATAAGGTAACTTTCAAGCTAATCCCCTATGTAAACCAACATGACGTTGAACTTGTTTTGGTACTTGATGAATTTTTGCATTTCAAAGATCTGATGCTGCTTGCATTTAATTTGGATATTGATGTTAGAATCGAAACTTCAAATGAAGATCGCGTCAGAGTCGGCTTTACGATTGAAAACCTTTACGTTGAACCGTAACCGTAACTAATTTCAAAATCGAATCACAAACCGGAACCGCTTTTCACAGAGCGGTTCCTTTTTTATTGCTTGTTTTCATCTCTAAGATGAATTTCATATTCCCCACTAATCAGCCGCCGTATCATCTGCGGAAACGTGCAATCAAGTTTCGCAAGAAGATCCTCCATTTTATTATTGTCTTCTTTGTTCAAAACAACAACTTTTCTACATTCGTTTCCTTTGGCTCTATTTGTAGCATGAGCACGATTATTTCTTTCTCTTATTTTTGCAATGATCTCTTCTTTTGTCATTGAATCGTAATTCATTACGCCCTCCTTTTACAACTCGATTTTTATTACATTATACCAGAATAAAACTATTTTTACAAATCCAAACCATAAAACGAAAGGAAGCCCCCATCATGAAAAAGCTAACAAAACTTCTCGCCCGCTTCATCCTGTTCAGCGCCGCCGAGTGTGCCATTCTCTTTGGCCTTCCCGCCCTGGCCACTCGCCACCCCTTCATCCTGTTGGCCGTGTCCCTGTCCGTTCTGGCCGTGTATGCCATTCACAAACCGGCAGCCAAACCCAAAGCGGCAAAGCACCGCACCGCCACCCACCGCAAAGCGGCCTGACCCCACCATCCCATTATGAATAAGTTCTTTGCGCTCTGACTTCACCGCCAGAGCGTTTTTTATTGCATCATAAATTGAATCGGCTTTGCCAATGAAAGGAAGTCCACCAAATGAAACCTCGCCGCATTTTCTCCGCCCTCCTCCTCTCCCTCGGCCTTATCCTCTTGACCTTCGCCGCCACCTGCCGCCTGGTTATGACCAACATCCAAATTGATTATGACCCATCCAGCCCTGCAACCGTCACTCTCACCGTCTTTGGCCAGTCGGATGAATACACCCTGGCCATTGATGCCGATTGAATCCCCTGCCAAGAAACAGTATGAAATGAAAGGAAGTACCTAAAATGTTGAATTCTCTTTATGCCCTCATCCTCACCGATTCCCTTCACCTGCCCACCATCATCGGCTATTTCAATACCCGTCCTGCCGCCTGTCAAGCCCGCCAGAGTGCCCACGCCTGGCTGAAAGGTGAATCCCAGTCGGTCGAAAGCCTCAAATGCTTTTCCAACGCCGCAATGAACATCCTTGACCAGTGCCGCACCGCAATCGAAAAGAATCCCGCGCACTATGTAGACCTGCGCGTTAAGCCTGCCGATGACCTCTCTGACCCCGAAACAACCCCGTTCCGCGTCTATTATGAAACCGCAACCGGCGACCGTCACTTCACCGTTATTGAAACCATCACGGATCTCACCGCCACCCGTATCGTTTCCCACACCGTTCCCAACTGCACCGTTATCGTAACGGCCTTCCCGGGTGAATATGTTGAAACCGTTGGCTATACGGAAGTCAAGCCGGAAAGGCTGGATGCCCTCGCCCTCCATCAGCCCAAACCTACCGCCGATTCCCTCGCTGAATTCGCCAAGCTGGCCGAATCCGGCACCATCAGCCGCAGCCAGTTTGAAACCTTTGCCTATCACGCCGTCAACTCTCCCCTGCCCAATGAAAGCTCTGCCGACCTCAAGGCAACCGCCGATGCCTTCCGCAAAGCCCTGGATGAAGGTACCCAGATCATTCTCTGATTGAAAGGAGTTCCGCAATGAAACTGCAATACCACAAAATCCGTGGCGTGGATAAGTCCGTCTGCACCGCAGAGCAGAAAATCGCCTATAACATGGCCTCCCGCATCTATGGCGATATCCGTTTTGCCAAAGCCTGGCAGCAGTATGATTCCGGCAAGGTTCCCGCCTTCCTCCAAAATGATTGGGAATCCAAAGCAATCCGAGAATACTTTACCACCTGGCAGCGCGATTATAACAAAGCGTCCGCTTATTACAATGAAGACGCAATCTTCAGTGCCCTGCGTGCCGGCCTGCATGATTTTATCTGCCACCACGCCCCCATCTTCACCACCTATAAAGAAGTCGGCCAGGCGTTTCCCGCCTACTATCTCTAAGCTCCGCTGAAAGGAAGTATCAAAATGAAAATCACTATTGATGTTTCCACCATGCAAAACCGCTTTGCCGCTTGTGGCCGCGATTATTATTCGTGGGAAGGCTATGAAGCCCTGCTCGCCTATTACAACGATATCGATCCCAACATGGAGCTTGATGCCGTTGCCATCTGCGGCGACTGCACCGAATACGGCGAAGATGCTTGCTGTTCGTTTGATGACCTTATCAACGATAAAGGTTATGCTTACCCCATCGAAGACTACAAAGCCGACAACGATATCGAAACCGATGATGAATTTGACCAGGATGATTATATCGTTGCTCTTGTCAAAAAGCTGGAACAGCGTACTACCGTGCTCCATGTTTCCAACGGCAACTATATCATTTTTGCATAATCATGAAAGGATGATTTCAATGAACGAATATCTTCAGCAGGCTCAGGATTTCCTTGCCAAAACCAACGCTACCATGCAAATTGATTTCGTTGGTTTCGCCAGCAACACCAACTGGAAAGAAAGCACTCCGCGTGCCATGTACCAGTTTAAGCTGACCACGCCCAAAGGTTCCATGACTGATACTTTTTGGGATTCTATCAACAATACAGCCATCCAGCAGGAGACGATTCAATCCTATGCTGAAAAGCTATACAAAACCCCGTTCGCGGACTTGACCGCCTCCCAAAAGACCAGAGCACACAAAAAGCTGCGGAAAATGAAAACCGAAGCAAGGCCCAATGCCTATGATATTCTTGCGGCAGTCGAAAAGTCCGATCCCGGCACATTTGATGATTTCTGTTCGGAATTTGGCTACAATACCGATAGCCGTGCAGCAGTACGAACTTATTTTGCCGTACAGAAGGAATATGCCGACCTTGCGCGGATTTTTACCGCAGAACAGCTTGAAATGCTGGCCGAAATCAACTGATATATTGATAGAACGAAAGGAAATTCCATCATGGCTTATAAACGTAAAACTGAGGATGTATATGAGGTCGTTTATGATTATGGTTATGGCGACGGCCTTGAAGTCCTTACCCAGTGCAGCACAATGCGGGAAGCCAAAGCCGACCGAAAAGCTTACATTGAAAATGAACACATCTTCCCCATGATCCGCAAGCGCCGCTACCCCATTCATAACAATACAGTCTGCTAAAGAAAGGTCAAACCAAAATGAAAACCAAAGTCCGCCACCCCTTCAACCTCCAGTCCGAACTTTCCCGCCTGGAACTCAACGGTGCCTGCTCTTACGATGGCAAACCCCTCATCCTCCTGGAACAAGCCTACTGCTCCTATGATTGTTATCACGGTATCGCCCAGTACGTTGCCACAGCCATTTGCCCCAACGAAATCGCCAAGGACTTCACCGCCCCGTGCTATATCGTCACCTGGCCCATCATCCGCCCCTCTGCCGAAAACGAAGAAGATGCCTGCGATTGGTCCGCCCCCGACGGCCTCACCCCCAACGGCAAATATGATTTGAAGCGCCGCTATCATTATTGATGTCCAACTTTTTGCACTGGCGTATCACAACGTTTGGTTGTATAATCCAATCATAAGCCAACCCGCAAAACAAAATTATTTCTCCGTTTCCACCAAACTTTTCAAGTAAAAATCCGCATAAATTCTACCATCATAACAAATCTTATGAACAAATTGTAAATTCAAAAACGAATCCGCAAGCCACAAAGCTGCGCAGCATGAAAGGAAGTACCGCCCCATGTCTACCCAAATTCTCAACCTCACCCCGCACGAAATCAACATTGGCACCGCCTCCATCAAGCCCTTCGGTGTGGTTGCCCGCGTCTATGTTGAATCCATCTCTGACGGCGAATTCACCACCGCTTCCGGCGTAACCATCCCCATCTCCCACTCTTACTATGGCGATGTCGAAAACCTGCCAAACCCCATGCCCAATACGATTTATATTGTCAGTGCTCTTGTCGCCTCCCGCGTTCCCACCCGTTCCGATGTCTTTTACCCTTGCTGCATGGTCCGCGATACCCAAGGCCGCGTCATCGGCTGCAAAACCCTCTGCTGTGCCGCTGCCCCCGTCCTCGCCGCTGTGCATTAACCGAACCAAAAAATGATTCAAGAAAGGAATTACTATCATGTCTATTTTTGATAAATGGAATCAGGTTCAGCCCAAAGAAGTATCCGGTCCCCAGAAAGGTTATATGGTCCTTAACAAAAGTCGAACACAAATTCTGTCAAGCCCTAATGGTCGAATGCACAGCCGTGAAACGCCTTACTGCTGCGGCAAAGACTATTATCTGAATGAATCGTTGGACCTCTGGAGTTCGTTCCGTTTCTTTTCTAACCTCGCGTATTGGTTTATTCCTGGCCTGGATGAAATCAATGATCATCTGGAAAATTATTCCTTTGTTGAAATCGTCGCTCTTGATAAGATTCTTCTGTGTGATAAATTCGGTGCCACAAACCACTTCTGCATTGTCAAAGAACTTTCCGAGAAAGAATTAAAACTGTTTGCCAATATCAGCAATTCCAGCACCGGTATTATGAACATTGGCAACTTTAATAAAGGCGATGGCAATATTGGCGACTGCAACTATGGTAGCTATAACATTCAGGATTCCAATTTCGGCCATATGAATAACGGCAACAACAACGTTGGTAATCAAAATTCTGGCTGGAGAAATATCGGTGATGAAAATACTGGCAACCGAAATACCGGCGATTGCAACTCCGGCGGAGGAAATATCGGCAATTATAACTCTGGCAGTGATAACAATGGCCATGGAAATTCTGGTTTCTATAATATCGGCAACAATAACTCTGGTGACTGGAATAAAACTTCTTTTTCCAGCGGTGTGTTCTGCACAGAACAGCCCTGCATTATGATCTTCAATAAACCCTCTAGCCTTACTCTCCAGCAATGGCGTGATAGTCATGCTTTCCGAATTTTGCAAAGTATGCCGGGCAATGGCACTCGTGTTATTGATGAAAAATACGTTGATTCTAAAGAAAAAGCCGAGCACCCCGAATGTGAAGTCACAGGCTGCATCATGAAATCCAAACGCTATTCTGTGGCAGACCGTATCCACTGGTGGAACCATACCTTAACTCCCAAAGAGCGTGAAGTTGTTCGCTCCATCCCCAATTTTGACCCTGATATCTTTGAAGAAATCACCGGCATTCCCGTTTGAATCTTATAACGAAAGGATATATCAATCATGATTACCTGGCTTAACGTCAAGCAGCTTCAAGCCTTAGCCGAAATCCCCAAAAGCCTTGTTGTCGATTGCAATGGAGAACCGGACGGAACGATATATTTTACCAAGGTCAATAAGTCTGCTGTATCCTATTATGATATTATTAGATACCTTGATAAGTTTACGGCCCCCACTGTCAGAACTCGTGCTGATATTGCTTTTATCACAGGTGATATCTGTACCCGGCCTCACAATAAAAATTCACAAGCAACCCGTTGGCTTATCATCTCTCATGAATATCGTGTTTACTCTTGTATTTTATCTGCCGTTCCTTCTTGGGATGACCGTCAAGAAGATGTTGAACTCAACTTGGAGCATAATCCCAATCGTATTTTTCTTATAGAGCGGGAGGATGGTAAAAGCAAAAATGAAAAGTTTACCTATAATTTTTATCAGGATTCGGATACGCCTACCCCACCAACACTAGACGAATACAGCGTTGAAGATAAAGTTCTGTTTATAAAATCGTATGAAGATTGCTTCCCTAGACCTGGATTCTATTCGAAATTTGTTGAAAGTTCTAGTTTTGAAGAGCTGAATAGAACGCGCAAAACTCTTATAGACAGATTAAACGTTGTCAAATCCAGACTTGTATACCTTGTTCAAAACGATGACACGGAGGACTAACCATGATTCATCACATCACCCTCTCCCAGCTCCGCACCTTCACCCCTCCGGCCACACAATTCGGCGCCGACAATGAACCCTATATGGTCATCCAGGTCAACTGCGATCCTATGGATTTTCAGCAGCTCACCTCTTTCCTCTATGAATTCGCTTACCCCATCCCCGCTTCCCGTGAGGACCTTCTCATGACCTCCGCTTATCTTTCCAACATCAACAACGGCAGCCGTGAAGGTTTTTCCTCCAGTCATCCCCGCCTGCTTCTCATCTCAAAACTTTCCGGCCAGAGCATTTATAATCTCGACCCTGCCCCTGATAAGATTGATGCTGTCCAGAACGATATTGATACCGACTTGGAGTACAGTACCGCCCGCCTTTTCATCCTTGAATGTACCGACAAGGAAAAATGGACCATCCATCATGTAACCGATCACTATAATCCTATCAACTTCCGTGACACCCCTGTCATCTCTGCCCTTGCCCGTACCCGCATCCTTGCCGATACCGCAACAGCCTACCACGACGAAAACGATTCTCTTCTTCTCAGCTCTTATGTTGACTATCTCAATTCCCACTTTGAAGCCTTTGCCTGCACCAGCGATACCGAGACCTTAAAGTTGCTGGCTCTCACCAATAAAGCCATCTCCAATATTCTCTATCGCGCCCTTCAAATCGCCGATGAAAACCCAACCCAGCTTAGCCTCTAATTAAATCACTCCACTATAAAAGCCCTGCCCACTCGCAAGGCTTTTTTCTTTTGCCTATTAAACTCTAAGCCAAGAAAGGAATTACTTACCATGACTGACTTTGAAAGAAAAATTACTTCCGAAAAAGCTCTTGACGCCGCCATCCGCCAGCTCAAAACCCAGGACGACTGGTTCCTCACCACCAAAACCGGCCTGGCAAAGCGCATCGTCACCCTCTACGATGAAATTATTGCCGCTGCTGATTTCCCCGTCTCTCTTCCCGTCCGCGATGTCCTCAACTACAGCTCTGCCGCCTTCATGAATTATGTCAAGCTCGGCTGCAACTACATCACCCGCAAATTCAATGTCCGCCACAGCCCCACCACCGTTTACTCTTACGGCTACAACTACAGCAACGAAGCCATTCACGAAAAAGCTTCATATCCTTACACCATTGATGATTTCTTCGCTGACCCTCTTCGCAAGTCTCTGTTCGTCATCGGCTGCTATAACTACCTGCACGATGTTATTGACGGCAAAATCAAACCTACCAAGATGACGGAAGCCAAAGCCGAAACGAAACCTCTCACTCTCCAGTCCGCCACCACTCTTGCCGCTCCTCCCATCGCACCCACCATTCCCATCACCAAAACAAACACCGTTTCCTGTTCCGCCACCAAAACCTGCGCTGCCTATAAACCCCTACCCCAGAGTCCCGCAAAACCGTAACACAAGCGCAAAACCCGTTCCCATTCCAAACGCCGGACGCACCGCCCTCTTATATATCTTTCTTTATCTTTATATATAAACGCTATTGACGTGCTGTTTTCAGCCCGATTTTGAACCTTCCTAGTCGTATTGACACGCAATTTTTAGGCCGTTTTGGAACATTGCTTTTACTAACCCACCACTTTACCGGGTTTGTACCGCCTAAAAAACGAACATATTTTGTCATCGGCCATGCAACATTCTCACCGCATCAAGCAACATTTTTACGGCTTGAACATTTGCGAAAACTTGTATATAATCAAAATCACAAAGTCACCCGCCAGCATGAAACCGTGTCCCTCTCAGCGTCCCATACAGCCCCCACAGGCCGTGTTTCCTTGTGGCCATGCAGTTTCTCGCCCGTTTTCTTCTCGTTTCTCACAGCGCATCCCAGCCTTATTATAATTTGTTCCCCGCCCTGCCCCGTCTGGCAGGTTTTATTTCACCCTGTTATTTACAAGTTTTCGCAAACAAAAGGAGTTGACCCCCATGTACATCATCATCCCCACCCACGGCCATTACGAGATCCGTGACGGTCCCACCTTCATCCAGTCCGCCGATACTTACCGCGAAGCCTGGCATGAACTCGCTTCCCTCATCAATTCCCCAACCTAGGCAACCGTGCATTCCGCACTTGCAAATATTTTTTACATTGGCTACACGCCAAAGAAAGGACACACATTATGTCTACTGTCAAAATCAACGAAACCACCTTCTCCATCACCTCCACCCTGACCATGGCCCAGCTGAAGACCCTCCACACCAAGGCTCCCCAGGCCCTGCAGCTGACCAAGCCCGGCAAAAAGTCCGGCGATGACGATGAAATCATCTTTGCCATTGCCCCGTCCGCCAAGCAGAGCATGTCCACCTACGGCATCTGCTTCGCCAAGTCCGCCTTCGGCACCGACAATGCCATCTACGTTGAGGACCTGCCCGCCGACCTCGAAGACATCACCAAGGCCAAGGAGCATGTCGCCGAGCGCATCGGCTTCGCAAAGAAGCACCTGGATGAAATCGAAACCCAGGCCACCGCAACCCTGGCTCAGCTCAAGGCCGACCACGATGCCATCATCGCCGGCATTGAAGTTTCCACCCCGGTCGCCCAGACCACCCCGGCAAACGAAACCGCCGCTCAGTAACCAAAACGGCCGGTGCTCACCCCCACAACAAGCAGCCCGGCCATGATTTTTCTTTCCCTATTCACAATCCAACATAAAAATATTTCATCATAAGGAGATTTTCACCATGATTAACGTTACTATCGTCGATAACCTGCACCGCAACACCTACCCTGTTGACCCCAACACCACCCTGCGCTCCGTCCTGGAAGCCCATGATGTCGATTACACCACCGGCCAGACCAAGCTGGATGGTTCCTCTCTGGCCGCAGGCGACCTGGATAAGACCTTCGCGGACTTCGGTATCGCGGAAAAGTGCTACCTGGTCAACATTGCCAAGCAGGATAACGCCTGATTGATTCCTCTCCGGTGGTGTCTCTTCCCCCACCGGGGTGCTGCCTTACAGGAACAGCCTCCACGCGGCGGGTAGCGGGCAACGCAAACGCGGCCAATCGTTCCAAATCTAATCAGAAAGGAAAAATGAATCACCATGCCACTCCCCAATTACACCGATATTCTCAACACCATGTCGCCCACCATCACATGGCGGGATAACACCCCATGCCGCACCACTTTCAAAGTAATTTTCACCAAGGCTCTGGCCTGCACGGTTTACCCCCGCCTCACCGCAGGCAAAACCCTTGCCATCCTTGGCGATGATTCCGGCCTCCAGCCTTCCACTAACCCGAATGAATCCCTTCTGTTCTTTGTCACCGATAAAGCCGCCATCCCCGATTCCATCCAGGAAGTCAAGGATATTGGCGCTTATCTCTCTGATAAGTACAAAGTTTATCAGGATGCAGCCGCCCGTATCACCATCGTCCAGTTTCAGCGCGACGGCGGCCTCTACAGCAGTGTTTTTTACCAGCGTGTTGCCTCGGCCATGCCCCGCCTGCTGCCCTGGCTCTTCAAGGATCACCCCCTCACCTCCGATGAGCTCGCTTACCTCCGCGCCCTCTCCACCCCGGATACTGGCTCGGAAACCCTCGCCCGGATGGCGGAGCCTTTTTATAACAAAACCGATCTGCCCTCCAGGGCCGTAGATAAAGCGATTGAATCCCTCTTCAAAGGTACCATTGACCGCCGTAAAGCGGATCTCAAGCGCTCTATTGAAAACCTTTACCGTGAGCTGAAAGAAGCCCGCGCCCGTATCTCTGGAATTTTTACCAACATCACCAGCATCAACTGTGAGCTGACCGGCCTTGACTCCAAAGATGAATCCACCTTTATCACGGAACTCAAGGATTACCTCCACACTCAAAAAGGTATTTCCGTCGATACTGACGATGGAGCGCTTCTCCTCACCATCACCACATTTCTCTCCAACTATGACCCGGATGATGTCGAAACCTTTATCTTCAACAGTGACCGCCCCTATCAGGATCTTACCGGCGAAGAAGAACACGATGTCCGCATCCTTTTCCGGGCTGTGTTCATTGACCATATCTTCAAAATCAAACTCGCTGCCACCTATAAGCTTAATTACAACTGCCATGTCACAGCCATGTCCGACGCAATCAATATGAACGTTATTCAGGCTGTTCCCAACCCTCACATCAATCATCACTCCTGCCTCGGTAACTATGAACCCATGCTGGAGGATGCCGAGGATCGCCGAGATTTTATTGCCGCCATTGCTATCTGTCAGCAGAGCGCCAGCAGCATGAACCTTGTCGAAACAATCTCCACCAAATATTTCTTTGATGATTTCGCTACCGCCTATCACACGGATATCCCCGTCATCCTTACCGCTACCGGTGAATCCATCACCCCCAAGCAGGCCATTGAACAGCTCAAATCCGCAAACGATTCCGCTAAGGAAGGAGAATAATCATGCAAGTTATCCACATTGATCAGACCGCTCTGGATGCCGCCATCGAACTCTATCGCCAGCAGCTCCTCACCGGCTCTGTCAAGCTCGCAAAAACAAAGGCAAAAGATAAAATCAACATCAATTTTACCGCCGATGCCTGGGCCAAACAGTCCCGCCTCATTGATGATTTCACTTCCGAGGTCGCCTGGCACGGCCTCATGCGCCAGCTTTCCCCCACCGAGTATGAAATCTATGATATCCTCGTCTACCCCCAGCAGGTCACTGGTGTCACCGTCGAAACCGACCAGGATAAATACAACGACTGGCTGCTCTCCCAGCCCGATGAAATCTTCAACAACATCCGCTACCAGGCCCACAGCCACGTCAACATGTCCACCGCCCCTTCCGGCGTTGATGACGAAAACGAGTCCAAAATTGTCAATAAGCTCAAGGGCAATGATTTCTACCTCTTCATGATCTGGAACAAGCGCGGCGAGTTCACCGCCCGCCTGTATGACTACGCCGCCAACAAAATCTACGATAAAGACGATATCTCTGTTACCTACACCGATACCCTCTCCGATTTTGCCGCCACCGCTCAGTCCCTTGTCACCAAAGCCCTGCCCGTCTATTCCACAGCGACCCCTCCCGTCAAGCCCACCGGCGGCACCGTACCCCACGTCTTCTGGGATAACGCCGCTCGCTGCTGGATGGACGATGACGGCAATTATTACGACCACTACCCCACCTATTACGATTATCACACCAACGGAGGTGCCTTATGAATCTTGCCAAAAGCCTGGATGTCTTCTCCCCGCATGACGTCAAAGGCCGCATCCACATCATTGGCTGCGGTTCGGTCGGCTCCACCATCGCGGAGCTTCTTGCTCGCTATGGCCTGACCAACTTCACCCTCTATGATTTTGATACAGTGGAAAAGAAAAACATCGTCAACCAGATGTTCTTTGACCCTCAGGTCGGCCAGCCCAAAGTGGAAGCCCTCCGCGATATCCTCTGTGCCATCAACCCGGAAGCCAAAAATGATATCCGTTTGGAACCCTCCGGCTGGAACGGCCAGCCCCTCTCCGGTTACGTTTTTCTCGCCGTGGATAACATCGAGATCCGCCAGAAAATTGTGGATGCCAACCGCTTCAACACCTTCATTAAAGCCATGTTTGATGTCCGCACCGCCCTCTTTGACGCCCAGCTCTACGCCGCCGATTGGTCAGACCCCAATCAGGTCAAGGAATTTCGCGCCACAATGAACTTCACTCATGCCGAAGCCACCGCCCAGGTCCCCGTTTCGGCCTGCGGCACTACCCTTGGCGTTGCCCCCACGGTTCGCGTTGCCGCCTGTTATACCGTCACCAACTTCCAAAACTTTATCAAAAAAGGCGAGCTGATCCACACCGGCCTCTCCGCCCCCTTCAACCTCCAGGGTGAATCCGCTTTCCTCGGTCTGTAACCCTGTCGTCTTAGCGTTTCATTAAATTTCGTTTGTGTTTTATACTGTAAGCTTTTCGCTTCAGGCTCTTCGGTCATATCCAAGAGCACGAATTTGTTACCCCGACCCAACCTCCTCTATGATCCTGGAGCCTGATCTGGCCATGACTCCCGATACAAGGATTCGCATCAGAAGCTTCCCGACGAATACTGAATGAGCTGAAAATACGAAGTCCAAATCCAAAGACCTCGGCCAGTCAGGATAGCATTAGCACAAAAAGTCTCATCAGAATCAGGCACCAGCTCATCATCTCAAGGTCATTCACAGCCAAAGCGGCGACGGAAATTGCGCCGGCTACCAGCATCTCTCATCAGAACACAAACACAACCCTCACATAAGGAGCACTCACATGGTTTACATCACTTATAACTGCCCGGAACGTTTCCGGGAAATGACGTTTGAAGAACTCCTCCGCGGGGATTTCAACCTCGCCAACCTTTCCACCGGCGGTCACGGTGCTACCCGTACCGTCATCTGTAACAAAGTTCCTCCCCGCATCATGCGCATCACCAAGGTGGAACAAATGATCCTCCAGCTTCAGGCGTTCAACCAGCAGTATGAATTCCTTCGCCTCACCACTCCCCGTTCCAGCCTGTACAACCATTTCTCCATCCCCAAAGCTTCCGGCGGCCTCCGCTGGATCGATGCCCCCAACTCCGACTTAATGAAAGCCCTCAAGGAACTCAAAACCCTCTTCCAGTCCTGGATGTTTGCCGACCACCACACCTGCGCCTTCGCCTATGTCGAGGACCGCAGCGTCCTCTCCGCCGCCAAACGTCACCAAAAGTTCAATGCCTGGTGGTACGCCCACTTTGATTTCCATGGCTTCTTCCCCTCCACCACGCCGGCGTTTGTTCTCTCCCAGTTTGAACTTATTTATCCTTTCAACCTCATCCTCGCCAGTCCCACCGGCCACGCGGAGCTGCTCAAAGCCATCGACCTCTGCTTCCTTAACGGCGCACTGCCGCAGGGCACCCCCATCTCCCCGCTCATCACCAACATCATGATGATCCCCTTTGACCACGCCTTCGCCAAGGCCGTCAATCATTTTGAATCCGGCAAGCATAACCCGGACGGAACCCCCATCACCGACCGCCTCTGCTACACCCGCTACGCCGATGATATCGAGGTTTCCTGCAAAGTTATCTTCAATTATCACGCCGTCGAGCGCCTCATCGTCCAGCTTCTCTCCCAAATGAACGCCCCCTTCACCCTCAATGAAAAGAAAACCCAATTTAACTCCCGCGCCGGCCGCAACTGGATTCTTGGCGTCATGCTCAATAAGGATAACCAAATCACAGTCGGCTACCGCAAAAATAAAATCTTCAAAGCCACCATTGATACCTACTTCCGCGATAAACAAAAGGGCAAAAAGTGGCCGGATGAAGACCTCCAGTCCTTCCAGGGCAACATTACCTGGTTCAAGGATGTCCAGCCCGATACCACCAAATACATCATCCAAAAGTATAACGCCAAATACGGCCTTGACCTTGAATCCTGTATCAAGGCCGATCTCGCCCCGCCCAGCGTAACCGCATAATCCAAAAAATCAATTTGTTTCAAAGGTAAAGTTTCGTTTTGATTTTATTTCAAGTCAAAGCCAAACACCCTCCGGTCATATCCGAGGGTTTGAATTTGTCCCCCTGTCCCACCCCCTGGCCAGGACTCACTCACGTCGCAGCAGCGACTGCATCGAGTCATCGTACTCCCAGACACACGATGGGTCGCCTCACAGCGCATCAGAAAGGGCGGGCCAATGCCCCAGTCTTCAACAAAATAAACGAGCAACATCGGAGGCTGCCCAAATCAAACTCAGAAGATCAGTCATCACCACCATCCGGTTCCGGTGGCTGCCTCTCATCAGCTTTCACAAATTGATTTTTATTTTCTCCATTCCGCCCCATGGTTCCGGGGCATTCCCAGGCGCTTCAGTTGTTTCTTCCTTTCTTAGCAGCTCGTTGCGCCCCCTGTTCGTGCGCCTGGTAAACGCACGGTCATGGTTTTACTTTCCTTTCGCTGGGCCTCCGGCCATCCCAATGGTTGGAGCGCCTGGTAATACCCCGGAACCCGCCCACAACAATGAATTCAGGTGATTTTTATGAAACTTACCTCCCCCGGCTCACGGGTCAAATTCTTTACCGTAGGACCCGTTATCGGCCATGATCACAATCCCATGAAAACTAAATTTCAAATCATCTATCTCTCCGGCACCGTCCACGAAGATAACGGCAACCGCGTCACCGTCTGGACCGATGATTCCCGCACCTTCCACGTCCCCCATGAATATATCACCGAAATCCAGGACCCCAACGACCCTTTCACCTATAAGTCCCCCAACACCGTACCTTCACCAACCGTTTCTTTTGATGAAATTATTTCCGCCCTCTAATTCATACAGGTGATTCTTATGGACCCTTATTACATTCAACCCGGCACTCCCGTCTATTTCAAAATCATAACGCTACATGGCGCAGCCCATCGTACCCTCCACGGCTTTGTCCAATCTGATACTGGCGTTTATGTCACCGTTATTGTCCCCAGTATGAATAACAAAACATTTGTCACCACCCATTCCGCCCTTACTTATGATGATACCCCCGAAGCCGTCACCCCTGCTCCTCTCCCCACTCCTCCCATCTCTTTTGATGAACTTATTTCTCAAGGCAGGTGATTCCTCATGACCCCTTTCCTCCCCGGCTATGAACCCGGCACCTGGGTCGAGATCGTCTCCGGTCCGGAAATGCTCTGCTCCCTCCAGTATGCTTACGGCACCACTTTCACCCTCACCGATTCTCTCCCCTATGATCCTATCCTCGGCAAGCAGGGCAAGATCGTTGCCATCCTCGGCAAATCCGGCCTTCTCCGCCTCTATTTTCCTCACAGCGATTCCTACCACATCATCCCGCCCAGCATGATCTCCCGCACTATCCCCGCTCCGTATCCCAGCTTTGATTCCCTTATCGCAAACCTCTAACCCCATCACAGAAAGGAAGCCTACCATGAATCCCACCTATAAAGTTGGCGATATCGTCCAAATCATCTCCGAAGAAGAAGTTTATTCCTGTCCTACGGATGACCGCGGCAATTTTATTCTTGCCCATTTTCCTTCCGGCGCAGACGATTCCTTTCACAGAGATAAACTTCCTATTTGCGGCTGTTCAGCTGTCATTACCGGCATTTCCAGCATTACCAAAGGCGATGGAGGGAGCCTATACGAACTTACCCCTCTCTTCGCTAAAGATAAAACCGTTTTTCGCTGGGGCACCTGGCTCTTCTCTGCCTCTGAATTTCACCCTCTTATGGATCTGCTGAGTGTCGTTTCTCCGCCCCAAGTTTCAATGTCCTTCGATGATTTGTTGAAAGGAGTTGCGCAATGAATTTTCCCACCATCCCCGTTGGCACCCTCGTTCAAATCATTTCTGCCGCAGAGTTTGACGCTCTTCCCAAAGATGATGCTGGCTATGCGCGGTTTCCTTCCAATTCCTTTTCTAATGGTATCGCAGATTATATGTCCCATGAACGTCGTCCTCTTTGTGGCAGCATCATGCAAATTGCTCATAAATTTGGCGCTTCTGGCTTTTACTTCTTAAAACCCTACGATCTTTCCACCGCTGTCGATCCCTCCGCCGCTGCCAGATTCTCTTGGGACTCCGCTCTTTTCACCCCCAATGAATTCCACCCCTATGGTACCCCGGTTCCCGTTTCCCCTGTTTCCTTTGACGATTTCCTGAAAGGAGGCATTTGAATGCCAGCCCCCTACCCCACCTACCACGTCGGTGATCGCGTCATCGTCCGCCAGTGGGATGATATGATGGAAGAATTCGGCTCTAATCCTTACGGTGATATCACTGTTCATCCCAATAAACTTTCTTTTATTCTTGACATGAAACCTTACTGTGGCAAAGAGTTTATTGTTGTCAAAATCGTTCATGATAAAGATCTTCCTGATGAACCCATTTATTTTCTCAATTATTTATCGTGTACTCATGCAGGCTTTAATGTTGATGATTCTCCTCACGGTTGGTTTTTCACCTCCGCCATGCTCCTCCCCGTCCCCGCCACCCTCCCCCCTGACCCCCAAAACCGTATCCCCGCCCCTTCTATTACCTTCGATGATTTACTTCAAGGAGTCTAATAATTATGGATACTGTCTTTAACCCCAATAACTATCCTACCTACGACATTGGTGATAAAGTTACCATTCGCCAGTGGGATGACATGGAGTCCGAATTTGGTTTGAACGAATCTGGTGAAATCAAAGTTCCAAAATTTTTCACAGAGCCTATGAAACAATATTGCGGACAAACACTCCCCATTGTTTATGTACGTCGCCATGCACCTCCAACTTTTGATTCTTATTATCTCGATGGTATTTCTAAGATTTTTTCTTCTCCTATGTTTGAACAATCTTGTCCCACAGTTGTCTGCGCCTCTTCTCTCACCTTCGATGATTTGTTGAAAGGAGCTACCTCATAACTGGCAAATCCCCAAGCATAAATACCACGGCGCTTCCATGGCCAATTTTGCCAACCACACCCCGCCGTATCCCAACGATCAACCTCAAAAATAAAACAGCCTAACAAGGTATAGAATCATTTGCTGATCTTATTTTCAGTTCATGCTTCACTCTTCGGTTATATCCAAGAGTTCGAATTTGTTACCGCCTCCCCCTCCTGGATCACGGGCGTCGTCTGCAGACCAGGCGCCACCATCCGGTTCGAAGTGGCATCGAAAGACCGGCCCCAGAGCCAAAACAAACGTCGATACGTTATTTACAAACTCAACCATCGATCCACCCAAGAAGACCGTTTCCCACCAGCTTGTTCCCTGTTTTATTTTGAATCTATTTTTACCATCAGAAAGGATCAACCATTATGACCAAACTTACCTACACCCTCGCTATCATCAACGGTACTGTCTGCTATGAATGTCAGCCCTCCACCCCGCACGCCTTCTATTCGGGCGGCGGCTGGTTCGCCCCGTTCTGCACCGTCCTCGAACTCACCCGCAAAAACACCGTCAAAGCATAACAAATGTCCAATATCCATTTATCCCATATCACAGAAAGGAACTTTCAAAATGACTCAAAATCTTACCCTCGTTACCCAAAAGCCTTTTGGCTCCATCACTTGCAACTTCTATAAAGATGATGCCATTGAAAACGAATTTTATATGACAAGGCGTCAAATTGGTGAAGCACTAGGTTATGTAAAAGCTGATAATGCTATTCAGCAAATTCATGATCGAAATAAAGACCGTCTTGATCCACTTTCAACAACCCTCACTTTGGGGGGTGTTGAAGGAAATAGATGGGTAAATCGAAATACCCGTGTCTATACCCTCCGCGGCGTTATGGAAATCTGCCGCTTCTCCCGCCAGCCCAACGCGGATAAATTTATGGACTTCGTATGGGACGTTATGGAATCCCTTTACCATGGCGGCAGCGTCCTCGCCACCCCGGACCAAACCTCCGCCGTCGCCATGCAAACCATCCAGGCTCTCGTTGATTCCACCCTCAAAACCCAGGCCGAAACCACCCGCTGCATGGTCACAATGACCTCCACCCTCGCTGCCATCGCCAACCACTTTGCCGGTGCTGTCCCCGCTCAGCAGCCCGCCCCGCAACCCGTCACCGTCACCCCCAAGGATTATGCCGTCCATGATGAACCTGTCCCCAGCCCCAAAAACGAATCCACCCCGGCACCTGCCCCGCAAAAGTCAAATGTCTCTGTTGCTGTAACCTCAAAACCCGTATCCGCCCCCGTCACCTGGCGTGATGAAGTCTACCAGACCATGGATAAAATCATCCGCAACGCCCCGGAGCTTTACTCCTCCCGCCGCGATATCCTCAACCAGATCTACACCAAAATGAAACGCGATTACGGCTTTGTCCAGGAGCAGGAGCGCATCAACTACCGCAAGTCTCACCCCTATGATCCCAATCTCTCCACCATCCAAATTATCGAATTCACCACTACCTACCGCGAAATCTTCGATTCTATTTTGAACGATCTCTATAACGATGCCATCATCAAGCACGTTCGCAAAAACGATTCCAACCCCAACTCTCAGCTTCCCCTCGGTGTCCAGCGGGAACTCGGCCTTATTAAAACCGAACCCTGCATCATCAAATCTCCGGCCACTTCCGTTCTGGATGAACAGCCCGTTCCCGCTCCCCTGCCGGATGAATCCGCAAAGCAGCCCAAGCCCGCCCCTTCTCAGTCCCTTTTGGATGAACGTGCTGCCGCCATCAATGCCGCAATTGCTAAGGCCGCTGCTATCTACTATGATACCTCCTGCAACTTCTCCGTCACCTACCGCAACGTCTATAAAATCATGAACACCGATTGGAACGAAGCTCACATCCAGTTCCGCAACCGCTATAACCGCACCGCCCAGCAGCTCAAAACCCTTGTCATGTACAGCGGTGTCCTGTTTGATCGCTTCAATGCCGCCGTCAACACTTATATTAACGCCGCATCCAAGCCGGAAGTTGAATCCGCATCCAAGAAGGAGGCTTGAAATATGTCCACCCTCACCATCCCCGTTCAAACCAAACAAACCCTCACCGGCACCTACGCCAAATCCGGCAATGATTTTTATTTCATCTCCGAAGAACCAGACCTCTTCCCTCCCAACCCCCGCACGGATTGGGATTGCTACTCCACATTCTATATCGCCCCCAACCGTTATTTTTCCGGTGATAAACCTGTCAGCGCTTTTGTCCCTGATGTCAAAGCCGGCATTGAATCCGAATACGTCAAGCTTCCCATCTATGCCTACGTTTACTCCGGCATCGCTCTCTCCACCACGCCGTTCCATGATGATTTTGATTCCGGCCTTGCCGGTTTCGCCGTCTGCACCCGCCAGGACGTAGCTAACCTCGGCTACTCCACCCCGGACTGGCGCTCCCGTGCTGAGGACGTGATCGAAAGTGAGCTTGAACTCTATCAGCAGTACCTCAACGGCGAAGCAAAAACTCTCACTCTCTATCAATATAACCCCGATTCCAATGAGTGGGAAGAAAACGATTCCTGCGGCGGCTGCTATAGCATCGAATCCGATCAGGATATGGTTGATGTCTTCTTTTCTAACGCCACCGCCCTCGACCACCCCGATTTTGAATCCTGATCAAAAAACCATAAAGGATGTTTGAACTATGTCTATTCTTGTTATTCCTTCCCAAAATCAAAAAATTCTCCCCGGTGTTCGCGTTCGTGATACTGATAATAATTTTTATTTTATCTCTTGTGAGGCGGATCTCCGCGCTGTCAACCCACGGGAAACCGGTAAAACTTACTGTACCCTCTATATTACTCCTGATCGTCACCTGATTGGCGATAAGTCTATTGATTGCTTCGTTCCTGACATGAAAACCTTAAAGGAATCAGGCACAGAATACAATATCCGTCCAATTTATGCTTATAGGGACTCCTCTCGTCTTTCTCTTTCCATCCTTCCGCTTTGTAGTGATTTTGATTCTGATATTGTCGGGTTTGCTGTCTGTACTCACAAAAGTGTTCTTGACGCCGGTTACGAAGACCACGATTGGGAAAGCCGTGCTGTTGATATTATCATTGATGAACTTGCAGCCTATCAGGAATATCTTAACGGCAAAGCAAAATATCTCACCCTTTATCAGTATGATTCTGTTACTCAAAAATGGGTAGTGGTTGATTCTATAGGCTCTTGCTATGGTATAGAGCGGATGTCTGATATCGCTTCTGTCTTTTTTGAGCCGGATGCTGTCAGTACTTATTCTGACCCTGATGAAATTATTATCGCTCATGAGTCCAATCTCTAATCTTTGTACAAAAAAAGGAAGTTGATCCCATGTTCTACACCGTTAATGACAAAGAATATTCTTCCGATTCCACCCCCAACCAAAAAATTCTCGACCAGCTCATCAACCGCGAAGTTTTTTGCAATATGAACCAGGAAATGGATTTTATCCTCTCCGCCCTCGCTTATGACGCCAGCATCCCGGAAGATCCTCCTTTCGATGAATCCGATTACGAATCCGCTATCTGTGATGCCTCCTCCCAAACCTGCTCCGAGTGCGGTAATTCCAGCTACTTTGATGAAGTTGGCGTCCCGGACCTCGATGATTCCAAATTCCAAAACCTGGATTATGATTCTGACGTCCCGGAACCTGTGGACCCCTATATCTGCCCCGTCTGTGGCCTCACCTACCCTACTCTCGCCCAAGCCCGTGCCTGCTGCGAGTCCGAAACTGTTCATGTCTGCCAGTGTTGCGGTGCTGTCTACAGTGACGATGAATACGATGACCTCGATACCACCCCGCCCGAAATCTTTGAATGGTGGGCGGTCTCCAACTGGTTCGGTGAAAAACTCAAAGCCCGCGGTGAAGTCGTTCTTGATTGCTGGGGCAAGTCCTACTGGGGCCGCCAGACTACCGGTCAGGCCATCTCTCTTGATTTCGTTATTGCTTCCATCGCCAAGGAAATGCAAATCCTGGATGGCCAACTCCATTCCTGGGCACCCGAACCCCCGTCCAAATTCGGCAGCCCCACCCCTATGCCGAATCCTATTATCCCTGACGCTGATTGTTATGGCGCTCATACTGTTCAATGAGGTGATTTTCTATGACCTTCCAAGACCTCTACCTCGGCCAGCGCGTCCGCATCCTCTCTTGGGATGAACTCAATTCCATCAGCCATCATGATAGTGCCTATGGTCTTTACTTGCCGGACAACTCATTCTTTAATAGCGAAATGAAATACCTTTGCGGTGCCACTCTCACCATCGTAAACGAACCTTCCTATTTTGACAGAGATAAACGTTATCTTTCTTCCGATATCTTCCAGTTTGACGATCCTCTTCTCTCTCTTTCTCGTGGCACCCTCTCTACAGTTGAATTCCGCCGCTGGCTCCTCTCACCTGCCATGCTCGTCCCTCTTAACGAATCCTCTTCCGTTATTCCTCCCGCCATCTCTTTTGACCAACTCCTCACCGGAGGTGAACTCCCTCAATGAAACCTCTTAACCTTGCCGATTACCCTACCTATAACGTCGGAGATGAAGTTACCATCCGTCAGTGGGATGATATGGAATCCGAATTTGGTTTGGACGAATATGGTGGAATCAAAGTCCCAAAAACTTTCACAGAGTTTATGAAAAAATATTGTGGGCAAACACTCCCTATTGTCCATATAGAACACTATACACCTTCGAATTTTGATTCTTATCATCTCGGCGGTAGTCACGCGATTTTTTCTTCTCCCATGTTTGAACAATCCAAACCCCAATCCGTTCCGCCCTCTTCTCTCTCCTTTGATTCTCTTCTCCAAGGTGGTGACTTCTTTTGATTCCCGAAACAACCGATCTTTTTTATCCCACCATCCTTCCTAACCAAGAAATTCTCTTCCCCTCCTTCGCTCAATGTAAAGCTCTCTATGATGATTTTCGCCAAAGCTCTGATCTACGCAAACAATCCGTCGCTCCCTGTATGAACTTATCAACTAGGGGTAATCTCGGTTTCTGTCCTGTTTCTAACGTTACTGCTGTTCCCCGCGGTGATTTTGATTCCCCTCAAATCGTCACTGCCACAGGTGTCTGCAATAAAAATTTCTTTCAGTTCACCACCCAGGACGGCAAAATGTATTACGCTTCAAAAATTTATGCTGCCTACCAATCTCTTATTGAATCCTCCCCCGTGCCTACTCCTCCCTCTCCCATTTCCTTCGATGATTTACTTCAAGGTGGTGCTTAACCTATGCCGTCTTATCCTCACAAATTTCAGCCTGGCGATACGGTCACAATCCGCACCTGGGATGATATGCTCTCTCAATATGGCAGCCTGGGTGAACAAGTAGGGATTAAAACCCCTTATGTAACCCTTGACTATAATATGAAACAGTTTTGCGGTCGCTCTTTCAAAGTTGAATATGTTCGGCCATCCATTAACGATAAACATTGGATTTATGGATTAAACGGCAGCTGGTTCCCTTTTACTGAAGACATGTTCGTTTTTACCCCATCTGTCCCTGCTTCTACCATTTCTTTCGATGATCTTATGAAAGGAGCCACATAATGAGTTCGTATTTTCCTCAAGTCGGTGATTTTGTTATGATCCGCCCCTGGGATGATATGGTAAAAGAGTTTGGCACTGATTACTATGGGGATATCCCAACGCTTCCTGCCGCCACCTTTCAAAATATGAAACAATATTGCGGTCATTTCTACACTGTTGAAAGTGTAACCACTACCGCTGTTGGCTCCTGGTGCTCTTTTGCGGATGTAAGCTATGATTTTCCTGTCTGTTCTCTTGTGTTACCCGTCTTTGAATCCTCTCTCACCTTTGATGATCTTATGAAAGGAGCCGCTCTATGAATTTCGATCCTCAGCCCGATGATATCGTCACCATTCGTACATGGGATGACATGGCAGAAGAATACGGTTTGAATGAAAGTGGCGAAATTAAAACTCCGCGTATCACCATTTTGAAAAGCATGAAACGATTCTGCGGTAACTCTTATGTTGTAAAAGAGGTTCACCATACATCTGATAGACGAACGTATTATTTTTATGGTTGCCATTTTTACTTCCCTATCTGTGCTCTTGTCGGTTATTCTTCCTCCCCGCAGTCCATCCCCATTTCCTCCGTCTCTTTTGATTCCCTCATCCAGCCTCTCACCACCCCCTGAAAGGACCACCTCAATGAAACAATTTTTCCAAACTGACCCGGACACCCGCCAGTTCTGCCGTGCGCTCTCTCCCACTACATACCAGTTCACTGATATCGTTCCTTTTCACTCCAAATCGGCTTCTCCCAACCGCAATTATTATGCCGTTGCCGCCGAAACGATCGACCTCTCCGCCTATACCATCCGCCAGCTGGAACAAGCCGTTGAGCCTTATTACTGTTCTCTGCGCGGTCTTGTCTCCGCCTATGGTTCTGATACCACCTTGCCGGAAATCCTGCAGATCATCGCGGAATGTGTCTTTGAAAATATTGAAACCCCAAAACTTGTTTCCCCTGCTGCTGATTATCCCCGTGCCGTCTCCTACCAGCGCCAGTGGATTTCCCGCCAGGAATCTACCCCCGGCCTTCCCAAAACGATGTTCAAATCCCTTACCGATTCCGCCGCCGCATCTTAAATTAAGGAGATGATTTCATGTCCTACTTTACCCGCTACACTCTCGATGTCTTTCGCGATAACGCCACCACTCTCATCCCGGAACCCACCCGCTGTGCCATCCAGCATGAACTCCAAACCCTTTACGCCGATGCTTCCCCTTGCCTCATACCCTTCGATCCTTCCGCCTATTTTTATGATGACGAGAACGATATCCTCACCTTCGACCCCGAAAACGAATGCCCGTTCGATGTCGCCAACGATATGATCGCCCTCTCCCGCTCCTTCCCTTCCCTCACCTTCCGTATTACCTCCAAAGGCGAATGTGATGATGACTACTGGCGTCAGTATTTTGTCAATGGCAAAACCTGTACCTGCCCCGGCAAAATCGAAATCACTTACGCCCCCTATAATCCCCGCAACCTCGAAGCCCCGTACTGATAACCATACCATTTCCCATTTTTGTAATATTTTCCACCACCTTGTTTTATTTTTAACATTGTTCTATAACAAAAATCAAAAGGAGTTACATATTTATGAAAATCGTCAACACCGGCATCAAGTACCAGATCTACGATGATTCCCTTCGCACCTTCGATTCCCTGCCCGCTGCCACCTACTGCGTCCGTTTCTCCAAGCTCAGCGGCTTCTATCTGGAATCCCGCCCCAATATGCAGGTCAACGAAACTGTCTATGGCCCGCATGAATCCAAGGTCGAAAAAGTCATCGCGTCCTACAACGCTTTCCCGCGTTCTCTTGGCGTCATCCTCAGCGGCGCAAAAGGTATCGGCAAGTCCATGTTTGCCCGCCTGCTCTCCACCCGCGCCATCTCTGCTGGCTTGCCCGTCCTCATTGTCGATGAAGCCATCCCCGGCATTGCCTCCTACCTCGAATCCATCGATCAGGAAGTTATGATCCTCTTTGATGAATTCGATAAAACCTTCGCCCATCCCTCCGATAATGATAAAACCGATCCTCAGTCCACCATGCTCTCCCTGTTCGATGGCACCTCTAATGGCAAGCGCCTCTTCGTTGTCACCTGCAATGATCTCAAAGGTCTCAATGATTTCCTTGTCAACCGCCCCGGCCGCTTCCACTACCACTTCCGCTTCGATTACCCCACCGCCGATGAAATCCGCACCTACATGCAGGATAAGCTCAAGCCGGAATATTACGACCAGATTGATGCCGTCATCGGTTTTGCCGGTCGCGTTGACCTCAATTATGACTGCCTGCGTTCCATCGCCTTTGAACTCAACACCGGCCTGCCTTTCACGGAAGCTATCAAGGATCTGAACATTGTCAACCTCAACGCTGAGCGCTATAACATCACCATGAAATTCGCAAACGGTGTTGTCTATACCGCCAGCAATGTCCGCCGTGATCTCTTCGATCCCTCCTCGGAAGAATACGTTCGCTTCTTCAACAAAAACGGCGATTTTATCTTCGAAGTCACCTACAACAATGATTCCGTTCAGTTCGATAAAACCTCCGGCACTCCCTTTGTTGAAGGCAAGGACCTCACATTTGAATACCGCCACATCTCCGATGATGAACTCTCTGACCCGGATGAAAAGGTTTGCTATGATACCATCGCCCAGATCAAATCCACCACTCCCGCCGCTCTCGCTTTCCGCCGCACCCGCTTCCGCGATATCCACTACGCCGTCTAAGGGGGTTTTTCCATGTCCGCCACAAATCCACTTTACGATGAAGAGCTTCACTGCCGTCACTGCGCTTATCAGGGCATCAAATGTAAGCGTGCCAATAACATCACCGTCAATCTTGTTTCGGATTGCGCCCATCCTCACTACGGTTCCTATCAGGGCATTTGTTCTGATTTTGCTCCCAATCCCAACTACCCGTTCTACTTCAAAAACTGGACAAGCTTCCAGGATTATTTTGATCACGCCGCCCCGGATATCCCCCGTCCCAACCTGGCCGACCAAACTGCCGCCGCTGTTTTCTGTTTCAATGGCGATCGTAGCACTCTTTACTTTGTCAGCCAGAACGATTTTATCTTCGGCAACCTTTATCAGGATGGTAAGCTCCGCACCGTCTACCGCCAGGTCAAAACCAAAAACATTCATTCTTCGTCCGGCTATTCCTATCCAACCGAAGCCTGTGATTTCACTCCTTTGCCCCAAGGTGCTTCCGTTCCGCTGGAAGCTGTCTGCACCATCCAGCCCGCCTATCCGCCTCTAATCTACGCCCCGCCTCTCACCCCGGAACAGGATTGTCCTTACCCCTATGATGGAACTTTTACTCCAAAAGTTTGGGAAGGCAATGATTTCATGCCGCCGCCAACCGTATGCCCCTGGGGTTCCAACGTCCACCGCTGGCTCTCTTATTTTGGCGAAGGCTACACCTCAGCAAAGGATGATTCTCCCCTCGATCTCTACTGTTCTCCGTCCGCTGGCATCCGCCTGCAAATTACCGGCCCTTATTTTTACTTAACGGAAACTCACCCCGGTACCGAGCTTCTTTTCACTAACAATGAATCCCATCGCAACTTTCTGGCTCAAAACTACCCTCTTGCCCACCGCGATATGTCCAGGGACCGTGCCCTGCAACTCCTCTCCCGCACAAAGCCGGATTGCAAACTCTGGCAGATTTTGCGTACTCACTGCCTGCCCCTTGCCCAGTCCGTCAAGGAGCTGACCCACTCCCCTCATGTCTTCCCGTCTTGATCCTCTTGCCCGCAATTATTATCGCCGCAACAATTACCGGCAAACAGCCGGCTACCCCAAGCGTGAATGGACGACCGAGGAAATGAATCTTATCCTCGCCCACTCCATCCCCGACCGTCAGCTTTCTGCCCGTCTTCAGCGCAGCGTCCAGTCCATCCAAGTCATGCGCTGCCGTCTTCGTTCCAAATAGATTTCAATTTTCAAAATCCAAGGAGGTAACAATTATGTTAGGTGGTTTTGGTTTAATTCTCGGTATCGCTGGTTTGTTCGGTTCTGCCGCTGCAGCTGGTTACACATCCAATGATATTAAAGATTTTAATGCCCTCGGTGCCTACCAGCGCTCCATCTCAGAACCCACCCCGGAAGAGAAAGCCATCTATGAAAAGTGGCGCGGCAAAACGTTTAATCAGCGGCATGAAGCTTTTTCAATGCTTGCAGGGGAACATCACGTTGATTGTGCCGATGCCAAACGTATCTGGTGGCAGCATATCTTCGAGGATGAAAAAGTTGAGGTCAATCCCAACTATCTCGACCGTATCAGCGGCGTGCATGATCGCGCTCTGACCTATAAGGCAGAACAAATCGGTAAAAAGCGCCGCGGCTGGTAAGGCAGGTGAATCCTTATGCCCATCAAATTTCTTCTCCTCCTCTTTATGTTTTTCTCCCACCTCATTGCCGATTACAATCTTCAGGGCATCCTCGCCGATCTCAAGCAGCGTTTGTGGTGGGACCTCAAGTACTCCAAGGTGTTCGTTCAGGAACACTATCCTGTTGATTACATCACCGCCCTCATCGAACATTCATTCATGTGGTCAACTTGCATTACGATTCCGCTTCTGGTTTACTCTCTGTTCGTTCCTTATAATCCTCATGCAATTGCCTATTTCTGTTCCTCCATTCTTACCAATACCGGTTTTCATGCTATTATTGACCACCAAAAAGCAAACGAAGGTTCTATCTCTCTTACCACGGATCAGCTCCTTCATACCGGTCAAATCTTTTTTACCTGGCTGTTTTTCGTTCTGTCCTATTAAAAAAATAAAAACCAGAGTCGCAAAACCCTGGCGTACATCCTCCCATTCAAAGGAGCGTTGCTTATGAATTCTATCCCTCAGTCCTCCCAACAGCTTGTTGAGCTGCTCAAATCCAAATCTCTTCACATCTCTGCTGCCGAAAGCTGCACCGCCGGCCTCTTCTCTTCCTCTCTCGCCAGCATCCCCGGCGCATCCAGCGTTATGGAGTATGGCTTTGTCACCTACTCTGCCGCTGCCAAAACGAACCTTGTCTCTGTCAAACCGGACACCATCAAGAATTACACTGTTTATTCCGGTCCTGTCGCCGCCCAAATGGCAATCGGCGCAGCTCAAAAATCTGGCGCAGAGCTTGGCGTTGGCATCACCGGCATTGCAGGTCCTCATGCGGAATCTCAGCCTGCCGGCACTGTCTATATCGCCGTAGCCAATTCGGAGATTCAAAATGTTTTCGTCCGCCGCTATCTTTTTCAGGATCACGACCGCAACATCATCCGTCAAAAAGCCGTCCTTGCTGCCATGGATCTTGTCACCGCCGTTATCACTTCCACCGGCCGCCAGCCCCACTTTGCCTGGTCCTGCAGCCCCGCCATTATCCATACCGTAACCGAATCCAAAACCCACTCATTCTAACCACTATATAATAAGGTAGGTAATTTGCTATGAATAGAGAGCGCCGCTCCAGAATTCGAGGTCTTATCAAGGCTTTCAAGGATCTCTCCTCCACCATCCAAAATGATCTCTCCTCCCAAGTTCAGGACCTGCACGATCTTGAGGAAGAAGCCTTCGATAATATGCCGGAGTCTATGCAGGATTCCGACCGCGGCACCGCTATGCAGGACGCCATGGATGAACTTCAGTCCGCTGTTGATCTCTGTTCCGAAGCCTCAGATGCCATTGATTCCATCGTGGATTCTTTACAGGCCGCTACAGAATGATTTTCCCTCCCCATCAGGTAGTCTACCGTGCAGTGCATCTCGTCCGCCAATACGCCCAGCGCCCAAAACCCTGGGTAATTGATTCCGTTCTCCCCCCCCATCACGGTGTGGGTCCTGCATCGCAGCCGCTCTGCCAGTTCCCGCTGGCTTATCCCGTTTGCCTTGCGCCACTCTCGTATAATTTGCCCAATCTCCATATTTTCGTGTCCCCTTTTCAATGTTAGTACAGGTTTCCGTTCTAGTATCTTGAATTCCTTTGTGCTATACTCGCATTATACAACAAATGGTTGTCAATTACAACTATTGGGATTAAATTCCCACCATTTTCCAGTCCATCTTTTCGGACGTCAACGAATAAGGAGGAGCCATGAATACACAAACTATCACCCTTGCCCAGCTAGCCACCGCCTGCCAAAACGCAGCCTACATCAATGTCCACCTCTACACTCCGGCCATGTCCTCCCTCTCCACCTTCAAGCCAGATCAAATCCGCTTCTTGTCTGCCTCCATCGGCGTCCCGCTGCTTCGCTTCCAAAGCAAAACCAGCACCATCGTCCTGCAGGCTCTCAGCATTCAGGCCGCCGTCACCCCCAGCACCCCCGGCAACGAGATCCCTTTTGGCCGTTGTACCTACTCCTACACCACTTATGATTTCGTTCTGGATGGTGTAAATTATTCCGTAAATATTTTTCAAAAATCTTGAATTTTACTGTTGACTTCTTGTAAGTAACATGGTATGATAATATCACAAGGTAAGCAATAAATAAGTAAAGGAGGTTTCCCCGCTATGTTCAAACCCAGTACCTCGGTTCCCAAGTTTGGCGAAATCCGGCTGGGCTGTGCTCCGCAAGACCATGCTCTGCTCGGTACGCACAAGTACGTTGGTATTCATCCCTATCTGGTCGTCAGCAATGATGTTTATAACAAATTCAGCGGCCAGTGTGATGTCATCCCCTTCACCACCAAGCGCTTTGCAAGTGCCAGTCCAACGCATGTTGATTACCCAGCCGGTTCTATCCGCGGCCTAACGCGGGATTCTACCCTCGTGGTCGAAGCGCGGGATACTCTTCTGAACTCTCAGCTTGGCGAACCGATTGCCCGCTTCTCAGATGAAAACTGGCAGCTGGCCAAAAAAGCCTTTCTTATCCAGAACCCATTCCTTACCCGCTGGGTCATCCCGGAACCCCGCCCAACACCGGTTGCATAGTTTTTCTTTGCATTTCCTGTCTACATACGTTATACTATAAATAACTAGAAAGGCAGGATCTGTATGGGCAAAACTATTATCGATCGGTATAACAATGATTCTGTTCGTATTGATCGTTATCAGCAACTTATCTCTGATATTACCAATGCTTATATTACGGTCAATCACGGCAAAACCGTTCCGCAGTATATCCAAAAAATCATTCCCCGGCTTTCCTACACGCTCGAAACGTATGAGCATCAGTACGGCACCCGGTTTGAATCCTTTTCCTATCAGCAGTACGCATCGTTTTATAAGCAGGCAATCATCGGCAATTCGGCAAGTGCAGTTATCAACCGCAACAAGCTGGTCCTTCTCTCCTGTTACCTGGATTACCTGGTTCTTCAAAACGTTATCACGCTGGATCAGTCAACAGGTCATCCGTTCCGTCAGTTTCTTCAGATGTCACTGGCTGATAATGAGGACGATTCTCAAATTTCGTCCAAGCCATCCCTCACTACCGTTTCCAATCCCAGCAAACCCACTCTGCAGCAGTCCCTTGATTCCTATTCTCAGCAGATGCTCTTTTCTGATGAAGAATTTGAATCTCTGCTGGAAGCTATCTTTAATAACAGTGATCTGGACTGTATGCCCCGTGCAATCTATACCCTTGCCTGGTGCGGTGTGGAGGTCAAAAACATTGCTCTTATCAAAAAAGCGGATGTCGATCTTACCCGTATGGTAATTTACGCCACCGAACAAAATCACCTCCCACAGGATATTGTGATTTCTTCCTCTTTCTGCTGTATCAACCTTGAAAAAGCCATGCTTGCGCAAGGTATCCTGGTACCCAATCGTACCGGTATGCGTGAAGTATCGTTTTTTGGCCGCGATGATTATGTGATCCGTGGTGTAAAAGGCGCCAACAAGGCCGAAACGCCGGACCCGGACGCCAGCGGTTTTTATATCGTCAATAACATCAACCGCGTCTATTCTCAGCGCCAAGAACAGCTTCCGGTGAACAATCCCTTCAAAAACAAAAAAGTTCTCGTCAGCTCTTGTTATAAATCCGGCCGGTTCCTGCGGCTCTTCAAAACACAACAGCTGTCAGAAAAACTCTGGGGCGTTTATAGCAATGATTTCGTTTACTCTTACAAAAAGTGGCTATCTTACAAGCAGCTCAACTTAAAATAATTTTTTCTCATCGTGGGGCATCGTCGTCCCACATTTTTACGGGCACTATATTACAAGTTTTCGCAAACACTATTTTCAGGAGGTTTTTCCCATGACTACCGAATCCATGTCCATTCACCGCGCTCTGGTAGAACTTAAAACAATTGATTCCCGGATCATCAAAAAGATCGATTCCGCCAAGTTCTGTGTCGCCGCCAAAGCCAAAGCTACCAAGCTCGGTGCAATTACGGTGGATGAATTCAAAACATCTGCTCAGGCCAGTTATGATTCCGCTATGGATCTCATCAATCGCCGCAACGCCATCAAGGCCGCTGTCTCCAAGTCCAACGCGGTCACAGAAATTTCAGTGAACAATAAAACTTATACCGTGGCCGAAGCCATCTCTCTCAAGCAGCACGGCATGGAATACCTGGACTACCTGCGCAGCCATATTCAGGCCCAGTATTCAAACGAAACCTCTCAGATTACCTCCGCCAATCTCCGTGTGGAAGCCAAGGCTGATGATATGGCCAAATCGATCTGCGGCGGCGATTCCAAAACCAAGGATGCCGATCCTGAAACTGTCGCCAAGATCCGCAACACCTATCTTGAACAGAACTCCATGGAGCTGGTCGATGGCCTCACCAAAGGCTGTACTCAAATCATTGAGGACCTGCAGTCCCAGATCAATTCCTTCAACAACGAAATTGATTCCGCCCTCTCTGTTTCCAACGCCATTACCCAGATCACATTCAGCTACTAAGCTGTTTTGATACCATTTGCCTGTGTACCGAAAGCGTCAAACCACAAGCCGCTTTGTCCGCTGTGGAATAATGACAAAGTTAAAACTATAAACACCTGTTCCACGATCATTAGAATTATGATAAAAATATTGGTTCATTCTTTGTGGCTGCATTTTTGTATGCCCAGCCCGTCAGAATGAATGTTTTGCCCGGAAAGTTTAATGCTTAACGCTTAAACCTCAACGCTCAAATTTCAAACTTTATTTTTTCATCAAGGTTTATTCCTCAACCCCCAAGGCTCAAGGCTCTATCAAATCCTTGGCGCAAGGTCATGTGCATGGCTGTGTCGGCACCTCGCTGTCCTCAAGGCTGGTACATGGGCAACGTGCGAAGGCGGTAGCACGTTAAAACAATCCGCCCTGGTAAGCGGCTGTCGTACAACGGCCAGTATACAAGCCTTCCAAGCTTGGGATGAGGGTTCGACACCCATCAGCCGCTCCACAACAGAATAACTTCATTTTGGTTTCACACCGTAAAGTCCCGTCACACCGGCGCGGCCGTGGATTGGCCGCACCGGGTAGCAAACGGCTCCACACCTCGGTCATATCCAGTGGTCAGCGGCTTTTTTCGGAGTTCTTGCTTCCATTCAGTTCAAACAGTTTGTCGAGCTGTTTGCGGCTGAAAATGTTCTGTTCGTATTTCCAAATGAACAGCGAAAAGCTTAGGCCCTCTTTGTTATCAAACGCAAGCCACTTGTCGTAATTGGCGTTGTTACAATTTTCCTGTAACTGCGTATATCCAGGTGTTTGAATTTGGAATCTATGTACCCGTCACCAGTACAAATATATGTACTATATCGCGGGGTGTCGTCTCCATCATGAATTTATTCTGTTACTATGCCAGGTTAGCTCAATTAGGCAGAGCAGCCGTTTTGTAAGCGGCAGGTTGTGGGTTCAATTCCCCCACCTGGCTCCACCGTTCCGGTTCACACCGGGGCGTCATGGCTCCCAGCGCCGGTCAAGTCTGGGGTACGCGGAGGGCAATCTCTCCGTCAAATCAGTGGGTGAAATAAACTCGCTGGACGCTTTATTCTGGTCTAACCCCCAGATGCTAAAGCAATGGCAGAGCAGCGGCACACTGCCTCAAAACTATTCCGTTTGCACCTTCGGGCAGGTAACAGTCCACCTTGCCGGGTTCAAAGCCGTCTTTACGGCAGTCTTAACACGCAGCACCCGGCATGAAACCGATCGGCAGAACTTTTGGTCAGCTTCCAAACATCTTTCTGGCCAATGACAAGATGGGAAAGTCCTCCGGGCTGCGGTGAGTAGTAAGCAGCGGTAAGTACCTATCGACATATGGTGAGACGGCCAAGCACGTCACTGGTACCTCAAGGGTGGGATGCCCTTTTACACGGAGCAATACTCAAGCTGGTTTAAGAGGCGTCCCCGCTAAGGACGTAGCCAACAGCCCCGCCTAAACCGGTCCTCCGGTTATAGATGAGATTTACAGGGAAACTCGTAAGTCCGGTTGGTTAGCCTAAGTCTGCTGCTCCGGCAACAGGAAACTACGTTGTGTACCAATAATATAGGCACCTTACTCATGCTCCACAAGTGGTAAGCTCTGCGGACGGCTCGTTAAACATCTCTGAGGGTAGGAGAAGTGCGAACGTCATGTCGAAAGGCTAAAACGGTATAACAACATTGGCGATGTGGACCACAGGGCGCAAGCCCTGACTTATTGATTTATTATTTGCGAAAGGAGTGCCTTGCATGAGCACTTGCGCTTGTGTTCTCAGTAAGAATGGCGAACGTCTGATGCCGACCATCCGTCTTGGCAAGGTGCGCCATCTCCTGAAAGACGGAAAGGCAAAAATTATTAAGCATCATCCGTTTACCATCCAGTTGCTGTATGACAGCGAAACGAATATTCAACCCATCGAAATCTGCGAGGATGTGGGTTACAACTACATTGGCATCAGCGTGAAAAGCCAATCTCACGAATATGTGTCTGTACAATATGATACATTGCAGGATGAGAAAGACTGCCACGATAGTTGTCGTAAGATGCGCCGCATCCGTAGAAACAGGTTACGTTACCGCAAGCCGCGTTTCGATAATCGTAAGCGTAATAAAGGTTGGCTTGCGCCCTCTCTTGAACATAAGAAAGAACTCAATGTTAATGTCATCAAGATGTATTGCAAGGTAGTTCCTATTACGCATGTAACTGTTGAAGTTGGTTCTTTCGACACAATGCTTGTAAAAGCCATCCAAGAGGGTAAAGCTATACCGGAAGGCGCAGATTATCAAAAAGGCCCTCGCTACAATTTGGCCACACTACGTGAAGCGGTTTTTTATCGCGATAAATATACCTGCCAAGTTTGCGGGCGCAAGGCTAATGAAGGTGCAATTCTGCATGTGCATCACATGTTCTACTGGAAGGGTCGTCACGGCAATAGTCTCAGCGAACTTCTTACTGTGTGTGAAAAATGCCATACACCGGCTAACCACCAACAAGGCGGCAAGCTCTACAGATTTGGTGAAAATATAAAGTTCGCCAATCTTTCCGGTGCGGCATTTATGAATACTGTGCGCTGGCAAATCGTCAATGAACTTTACACTGCTTTTGGCAAGCTGTTCGTCACATTCACTTATGGTGCGATGACCAAGGAAAAGCGGATTGCCTTTCATCTTGAAAAGTGTCATAACAACGATGCGTATGCAATGGGGAACTTTCATCCAGTTGACCGCTGCGCGTTTGAACATTATAAAAAGGTGAAACGCAATAACCGCATTCTCGAAAAATTTCATGACTCCCAGTACATTGACATCCGCACCGGCAAAGTGGCTAACGGCAGAAGCCTCTTTAACGGTAGAATCAACCGCAGCCATAAAAAGAATTCCGAGAACCTGCACAAGTATCGTGGGAAAAGGACTCGTAAAGGCTACCGTGCTCTACGCCGCAAAAAGGTAGCCCTCAATCCCGGTGATTTGGTTTCTCTTAACGGAGAAATTCTTGTTGTCCATAGCACTCATGCCGGAAAGAATGGTTATGTAGGCGTAGAATTCAAAGCTCCATCAAAAAGCGGCAAAAAGTCTGCCAGTCTCAAAAAACTAAAAATTGTTAAAACATCAAACTCCATGCGCTCTGCGTGGACTAAAGTATCTTAAAAACGTTTGTACTTACCAAGTATACCTCAAATATACTCTTGGCCAGCGCATTCCTCACCGCCTAAGTCGCAGGTGACTATAGACGGTATAACATGCTCCCATATCTCAATGGTAGAGAAGCGGCCTTATAGCCCGCCTAGCACCAGATTAGTGCGTAATCCCTGTTCGAGTCAGGGTGGGAGTACCAGCCTTATGGACTTGCCGTAAGGGATTGAAACCTTTTTGGTGATTTATCGGTCAAAAAAAAATCACCGTTCGGTAGGGCAGCGCCGATCGATGGACAAACCTGCCACCCAAATCATCCCGCTGGTAAAACCGTGCTCTAGCACCGCACTCCGGTCATATCCGAGCGCTTATCCAAGTCGGCTGGGTTCAGTGATAGACAATCACTTCAACTGCGGTGGGATGATTTTTTCTTTGGTGTCTCGCCCTACACGGCGTTTCATATTCCCGGCAAAGCCCCTGGTACCTACAGGCACCGCCTTTACGGCCTGCCCCGCATACCGCTTCCCGGTCATACCCGGAAGATTGAATTTCCTAAGATGATGTCATCATACAAGTTCTCGCTGTGCGGCTCGAACTTGTCGTTTGCCGGGATTTTATTTTTGATTCTATTCAGGGGGAATTTATCTTGTTATATACAAAACAGGAAATTCAATCTTTCTCTGATGAATTTATTTATTCTCGTATGAAAGAACTATTATCCTCTCCTCTTTGTCGTGACATTCCTGAATCTGAACAAGTGGACTGTTTGTTTTGTCTTGAACGTTATGACTGTGCAAATTCTATCCCGCCAGAATTTTTTCAGCTTAATGATGAATTTCAACGGAGAAGATATATAAATCGAAGGAGAGCTGCCAAATGAAATCCCGTCCCACTCCTGCCAACCTTTATACCACTCGCCGCATCGGCCTTAAGCATTGGCTAGACCACTGGCTAGACCCTGAATCTAAAACCCTTTTCTCTCAGGGCAGATATCCTACCAAACTAACCTATTGGGATCTTCCCGACTGTTTTCTTTCCGGCACTTACTATGGTGCAAAGGGTTATCTCCGCACTGATTCCATCAAAGGTCTTTGGTATCAGCCCTGTTATCACACCAATCACATGTTTAAGGACGATTTTCTTTACATCTCTTATCAGCACCCCATTTCATCTTGTCCTTTATTGGATATTTACCTCTCTTCCCCTGATTCCAAACTTTATGATGAAGTTATTTTCGGCGGTATCATCCCACATTTCCTCCGCTTTGCAGAGCAGTATTCTTTGTATGATTGCACTTCCATCTGGTCGCAGATCGAAGAAAAACGCGCCTGGTTCAAAGCCAACTATCCTACAGATTATCGGCATGAAGTTTTGATCCCTGATGCCGAAACGTTTTCCGGCCACTACCACAAAATTAAAATTCCCTGAATCCTCATTCACTGAATTCTTATTCAGTAAAAAAGCAATAAAGCATCGCAGCACATTTTTCTGCGGGGCTTTCTATTTTTTACTCTTTTTTCAAAGGGGGTGTTTCCATTCCAGTCGCATTTGTCCTTCTCATAATCCTCGCAGCCATCCTTTTTTGGGCTTGGCTTTCCCCGCACTATGATGAATTTGGTTCCAAAATTCTCAATTTCTTCCGTCAATTCACCAACAAAAAATAAGGAGTTTTTTCAATGAACAAAACCGTTGGCGCAGTTATCTCTGCCCTTGTCATCATCTTCTGTATCGTTATTGCTCTGTTTTGTACTGTCCGTATTCCTGCTGGCTATGTCGGCGTCATTTACAACATGAACGGCGGCGTGGCGGAAACCACCCTTACTCAGGGCTTCCATCTTGTCAAACCCACCCAAAAAGTTACTACCTACACCATCGGCATCGAACAGTCTTACCTCACTTCCGGTTCGGACGGTGATTCCAAAGGCGATGAATCCTTCGAAGTTCCGTCCAATGATGGTAAAGGTCTCACGGTCGATTTAACTTTTACCTACCGTTTTGATCCCGATCATGTCGCTGATACCTTCACCCGTTTCAAGGGTCAGTCCGGTAAAGACGTCAAAGAGGTTTTTATCAAGCCCAACATCATGTCCTGGACCAAAGAGGTCACGGCCAAGTATTCCGTCATTGATCTGCTTGGCGACCAGCGTGCTTCCCTCAACTCGGAACTCACCGCCTACCTCAAGGATAAGTTCGAACCTTACGGCATCATCATTGAATCCGTTTCTCTGATCAATATCGACCCCGATGACGAAACCCGTGCTGCTGTCCAGAAAAAAGTCAATGCTCAGCAGGATCTGGAGCTGGCAAAGATCGAGCAGCAGACCGCCAATGTCAATGCCGAAAAAGAAAAAGAAGTCGCTATCACGAAAGCCAACCAGGAAAAAGAAACCGCTCAGATCAACGCCGAAGCCAAACTGATCGAAGCCCAGGCTCAGGCCGATGCCAACCGTCTGATCTCCCAGTCCCTCACCCCGGAACTCATCCAGCAGCAGATGTATGAAAAATGGAACGGCCAGCTCCCCACCGTCCAGTCCGGCTCCGATACCCCCATTATTGTTGATACCACCAACTAAATCCTGTTCCACATTTGGAGGTGTTCTTATGGTCATTCTTAATTCCGGTACCTTGTTGTTTCTTGTCCTGCTTGCTTTTGCTGCCGGCTTCCTTGTTGATGCTGCCATCGGTGTCCGCGCCCATCTTCATGATAAGGAGGACTAGATCATGAACACTTCCAAACCTAACCCGCACACGATCACCCCCACCACCGTCATGGAATCTGATTTTGATGAACCTACACCTCACCGCAAACCCGGCAAATCCACCGGTCGTCCCCGCTCCCGGCACAAGCACATGTATACCCTCGGCTGGGCCTCTTATACTTTCGCTTCTCATCTTACCGGCAAAACGTTCACCCGCTACCTGCCCGTCAATTATTGCACCATCTGCGGCCGTCTTGGTGGCGTGTCAGTTTCCCAATTTACCGGTAAAGAACCCAAAGTCCCTCCCATTGGCTCCAAGGTGTTTGTTGTGCCGTCTTTCGGCACCAACGCTTTAGATCTTAATAATTTTATCATTTTCAAAGGAGAATAATTATGAAACCTAAGTTCCATCTTGGCGATCGTGTCACCGTCATCAAACCTTATGTTGCCCCCGTCCCCGATTATGTCAAGGACAGCGAAATTTTCAACGATCTGTACAAGGCTTTTGGCTTGGATAAAGATATCCGTGGTGTCAAGCCCGGCGATACCTATACCATCATTGAAGCCGAATCCAAACCTCGCACCCGTTCCGACGGCAAAACTGTTTATGCCTATTCTTACCAGGGCAAAAGCGGCAAGCGTTCCGATTTTGTCTTGTGGGAAGATGAAATCAAGCTGGTCGAAGCCACCAAGCCCGCCCCGGAAGACGATGACGAAGAGCCGGATACCGTCACCATCGAGATCGAAGTCTCCCTGGACGACAAGGCCGAAGCTCACCGCATCGCTCACAAAGCTGTCGAGCTGGCTTTCAAGTCCTATGCCGCTATCACCAAGGCCACCAATGATCCCGCTTCCATCACCTGGACTGATGATGAAATCGCAGCAGCCCGCAAAAAGGTTGTTGAACTGTCCTCCCGCGTCACGGAACATGGCGGCGATATGATCTTCCAGCGTTCCGGCAATACCGTATGCTGTGCTATTTACACCTCCAGCTTTGACGGTAAATCCGCTTTCAAAGGTTTCGCCAAGCCTTTCGATCACGACCCCTTCAATGAATGGATCGGCAAGTGTGTCGCCGCCTGCAAAGCTATGGGTGAACCCATCCCCGGCTTCATCGCCCACAAAAACACCAAACAGGATGCTGCGTGATGGGCACAGCACACGAATTCACCGCCCGCATCCGCAGCTTTGCCGAGTGCCAGCGTCTTAACCAGGTCGCCAAAGAATGCGGCCAGGTCGTTGTCATCGACCGCAACGGCAACCAGGCCAATGCCAAAAGCCTGCTCTCCCTTATGAGCCTGGATTATTCCGCATCGGTTCGCGTTGTGGCCTCCACAGCGGAAGAACTCTTCGCCCTGCATACCGCCCTTCTCGCTTTGAAATGATTTGTCAGGAGGTGTCCGCCACGTTCATCCTACCGCGCTCCCCGCCCCCGTTTTTTCGTCAACCACCGCAATCATTTTTTCACTTATCTTAACGGGGGTGTTCTTACATGTTTATCTGCAATGTCTGCAAAAAGATTTTTCCTGATTTCAAAAGTTACGGTATGCGCATGAACTACCGCTTCGGCTATGGTTCAGAAAATGACGGCGATATCTTTGACCTCACCGTCTGCGATTCCTGTGCCGATACTGTTGCCAACGCCATTGAATCTGTCTGTGCCATCAACCCCCATCTCACCGTCGATGATACCTTCTTCCCCTGCGATGAAGCATGTTCCGGCGATTGCCCTAACTGCTCCGGTGATTGTGCCGCCTCCCAGGACGATGAATCCTATGACTTCGAGGATGACGAAACCGATGAAGACGACGACGATGACGATTCCGACCTTGATTTTGACGGCTGATTAACCCCGCCTTTTTATTTTTTCTTTTCTAATTACAAGTTTTCGCAAATATGCCATATTAAGGAGCCCTTTATGCCTAAAAAAAACAACACCATCACCTTCAACTTTGTTGGTGATTTTACTCCTTCCACCAAAAATGATCTGCTTACCTCCACCCCGGCTACTTACGGCGGCATGTCTGATACCCGCCTCCAGCTCAGCTTTGGTGTCAAGGTCGGCAGCAGCCTTCAGTTCGTCTCCCTGCTGGATACTTCTCGCTCTGGCGATGTCATCAAAACTTACGACCGGGATAATAACCCCATTGATATCCGCTGGTCTGACCGCCTTGACCCCGATGTTATTTCCAAAGTTGCTCCCCACCGCACTTATCGCACCAACATCGGCTCGGATGAAACCAAAACCTTCATCACTGGCTATGATCTGGCCGAATACCTGGCCGAAGCTCTCAAGAACTACACCGGTCGCATCACCGTCAATGGCCGCATGGTCCTCCGTTACGATTCCAAAGGCATCCTGCGTCGCAACTTCAACATTGATTCCGTTTGGAAACCCCTGCTCGATAAAGACGGCGAACCGGTCGAAAAGCCCAAGCTGGCCATCATGGTTCCCTTCATCTTCAACAAGGATTGTATCGACAAAGCCGACCTCAAAGAAACCGGCAAAATCTACGTCAACGGCTATGTTGAATCCTACATCAACAAGGACGAAGGCGATAAGTATCTGCCCTTGCAGATGATCTTCAATACTGCCGTTTACAACATGGATGACCCTGGTGAAAAGTCCACTTATGAGTACCGCATGGGCGAGCTGGATACCAAAGCCAAAACGATGTTCTGCATGATGTGGGAAGGCCGTGTTGTCAACGGTGCTGAAGAAAAGCCGTTCGATGAATCCTGTCTTACTCCCTTCCAGCTGCGTTCCATCAAGGCCGGCAATGCCACTCTTGAAGATTTCCGTCCCCGCGGCTCTATCTACGGCAACCGTGTTCAGGAACTCCGCCTCATGCGTCCCATGCCCCGCAATGATTTCAAGGATGGCCCGATCGACCTCGGCCTCAAGAATTCCGAGTTTGTTGACCTGATCTACACCCCCACGAAGGATGAATCGGTTGCCGATATGGAAAAGTCCGCCAAAAAGGAACCGGAAACTCCGCCCTTCACCGCCCCCACCTCGCGGGATGAAGACGAGCTGTTTTAATTAACCACCAACACAAAAGGAGCGTGAACCTATGGCATTCAAAATGAATCAGATCAGCTGCGATCTTGCCAGCTACCCCTATTACATGCTGCTGTCCCCGCGCAAATTCGGCAAAACAACCTGGTGGCGTAACCTCGTTGTTGCCGCCTGGGGCAATGCCTCCAAGGGTCTGCTCATCTCCTGCGGTACTGAGTCCGGCTTCCACCACCTCGATAACCTCCAGGTCGAAGAAGCCCTCACCTGGGACGATGATTACGATGAAGAAACCGGCCACCGCGGCCTTGTCCAGATCGTCGATGATCTGATCGAAAACAATGCTGACTACGGCATCAAGGGTGTCTGCTTTGATACTTTTGATACCCTCTTTGATATCGCCACCGATGAAGTCATGCGGGAATCCCGTCGTGAAACCGGCAAGTCCTGCAAATCCATCAATGATGCCTTCGGCGGCTACAACCGCGGCTCTGACCGCCTGATTAAAATCATCAACGATCAGCTCTCCCGCATCCGCAACGCCGGCATCGCCGTCTTCATCCTGTCCCATACCAAGTTTAAGGAGCGTACCGATCCCCTCACCGGCGAAAAGTATGAGCAGCTCACAAACCTCATGCAGGACCGTACATACAGCGCCATTGCTGATAACGCCCAGATGGTCATGGTTGGCACCATCGAGCGCGATATCGCATCTGGCAAAATCGAAAACGAAAAGCGCGTCATCCATCTGCGCGGCACCTCTACCATTGATGCCGGTTCCCGTTTCAATGACCTGCCCGAAACGATCACCCTTGATCCGCAGGATTTCCTCGCCGCCTTCAAACAGGGTGTCGCCGGTGCTCACACGGTTGCTCCGGTTACGGATAAGCAGATCGATGCTGCCGCCAAGGCCGAGCAGAAAGCCGCCGCCAAACAGGCAGCCGTAGCCCGCAAAAAAGAGGAAGCCGAAAAGCAGGCCGAACAGGACGAATCTCACCGTGATGAATATTACAACACCATCGTCAATGGCTTCTCCAATGCCTCAGATGAAATCAAGGCCAAAGCCAAGGAGCTGTTGGCCGCTACTGGTGAACCCAAGTTTTCCTCCCCCAACATCCCGGCTGCAACCCTGCGCCAGATCGCTGACCTCTTCGCAGCGTAAAGGTGGTGTCAAATATGGCAGCACCCAAAGTCCGTAAAGGCCGCCGCGTCATCTGTCACGCCACCGGCATCTATGGCAATTCGCTGGACTATTTCAAGGCCCCGGATGGTTTTTATTACCAAACCAAAGAGCTGTATGAGCAAAAAAAGCAGGAATCTGATTATTACCGTCAGGTCGTTACCCGCATGGCCTCCTATATGGGCTATGAGCCGGGCGATGTTTTCCCAACGGTCATCACTCGCGGCCTCATGCAATTCAAGCATTACGGCTATGCCGCTGTCCTTGCCACCATGGAGGAATGCCAGTCCAAAATTGAATACGCTCTGGCTTCCCGCTCTTTCGGTTCGGACTATCAAAAAGCCTCCTACCTCATGGCCATCCTTACCAACAATATCAACGATGTTGCCCGCCGCCTCAAATCCCAGCAGGAATTTGAATCCCGTCAGGCCGCACCCCAACCGGCTCCGCCCCCGCAGGATTTCACTTCCGCTGCTCAGCCAAAAGATATCACAGATTTTCTGGAAGGCGGTGACTAAATATCGAACTCCAAACCTGTCTTGATAAAATCAATACCTCCCGTGCTCAAGACGAAGCCTCTTTTGTCTTCTGCCTCTGGAAAGAACCGGTTTTGTTTGGCGAGTACGATCAGGTCAACTTCGGCAATGATTTAACCATCAAAACCAAAGATGCCCTCTTCTACTACCAGCTTGGTCGCGGTATGTATGATTCCGGCTTCCGCAATTTCGATAGCATTTCGGTCGATACTTACCTTTCGGATAAAGCCGATACCCGCAAAGTCTTCTCGGCTTACGGCGGCTACCCGGAAGTCGAAAAGCTCAAATCCCTCGTGGATGTTGATAACGTCGAAGCCTACTTTGACCGCATCTCCAAGCTCAACACCCTCTCCGATCTCTGTGAGCAGTTTTTCAAAACTTTCCAGGATACCTCCCGCTTTGATTCCATGTCCAACTCCCAAGTCTACGATTTTTTCGACTATCAGCTCAACACCATCAGCATGAACTCCACCCGCGATATGAAAGTCGAATCCGTCGCCTTTGATGAATCGTATATCACAGAGCTGGATAAGGGCGAAACGGTCGGTCTGAATTACGGTAAAAACTGCCCTCGCCTCAACTGGGCCACTCTCGGTCTTCCCCTTGGTGATCTTTACATGCTGGGCGGCTTCTCCGGCACCGGCAAAACCTCTTTCGTGTTTGAAAATATGATCCTACCTTTAACCGAATCCGGTGTCAAGTGCTGCATCATTTCAAACGAAATGCAGGTCCGTGCCTACAAACAGCTGCTCACCATCCATATCCTCACCAATGATCTCGGCTACTGGAAAATGACTCGCAAGCATCTCAAGGTCGGCAAGTTCACGGATGAACAAAAAGAAATGCTGCTTAAAGCGGCAGCCATCAGCCAAAAGAAATACTCTTCCATCCGCTTCATCAAAATGTTCGATAACGATACCTCCCGCGTCATCAAGTCGGTTCGCAAATATTCCAAACTCGGCTACCAGATGTTCCTGTGGGACACCATGAAGTCGGACGACGACGGCGGCAATATGGAAATGTATCGCCAGCTTTTGCAGTCCTCGCGCAAAATTTTCCAGTGTGCCAGCCGGGAAAACGTCTCCATCGTCTGTACCTATCAGCTGGCCCTTTACATGAAAAACCAGCGCTTTCTCGATGCCTCCACCCTTTCCAACGGCAAGCAAATCAAAGAGGTTTTTTCCGAAATGATTTATATTCGGGAACTCTGGCAGGATGAATACACCGGCGAAAAATGTGATTGTCACGCATACACCCGCACCCGCAAACCGGATGGCACCTGGGAAAAATTCACCACCCCCATCACGCTGGATAAAACCAAAAAGTACATCGTCGCCTTTCTCGATAAAACCCGTAACGATGAAGACGGTCAGCAATTTTTGTATGAAGCAAACCTCAGCTGGAACAACTGGAAAGAGGTCGGCTATTGTACCATCCGCAATGACCATGTAGCCATCGGCCGTTAAAGGGGGTGCGCCCATGAACGCGGCACTCCTCTCCCAGCGCCTGATCGGCCACTCGGATGATATCTACACCATCCTCGAAACCCTCGGTTATGAAAACATTACGTTTAATTCAGCCAAAGCCCAGTTCCGCTTTTCACGGGCGGACGGCACCAACCCTACCAGCATTGTCCTGGATGTTGATTCTTTACGGTTTTATTGCTTTTCCACCAACGGCAAAGGCAATCTTTTCACCCTCATCATGTCGCGCCTGAACTGCACTTTCCCGGACAGCTTAACTTTTGTCACCACCGTTCTGGATCTTGACCAAAATGATTTCTCGGCCAAAGTTCACTATCCCTTCGGCGGCTTCTACCGCAAACTCCTCCCTGATCAGCCGGAGGATTACTCCGTGCCTCCCATCCCAGAGGAAACTTTGCAGCCATACTTGGGCAAGTACAACCAGATGTTCTTCCGCGATGGCATTGATTATGTAACGCAGGAAAAATTTCAGGTTGGTTATGATTTTCTTTCCAACCGTATCACCATCCCGGAGCGCAATTTTGATGGCCAGCTCTGCGGTATCATGGGTCGCTCCAATGACCCCAACTGCCCCCATCAGGACCGCTGGTATCCCATCGTTAGCTGCCCGCGCAGCAAAACCCTATTCGCCCTGCAGCAAAACTACCAGCGCATCATCGAAACCCAGAACGTGGTCCTTTTTGAATCAGAAAAAGCCCCCATGCAGTGCGCATCATTCGGTGCCCATATCTCACTCGGTCTCTGCGGCTGCCATGTCTCCCAGGCCCAGCGCAGCATGATTTTTTCTCTTCGCCCCAAAACTATCGTTCTCGCTCTCGATGAAGGATTAGAAGAAGACGCTATCCGGGAAGAAGCCGCCAAGCTTGTCCAAAATAATTTAATCCTAACTACCAGGGTCGGCTATGTCTGGGACCCTGACCACGATATTATCCCCGCAGGCAGCAAACAAAACCCCGCCGACCTTGGCCGCGATGCCTATGTCGCCTGCCTGCAAACGAAAGTGAGGTGGTTATAATCGAACGCGCCAAAGACCCCCGCCTGCAAGAACTAAAAGATGCGGGCGTCCATTTATATTCGTATTCCAAGCTTAATTGTGTAAACGACTGCTTGTTGGAAGCCTGGTACTCCTATATTAAGCACGAACCCGGACTTCAAAGTGTCTATGGTCTGCTAGGAGGAGCATCCCATCAAGTCACAGAAGACCTCATCGAAGGCAAAGCAACCTGTGATGACCTCCTTCCCGCTCTACATAGTGCCCTGGATGAATGTGATACCCTCGGCCTTACCTTTCCTAAGGATTTTCGCGGCAATGACTCCATCAAAGAGAAATGGATCAAGGATATGACCCACTTCTGCCAGAACTTCTACCCGCCTCGCGGCAAGTACATTATCGAGCAGTTGGTTATCCTCCGCGTCAGTCCTACCCGCGCCCTGCAAGGCTATATTGATTTAACCAAGCTGAATGATGACGGTACGGTGTCTGTCTATGACCTTAAAACCAGCTCCCGGTATAAACCGTCAGATTTATTGGAGCATGGCCGCCAGCTCGTGATCTACGCTATGGCATTGGAGCAGGCCGGTTATACAGTCAAAAATCTCGCCTGGATCATGCTCAAGTATGTCGAGATCCGCTACACCTGGTACGCCACATCCCGTTCGCGCAACAAAACCCAGTGTATCCGCATCGTCAACCGCTCCAAAATTTACGATACCATCGCCCCCGCGGTCGAATCCGCCTGCCGCGATGCCGGTATGGATGAAGCCGAGATTGAATTTGCCATGCTGGATTTCAAAGAAACAAATCTTCTCGGTCCCAGGTTCCCCATGTCGGTCGCCCAGCAGTTCATCATCAAACCTTTTGTAGAGCCTTACCCCTACACCCCGGAACTCAAACAGGAAGCTCTTGATTACATCAACAAGGTTGCCGATGTCTATGAGTCCCTGCCCCAGGATGAAACCACTCCCTGGCCTGCCCGCAAGGTTGATAAGGACAGCGCTTTCTTCTGCAATAACCTTTGCAGTTACCGCAAAATCTGCCCCGCCATCCGGGATTATAACGCCCAGGCCCTCATCGCAGACCCGCCCAAAACCGAAGCTGATTTGTTTTAACCAAGGAGCCGCCCATGACCACCCGTTCCCCGCCCCCGCAGGGCTTTTGAAATAAATTACAGGAGGTGAATAAAAATTCCCAGTCCAAATTACCTCTGCTATCACCTTCACGATGATGAAGGCTCTGTTCTTGATTCCTGTACCAAATATAAGGATTACATTAACCTGGCCGTTCAAAGCGGCATGACTGCCCTTGGTTCCTCCAACCACGGTACCCTGCTGAACTGGACAGCTAAAAAGCAGGCAGCAGAAAAAGCCGGCCTCAAGTACATCTTCGGCGTTGAATGTTATCTTACCGACCGCCTTACTCACCAATCTCCCGGAGAAGATAAGCCTCATAAGCTGCGCGATAACTACCACACAGTTCTGATCGCCCGCAACACCAAAGGCGTTATGGAGATCAATAACCTTATCAGTCTTTCCAATCGGGAAGATCACAAGTATTACAAACCTCGTGTCACCTTCGATGAATTTTACAACCTGTCTGATAACGTCATCGCCACCTCCGCCTGCCTTGCCAGCCCTCTGCATCACTACACTGCGGACGTTGAAGATTTTGACCCCGCCCGTTATGAGCAGTTAATTCAACGCTACGACTTTCTGGAGATTCAATACCATAATTGCAAAGAACAGATCGAATTCAACCAGTACCTCTATGAGCTGTCTCAAAAGTATCACAAGCCCCTCATCGCGGCCACCGATACCCACAGCTCCACCACATATAAAGCCGAGTGTCGCAAAGTTCTCATGGAAGGTAAAGGTATTGAGTTTACTGGCGAAGATGAGTTCGACCTTACCTTCAAAACCTACGATCAGCTGGTTGCGGCTTTTGAGCAGCAGGATTCCTTACCGCGTGAAGTCTGGATGCAGGCGATTGAAAACACCAACTGTCTGGCTGACTCCACCAAGGGTTTCAAGCTCAATACCAAAGCCCGCTACCCCATTTTGACCGGCTCTGTGGAGTCCGATGCTAAAGCCTACATCGAGCGCACCCACACCATGCTGGAAGATAAGATCCAAAAGGGCATCATTCCCCAAAATGAAGTCGCCGCCTTCCGCAAAGATATCGAGGAAGAGCTGTCCGTCTTCAAAAAGGTAAACATGCTGGGGTTTATGCTCTCCACGAGCGACCTTATGATCTGGGCCAAGCATGAAAAGAATATCCCCATCGGCCCCAGCCGTGGTTCTGTGGCTGGTTCCCGTGCAGCTTTTGTTACAGACATTATCGACGTTGACCCCGTTCGCTGGAACCTCGTCTTCTCCCGCTTCTGTAACGAAAACCGTGTCGAAATTGGTGACGTGGATATTGATACTCCTGATGCTTACCGCCCCCTGATTTATAACCACATCTTTGAATCTTTCGGTCAACGTAAATGTGCCTATGTACTGGCTCTCGGCACCGTATCCGATAAAGGAACGATTGACGAAATCGGCCGTGCCCTCGCCAAACGCTGGCAGAAAGCGAATCCCACCAGCTCTAAAGACTTAAATCCGTGGTCTTTGAACCATATTGCTCTAATCAAAGATGAATACGATGCAGACCAGGATGTCTGCATGGCCAAATATCCCGACCTCTTCTATTACTTTGACGGCATCAAAGATACAGTCGTTTCTCTTTCCCATCATCCCGCTGGTGTCATCATCGCTCCTATTGATCTTTATGACCGATACAGCGTCTTTCGTGATAAAGACGGATTGCAGGTTCTCGCGCTGGATATGGATGCCTCTCACGCAGTCGGTCTGGCTAAATACGATATTCTTGGCTTATCTACAATCGCCCAGCTTGATGAAACCTGTAAGCTCGCTCATGTCCCCTACCCTCATACCTGGCAAATCGACTTTGATGATCCTGCCGTCTGGGCAGATATGAAAACTAGTCCTTATGGCCTGTTCCAGTTTGTGGAAGATTTCGCTTTTGAATCTCTTAAAAAGTTCGATGCCCATTCCATCAAGGATCTCAGCATTGTAACCGCTGCTATCCGCCCTGGCGGCGCATCCTATCGGGATAAGCTTTTCCGCCATGAACGCGGTCAGAATCCTTCCAAAGAGATTGATGACCTGCTTGAGGACACGCTCGGCTGGCTGATTTTCCAGGAGAGCAGCATTGCTTTCCTACAGCAAATCTGCGGTATGTCCGGTGGCGATGCTGACTCTGTTCGCCGTGCTATCGGCCACAAGGATGAAAAAGCGATCAAAGAAGCTCTTCCCCATATTCTTGAAGGTTACTGCGCTCACGCTTCCAGCCCTCGTTCTCAGGCAGAGCAAGAAGCCAAAGCATTCCTTCAAATTCTTCAAGACAGTAGCAACTACCAGTTCGGTCTGAATCATGCTACTGGCTAAAACCACCTTACCCATTTCTTCCCCCCACACCATCAGCGTAA